>Ga0073899_10002584_pt1 | contig 16237 bp, 15 predicted proteins | sample KloWWTmetaKNB5Ph_FD_88975 | JGI IMG/M metagenome (GOLD analysis project Ga0073899, IMG submission 88975) | Active sludge microbial communities from Klosterneuburg, Austria, studying microevolution and ecology of nitrifiers - Klosterneuburg... | ecosystem: Engineered > WWTP > Aerobic digester >...
GCGAACCGGGCGCGCAGCAGCTCGACCCGCTCGGCCACGGCCGCTTCGGTGTCGGGCAGGGCGTCCACGGTGGCGCTGAGGGTCGAGAACGACGGCACCTCGAACTCGGGCCGGACGTCCACCTCGGCGGTGAACTCGACCACGTCGCCGTCCTCGAGCCGGGTGACGTCGACCTCGGGCTCGCCGAGGGGGATGATCTTCGACTCCACCACGGCCGCCTCGTAGGCCGAGGGAAGGATCGCGTTGATCGCCTCCTGCAGCACCATGCCGCGGCCGAACCGCTGGTCGATCACCATCGAGGGGACCTTGCCCTTGCGGAAGCCGGGGATCGTGACCTGCTGTGCAATGTCGCGATAGGCCTTGTCGAGGTGGGGCTTGAGGTCTGCGAAGGGGACTTCGACGGTGAGCTTCACCCGCGTGGGGCTGAGCTGCTCGACGGTGCTGGGCACAGTGGGACTCCTGGACTGACGGAAAGGCAACTTGACCATCCTAGGCCAGCGGACTCCCCCGGGTCACACCGGGGGTGCCCCACAGCGGAGGATCACGCACCGTGTCTGGTGCGCGATCCTCCGCTGTGGCCGGGCGGGTCGGATCCCCTACTGGACGGTGACCTTGTACTTCGCCGCCTTGCTGCCCGCCCGGACGGTGATCGTGGCCGTGCCGGGGCTCCTGGCGATCACGCGTCCGACGGCGTCCACCTGGACGACACCGGAGTCGGAGGAGCTGTACGACACCGTCACTCCGGCCGCCTTCGACGAGGAGTAGCTGCCGGTGACGTACACGATCTGGCCGATGGCCAGGGTCCTGGGCACGGTCGCGGAGACCCTGGTGACCGTCGCGCCGGGCTTGCTGGCCACCACCGTCACCCTGATGCTGGCTGCCAGCGTGGCGCCGTCCGCGGCGGTCTCGTCAGCGGTGGCGGTGATCGTCACCGTGCCCGCCTTGACGCCGGTCACCCGTCCGTCCTGGTCGACCCGGGCGATCGCCGGGTTGGACGACTGCCAGGTGACCGCGTCCTCGTACAGGCCCGTCCCCGAGCTGTAGTAGACGCCGGCCTTCAGGGTGAGGGACTTCTTCCTGACCACGGTCGCCTGCGACTGGTTCAGCTTGACCTTCACCGGGCGGGTGTCCGCCTTCACCAGGCCGGTGACGGCGTCGAGCAGTTCGGCGACGGCGTCATCGACCTCGGCCTGGCTGGCGTTGGAGTCGCCCGCCACCTCCTGCGCGTGGGCGAAGGCCTGCTCGAAGGCCTGCCAGGACGCCGTGGTGTAGGTGCTCGCGACCTGGTCGTCGGACGGCACCAGGCCGGCCTCCTCCAGCCCCTTCAGGACGGACTTCAGGGCGCCGGTCCGGACGGCCTCCAGCCCTGACAACCCGGCCTCCAGTTCGGCCGCGGCCGCCTTGACCTCGGCCACGGTGGGGTTGTCCTTCGCCAGCACCGCCTGGGCGGTGGCCAGCGCGGAGGCGACCGGTGACCAGCTGTTGCCGCTGTAGTCGGACGGCTTCAGCCCGGCGGCCAGGTCGGCGAGCAGCTGCAGGGAGGACGTGTCCACCCGGAGTGCCGCCTGCGCTGCCGCCAGTGCCGTCGATGCGTCCTCTACCTGCACCAGGGTTGCCGTGGTGCTGGCCAGGACCTGCCGGGCCACCTCGAGCGCGGCGGCGAAGCCGGCCCAGGTGCCGGGGTCGTAGTCGGCCGCGTCGAGGGCCGATCCGGCGGTCACGGCCTCCTGGAGGGCGGTCTTGTCGGAGGCGATCGTCGCCGGGTCGACGAGGTCGACGGAGACCTTCGCGACCGCGTCTGCCTCGGCCGCCGAGGTACCGACGGTCAGCCGCCGCGTGCCGGCCGCGAACCGCCAGGCGTCGGTGTCGGCGTCCCAGTACTCGAACTGGTGGGGGTCGATCCCGATCTCGACGGTCCTGCTCGCGCCGGCGGCAACCTCCACCTTGGCGAAGCCGACGAGCTTGGTGATCGGCTGGTCGGCGTCGGTGTCGACCGACGGCCCGGCGTAGACCTGCACGACCTCGCTGCCGGAGCGGTCGCCGGTGTTGGTCACCGTCATGGTGGCCTTGACCGTGTCCCCCACCTGCGTCGCCGCGACGTCGGTCACTGCGAAGGTCGTGTAGGAGAGGCCGTGGCCGAACGGGAACGCCGTGGCCACCTTGTGCCGGGCGTACCAGCGGTAGCCGATGTCGAGACCCTCGGAGTAGCTCACGACGTTGTTGACGCCGGGGTACTGCGCGGCGTTGCCGTAGAACGGCGTCCTGGCCTCGGAGACCGGGAAGGTCTGGGTCAGTTTGCCCGAGGGGTTGACGTCGCCGTAGAGCAGCGCCGTGGTGGCCTGCGCACCGTTCACGCCGGGGTAGTACATGTCGAGCACCGCGTCCACCGAATCCAGCCACGGCATCGTGACCGCAGCGGAGGCGTTCAGCACCACGACGGTGTTGGGGTTGGCGGCCGCGACGGTCGTGATCAGGTCGTTCTGGGTGGCGGGCAGCGACAGTGCCCGGTCGCCCGAGATCACGTCCGCCACGAACACGACGGCCACGTCGGAGGCAGCCGCCACCTCGGCGACGCGCTGGTTCGCGGCGGCGGTCGCGGCCGGCGTGGTCCAGGTCAGGGTGAGCGAACCCACCGACGCGGAACCCGCGATGGCGATGGTGTGATCGCCCGCGGTGAGGTTGATGCTGCCCGAGCCCGCCGAGTACTGGGCGGTGACGACGCGCGTCCCGTCGATGGTCACCGAAGCCGAGCTGTAACCGACCATGCCGATCGAGAACGTGTACGAGCCGGGATCGGTGATGTTCAGCGTGCCGGAGTACGTCAGGTTCTGAGCGGTAGAGGTGCCGTTGGCTGCGAACGGGAACCCTGCCCCGGTGAGGGCGGCCGCGGGGATCCCCGCTGCTTGCGGGGCACCCCGCTCGGCGACGACCGTGGCACCGGCGCGGGCCGTCATGGCCTGCAGCGGGGAGGTCGCGTTCGGAGATGCCACGGCGGCGCTGAGGACGCCGGTGGTCTTGGGCACGATGGCACCGTCGCCGAACAGGGCGACGGTCTTGTCGCTCGCCAGCGGGAGGATCCCGCTGTTCTTGAGCAGGACCCCGCCCTGCTCGGCGATCTGCTGCGCCACGGCAGCGCCGGTCGCCAGGGCGAAGGTGGGACGGTTCGCGGCGGCGCCGTCCAGCAGTCCGACCTTCTCCATCGAGCTCAGGATGCGGGCGACAGCGTCATTGAGCGCCGCCATCGGGACGGTCCCGTTGTCCAGGGCCGTCCGCAGCGCGGTGGTGAACTTCGCGGACTGGAGCCCGACCCAGAACATCTCCTGGTCGAGGCCCGCGTTCATGTCCGTCGCGGCCTTCGCCACCCCCCAGTCGGACATGACCCAGCCCTGGAAGCCGAGCTGCGTCTTGAGGATCCCGTTCATGATCTCGTCGTTGCTGCAGGAGTAGACGCCGTTGATCTTGTTGTACGCGCACATCGCCGCACCCGCGCCGGCGTCGACACCGGCCTGGAAACCGGCGAGGTGGACCTCCTGGAGCGCCTGCTCGTCCACTGCGACCGAGACGTTGCCCTTGTTGGTCTCCTGGTCGTTCATCGCCAGGTGCTTGAGGGTTGCGATGGCTCCGGCGTCCTGGATGCCCTTGACCTGGTTGCCGGCGATCTGGGCAACGACCAGCGGGTCCTCGCTGTACGCCTCGTAGTTGCGCCCGCCCTGCGGCTCGCGGATCATCGTCACCATCGGAGCGAGCACCACGTCCTGGTTCGCGGCGCGCGCCTCGGTGGCCAGGGTGCTCCCGTACGTGTAGGCCAGCTCGGTGTCGAACGTCGAGCCCAGCATGGTGGGCACGGGGTAGGCCGTTGCCGGAACCGGAAGGCGGAGGCCGGCGGTCCCGTCCGTCAGGCGCAGTGCCGGTATGCCGAGTCGCGCGACGCCGGGGATGTAGCCGGCGGAGCCACCGGTGGGCGGCGCGGGGTTCGTCGGATCCGTCTGGGGGGTGACGAAGGTGAGCTTCTCGTCCAGCGTTAGCTGGGCGACCAGGTCGGCCACCCGGGCACTGGGAGTGATGGTGGCGCGGGCGATGGGGTCGTCGGCCCGGGCGAGGGTGGGGATCGACGTCGTGGCCAGCGCCGCTGCCAGCGCGATCGCGACTGCGCCGGCGATCCTTCGTCCGTCTCGGGTACTCGATCTGGGCTGCATGCTCGGATACTCCTTCATCCTTGAGGGGGCGCGCGTACGACCGCGCGAAGCCCTCCCAGTGTCTCGTCGGCCCACCCGCGGGCGCATCGCGCAGACGCACCGACTTCGACTGGTCCAAACGCACCAGGCGCCTGGTCCGGGCACACCAATTCCGGCGTTTGGCCTATCAGGAAGGCCATTCCGCGGCTATCGTCCGGGCATGGACTCCCGACCTGAGTCTGGCGAGTCCGGCACGGTCGCCCGGATCTTGCGCCCCAGACTGCTCGAATCGCTGACGCTCCGCTTCCTCGGCGCGCTCGCGGTTCTGGACATCGTCCTCGCCGTCGCCTACGGCCGGCCACCGGCTGCAACGGTCGACACCCTGCTGTTCCTGGGGGCCGCCCTGGCCACGTGGCTCAGGCACTCGGCGTGGTGGGCGGTGGCCGGCGCGGTGATCGCGCCGGTGCTGACGGCGGTGCTCGGACAGAACCCGACCGACACCTGGCCGGTGGCGATCTTCGTGATCTTCCTGGCGACGGTGAACGGCGTGTCCGCCCCGGTCGCGGGGCTGGCCGCGGCCGCGGCCAACTGCGCGGCCATCTTCATCGCCACCGGCAGGCTCCAGGGCAGCATGATCGTCGCCGTCCTCTCTCCGCTCGCCTTCGCCTTCGCGGGCGCCACCGTCCGGGAACAGCGGCGTCGCTCGGACGCGGCCGACCGTTACCTCAGGGAGGCGGACGCGGCACACGAGTCCGAGATTCGCGAGCGCGTCGCGCTCGAGCGCAGCCGAATCGCCCGCGACCTGCACGACGCGCTCGGGCAGGAGGTCACGCTGGTGTCGCTGAGCCTTGGCGCCGCCCAGATCAGCCTCCCGCCCGACGCCGTGGCGACCGCAGCCCACCTCAGCGCTGCGCGGAAGGGACTCCAGGCCGTGCTGGCCGAAGCCCAGCGCATCGTGACCGTGCTCCGCACCGAGCCGGGCGATGATCTCGACCCGCTGGCGAGCTACGAGCAACTCGACAGCCTCGTCGAGTCGTTCCTGGCGGCCGGACTCGACCTGGAGACCGCCGTGGACCCGCCTCCGGCCGAACTGGATCTCGGGGTGGGCGCGGCGGCGTACCACATCGCCCAGGAGGCGCTCACCAATGCGAACCGGCACGGGGTCGGCCCGGTGACGATGACCGTCACAGGGTCGAAGTCGCGGCTGCTGGTGGAGGTGTCCAACCCGATCGGTGCTCCCGCGGATCCGGCCGGCGTCGGAGAGGACCCGAGAACCGGCTTCGGCCTGGTGGGGATGCGCGAACGCGCCGCGTCGGTGGGGGGAACGCTGGTGACGTCGGCTCGGGACGGCGTGTTCACCGTCCGCGCCATCCTCCCCGTGGGGCCCCAGGGAGCCATCGCGTGATCACCGTCATGCTCGTGGGCGACCAGGCCATGGTTCGCGCGGGTCTTCGGGTGCTGCTGGAGGCGGATCCGGAACTGCGCATCGTCGCCGAGGCCGCCGACGGCAACGCCGCCGTCCGCGAGTACACGGCGACCCGGCCCGACGTCATCCTGATGGACCTGCGGATGCCCGGGGTGGACGGCGTGAAGGCGACGCGCCGCATCCGGGAGCTGGCCGGCCCGGAGCGGACCAGGATCGTGGTGCTCACCACCTTCGACGAGGACGCCCACGTCATCTCGGCCCTGATGGCCGGGGCGAACGGGTTCCTCTCCAAGAGCGTCGATCCCCTGCAGTTCACGGCCAGCATCAAGGACGTCCACGCCGGTGGCGGAGTGCTGACGGCCGCCGCAGCGGGCGCGCTCATCCGGCACATGGTCTCCGAGGCCGCCCCCGCGGTGGACCTCGCCATGAAGAGCATGTTCGCGACCCTCACCAAACGCGAGGCGGACGTCGTCCGGGGGCTCGCCTGGGGCCTCAGCTACGAGGAGATCGCCGAGCAGTACACGCTCTCCCCCGTCACCGTGAAGGGCCACGCCAACCGGGCCATGGCCAAGGTCGGCAGCCGTGACCGGAGCCAACTGGTGGCCTTCGCCTGGCGCGCCGGGTTGCGTCTGGGTGATGCCCCCGGGTGAGGGCGGCGACGGTTCGCGAAGCGCCCCGCGACGTCGATCTCCGGTCTTGCGGACCCGGCCTGGCCCGTGGCTTCCGCCATTCCGCCGGGTGATCACCTCGGCGACCGTCCGCTAAGGTGGTCGGCGGCGTGGGGGATCCCCCGCGCGCGCGGATGTAGCTCAATGGCAGAGCCCCAGCCTTCCAAGCTGGCCATGCGGGTTCGATTCCCGTCATCCGCTCCGAGTTGGGTTCCAGGCCTCCGGCGCTGGCTCCCGTCCGGTCCGCGCGTCGCCCGCACGGCCTCAGGTGCAGTTGATCAGCCCGCCGGTGCCGGTCAGGTGGCCGTGCAGTTGCATGTCGTGGGGGTTGCCGGCGCTGACCTGGTGGTACGGGCCCCAGCTGGTGGTGCCCTTGACCACCAGCAGCCTGGGCGAATCCGTGCAGGCCGAGGCGGAGACCTTCACCAGGCCGCCCTGGGTGTCGCTCACCTTCTTGGCAAGCATCGGGAAGGCGCTGTTGGAGAGGTTGATCGTCACCTGCCAGCGGACCGGGGTGGTCGAGGTCGAGGTCACCCGGATCGTGGCGTTGTAGTCGCTGGTCGTCGGGTAGCCCCAGTAGTTGAGTTCGGTGATGGCCGCCGAGCAGGTGAGCTGCGGGTCGTCGATCGAGACGCAGGAGGCGGCCGGGAGCGCGCCGGGGGTCACCGACCAGTTCACGGGCACCAGCCAGGTGGCGATCGACGCGGCCACCCCGTTCGCACTGGTGACGGCGGAGGGCAGGGTGAGCGTGGCCGTGGCGGCACTGATCGTGCCGCTGACCGTCAGTGTCGAGCCTCCGCTGCGGACGTGGACGGTGAGCTGCTTGCCCGAGCAGGCGGCCGCGTCGATGCCCGACACCGCGACCGCGGTGCCGGTGATGGTGAGGGTGAGGGTGTTGCCCGAGCAGCGGGAGAAGCTGGTGGCCAGCGGACGGGCGGGCTGGGCCAGGCCGAGCTGGCTGGCCGATCCCCCGACCAGACCGGCAGCCAGCACGGCGAGCACCAGCAGTGCGGCCAGCGGCCACCGCGTCCTCATCCCGACACCTCCACCAACTCGTCCAGGGGGACGGCCTCGGTCTCGTCCCCGTCCTCCGTCCCGTCCTCGCCGGGTTCTACCGCGGTGTCGCGGCGCGGCCAGAGCAGGACGGCCGCGGCCAGCAGGAAGGCCGACCCCCAGACCAGCGGGGAGCTGAGCACGCTGAGCGCGCTGCCGACCCCGGGGACGTGGAACACCATCACGCCCTGGACCTGGGCCTGCGTCGGACGGAACGGGTCCTCGAAATCGTTGTTGTCGCCCTGCAGCACCCAACCACCCTCGGCGTCCCCACCGGTGATCCGGTGGATGATCAGGGCACGCTGGCCCGGCAGGGGGTGGTAGGCCACCACATCGCCGACCTGCGCCTCACCACAACGGGTCAGGACGAGGTCGCTGGGCATGAGGGTCGGTTCCATGGAGTGCCCCGAGACCACGATCAGACCGGTGCAGCCACCGAGCGAACTCGGCCACACCACGACCAGGAGTCCCGCGAGCAGCGCCCAGGCCAACCCCGAGCCCAGCCGGCGGACCCAGGGGGCCCGCTCGACCGGTGTCGGGGTCACCAGTGGCAACCGATCAGGAGCCGTAGATCGTCAGGGCGACGCTCTTGATCGCCTGGGCGTCCACGCCGGACGGGATCGCGACCGACACCGAGGTGCCCGACACGGTACCGGCGGCGCCGAAGACGACCCAGTCGCCCGTGGCGAGCTTGTAGGCGGCCTGGTAGGACTTCGTGTTGCACGCGGCGTTGACGCCGCTGAACGTCACGTTGGCGACATTCCAGGGCAGGGTCTGGGCCGCGGCGAAGGTCGGGGCCGAGAAGGCGGCGCTGATGGTGCTCGCGCTCGGCTGGCAGTCAGCGTTCACGACGACCGAGCCAGCCTGGAAGTTGCCCGTCCAGCTCATCGTGAGCTGGGACGCGGCTGCCATGGTGAGGCCTGCGGCGCCGACGGCGACGAGTGCGATGGCGGCAGCGCGACGGGTCTTGTTGTTGGTTGTCACCTGGGTCCCTCTTCTCAGGTAGTGCTGGAAATGGCGGTTTCCGGTTGCCCGAGGAATCGGCGGGACGTCCTCGACGTCGCTCACCGAGGTGTGCCGGCCCGGCCGGGCGCACGGAAGTCTCCGCGCGGCCAGCCGGTGAGCACTCTCGAGTACACCGCGACGGTTGCCTCGTCCCCCGACAAGGAGCCGCCGACGGCCCTGTTGGCTTCGCAGGAGGTCCCCCGACATCCGCGGGCCCAGTGCCGCACTCCGAACGCTAGCGGGGGTATCGGGCAAGACCGCAACAACCGCTTGATCCGGGGCAACAGGCGCGGTGGCCGGTTTTCACCATGAAACCCCGGTGGGTGTGCGAGTCCCACCCCCGGGGGACCCGTGCGGGCCCCGCCGGGACAGGTGCGCGATGGCCCTGCTCCCGGGGTTGGAGTGGGCGCCGGTGGTAGCCTCCGGGTCACGTCAGGCTCACTTCAGGGAGGTGCGATGGGGGACGTCGAGGGGACCGGCCGTCCGTGTCGGCGACCCGACCTGGTGGTCGTCCTCGCAGCCGCGGTGCTGGTCACCATCGCCCTGCTGCTGCCTGCGGCCGCTCCGCTGCGTCCAGCCCGGCTGCACCCCGACCACTACGTGCTCTCCGACGGCTGCGTCCTCAACGCTCGCGGTGTCGGGCCCTGCGGACCCCTGCTGGGGGGCGCAACCGGTTCGAACGACGACCCCGCAGGGCTGGAGCAGCAGTTCGGCCAGCGCTACGGAGTCCGTCGCAGCTATTTCACCGCTGGGCAGGAGGACCGGGCGCTGACGACCGCCGCGGCCGACCTGGCGGCAGGCCGGATCCCGTGGATCAGCTTCAAGCTCCCCCACCCGTGGACGGAGATGGCCGCCGGCGCGGGGGACGCCTGGGCGGCCGACCTGAGCACCCGCCTGGCCGGGTTGCCCGGACCGGTGTGGGTCGCCTTCCACCACGAACCCGAGAAGGACCAGCCCGACATCGGCGCGTGGCGGGCCACCCAGGAACGGCTGGGCCCGATCCTGCGCTCGCGGGCGCCGAACGCCGCCTTCACCGTGATCCTCACCGGCTGGAACCAGTTCCGCGGCCCGGCCGAGTTCTCGCTGGCCAGCCTGTGGCCCGGGACGACCGTCGACCTGGCGGGCTTCGACGTGTACTGCCCGGTCGGCGCCGGCAAGCACGCCGACGTTCCGGCGTCGTTGCACGACTCCTACCTCGTGCCGCTCGCGGCCTGGGCCCGGGCCCACGGCGTCGCCTGGGGATTGGCCGAGACCGGCATCACCAACGCGGCCTCCGCCCGGCACCCCGACTGGATCCAGCGCACCCGTCAGGAACTCGCCGACACCGGTGGCCTGGTGCTGGCCTACTTCAACTCACCCCTCAACTCCACCCAGGACTGGACGCTGGGTGACCCGGGCAAGGCGGCCGACTTCGCCGCGGCGCTCCGGCAGTCGCCCGTCCTGTCGTCGCGGTGAGGCGGTTCCCCGTCCGGAGGCGAGGCGGCGCTCAGCCCACGTAGGCGGCGAGGTGCTGGCCGGTGAGCGTCGAACGCGCCGCGACCAGATCGGCCGGGACACCTTCGAACACGATCCGGCCGCCGTCGTGGCCGGCGCCGGGCCCGAGGTCGATGATCCAGTCGGCGTGGGCCATCACGGCGAGGTGGTGCTCGACGACGATCACCGACTTGCCCTGGTCGACCAGCCGGTCGAGCAGCCCGAGCAACTGCTCCACGTCGGCCAGGTGGAGCCCGGTGGTCGGCTCGTCCAGCACGTAGAGCCCTCCCTTGGCGGCCATCTCGGTCGCCAGCTTGAGGCGCTGACGCTCCCCGCCCGACAGGGTCGTGAGCGGTTGCCCCAGGCTGAGGTAGCCCAGCCCGACGTCGGCGAGCCGGTCCAGGATCGTCCGGGCCGCCGGGGTGCGGGCCTCGCCCTCGGCGAAGAACCCGGCCGCCTCCGACACCGGCATGGCGAGCACCTCGGCGATGTTGCGGCCGCCGAGCCGGTACTCCAGCACGGCGGGCTGGAACCGCCGGCCTTCACACTCCTCGCACGGGACGGCCACGCCGGCCATCATGGCGAGGTCGGTGTAGATCACCCCGGCACCGTTGCAGGCGGGGCACGCGCCCTCGGAGTTGGCGCTGAACAGGGCCGCCCGGGCACCGGTCGCCTTCGCGAACGCCTTGCGGATCGGGTCGAGCAGGCCCGTGTAGGTGGCAGGGTTGCTGCGCCGGGAACCGCGGATCGGCGTCTGGTCGACCGAGACGGCACCGGAGCCGGCCGGCAGCGAGCCGTGCACCAGTGAACTCTTGCCCGAGCCTGCGACCCCGGTGACGACGACGAGCACCCCGAGCGGGATGTCGACGTCGACGCCGCGCAGGTTGTGGGCCGTCGCACCGCGCACCGGCAGCACGCCCGTGGGCCGACGCAGGACGGTCTTGAGCGCGGCGCGGTCGTCCAGGTGGCGGCCGGTGACCGTCCCGGACGCGCGCAGCCCGGCCACGTCGCCGGCGAAGCAGACGGTGCCACCGGCCGTCCCCGCCCCCGGGCCGAGGTCGACGACGTGGTCGGCGACGGCGATCGTCTCCGGCTCGTGCTCGACGACGAGGACGGTGTTGCCGTGGTCTCGCAGCCGCAGCAGCAGGTCGTTCATCCGCTGCACGTCGTGGGGGTGCAGGCCCGCGGTCGGCTCGTCGAACACGTACGTGACATCGGTGAGGGCCGAGCCGAGGTGGCGCACCATCTTCGTCCGCTGCGCCTCCCCGCCCGACAGCGTCCCGGCCGGGCGGTCCAGCGAGAGGTAGCCGAGCCCGATCTCGACGAACGAGTCGAGGGTGTGGCTCAGTTTCGCCAGCAGCGGCGCGACCGACGGCTCCTCCAGCCCGCGCACCCACTCGGCGAGTTCGCTGATCTGCATCGCGCAGGCCTCGGCGATGTTGAGGCCGCGGATCCTCGACGAGCGGGCCAGCTCGCTGAGCCGCGTGCCGCCGCAGTCGGGGCAGGTGGTGAACGTGACCGCCCGCTCGACGAACGCCCGGATGTGGGGCTGCATCGAGTCGACGTCCTTGGCGAGCATCGACTTGGTCAGCTTCGGCACCAGGCCCTCGTAGGTGATGTTGATGCCCTCCACCTTGATCCGGGTGGCCTCGCGGTACAGCAGGTCGTGGCGTTCCCGCTCGGTGTACTCGCGGATCGGCTTGTCGGGGTCGAAGAAGCCGCACCCGAGGTAGATGCGCCCGTACCAGCCGTCCATGGAGTAGCCGGGGATGGTGAGCGCGCCCTCCCGCAGCGAGCGGCTGTCGTCGAACAGGGCGGTAAGGTCGAAGTCGTTGACCGAGCCCATGCCCTCACAGCGCGGGCACATGCCGCCGACCACCGAGAAGCTCGCCCGCTCCTTCTGCGGCTTGCCGGGGCCGCGGTCGACGGTGATCGCGCCCGCGCCGCGGGCCGAGGCGATGTTGAACGAGAACGCCTGCGACGTCCCGATGTGGGGTTGGCCGAGCCGGCTGAACAGGATGCGGAGCATCGCGCTGGCATCGGTCGCGGTGCCGACCGTGGAGCGCGGGTTTCCGCCCATCCGCTCCTGGTCGACGATGATCGCCGTCGTGAGGCCCTCCAGGATGTCGACGTCAGGACGCGCGAGGCTCGGCATGAACCCCTGCACGAACGCGCTGTAGGTCTCGTTGATCAGGCGCTGCGACTCCGCGGCGATCGTCCCGAAGACCAGCGAGCTCTTGCCCGATCCCGAGACGCCGGTGAACACGGTGAGCCGGCGCTTGGGCAGGTCGATGTCGATGTCCCGCAGGTTGTTCTCGCGGGCGCCGAGGACGCGGATCAGGTCGTGGTGGTCCGCGGGGCTGGTGCTCATCTGCGCGATCGTGCCATGCCCGGGGCGCGAACTCCACCCCCTGCGCTCAGCCGAAGCTGAGTTCACCGGCGGTCACCACGCCGACCTCGCGACCCGGCGCGGAGTGGTAGCGCCAGTAGAGGTTGGTGTGGGCGATCACCTGGGCCGGCGGCGGGGCGCCCCACTCGGTGAGGTCCTCGGTGGTGTGCGCATCGGAGACCAGGACCGTGTCGTACCCGCGCACCAGCGAGCCGTGCAGGGTGGAACGGATGCAGGCGTCGGTCTGGGCGCCGGCGATCACCAGCCGCCCGACGCGCCGCTGCGCCAGCACGTCCTCCAGGTCCGTCTCCTCGAAGGAGTCGCCGTAGGCCTTCTGGATGCGCGGCTCGTCAACCGCCGGGTCGAGTTCGGGCACGATCTCCCAGGACTCGCCGTGGCCGGCGCGGTCCTCCCCCTCGTCCTGCACCCAGATCACCGGGGTCCCGGCCGTGCGCGCCTTGGCCACGGTCTCGCCGATCGTCGCAACGATCCGGTCCCGATCGTGGACGTCGGCGACGACCCCGTTCTGGACGTCGATCACCAGCAGCGCGGTGTTGGGTCGGTCGGTCAGGGTGGTCATGGCTCCTCCAGTACTCGCCGGGACGATCAGTGCTGGCGACTCTAGGCTCACGCTCTGACACCGTCGACCCCCGGCGGTGGGCTGTCAGGCTGGGGGCCCCGGACTCAGGTTGGGGTGGCGGGAGCGGTCAGGTCCGCGACGTACAGCAGCGCCTCCCCGCTCACGGTGACGCCCGGGAACTCCACCCCGCGCGCGACCAGCCGGAACCCGAAGCCGGTGTGCAGGTCGATCGAGGCCCGGTTCAGGGCGCTGACGAAGTACCAGACCTGCCCTGTCCGACCGGTGAGCCAGGCCAGCCGGGCCCGGGTGAGCCGGCTGCCGATGCCACGTCTGCGATGCGCCGGATCGACGACGACCCCGGTGAGGTACCAGCCCTCCGGTGCGACGCCGTCGGGGTCGCCGACCCGCGGGTTCAGCCGGCCGACCGAGGCGTAGCCCACCACCTCGCCGTCCACCAGTGCCACCCAGCTGAGCCGGTCGGCGGCGGCGAGGCCGCGTTCGAGCGCCTCCCGCCACTGCTGGAGCGAGCCGCCCTCGCGCTGGGCCGCGATCTCGGCGCACCGGTCCAGGTGCGCGGTGCCCAGCGGGACGACCTCGAGCTCGACCGGGCTCCCCGACGATTCGGGCTCGTAGTCGGCGAACAGGGTCGGCACGGCACCAGCCTAGGCGTCCCATCGGAGGACGCCGACCGGGTTCGCTGCTCACTCGGGCTCGGGACGGGCCCGCCCGCGCTTGGTCTCGGCGCGCTGGCGCTTGGACTCCAGCCGACGCGCGATCGAACCCCGGCTGGGACGGGTCGCGCGCCGGGGCGGCGGGGGCGGCGCGATCGCCTCCCGCAGCAGCGCGGCGAGGCGCTCGCGCGCGGCCGTCCGGTTGCGGTGCTGGGAACGGAACTCCGAGGCGTCCAGCGTGAGCACCGTGCCGGCCAGTCGGGGACTTAGCCGGCGCAGCACCCTGGCCCGCTGCACGTCGTCGAACGCCGCCGACGCCGCGATGTCGAACGACAGCTGCACCCTGGAGTCGGTGGTGTTGACCCCCTGCCCGCCCGGCCCGGAGGCGTGGGAGTACCGCTCGACCAGCTCGGTGGCCGGGATCACCAGACCCTCGGGCGCTCCCGGCCCGGGCGGGATCCGCAGTTCGTTCACCGCACCACGGTAGGCCGGGCAAGGCACCTGGAGCGACCGCGTTAGGTGAAATCGCCCCGGGGTGAGTCAATGGAGTATGGATCATCTCTACACCAGAAGCGGACGGCTGCTGCAGCGGTCGGGCAACCAGCTTCATTCGCGCTCGGGCAACTACCTGGGCCACCTCGCCAACGGGAAGGTGTTCGATCCAGCAGGACGGTACTGCGGCACGATTGTCGGCGACCGTGTGGTGTACCGGACGATCGACAGCGCGGCCACCAGCGCCGCGACCGTCGGGGTGGCCTGCGCGGCGAGCGTCCAGGCCAATCGCGGCGGGACGGCGCTCTGGGGAATCGAGCCCCCGTTCGCTGACTGATTCCAACGGCAGCGGCACGAGGCACCGGTCAGGGCAGGCGCTCCGACCCCGCCGCGCGCCGATGCCCGGACCCACGGAGGAGACGGCCATGGCGGGACACCGCATCTTCACCACCAGCTTCGCGAGCATCTACCCGCTCTACGTCCAGAAGGTGGAACGCAAGAGCCGCAGTCGGGACGAGCTCGACCAGGTGATCTCGTGGCTCACCGGCTACGACGCCGAGGGACTCGCGTCCGTCATCGCCCGCGAGGTCGACCTGGAGACCTTCTTCGCCGAAGCTCCCGGCCTGAACCCCAACGCGTCCCTCATCACGGGCCTGATCTGCGGGCACCGCGTCGAGGACATCGAGGATCCCCTGATGCAGAAGATCCGCTACCTCGACAAGCTCGTCGACGAACTCGCCCGCGGAAAGAAGATGGCATCGATCCTGCGCGGGGCCTGAGGCGCCGAAGACTGGGGTTGGAGGCGGGTCTTCCCGGCGTCTGAGCCGGAGATGTCCGCGAACTCGCTCAGGCGGCGCCCGGCTTCGTTCCGTCGGGCCGGATCACGTCAGGCGCGGTCCCGAACGCCCTCACGCGTCATCGAACACCACATCGTCGACGGTCGCCGCGGTGGGAAACGTCACCACCCGCCTCCCCCCACAAGGGCCAGACAGCGGCCGCGAGGGCGGCGCTCACCGGCAGCATCGTCCACCAGATGACGCCCAAGGCGGCGTCCACCCATTCGTCGGGCCACGGCAGGTACGCCGAGAGCAGCGACCAGATGTACACGGTCAAAGTGATGCTCCAGAGGACCACCAGCCCGGCCACCAGCGCGAGTCTGCGCGGGACAGTCCGCACGTCAGCCCCTTCCTTCTTGGACACAGGATCTCGCCCGGGAACATGTCTGCGCAATGGCGATGCCGGACAGAGCCACCAAGTCGGCGTCGCCATACGGGTCGGTCATCTCGGGCGCCCAACCTCCATTGCCTCCCCGCTGCTCATGCGGGTGCTCGAGCGGATCGAGGCAGGGAACTTGCAGATCTGAGCTCCTCGCTTGAAGATCGGAGCTGACGTAGCACGACCCAGGACTCCATCGCCCCTTGCTGAGCTCGCGGCTGTCGGTGTGGGCCCCACCAAGAGCCGGTCAGTTGCCGCCGAAGCGCTGCTGCGCCGCCTGACGGGTCGTGTCCAGCGCAGACGCGATCACCGTCCACGAGTCGCCGGCGTCCCGCGCAGCCTTCACCGCGTCCCGCAGTTCCCTGTTCAGCAGCAGCGATCCCCTGACGGGCAGCCAGGATCCGCCGGAAGTTCACGGCATCGCGGGCAGGATGCACCGCTGGGTCGAGCTGATCGAGCCCAGTCACCTCCACGGGATCTCCGTTCACGCCACGTCCGCCGTCTGACCTCAGATCCGTTCGGGCAGCAGGGTCAACGCCTGGACGTGCAAGGGCCTGACCACGGTGAAGTGCCTCCGGTCGAGCGTTGCGATCTCGTTCACGTCGAGCCGTTCGGCGAGAGCGATGACCGAGGCGTCGGTCGTGCCGAGTCGGAGATCCTGATAGCGCTCGATGAGTTCAGCCATTCGCATGTGGTCCTCAGGCATGAGGTCGGCGATCTCGTAGTCGCCGTCCGCGATGGCGCGATGAAACGCAGCCTCGGCTCGACTCCCCAGCTTGGAGTCCAGAAGATAGCCGACCTCCGCAACAACCGTCTCCGGGATGAGGAGCCGCCGTCCAGCCAAACGGAGGCCAGTCCATAACTCCACGCAGACATGGTGATTCGCGTCATCGATGATCGCAGCAACCACCAAGGGGCCGGTGTCGCAGATGATCACGGTCTCAGTCCCGGCCGAACCCCTCGGCGAGGATCTCGTCTATCCGTTCTGAGGTGTCTGTTCGTCCATCGTTCGCGGGGCCGAATCCGAAGAATGCTGGGGGCCAGCTACCCCCCTGGCGCCGGTGGGCGCGCCGACGTGCCTCAGCGAGCA
>Ga0073899_10002586_pt1 | contig 16225 bp, 9 predicted proteins | sample KloWWTmetaKNB5Ph_FD_88975 | JGI IMG/M metagenome (GOLD analysis project Ga0073899, IMG submission 88975) | Active sludge microbial communities from Klosterneuburg, Austria, studying microevolution and ecology of nitrifiers - Klosterneuburg... | ecosystem: Engineered > WWTP > Aerobic digester >...
CAGAGAGCCGGATTATTGCTGATCTGCTCCTCCGAGGCGATGCGTCAGAAGAATGGCATGAGACTCTTTATAAGCAGAATGCACTCCAGGCCCGTAACCTTGAGACAGCGAGGCGACTGGGAAGATTGATCCGTCAGCGACTGGAGTTAATGAATGCCGACCTCTGGCGGCTTGTTCGTGATGGCTCGAAAACTGTGGCCACTCATGCGTGTCTCGCCGCTGCCATCAAGCACAGTGCCTTGCTAGGAGACTTCTTAGATTTGGTCGTTAGGGAGCAATACCGCCTCTTCGCCTCAACACTCTCACCCACGCTCTGGGAAGAGTATCTGAATGACTGTCGAGGCCGTGACCCTGTGATGCCGCTCTGGAACGACTCGACGAGGAGACGCTTGCGGTCGTCAGTGTACCAAACACTTGCGCAAGCAGGATTTCTAGAGAGCACACGAACGCTACGGCTTCAACCAGTCCATATCGCCACCGAAGTGCTTGGTTATTTGCGGGACCATCGTGAGGAGTATGTGCTTCGTTGCATCCAGGTGTCTCCGTGAGTGATCTACTGACCGATCGACTCAACAAGATTCTTCCACGGATTATCTCTGATGATTTTTTGAGCGGCAGCGGCATCGGGAACGAGATATCATTCTACATCTTCGACTATCCGCCCGAAGAAGAGCTCCGCGTACGAGCTCACCTTCGTTTCTTGATAGACCACATTCCCAAGCAAAAGCCAGAGCTCCGTTTCACACACATCAACCTGTTCGATCTAGTGCTGGACCACCTAAAGCGCCGTAAATTGCTCGATAAGGCGCTACAGATACAACGGGAGAAGGGTGACGAAGCTCTCAAGGCGGCGTTAGCCGGCCCCCTCCATCCTGAGAAGCTCGCATCGATCTTTTGTGAAGTGGCAAGGCCGGATCAGAACAAACTTGTTCTAGTGTCAGGTGTCGGAAGCGTGTATCCATTGCTTCGAACCAGCGGCTTGCTTAGCAACCTACAGAATGTGATGGGCCCGATTCCTCTCGTGCTGTTTTATCCAGGAAAGTACGATCAACTGACTCTCAGACTCTTTGGAAAGCTGAGCCTGTCCGCACACGTTGACGGTGGAGCAAAAAGCAAGAAGCCGGAACATTATTACCGCGCCTTCAGATTAGTGCCCTAACAGAGGCTGACTATGAACATTCAGAATCTCTTCGAGCGAGACCTGTTCCGCTCCATCAATGGAGTCGTGAAGGCGGATCAGTTGGACGAATTATCCGTCTGGCAGGAGTTGGACGAATTCGTTGTGACAAAAGAGCTCGATCAGCATCTCCGCCGCTTTTTCTCGACCTATGGTGATGCGATCAAGCACCACCCAGATCCCGATGTAGCAGGAAAGATTGGCGTGTGGGTGTCAGGCTTCTTCGGATCCGGTAAATCACATTTTATTAAGGTTCTGTCCTACCTCTTGCAGAACAAGACCCATACGCATCAAGGGCAGAGTAAGCGGGCGGTCGAATTCTTCGAAAGTAAGATCAAAGATGCCATGCTGTTTGGCGACATCAAGCGGGCGGTTGCCTCGAATACAGATGTCATCTTGTTCAACATTGACAGCAAGGCCGACCACCGCATTGGGCGCGATGCCATTCTTGCCGTATTCCTTAAGGTGCTGAACGAGATGCAAGGCTATTGCGGTGATCATCCTCAGATCGCACACCTGGAACGCCATCTGGAAGGGAAAGGCAAGCTCGCACAGTTCCACGACGCCTTTCGCAAGGCGACTGGCAGCGAGTGGATAGCAGACCGTGATGCATACCACTTTCACCGAGACGAAATCGTAAAAGCGCTCGGCGAAACGCTAAAGATGAGCAAAGAGTCGGCGGAGAAATGGGTCGATGGGGCGGAAGGCAGTTTTGCCTTAACCGTCGAAAACCTCTGTAAATGGGTCAAGGAGTATCTGGACTCGAAGGGGGAAGGTCACCGCCTCATTTTCCTCGTCGACGAAGTGGGGCAGTTCATCGGGATAGATTCCCACCTGATGCTGAATCTACAGACCATTACAGAGGAGTTGGGAACTATCTGTAACGGACGGGCCTGGGTGGTCGTCACGTCCCAGGAAGATATCGATGCTGTGCTGGGCGAAATGAAACAGAGCAAGGCCAACGACTTCTCGAAGATTCAGGGACGCTTCCGGACGCGCCTCTCGCTCTCAAGTGCCAATGTTGATGAAGTGATCCAGTCTCGCCTCTTAGCCAAACGCGAGGAGGTAAAAAGCGACCTCCAGGAAGTCTTCCGCCAAAAAGGGGACATTCTCAAGAATCAGCTCACGTTCACCAATTGCGGAATGACCTTCAAGAACGTCAAAGATGGCGAGGATTTCGTCCAGAACTATCCCTTCGTTCCGTATCAGTTCCAGCTCGTCCAAAAGATTTTCGAGGCGATCCGGAGAGCTGGGGCCACCGGTCTGCACCTATCTCGTGGGGAACGATCGATCCTCGATGCATTTCAATCTGCTGGCAAGCAGGTTGCCCTCGAAGAGGTCGGCATCCTGGTCCCACTCTATCGGTTCTACCCTTCGATCGAAAGTTTTCTTGATACCGTTGTCAAGAAGACCATCGATCAAGCCAAGGACAATCCGAGTCTGGAGCATCCCTTTGATATCCGTCTTCTGCAGGTGTTGTTTCTCATTCGCTATGTCGAGGAGGTCAAGGGAAACGTCGATAACCTGGTGACCCTGTGCGTCACCGAGATCGATGCCGACCGACTGGCGCTTCGTCGTAAGATCGAAGGGAGCCTCCAGCGTCTCGAAAAGGAAACGCTCATTAATCGAAGTGGTGATGTGTGTTTCTTCCTGACCAATGAAGAACGGGACATCAATCGGGAGATCAAGAATGTCGAACTCAGCAGTGGCGAGGAGGCCAAGCTCCTTGGAGAACTCATCTACAACGATGTCTTGAAAGAACAGAGAAAGCATCGCCATCCCGAGAACAAGATGGATTTTGCCTTCAATCGCTTCTGCGATTTGGTGCCGGTTGGGAACCGTCTCGACGGCGTATTGCAGCTCTCGGTTATTACGCCGCTAAATGATGAATACGGGTTGTACGACAATGCCAAGTGCCTTCTGGACAGCTCAACTGAAGGCGGCAGTATTTTGGTTCGCTTGGGCAATGACGCGACTCTTGGCCGCGAACTCCGGACATACCTCCAGACCGAGAAGTATGTTCGGCATAAGAACGATGGCACTCTGCCAGAGTCGGCGAAGCGCATTCTCCGAGACCTATCCGGGAATAACCAAGACCGCCGAGACCGTCTCGTCAAATTCTTAGGCGACATGTTCGCCGGAGCCGATTACTATGCCGCCGGCCAGCCCTTGAAGTTGAAAGCCTCCACGTCATTGGCCGCACTAGACGAGTCACTGGCATATCTCGTCAAGAATACCTTCAATAAGATGGGGTACTTGAAGCGGCTGTCTCAAGAGCCATTAAAAGAAATTCAGGCCGTCCTTCGGAGCAACGACATCGCTCAACAGACGTTGATCTTGGAAACCGATGAGGGCAACAAGCAGGCAATTGATGAGGTTCGCAACTATGTTGGCCTGATGTCATCCAATAATAAACAGATTGTGCTCCAGGACATGATCGACAAGCGGTATTCCCTGCGTCCCTACGGGTGGCCGGAAGACGAAGTGGTGATGTTGATTGCCCGGCTCATGGTCCTGGGAGAAATCAGTCTCATGACGGAGGGGGCGCTGGTCCCACTCAATAAGGCCTACGACGCCATCACGATCCCTGCGAAACGCCGTAAGGTCGTGATCCTCAAGCGGCAAACCACCGACCCTAAGGCCATTCAAGACGCCCGCACACTGGGGAAAGAATTGTTCCATGAGATGGGGCCTGATGGCGAGGATGCCCTGTTTGCCTTTCTGCAAAACAAGCTCAAGAGCTGGCAATCATCCTTGATAAGCTACAAGCCGTTGGCGGAGACCGGCGATTACCCCGGGAGAGACCAGATCGCAGATGGCCTGCTCGCTGTAAAAAAGCTGCTCGCCTCCGATAACAGCTATAAGTTCATTCAGCAACTCACCGAACAGAAGAATGAACTTCTCGATTATGCCGATCATTTTACCAATCTCGAACAGTTCTACGAACACCAAAAGCCCACGTGGGAAAGGCTGAGAAAGGCGTATGACCGTTTTCAGCGAAATCGCCTTGAGCTTGAGAGGGATGCGAAGGCCGGAGTGGCGCTCAAACGGATGCAGCAAATCCTGAATGCGTCGAGTTCGTACAGCCTGATCAAAGAAACCGAAGGACTCATTACCACAGTTAGTGCCGTCAATAACGCCCTCGTGGCTGCAGCTCGCCAGCAGGCTCTCGCCAAGATTGACGGGCACCTGGTCACGGTCACCAGGGACATTGAGGCAGCCAAGGAAGACTCGGGACTTCGTGCTACCTGCATGAAGCCATTGGAAGGACTTAAAGGCGCAGTCCTATCGGAAGAGAGTCTGGCCCATATTACTCAGATAGAAGCGGAGGCGCTGAAAGAATTCGATATTGCGACCTCTCGGATTGAAGAATCTGTTCGGAGAGCCATAGAGCAGTCCAAGGAAAAAGAGGAGCAGCCCAAGCCTGCGCTCAAAAAGAAACGGGTGGTGGAACCGGCCAAGCTGGTCACATCTTCCTATTTGGAAACGCAGGCGGATGTAGAAGCATTTCTCAAGACACTTCGATCGGAGTTGGAGCAGGCACTCACTAAGGATGAACGTATCGAGATCCGGTGAGAAGAGAATCTGAGAGTGACAATATGAACCACACCAAGCTCAAGGCCTACGCCCCGCAAGCGCGCCGGCATTTCATTCAGGCCGTGACAGACCGCGCTGCCTTCTATGGTCTGACTGATAAGAAGATCGAACCCATCACCGAGAACGGTGACGTAGCCATCATCGGAGGCCGCGCCTTTCCTCGCGCTATTGCGTGCAAACGCAAGGCCTTGGAGGAACGGATCGTCCAATACGGCTTCGGGCAGACCATGGATGCCATTGCCTACACCTGGTTTAACCGCCTGGTCGCCATCCGGTACATGGAATTGCACGGGTATCTTGACCACGGCTACAGGGTGCTAAGTCATCCCGATGCGGCGAAGTCGATCCCTGAGGTTCTCGAACAGGCAGAGCATCTCGATCTACCTGGATTGGACAAGCAAAAAGTTATTGAGCTGAAGTTGGAAGGAAGCAAAGAAGCTGAGCTGTATCGGATGTTGTTACTCGCTCAGTGCAACGCGCTATACAGGACGATGCCGTTTCTCTTTGCGTGGATCGACGACGAAACAGAGCTCCTCCTGCCCGATAACCTGCTCCACACAGACTCGCTGATCAGGAAGCTTGTCACTGATATCGATGAGGAAGATTGGCATGAAATCGAGATCGTCGGCTGGCTCTACCAGTTCTACATCTCCGAGCGCAAAGCCGAGGTCATGGCCCGCAAGAGTGCCGTGCCCACGGATGACATTCCGGCCGTTACTCAACTCTTCACTCCGCACTGGATCGTCTGCTACCTTGTCGAGAACTCGCTCGGCCGCCTCTGGCTGCTGAACCGGCCCGGCTCCCGGCTGCGCGAGCATATGCCGTACTACATTGAAGGCGAAACCGAGACCGACTTCCTCAAGATCGCCAAGCCTGAGGACATCCGTCTGCTGGACCCCGCGTGTGGAAGCGGACACATGCTCACCTATGCATTTGACCTACTCTTCCTCATCTACGAGGAAGAAGGCTATGTGCCAAATGAAATTCCTGCGATCATTCTGAAACACAATCTCTACGGTTTGGAGATCTGCCCCCGCGCGGCGCAGCTCGCCGAACTGGCCCTCGTCTTCAAGGCCCGGGAAAAATCACGCCGCTTCTTTCAGGCCGGCACACTTGTCCAACCCCACATTCTCGCCTTGCAAGACATCCACTTCGACGAAGCCGAACTGCGTGACTACGTGGCCGCCCTAGATCTGGGAGACCTTTTCAAGCAACCGGTTTTCCAACTCCTCCATCAGTTCGAGCAGGCCACCACCTTCGGCTCGCTCATCCAGCCATGTCTTGATGAACAGAACATCATTTTCGCCCGCCATGCCATCGAGGCCAAAGACCTCGGCGGCCAGCTCTTTCTCCGCGAGACCCATGGCAAAGTCCTGCGCGTCCTTGAACAGGCGGAAATGCTTTGTCATCGGTATCATGTCGCGGTGGCCAATCCGCCATATATGGGGAGCAATAAATTCATATCCTCACTTAAGAAATTTACAGCCTCCGAGTTCCCCGATGGAAAAGCTGATCTTTACAGCTGCTTTATTTTGCGCAATTTGTCGTTCTTGCTGGATCATGGTCTGTGCGCCATGATCACTATTCCCAATTGGATGTTCCTTGAGTCGTGGTCTGATCTGCGACTCAGGCTATTAAGTGAGTTTTATGTTTCAAGCTTAATTCACAATGGGCGCGGGCTTTGGGGAGCAGATTTTGGAAGTTGTGCGTTCATAGTCGAGACTTCACCCAAGCCCGAAGCTCATGGGTATTTCAAACGTCTCTTTGATGTTCAGGGCGAGGTAAACTCACCAGAGGAGCTCGAACGGCGTTATCTTGATCACGCAGGTAGACCACCATACCTAACGAATGCTCGGCGCATGCTCAAAATTACCGGGCAGCCGATTGCCTACTGGGTCACTGAAACTGTAGCGGAAATATTCCGCACTGCTCCACCGTTGAGTGCGTTCGGCTACCCCAGACAAGGCTTTGCCACCGGAGACAACGAGACTTTTCTAAGGCGATGGCCTGAGGTAACGCTATCGAACATTGGGTTCGGCAAACCAAATAGGACGGCTGCAAAAGAGTCCTGCAAGAGATGGTTTCCCTGCAACAAAGGTGGCGAATTTCGCAGATGGTATGGCAACAATGACTTGGTGGCCGACTGGGGTAACGATGGCGAGCGGATGAGGGGTTTCAATGGCTCTGTGCTGAGAAACCAATCCTATTATTTTAGGGGTGGGATAACGTGGTCCACACTCACTATTTCTCGATTATCTATGCGGCTGTCTCCTGAAGGTTTGCTGTTCGAGAGCAAGGGATCGGTTTGCTTCTTCAACGAGAAGTGGCAGGAGGAGTTTTTCTTGGCTTTCGCGAACTCGCTTCTCGTCGACCGCCTTCTCCTCGCGCTCTCTCCTACGGCCGATTATCATGAGGGACCCATGGGAAGGCTACCCGTTGTTTTGGGTGATCAATCCCACGTCCCGCGAGTCCGTAAGATCTCTGCAACTGCAGTCTCAATCGCCCGTCACGACTGGAACAATTTCGAGACCTCCTGGGATTTCCGAAGCCTTCCTCTACTGAGCGGGGAGACGAAGGGAATGACGCTGGCTACGACTTGGGAGACATGGCGCGACCACTGTGCCGGCGCAATTCGTCATATGCAGGAGTTGGAGACCGAAAACAACCGGCTCTTCATTGAGATCTACGGCCTCGCGGACGAGCTAACACCCGAGGTTCCTGAGGAACAAATCACGCTTGCCCGCGCTAACCAGCGTAGGGACATGGCAGCCTTCCTCTCATATGCTGTTGGCTGCATGATGGGCCGTTACTCGCTCGACAAGCCCGGCCTCATCCTCGCTAACGCAGGCGACTCCCTGGCCGAATATCTGGCTAAGGTTGATCAGCCATCCGACGCCCTAACATTCGCTCCCGACGAGGACGGCATCATACCCGTGCTCGATGGCGAATGGTTCGAGGACGACATCGTGGCTCGTGCACAGGCTTTTTTGCGAGCTACCTTCGGTGAGGCCACGCTAGAGGCTAATCTTCACTTCATCGAGGAATCGCTCGGCAAAGGGCTGCGCAAGTACTTCCTCACAGACTTCTACAAAGATCACCTCCAGACCTACAAAAAGCGTCCGATCTACTGGCTCTTCTCCAGCGGCAAGGAACGAGCGTTCCAATGTCTGGTCTATTTGCATCGGTACCAGGAGGGCACCCTGGCCCGTATGCGCACGGAATACGTCATCCCGTTGCAAGGAAAAATGGTCTCTCGCATTGAACAACTGAGCTTCGAGATCCACAAGGCATCTTCCACGTCCCAACGGAAGACGCTGGAAAAAGAACGAGACAAGCTTCTGAAGCACCAAACCGAACTCCGAGCATTTGACGAGAAGCTGCGGCACTATGCCGATCAGCGGATCGCGTTGGATCTCGACGAAGGAGTGAAAGTCAATTATGGGAAATTCGGCGATTTGTTAGCCGAAGTGAAAGCGGTGACAGGCGGAAGTGATGAAGACTGAAGACGCTATAGAAACTGCAGACGAATCTGGTCGTTGGCATGGGAGGCCTGTGACCTATTGGGCTGGAAGTTGGGTACGCCTGCGTGACCAAATCCCAATATTCCAGATAAGTGATTTTCGAGCTTGCGACGATGGTCCGGCCAATCCCTATATGAAAAGCGTAGTTCGACTTCCACGCACGCACTTCGAAAAAGAAGTGCCTGTTGGAACCGTTTCATCAAGCTATACGCTGGCCCAGCATGTTGACGTCGCTGAACATTGTCTCAAGGGTGTTCGAGACGCAGGGATTTCAACGCAGGAACTGCGGTGTGAAGTAGGGCTCACCGAACTCGGTGAATGGATGAATTTCCGAATCTATTTCCCCGATTCATACAGCCATACACCAAAAGATCAGCAACGAATGATTCTTCGTCTGGAATGCTTCAACTCAGTGGACGCATCGAGTAGCTTAGTCATTCTTCTCGGCTGGTATCGCTTCGTATGCTCGAATGGGCTCATCATTGGGGAAACAAGAACGGACGTTCGAGATATCCATAATAAGAGCATGGATTTGGGGACTATATCTGGCATTGTCTGCGATACGTTGAAATGTGTTCAAAAAGAGCGGGAACAATTTTCATTGTGGGAATCCTTGCCGGTTGATGAGAGTAATTTTGGACAATGGATCAATAAATTATTGTCCCATCAATGGGGAAAGAAAGCGGCTTGCCGCGTGTACCATATTTGCCAGTCAGGCTACGACATCGAAATAACTGATCCATTCTTTCCAGGAGAAGCCACTGAGAAGCCAGTGAAGCGTGTGACGAAAGTTCCTGGCTCGCCGGAGAAAGCGAAGAATATGTACGATGTGAGTTTGGCTCTGTCATGGGTGGCAACAAAGCGAAGCGATTCCGAAGAACGAATTGCATGGCAGTCCTCGATTCCGGACTTAATCGCACGGTTCTCCGTGATCGCGTAACAGCTATGGACACTCGTCAGATTCATGACACGCTCGATCGCATATATAAGGAAGAGGGTTCCAGGATTGTCTTCTGGAACGACCCCGACAAAGAGTTCCAGCCCATTCTGGCTGCGTTGAATCTCGACGGGGTGAACATCCTTCAGCTTAACGAGTTGGGTGCTCTAGAAGTGAAGATTTGTGTAGAGCGGGAGGACCCCACAGGGCGGTATCTTCTCTATTCCCCCAGTGAGGAACCTGATTACGAGAACGATTGGCTTCTCGACGTTCGCCTGTATAGTCGCCCCTTCCGGGCCGACCGCGCTTCGATTCTCCTCAATGAGCTTGGCCTGAAGAATCTCCACCTTCGTCAACATTTAGCCGACCGTCGGAAGTTTTTTGACAATAAAGAACGACTCCAGAAGCTGAAGGGCTTGGTCGAGCCCAATGATATAGCCCGCGACCTGGACCGAAAAATGATCGCCACGGTCGTGAAGTCAGATCAGCCGGAATGGTTCAACATCATCCGTACCCTCTACCATGCCTATACCGATAGCGGCGATGAGATTGACTTGCAGGCGGAACCGACAGCTTGGGAGCAGATCGAGAAGTTTGAGTTAGACAAACCTTTCTGGGAGATGGCCAGGGCAACGTTCGGCTATTCCGAGGAGACTCCGACACTTATGAATCTTCTCCTCAGGCTCTTCGTGACCGACTATGTTCACCATTTGAAATCCGCACCACCAAGTGGGCTTGTACATCTGATCCTCCCGGCACAAGGACGATCGAATGCCGTGGTCTGCCTCGGACAATGGCGTGATAGCAGCAGTAAAGGTAGTAGCTATGACCGACTCTCCGAAGAAGTGGCAGCCCTGATTCACGTAGAAGATTACTTGCTCGGCTTGGAGATCCCTGATCTGCTCGATGTGAAGACCTTTCTTATGGTGGAACGGGGGATTGCCAGCCGTCTGCGTGAGCGTGTGCATCAGACGGCGGATGTGATTAACCCCGATGAAGTGCGGTCAATCGCGACCCGCAGGCAAGCTGGACACTGGGCCTCGCTCATGGTGAACGGTTCCTCGGTGGTGCCGCGACGGGCGCTTCATGCGGTGTATGACGCTTTGGTTGCCGCCGCGGATTTCTTTGCCCTGCGGAACCAGCATCGAGATGGGTTTGCCTTTCCCGATGCGACGGCTCTTTATCGGGCCTACGAGAATCAGTTATTCCGTTTTGACCAGCTGTATCGCCATTTTTGCGAAGCCGCTGATCATGCGGAGGCACAGGGCTGGAACATCCTGAAGCCGTTGCGGGAGCTGATCGAGGATTGCTATGCAAATTGGTACGTCCCGACGCTTGCATTAACCTGGGGAAAGTATCTTGATCCCCGAGGCACTACCCAACTTCTGACCAAGTGGCAGCTCGAACAGATCCCCAACCAGCATGAGTTCTTCAACCGTCAGGTGCGTCCTCGTCTGGAGGAAGCGGAGAATCGGAAGGCGTATGTCATCATTAGCGACGCGTTCCGTTACGAGGCCGCCCAGGAACTCACGCAAGAACTCAATGGTACATACCGCTTTGAAGCGACGCTGACTTCGCAACTAGGCGTTGTGCCTTCTTACACAGCTCTTGGGATGGCAAGCTTACTTCCCCATCAGACTCTTTTGTTTAAAACCAACGGCGACGTCTTGGTCGATGGAAAGCCCACATCATCAACCGAACAGCGAGGGGCAGTCCTTGAGGCGGTCGAAGGAATCGTCTGCAAAGCGGACCAGCTGGTGGCCATGAAAAAGAAGCAAGGCCGAGAATTCGTCGCTGGCAAACGCGTCGTCTACATTTATCACAATGTCGTGGATGCCATTGGTGATGCTGCAGCGACTGAGGAAAAAACGTTTCAAGGAGTACGAAAAGCGATCGAAGAACTTGCTGCGCTGGTCACCTACATCATCAATAACTTGAATGGCAATTATGTCGTGATTACAGCAGATCACGGATTCCTTTTCACAGAGTCCCCTCCAGGTCAACCGGACAAGACCAAATTGGACCAGATGCCAGAGGGAACGGTCCGAGCGAAGAAACGCTACGTGATTGGGCGAAAGCTTCCCGACAGTGACTATGTCTGGCACGGAAAGACCTCAGACACTGCTTGCGCTGAGGGAGAAATGGAATACTGGATTCCAAAGGCGGGGAATCGTTTCCACTTCACTGGCGGTGCTCGTTTCGTGCACGGGGGAGCCATGCTGCAAGAAATTGTCGTGCCGGTGATCACGGTCAAACATAAGAAGGATAAGTCCACACGCGAAGAAACCAAGATCAAGTCCGTCACCGTGCATGTGTTGGGAGCCAGCCACAAAGTCACCACGAACCGTCATCGTTTCGAACTGATCCAAGCGGAACCAGTCAGCGAACGAGTGAAGCCGATCACACTGAAGGTAGCGATCTACGAGGGAGATAACGCCGTCACGAATGTCGAGACCGTGGCGTTTGATAGCACCTCAGATAAGATGGACGAACGTAAGAAGTGGGTTCATTTAGTGCTGCAAGATCATCAGTATCACAAGCACACTGCCTACCGGCTTATCTTGCGGGATGCAGACACTGGAATTGAGCAACAAAGTGTACCGGTGACTATTGATAGGGTGTTTGCCGATGACTTCTGACAACAACGCGATCGATACCAGCCTCGACGATCTCCTCAATCGGCATTTTGCCGGCAAGGTTGTTCGCAAAGATCTAACCAAGTTAGTCAAGGAAGGCGCTAATGTCCCCGTCTACGTGTTGGAGTACCTCCTGGGCACCTACTGCGCATCCAACGATGAGACCATCATCAAAGACGGACTCGTGACGGTTAAGAACATTCTGGCCGAGAACTATGTGCGTCCTGATGAAGCGGAGAAGGTCAAGTCCACCGTTCGCGAGCGTGGCAGTCTCAAAATCATCGACAAGATCACTGTGACGCTGAATGAAAAGCGAGATGTCTATGAAGCTCTCCTCGCGAATCTTGGTGTGAAAGGAGTTGAGGTCAGCACCAGCTACGTCAAAAAGTTTGAGAAGCTGCTCGTGGGAGGGATCTGGTGCATTGTGACGCTGCAGTACTTCTATGAGGAGAACCAGAAGGGCTCACCATTCATCATTCAGGACCTGAAGCCGATTCAGATGCCGAACATGGATCTGGAGGAGCTCTTTCAGGGACGGCGGGCATTCACAGAGGAGCAGTGGATTGATGTCTTGTTGCGATCGACCGGTATGGAGCCAACGAACTTCAGCGAACGCGTGAAGTGGCACTTATTGGCCCGCATGATCCCGTTGGTGGAAAACAACTACAACATCTGCGAACTCGGGCCACGAGGGACCGGCAAGAGTCACATCTACAAGGAAATCAGTCCCAACAGCATTCTTGTCTCCGGTGGCCAAACGACCGTCGCGAATCTGTTCTACAACATGGCACGGCGGACTGTTGGACTCGTCGGCGTCTGGGATGTCGTGGCATTCGATGAGGTCGCGGGGATTACCTTTAAAGAAAAAGATGGCATCCAGATCATGAAGGACTACATGGCTTCAGGGTCCTTCTCTCGTGGACGAGATGCCATCAATGCCTATGCCTCTATGGTGTTTGTCGGGAACATCAATCAGTCCGTGGACACCTTGGTCAAAACCAGCCACCTCCTCGCGCCATTCCCGGAAGACATGATTGAACCGGCGTTCTTCGACCGTTTCCATGCCTACGTCCCAGGCTGGGAAATTCCAAAGATGCGGCCAGAATTCTTCACTAACCAGTACGGCATGATCGTGGATTACCTAGCCGAATGGATGCGCGAGATGCGCAAGCGAACATTTGGCGATGCCATCAGCAAGTATTTCAAGCTGGGTAGAGATCTCAACCAGCGGGATACGATCGCTGTGAAGCACACCGTATCAGGGCTCCTAAAGTTGCTTTATCCCAATGAGGAGTACAACAAAGACGCCGTTCGTCGTTGCCTCGAATATGCCCTAGAAACACGTCGGCGGGTAAAGGAGCAGTTGAAGAAGATCGGCGGAATGGAATTCTTTGATGTGCATTTCAGCTACATCGACATGGAAACGTTGCAAGAGAAGTTTATCAGTGTGCCCGAGCAGGGGGGAGGCACACTCATCCCAGATGGTCCGATGAGTCCAGGAGCGTTACACACCGTCGCCACTGGGAGCGTAGGTCACTTAGGGTTGTATCGACTGGAGACTCAAGTGACGGCGGGAAATGGGTCGCTGAAGACTTCCGGCCTGGGATCGAACAGCGGAGCGAAAGAAGCCATCAAAGTCGGTTTTGACTTTTTCAGAGCCAATGCCTCTCGCGTCAGCGCCTCAATAAAGGCGGGTGATCATGACTATCACCTACACATCGTGGAATTGCACAATACAGGCCCCACAAATGCCTTGACCCTCTCTGCATTTCTCGCATTGTGCTCGGCAGTCTTTGGCAAATCGATCCAGTCTCAGATTGTTGTCCTCGGCAGTATGAGCCTGGGTGGTAACGTAATTCCGGTTGAAAACCTGGCTCAGTCTCTTCAAGTGGCCTTCGATTCTGGAGCAAAACGTATTCTGCTCCCGATGGCCAGTGTTCGCGATATACCGACTATTCCCGGTGAGTTATTCGCCAAATTTCAGACAAGCTTCTACTCAGACCCTGTCGATGCTGTTTTTAAGGCATTGGGTGCTGCCTGAGCGGAAGCCATCACATAAACTGCGAATACCAGACGCTGTACCTTGTTAAAGAAACGAGCGGACGAAAGACTTCCTGAAACTTCGTAATCTCTTCAAATCTTGGTTCATTGAATAACCTAACAAGAGGCACCTTAAGCACTGGCGATGGGATGGGCATTAAAGTAGCCGCATTATGGTAGGAAGGAGCAGACCTGTCACGGAGCAAAAAGTGGCGCCAATTGCTCACTCAGCTATATCAGCCTTGCACACTGTTAGCGGGACGGTCACTCTCTTAGCATTCAGATCATAATTGTAAACATAGGCATAAAGAAACTGTTGTTTGCCATTTTTATCGGGGGCGACCCATTCGAGCACAGCGACCTCTCCGCCAGATGATACAGTACCCGCAATGTTAGCTACCGTTAGTCTACCCGCATCACCACTCTGATTTACCAGCTGTATAAGGACATCCGCAGTGATTCCGACCCACGCGTGAGGCACCACGCCTCCCACCACGGTGGTGAACCACCCTGGCAAAGATGCAGCTGCATTCTCGTTGAGCCATTTCTTAAGTAAGGTAGCGTGTTCGTCTGAGAGCTTGTAACTTGCGGCAACAGCAGGACTTTTAGTTTTTAATCGCTCCAATTGTTGTTTGCTTAGCTTCTTAAAACGATTCTCTAGGCTTACATGGTCTCCGATCAATGTCGTACCAGAAGAGTATGGGGGAGAAAACATCGCGTTGACACCCTTTTGCTGGTGGTCAGTTAAAATACCGTGGCATTGAATCTCCGCATTTGATGTCATAATGGGAATTTCCGCTGCTAGTAAGGCAGCAAGCAGCCACTTCTTCACATAGATGTTCTCCATTGAAATTCTCCTAGTGCCCTTTGCCGAAGTATTCACGCGGCTTTTTTGGGTTTTTTCTCGGGAATTGGCAGTTCGCGTGCGAGGATGCGTATTCCGCTGAATCCGGCCACCGATTCCGAGCGAATCCGGCCACCCCTCGGAGCCCCGCGACGCAGGGCCTCAGTGGTCTGTCTTGAGTGGCCGACTTCCGTCCGATTTTGCCAGCCGTTTGCGCATCGATTCTCCCTTGAGCGTGATCTTATAGGCATTGTGCACGAGCCGGTCAAGAATGGCATCGGCGAGCGTCGGCTCCCCGATCGCCGCATGCCAGTGATCGATTGGGAGTTGACTGGCTATGATAGTGGCCCGCCGTCCATGCCGATCGTCGAGGAGTTCCAACAGATCGCGGCGATGCTCGTCAGTTAAGGGAGCCAACCCCAAATCATCCAGGACCACGAGGTCGGTCTTGGCGAGACTCCGGAGCACGCGCCCATATCGGCCATCGCCTTTGGCGATCGCGAGTTCCCGGAAGAACCGCGGGAGTCGCAGATACAAGGCGGAGCAGCCCAGCCGACAGGCCATCTGTGCCAGCGCACTGGCCAGGTACGTCTTGCCCGCACCCGTGGGGCCCACGATCAACACATTGTCATGACTGCGAATCCACTGGCCGGTCGCCAGCGCGGTGATCACCGTTTTGTCGAGGCCACGCGGGTGGCGATAATCGAGATCTTCCAACGTGGCGCTGCCTGGGAGCCGGGCCTGAGCGAGGCGGCGGGTCAGACGGCGATTCTCTTGCATCGTCCGCTCCCGATCGACTAACAACCCCAGCCGTTCCTCGAAGCTCAGCCGCTGCACGTCGGGCATCTCCAGTTGTTCCGTCAGGGCGGTGGCCATGCCGGTGAGCTTCAGGGCCTCCAGTGTCGCGAGTGTGGGATGGCGTAACATCAGACTCCTCCTTCGTGGTGTTGGTAATAGGTGGTGCCGCGGAGATGGTCGTGTGCAATTGGGAGGGGGACCGTCGGAACCGGCTCGGGGAGCGGCTGCTGATCGAGTCCGGTCTTGAGGATCGACTGGACACTCTTGTAGGCGATGGCGTCAATCGCCTGGGCGCGGCGACACGCGGCCTCCACCCGCGCTGGGCCGTAGAGGCGTTCCAGCCGCAAGACCCCGAGGCACGAGCGATAGCCTTGTTCGGGATGCCGGCGGCGGGTCAAGAGCGTATTCACCACCGCCGCCGTGGCGGGCCCAATGGTCTCCGCCCACTGAATCAGCCGTGACGGCGACCACGCCAGATACCGTTGGTGCGACGACGGGAGATGCGCGGCGACCGTGGTGTGCCGGCCACGCTCGGCGCTCCGCACATGGCTCGCCACCCGCTGGCTCTTGTGGAAGCACTCGACCGTGGTCACGGTCAGCCGCACGTCGAGGGCCGTATGGACCAACGGCGACGGGACGCTGTAGTAGTGGCCCTCGACCTCGAGATGCGAATCG
>Ga0073899_10002587_pt1 | contig 16224 bp, 15 predicted proteins | sample KloWWTmetaKNB5Ph_FD_88975 | JGI IMG/M metagenome (GOLD analysis project Ga0073899, IMG submission 88975) | Active sludge microbial communities from Klosterneuburg, Austria, studying microevolution and ecology of nitrifiers - Klosterneuburg... | ecosystem: Engineered > WWTP > Aerobic digester >...
GGCCAAGCGTTGATTTCGCATCACAGGCGCTACCACTTGTATCAAGGCCGGCCCGCAAGCGGGCCGTTTTCGCCGCATACTTCCGGGCGTTGAAGGGCGCCGCCGTGGGCAACCCCGGCGGCGTCTTGTCGTTGTCGTTCCCGGTCCCGATGAGCCTGACTACGCCAGCCCGACTACCTGCCGCACTGGAGAGCGCCGTTCAGCGCGTGCGAATGGCCGCCCGCACTGCCGCCGAGCGCACGGTTGACAGCCTCGGTTTGGCCGCGCTGTCGTCGACCAACGTCTTCCATCGCGACGGCCTGCTGGGGGCTCAGTACGAGCTCAATCGCAAGCTCGCGATCTTCGCCCTCATGTTCAACGAGACGCTGGACCAGCGCGTGGCGCGCGAGGCCGGCATGCTCGAGAGCGGAGGCGCCAGCCCGACCAACTGGGATGCACTGAGCCTGGTCGATGACCGCGAAGTCGAGATCCAGGTCTCGGCCGACCGGTTCGCCCTCGAGATCTCGCATGCCTGCGAGTGGGAGATCCGCGAGCTCGATGCCTATATGGGCACGTTGCTGAACCTGGGCCGTGCCGACCACGAACGCAACCCGTTGCGCGCCGAGGTGGTTGGGCAGGCGATGATCCGTGCGGTCGAGGCGGTGGCGGAGCGCCCGGAGACCCGCAAGGTGCTGGGTGCCGAGATCGGTCGTTCGCTGGCCCATGCGATGCGGCAGACCTATACCGAGATCGTGGGTGAACTTCGTGCGGCCGGGGTCAAGCCGGTCGGTCTGCAGGTGCGCCAGTCGCCGCACGATGCCAGTCGCCTGGCCAGCGGCCCCGCCAGCCTGCAAGGTGATCTGAGCGACGGCTCGCCCACGCACGAACTCAGTGGCTCGGGCCGGCTGTCCACGCGGTTCGGGCCGAGCACCGGACACGGTCGCCTGGCCAGTGGCCCTGGCGCGCTCGGCGGCGGACGGGGCACCCCGATGGGGCAGGTCGACGCCGGCATGATGCACCTGCTGCGCCGGCTGTCGAGTGCAGCCTCGCCGGCGCTGGATGCCGGTACCAGCGGCCTGGGCGGGTTGACCAGCGGCTGGGGCATGGCCGGAGTCGAGGCTGCAGGCTCCGGCAGCGCGATGCTGATGGCGCCCAACCTGATCGCAGCTCATCGCGACGAGCTGCGGCAGGCGGCCACCGGCGCGCTCGATCACATGGTGATCGACGTCATTGGCACGCTGTTCGACCAGATCCTGTCGGACCCCAAAGTGCCGCCGCAGATGGCTCGCCAGATTGCGCGGCTGCAGCTGCCGGTGCTTCGTGCCGCCCTGGGCGACCCCACTTTCTTCTCGTCGCGGCGACACCCGGTTCGGCGCTTCATCAACCGCATCGCTTCGCTGGGCACGGCGGTCGACGATTTCGAAGGCGACCAGGGCCGGGCTTTGCTGGCCCGCGTGCGCGAGCTGGTGCAGCAGGTGGTCGAGGGTGACTTCGAGCAGATCGAGATCTACGAGCGCAAGCTCGGCGAGCTCGAGTTGTTCATCGCCGAGCAGGGCAAGGCCGAAGTCCATGCCCGCAATGCAGCCGACGAGGTGCTGGGGCGCAAGGAAGAGCAACTGCGCGTGCAGCAGCGTTTCGCGCAACAGCTCGATGGCGCGCTGCAACCGTTGCCGGTGCCTGAGTTCCTGCGCGACTTCCTGGCCCGCACCTGGAGCCGCGCCATCGCCCAGACCGAGCAGGCCCATGGCGCCGAGAGCCCACAGGCCGCGCGCATGCGCGAGGTCGGCCGCGAGTTGGTGATGAGCGTGCAGCCCAAGGGTGTGCCGGCGCAGCGCCAGGCATTCCTGCGCAAGCTGCCCCAGTTGATGAAGGATGTCAACGCGGGGCTCGACCGCATCCGCTGCGTCGAGGACATCCGCCGCGACTTCTTTGCCAAGCTGCTTCCAGCGCACGCCGAGTCCCTGAAGGGACAGGCGATGAGCACGCTGGAGACCAACCTGCTCGCGCGGCAGGTCGACGGCGCGCTGGCAACGCCGCTGCCCAAACCCACCGAACTGCCGCCGCCCACGACGGCCGGACTTCCGGTGCTCACGGAGGTGGTCACCGCCTCCGACTTCACGCCTGCGGAGGCGCAGGCCGTCGGCCTGGTCGACGAGAGCAAGATCGACTGGAATGGCCAGGTCGACATTGAGTTGGGCGCTGAGCCCGAGATCTCTACCGTCGACATCGACATCGCTGGGCTGCCCACGCCCGAGGCCGTCGAACCCACAAGTGGCAAGTCGCTTGCAGACAACGTGCAGATCGGCTTCGCCTACCAGATGCACCTGGAAGGCTCGTGGCAGAAGGTGCGCCTGGCGCACGTGAGCCAGGCGCGCACGTTCTTCGTCTTCACGCATGGTTCAAGCAGCGCAAGACGGTCTCCCTGACCTACCGCATGCTGTCGCGCATGTGCGAAACCGGCCGTCTGCGAGCATTCGAGAACGGTTACCTGCTCGAGCGCGCCACCGCACGGGCGCGCCGGCAGCTGGCTCAGCTCAAGTCGGCCGCTGCGAGCTGAGCGCCCAGGCGATTGCCGCCTTCAGACTGCCGGGGTCGGCCTGGCCACTGCCGGCGATGTCGAACGCCGTGCCATGGTCGGGACTGGTGCGCATGAACGGCAAGCCGAGCGTCACGTTGACGCCGCGCTCCACGCCGAGGTATTTCACCGGGATCAATCCATGATCATGGGTCATGGCGACCACCAGGTCGAACTCGCCCGGATGCCCGGGCGCATGGCGCGCGCGCATGAACACCGTGTCCGGCGCGTACGGGCCGTGGGCATCAATGCCCTCGGCACGTGCCGTCGCGATCGCCGGCCCGATGATGCGCAGTTCCTCATCGCCGAAAAGCCCACCCTCGCCCGCGTGCGGATTCAATCCGGCCACACCCACTTTCGGCGCTGGTCGACCCCAGGCCACTGCCGCGCGGTGGGCGATGCGAATGGTATCCAGCACTGAATCGTGGGTCACCAGGTCGATTGCCCGCCTCAGCGCCACATGAATGGTGACCAGCACGACCCGCAATTCATCATTGGCCAGCATCATGCGCACCGCCGGTCCGCCAGCGATGGCCTGCAGCATCTCGGTGTGGCCCGGGTAGCGCACGCCGGCCGCAGCGAGCGCCTCCTTGTGGACGGGCGCTGTGACGAGCGCCGACACGCGCCTGTCCAGTGCCATACGGGCTGCCGCATCGATGCATGCCGCCGCCGCGCGGCCGCAGTCGGGGTGCACCTGACCCATCGCTCGCTCGACCAGACCACTGGGCAATCCTGGCGGCTGCCAGACCGCGATCGCACCCCGGGGCGCCGCGTCGTCGGGAGCCTCCAGCAACGCCACCGGCAGTCGTGCCCCAAGCACAGCGACGGCACGCCGCATCACGGCGACGTCGCCCACCACCAATGCCGATGACCGTGCCTGCGGCGCATCGGCCAGCGCACGCACGATGATCTCCGGGCCGATACCGGCAGGGTCGCCCATGGTGAGGGCCAGGCGTTCGGGTGCGGCGGTCGCGGTCATGGCGTCAGAGTGGGTGCGTTCAGGCTGGATTGTCGATTTCGACATAGCAGTGGAGCAGGCCGAACTGCTGCGCCAGATACTCACCCAGCGCGGGTGCGCCGTAGCGTTCGGTGGCGTGATGCCCGCAGGCCAGGAATGCGACGCCTGTCTCGCGCGAGATGTGGGCCTGCGGCTCGGACAGCTCGCCGGTAATGAACGCGTCGGCGCCAGCGGCAATGGCGGCCTCGAAGTAGCCCTGCGCGCCGCCGCTGCACCATGCGACCCGCCGCAACGGGCGGCCATCACCGGGCAAGCAGCGCGGCGCGCTGCCCAACACCTGCGCTATGAGTTCCGCAAGTTCGCCGGCATCGATGGCGGTGCGGGTCGGGCCGATGAAGCCGAGGTCCTGCTCCCCGAAGCGCCCTTGCGCCTGCAGTCCCAGGCGCAGGCCGAGCTGAGCGTTGTTGCCCAGTTCGGCATGGGCGTCCAGCGGCAGGTGGTAGGCATACAGGTTGATGTCGTGCGCCAGCAGCCGCGCCACTCGCTCGCGCAGCCAGCCGGTCAAGCGACCGTCGTGTCCACGCCAGAACAGCCCGTGGTGCACCAGCACGGCGTCAGCGCCTTCGGCGACCGCAGCGTCGATGAGCGCAAGGCTCGCCGTCACGCCCGACACAAGCCGGCGGATCTCCCCGCGGCCCTGAACCTGCAGGCCGTTCGGCCCATAATCCCGGAAGCGATCCACGGCCAGCACACCGGCCAGGTGGGATTCGAGTGTGTCGCGCTGGATCATCCGGCGTTGCCTCAATCGCGGTTGCAAGCCCGCCCATGCGCAGACTCTGGTTGATTTTCTCGCAGGCCGCGACTGTCGCGCTGGCCGTGCTGTTCGTGATCAGCACCCTGAAGCCGCAATGGCTGGGTTCGGGGTCGCCGCAAGGCGGCACCGACGTGATCGCGGTGCGCACGGCACCCGCCTTGTCGGCTGCGTCGGCAGCCTCGGCGCCGGCAGCCGGCATCGTGTTCACGGGTTACCACGCCGCCGCGCGTGCAGCCTCGCCGGCCGTGGTCAGCGTCATGGCCAGTCGGTCCGGGCAGCGCAACCCCCATGCGCAAGACCCGACGTACCGGTTCTTCTTCGGCGATCGCCCGCCGCAGGCGCAGGTGGGCGTGGGTTCGGGGGTCATCGTCTCGTCGCAAGGCATCCTGCTGACCAACAACCATGTGATCGAAGGGGCCAGCGAGATCGATGTGCGACTGAGCGACGGGCGCGAGGCACGCGCCGAGATCGTGGGCGCCGATCCCGAGACCGACCTGGCGGTGTTGCGAGTGCGCCTCGACCACCTGCCCGCAGTGACGCTGGGTCGCATGGACGCCCTGAAGGTGGGCGACATCGTGCTGGCCATCGGCAACCCGTTCAACGTGGGCCAGACCGTCACGTCGGGGATCGTCAGTGCACTCGGTCGCAACGGCCTCGGGCTGTCGACCTTCGAGAACTTCATCCAGACCGATGCCGCGATCAACCCCGGCAATTCCGGGGGCGCGCTGGTCGACGCGCAGGGTCACCTGGTGGGCATCAACACCGCCATCTTCTCGCGCTCGGGCGGCAGCATGGGCATCGGTTTCGCGATACCGGTGGATGTGGCGCAACAGGTGATGGAGGGCCTGCTGCGCGACGGGCAGGTGCGGCGCGGATGGATCGGCGTCGAGCCGCGCGACCTGACACCCGAGTTCGTCGAGAACTTCCGGCTGGCAGTGCGCGAGGGCGTGTTGATCACCGGCGTGCTGCAAGATGGGCCGGCCAGTCGCGCTGGGCTGAAGCCCGGCGACGTCGTGGTGTCGATTGCCGGGCAGCCGGTGGCCGACACCGGTCAATTGCTCAACGCCGTGGCTGCGCTCACGCCGGGCAGCGTGGCCACGTTGGCGGTGCAGCGTGGCGCAGAGGCTTTGACGCTCAAGCTCACCGTCGCCCAGCGCCCGCGCGCGCCGGCAGTGGTGCGTCGGCGCTGACTGCTGTCGCCACGAACCGGGGCCGATGCCGCAGATCGGGGTCGTGACCGAGGCACCGCTCTATCGCGGTTCGGCGCCGTCGGATGCAGCAGCGTCGGGCGCCCGTGTGTGCTTGACGAAGGCCTGTGCCGAAAGAATGCCGATTTCGTAAAGCAGGCACATCGGAACCGCCAAAGCCAGCTGCGAAATCACATCTGGAGGCGTGACCACGGCCGCCACGATGAAGGCGCCGACGATGAAGTAGCCGCGCATGGCCCGGAGCTGGGCGACACTGACCACGCCGATGCGCACCAGGACGACTACCGCCACCGGGACTTCGAACGCGATGCCGAAGACCATGAACAGCGTAAGGACGAACCCGAAGTACTGCTCGATGTCGGGCGCGGCGGTGATGCTCGTGGGCGCCACCGCCTGGATGAACTTCGACATCCCGGGAATCACCAGGAAGTAGCAGAAGGCAACGCCGATCAGGAACAGGATGGTGCTGCTGATGACCAGCGGCAACACCAGGCGCTTTTCGTGGGAGTACAGGCCCGGTGCCACGAAGGCCCACACTTGGTAAAGCACTGCAGGCAGGGCCAGCAGGAAGGCGGCCATCAAGGTGATCTTCAGCGGCACCAGAATAGGCGAGATCACGTTGGTCGCGATCAGAGTTGCGCCCTTGGGCAGGTGGGCCACCATGGGCGCAGCAAGCAGGTCGTACAGACCCGATGGGCCGGGCCAGACGCACAGCACGGCAAATCCGATGGCAAGCGCGATCAAGGCACGAACCAGGCGGTCGCGCAACTCGATCAGGTGCGAGACGAAGGGTTGCTCGGTACCCTCGAGCTCGTCACGGGATTCGCTGGAACTCATCTACTTCTTCAGGCCCGCTGGGCGAAACCGCGCCACGCGCGCCGCCCCGGACTGCGCATGCATGCGCACACCCGCGCGCTGCTTGTACCAGCGGGGCACCGCGCTGCGCTTGAGCCGCCACTTCTTGTTGGGGCGCTTGTAGTCGGGCGACGGCGATGTCCATTGCGCACTGCCCAGGGCGGAGTCGCCGCCAGCCGTGCCGTCGAGCGCGCCCTTGACCTCCTGGAAACCATCGTTGAAGGCCGTGCTCGCCTCATTGAACTCACGGGTCACGCTGGCCTCGACATCGTGTGCCGCTGCCTCGAACTGCTTCTTGACCTTCTGCAGTTCCTCGAGTTCGATCGAACGATTGACCTCGGCCTTGACATCGGCGACATAGCGCCGCGCCTTGCCCATGAAATGGCCCACGGTGCGTGCCACGCGGGGCAACTTCTCGGGGCCGATGACGATGAGCGCCACCGCGCCGATCAGCGCGATCTTGTCGAAGCCGAAGTCGATCATCGAGAGCCGTCAGGACTTGGTCTTGGCCTCGACGTCGACGGTGTTGCTGTCGGCAGATTTCTGGGCCGTGACCTGCTGGGGCGGCGGCACCGGCGCATCGGCTGAACTGCCGTCGCGCACGCCATCCTTGAACCCCTTGACCGCGGAGCCAAGGTCACTACCCACGTTCTTTAGCTTCTTGGTGCCGAAGATCAGCACCACCACGACCAGCACGATCAGCCAGTGCCAGATGCTGAATGAACCCATCACACGCTCCTGAAGACGAATCCCGCGATTCTAGGGGCGCGGTGATGACCGGCCGTCAGGCCGGATGTTCGACCACCAGCCCCCGGGGGTCAGCCCTTCTTCCAGGGCCGCGGGCCGCCGAACACATGCAGGTGCAGGTGCATCACTTCCTGCCCCCCATCGGCGCCGGTGTTGATGACGTGACGGTATCCGTCGCCCACGCCCAACTCGCGCATCAGGCGAGGCGATGTCGCCAGCATCCGCCCCATCAGAGCCTGATCGTCCATCGTGACGTCGACCATGCTGGTGATATGGCGCTTGGGCACGATGAGTATGTGGACAGGCGCCCAGGGGTTGATGTCGTGAAAGGCCAGGAAATCGTCGTCCTCGTAGACCTTCTTCGACGGAATCTGGCCGGCGACGATCTTGCAGAAGATGCAGTTGGGGTCGTGGTTCACGATGTTCGAACGCCGATCGGCGCCTCTGGACGAAATGACGAAATCGGGTCGGACCACGCCGGTCCGCGTGGGTTGGCGCCTCAGGACGGCAACACGGGCTTGCCCTCGTTGAGCTTCAGCCAGCCCTTGACGACGCGATAGATCGTCCAGATGTAGGCGGCTGCGAGGATGAAGAACCCAACCAGCAGAAAGATCGTGGCCATGCCCACCACCCCCCACAGCAGGCCCCACCAGAAGGTGCGGATCTGCCAGTCGAAGTGATTTTCGTAGAGCGTGCCGCGCACGTCGTCGCGCTTGACGTAATTGATGACGATGCCCACCAAGGCGGTGACGCCGTAGAGGAAGCTCAGCGCCTGAAGGCCGTAGATCACCATCGTGATGTTCTTCAGGCCGGCCAGTTCCTCGGCGCTGCGGCCGGCCGGCACTGGGGTGATGTCGTTCATGACTGCTCCCTCTCGCGCTCGAGGACACGGCGAAGCGCGAACTCTTCCAGGCCGGACAGGCCCTCGCGCCGGGCCAACTCGGTCAGCACATCGCCCGGCTTGAGCCCGAAGGCCGCCAGCGCGATCATCGAGTGAAACCACAGGTCTGCCACTTCGTAGACGATCTTCTGCGGCTCGCCGTCCTTGGCTGCCATCACCGTCTCGGTGGCTTCCTCGCCCACCTTCTTCAAGATCGCGTCGGTGCCCTTGGCGAACAGCCGGGCGACGTAACTCTTTTCGGGGTCGCCCCCCGCCTGCGGCCGGCGTGACTCGATGACCTCGGCCAAGCGCGCCAGCATGTCCTGCGAGGTCGTGGCGCTCGGCGTGGCGTGGCTGGCCGCCGGGGCTGCGGCAGGCGCCGGTAAAGCCGGAGAATGCCCAGCGCCTGCCGGGGACCGATAGATGGTGCCCGGGTCCTGCAACACGGGTTCGGTGTCGATCCAGCGGCCCTCATGCAGGCGGCGGTAGAAGCAGCTGTGGCGCCCGGTGTGGCAGGCGATGCCGGGATCGTGCCCCAGTTGTGTCACGGTGAGCAGCAACACGTCACCGTCGCAATCGAGCCGGATGTCGTGCACCTGCTGGAAGTGGCCGGACTCCTCGCCCTTGTGCCACAGGCGCTGGCGCGAGCGGCTCCAGTAGACCGCCTGTCCGAGCTCGACCGTACGCTCGAGCGCCTGCCGGTTCATGTAGGCGAACATGAGGACGTCGCCGCTGCGCGACTCCTGCGCGATGACCGGCACGAGCCCGTCGCGGTCCCACTGGATGGTGTCCTGCCACTGCATGCCGACAAGTGTACCGACGGGTGCGCAACCGCGGGTGGCCTTGCCCGTGCGACGCGGATCAAGCTGCCCGAGCCAGCCCGAGCGTGAAGACCACGCCATCGGGCACGTTGACCGCTGTGATGGTGCCTCCCATCTTGGCCATGTAGGTGCGCGCCACGAACAGGCCCTGGCCGCGATGCGCATCGTCGGCCTCGCCGGCCCCTTCGTCGGCGCCTCGCACGCCGTATTCGAACATCCGCTCCGCCAGCGCAAGCTCGATAGGCGGGCCCTGGTTGTGGATGTCGACCAACGCCTCGGGCCCGTGCACGCGCAGCGTCAAGGTGATGCGCGAGCCGGGCACACGGTACCGATCGGCGTTGCGCAGCAGATGGGTCAGCACATCCTCCAGCGGGTACTCATCGGCGCGCACCCAAAGCGGCGCGCCGTCATGGTGCAGCCGCACATCCGGCACGCCGGCCTGGGCGGCGTTGGCCACCAGATGGCCCAGGAAGCCGGCCAGCTCCAGCGGTTGCGGATCGATCGTGGCGCCGGCAAAGGCCTCGCTGGGCGACGCCTGGCCATAAAGCACGCGCACCGCCTGTTGCATGCGCTCGACGTAGCGTCGGCTGGGGTCGTCTGGCGCGCCATGCAAGGCCATGAGCGACTGCAGCGGCGACATGATCTCGTGGCCGACCGCATGCCACTGGTCCTTTTCCTGCGCGACCCGGATCTTTTCGCGCCGCAGGTCGTCCTGCACCCGCTGCAGCAGGTCCTGCAACGTGCGGGACAGCACACCCAGTTCGTCGCGCCCGCCCAGGTCGGTCATGTCGATGCGGCCCGCCCCATCGGTCGAGCGCATGTCGCGCGACACCTGCACGGCGCGTCGCGTGAGCCTCGTGATGCGACCGATGATGCGCAATTCGATGGCCAGCCACGCCAGCAGCACGGCCACGAGCATCGCGCCGACGACCCAGGACAGGCGGGCAGCGACCGCCGCGAGCGACCGATGCAGACCGCGCAGGTCTCCATCGAGCCGGACCTCGAACCGGCCCAACGGCGTGGCCACCGCCTCGACCCAGTGCGGCGGCTGATCGTGGCCTTCGACCGGCAGCCGGCGGACCAACCGATCGATCCAGGGTGATGGCGCCACGTCCGGCCCACGCCCAACCATGTCCACCAGATCGCCCTCGGCACCTGCGCGGCGTACGCGCAGCCGCTCACCAGGCTGCAACAAGGGCGCCAGGTCACCCAGGGCGAACGGTGGATCGGCCTGCGGGCTATCGCTGTCGAACACAGGCGCGCCATCACCCGGAGCGAGCACCTGCAGACGCACAACCATGCGCGCCAGGTCCGGCGGCGGCCAGACGATGCGCTGCGGGTCGGCCATGAAAATGGCCTCGCGCAATACATCAACGGGCAGGCGCAGCGACACGAACGAGCGATGCCGGCAGGGCTCGACGCTTCCTGGCGGCACCTCCAGGCAACGTCCGTCCTGCCACAGCCAGCCCCGGAAGTCACGCACCGCGCGCACGCCCGGCACGAGGGGCACGCCGTCCACATAGCCCGTGAGTCGGCCGATCACGCCCGGCGATTCACTGCCGCGCGTGCGCTCGGGAAGGCGCTCGAAGGGCGCGATCCAGCCCCACGCACGATCGCCGTGAGAGACCGAGACGCGCACGCGATGGGCACGCGTGAAGTCCAGGTCGCCCCGCGCATGCGGCACCAGCGCCCCGCTGGCAAAGCTGCCCGCCAGGTAGACGAAGCCGCCGGCGTAAGGGTTGTGGCCAACTGCTGCGCACATGGCTGCGCCATCGCGGTACTGCACCTGGCAACCGGCCATCTCCACCGCTTGCTGCACCTTGGTGCGATCGTCGAAGTCGATGCCCGCGAACGGCAGCACCATCGGTCGCAGCGGTGTGGGCGGCTGATCAGCCGCTCGCGGGTTCAGCAGCGCCAGCTGGCCGGTGGGGTGGCGCAGTCGCGCGATGATCTGCGCCTGCGTCTTGCGCAGGCCATCGCGGTAGAGATCGTGGGCCCGCTGCTTTTCGTGCTGCAGAACGACCATCGCCATGGCCACCGTGGCGACTGCCAGCAGCGCGAACACCCCGCGGAAGAACAGCCGCAGCCCCAGCGGCACCCGCAGAGGCGGCACCCAGCGGCTCCACTGGGTGGTCCACGGCACCCGGGTATCGGCGGTCACCGGCCGCCCATCCATCGGAACCCGCGCATGGGCACGTTCTCGATGCCATCGAACGCCGGGTCGATCTCGCGCATGGCCTCGCGAATGGTGCTGACATGCTTGCGCACGTTGTCGCGGTTGCGTCCGCTCTTGATGACTTGGTAGAGCTCCTCGTAGCTGACCACTTCGGCGGGGCGCGCGGCAAGCACCGACAGGATGCGCTGCGCAGTGAGCGGCAGGTTCAGGCGCTGCCCACGCCAACTGGCATGCCCCTGGCGCAAAGGATCGATCGACAATTCGGCAGCCACGGGCGCATCTGGAACCCGGCTGCGCGCGGCACGGAGCATCTCGAGCACGGTCTCGATGAAGTCCGCCTCGCCGAAGGTGGTCTTCTGCAGGTAGTCCCATGCATCGAGCGCCTTCATGATGCCGCGATAGATGGCCGCCGGCATGGCCGACACCACGAGCACGGGTGTGCCGTGGCGCAGCCGGTTGATCGCGTTGATGAGGGCCACGCCGGCATGGCGCTCGTGGCCGAGCTCGATGTCGAGCACCACCAGGTCGTAGGCCTGACGCCCCAGTGCGGCTTCGGCCTCGTCGCGGTTGAACCACTGCTCGACCCGCACCCCAGGGCGGGCAGCTTCGATCCAGCCGCGCAGTTGGTTGCTGGTGGGCGGGTCGTCCTCGATCACGGCCACGATGGGCATGGCAGGTTGCTCTCCTTGGCATCGATTGTCGGCGCGACCCTGCGTCCGGTGGCGTGAAGGTTTCTTCCACAACGTGTGCAGAGCCGGCTGTCGCAGCCCCTGTTGCCTTCCGCGACGGCTGCGAAGAATGGCTTCGTCGCCCCACGCCGCCTGTACCAGCGGCCCTCTTCATCCCCACACATTCCGCATGGAGTCGCCCACATGAACCCGCGTCTGGCCGCTATCGCACACCTGCCCCACACCCTCCTTCGCGCAACCATGCGCCGCCTCGCCACGGTCGCCAGGCGCATCGGCCGCGTCGCCGCAGGCCGCACGGCCCTGATGCTGGGCACCGCGCTGATCGGTGTCATCGGCTACCTGGTCGTGGCACACGCCCCGGTTCAGTCGGTGGCATCGTCGGAGCTCGTGCTGCGCGAGAACCGCCTCACCGGCAACGGCAGCCTGCACCGCGAAGGCACGCTGCTGGTGTGGCCCGGCCTGCACCAGGTGCGCCGCTACTCGCTGCGCGACCAGATCTACCGCCCACTCGACAGTGCCAAGGCGGATGGGGCAGCGCCATTCCAGTCGGTCGAGGGCCTGTCGCTGGGGGTGGACCTCACGGTGCGCTACGCACTCGACCCGGTACGCCTGCCCGCCCTGGCGCGGCAGTTGCCCGAGGACCTGGGACGCGACCTCGTCCAGCCGGCCGTGCAGGGCGTGATCTACACGACCTTCACCCGCTACACCGTGCGCGAGATCTTCTCGGCGCGCCGAGCGGAGATCCAGCAGGCGCTGGAGACCGAACTCAAACCCAAGCTGGCGGCCGACGGCATCGTACTGCGCTCGGTGTTGATGGGGCAGGTCGACCTGCCCGCCGAGTATCGGCAGGGCATGGACAAGTTGCTGGCCCAGGAACTGGAGACCGAAAAGATGCGCTACACGCTCGAACTCAAGGCCAAGCACGTCGAGCAGACCGCGCTGGAAGCCGAAGCCGACCGGGTGCGCCGCGAGAAATCCGCCCAGGCGGCGGCTGCCGAGCAGGTGATAGCCGCAAAGGCGCAGGAAGAGGCGATGAAACATGTATTGCCCTTCAAGCAAAAACAGATCGAGCAGCGCCAGTTCGAGGCCGAGGCAGAGAAGCAGGCACGCATCCGCGCCGCCGAGGGTGCGGCACAAGCCCGCCGTATTGAGGCCGCGGGCGAGGCCGATTCACGACAGAAGCTCGCCGATGCGGAGAGTTACCGCCAGGAACGTCTGGGCAAGGTGGCCAGCGAACAGCTCGCGCGCGACGGTGCGTTGATCAGCCGGCATCCGCTGCTGATCCAGAAGACGCTGGCCGACAAGCTCTCGGACAAGGTGGCGGTGATCATCGCGCCTGCACCCACCGACGGTGGCTTCATCGGCCAGGCACTGGTCGGGAAGTGGCCCACCGCTGCGGCGACAGCTGCAGCCCGCGACAACGAGCAGGAGCAATGACATGGCCACGGTGATGCTGGGCGCTCTGGCCGCATTGGCCATCGTGACGCAGGACCAGACCGCACTGCGCGCCGGACCGCGCGACTCCGCCGCGCAGCACGCCGTGCTATGGCAGGGGGATGCGCTGGAAGTGCGGGGCCACAGGATGGACTACCTGCAGGTGTGGGACCACCGCCGCGAGCGCACTGGCTACGTGCGCGCGAGCCAGGTGCGGTTGACCGACCTGCAGCCCGCCGACGCGGACCCGCTGCTGGCCGTGCTGCGCTTCCTGCGCGACCAGCCGGGCAGCGAGGCTTTGGGCATCGCCTACGCCGCGGCCTACCTGCAGGCGGTGCCGGCCCAGAAGCTCGATGCGGAACCCTTCGATGCCATAGGCACGATGGCCGACCGATTGGCTCGCCGAGCGGCTGCGCGGGCCGGCCAGGCCGCGCCGGCGACCGTGGCCGCGCATCTGGAAGGCGTAGGCCAATATGGCGTGCGCATCGTCGGCACCGAGCGCGATGGTCAACTGCAGCCCTGTTACGACGGCGAGGCCTTTCGGCGTGTCCTCGCGCTGCCTTCGTCCACGCCAGTGCAGCGCGCCCGAGCGGCGCTGGGCCTGACTCGCCATGACTGCGTCGACGCTGGCCTGTCGCCGGCGCAGCGGCTGCCCTTGGACCAGTGGCGTGCTCAAGTGCTCGATGCGGTGTCCGGCACCGCCTTCACCGACTTACCCGAGCAAACGCGAAATCGCCTGCGCCTGCGTCGCGCCGGCGTTTGGGCCGGTCTGGCGTTTCAGAATGCGCGCGGCGGGAACCCTGCGGCCGCCACCGCGGCTGGACAGCGCGCACTGGCCGAACTGGCGGGCGTGAGCCGGGCCGAGCTCTCCGACGACGACCGGACCGCCTACGCCGAGGCCGCCATACGCGTGGGCGCTGCTCGCTGGGCCTCCGAACCGATGCCAGTCCAGGCGCGCAAGGCCGGCCTGCAGTTGCAGGTTGTCGCTGGCGACGAGCCGGGCCAGACCTGCGTGAACCTGATCGATGCGCGCACTGCCGCCGCGCAGCCGCTGGCGCGCCGATGCACGTATGGCCTGGTGTGGGCTGCTTCGGCACAGGCCAACACGTCGAACACCGCTCTCGCCCTGGCCGTTCAATCGCTGGACAGCTGGCGCGAGCAATGGGTGTTCTGGCGCCAGGGTCGGCAATGGCACATCGACGTGTTGCCACCGGCAGCCTCGCTCGCCTCGCCGGGGCAGGCTCTGGGCTATGTGGAGTTCGCCGGCTGGGTGCCCGGGCAGGACCGCTTGCTGCTGGCACGCGAAACGCGCGTGGACGGTCGCACCCGTCGCAGCTTCGAGGTCCTGCGCCTGGACACGCTCCAGGTCGAGAAGACCGCGAGTTCGCCCGATCAGCTATCGGCATTCCGCTGGCAGGATGCGGCCTGGAAGCGGCAGACGGTGGCAGTTCGATGAGCAACTGTCCGCCTCAAAGCGCGCGCACCTGGCGCGAAGTTCCGGCATCCTTGGCCGGTGTACCCGGGCGTCACCGCGTACCCAGCGCGTCCAGGCTGCCCGCGTGCTTCCGCTCCTGCGCAAACCAGCGCAACACCGGGTAAGTGCCGGGCAGAACGGGTTGCACCTGCACCGGCAGATCCTGCCAGGCCATCTGCTGGGCCTCGCGCATCTGGATCTCGCCGCTCCAGTCGTAGACCTTGCAGAAATGCAGCCTCACCAGCGCGTGCGGATAGTCCACCAGCTCATGGCGCCATGGATGCACCGCGCCGACGGTGATGCCCAATTCCTCGTGCAGTTCGCGTCGCAAGGCCTGTTCCACGGTCTCGCCCGGCTCGAACTTGCCGCCGGGGAACTCCCAGTACCCGGCGTAGACCTTGTCGGCCGGGCGCGAGGTGAGCAGGAAGCGGCCTTCGCGGCCAGCAGCATCGCGCTCGATCAGCACACCCACGGCCACATCGACCGGCGGCCCCGCGACGGGGGAGCCGCCGTCCACCCGCAGAGGCTCAGACACTGTCCAGACCCTCGGGTGGTGCCCCGCCGACGTCGGCGCCGGCTTGCTCAGTCGCCGGTCCGCCGACTGCGCCTGCCACCGCATCGCCGCGCCCCGCCCAGTCGCGAGCGAACTGGTAGGCCACACGGCCCGAGCGCGAGCCGCGCTCCAACGCCCACACCAATGCCGGCTGGCGGGCCGACGAGAGCGCCGGCTCGCTGACCCCGAAATGGCGCAGCCACTGGGCCACGATTGCGAGGTACTCGTCCTGCGAAAACGGGTAGAAGCTGATCCACAGCCCGAAGCGCTCGGACAGCGAGATCTTCTCCTCGATCACCTCGCCGGGATGGACCTCGCCATCGTCGGTGTGGGTGTAGGAAAGGTTGTCCTTCATGTACTCGGGCAGCAGGTGACGCCGGTTGCTGGTGGCATAGATCAGCACGTTGTCGGCGGTGGCCGACACCGACCCATCGAGGATGGACTTCAACGCCTTGTAGCCGGGCTCACCTTCGTCGAAACTGAGATCGTCGCAGTAGACGATGAAGCGCTCGGCCCGGCCAGCCACCAGGTCCACCAGATCGGGCAGGTCCACCATGTCAGCCTTGTCGACTTCGATGAGTCGCAATCCGCTGCCGGAGTACGCATTCAGGCAGGCCTTGATCAGCGAGCTCTTGCCCGTGCCACGCGCCCCGGTGAGCAGCACGTTGTTGGCGGGCAGCCCGGCCACGAACTGCGCCGTGTTGCGCACCAGCCGTTCCTTCTGGCCGTCGACTTCCTGGAGGTCGGACAACACAATGGTCGACAGCTGGCGCACAGGCTGCAGCCAACCCGATGCGCCACGCCTGCGGTAACGAAAGGCCACCGATGCCGACCAGTCCGGGGCCGCCAGCGGTCGCGGCAGGATCGACTCCAGGCGCTCGAGCAGGTGATCGGCGCGGCGCAGCAGGGCTTCGAGATCGAGCATGGACATCGGTACAGTGTATCGAGGCGCCCCGGGGGCACCTTGTGTGGTGCGTCGCCTGCGGCGCGACGCCGGCCCACAGGACAGACGTGTGACGTAACCCGCACGGGCACCCCCCCGGAATTCAGGGCGACTCGAC
>Ga0073899_10002590_pt1 | contig 16216 bp, 16 predicted proteins | sample KloWWTmetaKNB5Ph_FD_88975 | JGI IMG/M metagenome (GOLD analysis project Ga0073899, IMG submission 88975) | Active sludge microbial communities from Klosterneuburg, Austria, studying microevolution and ecology of nitrifiers - Klosterneuburg... | ecosystem: Engineered > WWTP > Aerobic digester >...
CTACCCAGACCACCCCCGCGCCAGTGCTAGCTTTGCGTACCGTCACTTATTGCACTGAAAACGCGGAGACCCCAACACGCGCGCCGCGCCCTGCAGGACACATCGGCTCACCGCGCCCACCTGGCCGCACCGGGCGCGCGCGTGCTCGCCCCCCTGCCGCGCCCGGGCAAGAACGTGTTCTGCGTGGGTCGCAATTACCGCCTGCACATCATCGAAGGCAACCTGGCGGCCAAACGCGACCCCAACGACTTCCCCAAGGCGGCCGAGTTCTTCTCCAAGCCGTGGACCACCGTCATCGGCCCTGGCGATTCGATCCAGCGGCACGCGAAGCACACGCGCATCCTCGACTACGAGATCGAACTCGGCATCGTCATCGGCAAGGGGGGCGTGGACATTGCACGCGAGTCCGCGCTCGAGCACGTGTTCGGCTACACCATCATCAACGACGTGACCGCGCGCGACCTGCAGAAACGCCATGGCCAGTGGTTCAAGGGCAAGGGCCTGGACACCACCTGCCCGATGGGCCCGTGGGTGGTGCACCGCAGCGCGGTGCCGGACGCGCAGGCCCTGCACATGGAACTGGACGTGAACGGCGAAGTGCGCCAGAACGCCAGCACCCAGGACATGCTGTTCGACGTGCCCGCCATCATCGAACAACTCTCGGCCGGGCTCACCCTGCACCCGGGCGATGTGATCGCCACCGGCACGCCGTCGGGCGTAGGCTTCGCCATGACGCCACCCCGCTGCCTTGAACCGGGCGACGTGATCCGTGCCCGCATCGACGGCCTCGGCGAACTCGTCAACACCGTCGTTGACTGACTTTTCTTTTTCCCCCGCCCCAGCGCAACCACCCCCGAAGGAGACACCATGAACCATTCCGACAAGATTTCCCGTCGCGCCGCCACGTTGCGGCTCGCTGCCATGGCCGGCGGAGCCGCCAGCCTGGGCGCATTGCCTTCGCTGGCCTTCGCGCAGTCGAACTACCCGGAGCGCCCGATCACCCTGATCGCGCCGTTTGGCGGCGCCGTGGATTTCCTTGCGCGTCAGATCGCGCTGCACATGGCGAAGACGATGAACGGCAGCATGATCGTGGACGTGAAGCTCGGCGGCTCGGGCACCATCGGCCTGTCGGCCGTGGCGCGCGCCGCGCCCGATGGCTACACCATCGGCATGGGCACCAGCACGGCCATGACCTCGGCCCCTCACCTGATCAAGAACCCGGGCTACGACGTGGTCAAGTCGTTCACCTACCTGGGGCTGATCCAGACCACGCGCCAGGTGCTGGTGGTCTCGCCGGCGCTGGGCGTCAACACCGTGGCCGAATTCATTGCGCTGGCCAAGTCCAAGCCCGGCAAGCTCAACTTCGGCTCATCGGGCATCGGCAACAGCATCCACCTGGCCGCCGAGCAGTTCAACGCGGACGTGGGCATCCAGGCCGTGCACGTGCCCTACAAGACGGGCCCTGAAACCGACGCCGCCATCATGGCTGGCGACGTGCACTACGCATGGCAATCGGTGCCGAGCTCGATCGCACTGCTCACGAGCGGTCGCACCAAGGGCCTGGCGGTCACGGGCGATTCGCGCGATCCCGCGCTGCCCAATGTGCCCTCGCTCAAGGAAGCGGGCTACAACGTGCTGCTGCCCGACCAGCTCTTCGGCATGGTGGCTCCGGCCAACCTGCCCGCGCCCGTGCTGGCCAAGCTGAACCAGGCCGTGCAGGCCATGACCGCCGACCCCGAATTCCAGGCCATCGTGCGCAAGGGCGGCGGCACGCCCTCGCAAGTGGGCGGTGATGAATTCGCGAAGATCGTTCAGCGCGACAGCAAGCTCTGGGGTGACCTGATCAAGCGCCTGAACATCACGCCAACCTGAACCGGCCATGATCTTTCGCTCGGGCGTCTTCAGCCGCAAGGACGGCATCAGCGAAACGCAGTTCGGCGATCACTGGTTCCAGGTGCATGGGCACCTGGCCAGTTTCATGCCGGGCGTGCATCGCTATTTCCAGAATCACATCCGCGAGCGGTTGTTCGAGGTGCAGCCTTTCCCCGACCACGAGGTGGGCGGTATTTCGCAGCAATGGTTCGACGACGTGGCTGCCATGGAGCGTTGCGAACGGTCGCCAGAGTACGCGGCGGTGAAGCGCGACATCCCGAACTTCCAGGGCGCCATCACCATCCTGGTGCTGGCGGGTGAGCCGGTGTTCGGCACCGCTCCCGTGCCCGAGAAAGGCCGCGCCCCTGGCGGGCCGGCGAGCAAGCTGCTGGTGCTGTCCCGCCAGCGGGCGGCGGCGCCAGCCGGCCCGCGGCCCGCGCTGCTCGCCCCCACCGACGGTGGCCCCTTTGCCTATGTGCAGAACTCGGTGGTGGACAACGCACACCCGGTGTCGGCCAACGTGCCCAGCGGCAAGGTGCCGGTGGAGGCCATGGCCGAGCTGTTCTTCGAGACCGAGCAGCAACTGCGCGACTGGGTCGCCTCGGCTGCCGGGCAGGCGTTCATCCACCAGCACCCGGCTTATGAACCGCTCGCCGCCTACGCGGTGAACGCGGTTCGCATCATGTAAGGCCGAGCACGCCCGCTGCCCGCAACTCGGCGATCTTTGCCTGCGAATAGCCGAGCACCTCGCGCAGCACCTCGTCGGTGTGTTGTCCCAACAACGGGGCGGCCACCGGCGGCACCACGGGCGTCCCCGAAAAATGCAGCGGCAGCGCCACATTGGGCACGCTGCCGGCGGTGGGATGCGGCACCTGCGTGACCAGCCCACGCGCCTTCATCTCGCGCGATTCCAATGCCTCGGGCAGCGTTCGCACTGCACCGGCCGGCACCTTGGCCTGATCGAGGCGCAACAGCCAGTTCTCGCGCGTGTCGGTGGCAAACACGCGATTCAGGATGTCGATCACGCGCTCACGCTGCGCCAGTCGCCCATCGATGCGCTGCATCTCGGGATCGTCGCCCACCTCGGGCATCTTCAATACGTCGATGAACAGGCGCCGGAACAGCGACGTGCTGGTGCAGGTGATGAAGATCGGCAGATCGGCGGTAGGGAAGACGCCGCTGGGCACCGCGTCGTTGCTCACGTTGCCGTTGCGCTGGGGCACCTTGCCGCTGAAGAGGTATTGCGCGGTCATGAACCCGGTCATCAGCACACCGGTGTCGAACAGCGGCACGTCGACGTGCTGGCCCTGGCCGGTGCGATGGCGCGCGGCCAGGGCGATGAGGATGGCGTTGCTCGCCATCATGGCGCAGGCCATGTCCATCACCGCCGGGCCGGTGCGCACGCCGTCGCGGTCGGCGTAGCCGGTCAACGACATGAAGCCGCTCTCGGCCTGCATGATGGTGTCGAATCCAGCGCGGTCGGCCAGCTCCCCTGTGCGCCCGAAGGCCGAGACGGAGCAGTAAATCAGGCCGGGGTTGTCCCGCGAGAGCGTCTCGTGGTCCAGGCCGTATTGCGCCATCACGCGAGAGGTGAAGTTCTCCACCACCACGTCGGCGTCTCGCACCAGGGCCTGCGCAATGGCGCGACCGGCGTCGGTCTTGAGGTCGAGCGTGATGCTGCGCTTGTTGCGGTTGGCCCAGAGGAAGCTGGCACCCTGCCCGTCCAGGCTGGGTTCGGCCGGTGCGAAGTAGCGTTGGTCGTCGCCCTTGGGCTTCTCGACCTTGATCACATCGGCCCCAGCATCGGCCAGGATCATGGTGGCCATGGGTCCGGCAATGAAATGGGTGAAATCGATGACGCGCAAGCCGCCCAGCGCGCTGGATTGCAGTCGGGTCTGACTGGGGGTCGGGTTCGTTTCGTTCATGCTGTCTCAGGTGCCATTGAATCGGGGTGAGCGCTTCTGCGCGAACGCCTCAAGGCCTTCGCGCCGGTCGTGCGACAGGTTGTGCGCCTCGACCATCACGCGCTCGTTGCGCAGCGCCACATCCTGCGGCTGCTCAAGGCCGTCGTCCACGAGCTGTTTCATGCGACGCAGGCCCAGCGGGCTCTTGTCGGCCATGCGAGCGGCGAGCGCCTGCACGGCGTCATCGAGTTCGGCGGCGGGCACCACCTGGTGTACCAAGCCCCATTCCGCCATGGTCGTTGCACTCACCATCTCGGCGGTGAACATCATCCACTTGGCGCGGTTGGGACCGATCTTTCGCGGCAGGCGCACCGAGCCACCCCATCCGGGGATGAGCCCATGGCGTGCGTGGGCGTCGCCAAACTTCGCTTCTTCAGCGGCCAGCACCACGTCGCACACAAGCACGATTTCCAGGCCACCGGCCAGGGCCAGGCCGTTGACGGCACCGATCACCGGCATCGGAAACTGCTCGATGCGGCGCAACAGCGCGGTGGCCCGCCCCAGGAACGCGCGCACGGCACCGGCCTGATCTTCAGCGTCGCCGAAAGCCTTGACGGCCTTGAGGTCTGCACCGGCGCAAAAGGCCTTGCCCACGCCCCGGATGGCAAGGCAGCGAAGATGGCGACGGGTCTCCACGTCGTCCAGCGCAGCGCTCAGGTCGGCCACCATCTGCGGGCTCACGCTGTTCATGGCCTCGGGCCGGTTCAGGGTGATCCAGGCCAGCGGCCCTTCGAACTCCAGGGCGATGGTGTCGAAGGTGGACCTGTCAGCGGACATGAAGGGCACCGGGCAGTTCGTCAAAGAAGGCCTGGAAGCCGTGTTCCGGCTCGTACCGCTGGCCCCGCGTGAACAGCCGCAGCGGCCCCGGCATGGCTCGCTCGCGCACCGGGTGCATCTCGTGTCCTGGGTAGCACATCGTGCGCATCTCGCCGTCGCGGATCACATGCGGCTGGATCAATGCCGGCAGGCGCCCGCGTGCCTCCGCCAGCACGCTGTCCACGCTGCCATGCCGCGCCAGGTGAGCCAGGGTCATGATCTGCGGTGGCGCCAGGCTGAGCTCACCGTCCCAATAGCTCTGAAGCGCCGGACGCGCCTGCACCCAGCGCGCCTCGGTGGTCTCGCGCTCGTCGTGACGCGCCAGACCCTCTGGCGCGCGCGCCACGAAGAAGCGGGTGTCGAAGCGCTTGTTGGGCGAGTCGGGGGGCGTGACCCAGCGCGACCAGGGTGCCAGCGCGCCCACGCGCAGCCTCAGGCCCATTTCGGCCAGCAAGGTGTTGAAGGCCATGCCGCTGGCCAGCCTCGCCAGCGCCTCCTGTGCGCGCGTCTCGGCCAGGTCTTCGGCCAGCAGCAGGCCGGATTCCTCGAAAGTCTCCCGAAGCGCTGCCACGTACAGCCCCACGGCCAGGGCCGTGCCGATGTCGTGCTCGCCCAGCCGCGCATGCAGCACCGGCGCCGCCTCATCAAGGTGCGGCGAGTCCATCAGCTCGGCATCGGGAGCATCGAGCTTGCCACCCGGGAACACGAAAGCGCCCGCCAGCACCTCGGACAGACCATGGCGCTTGAGCATGAGCACCTGCGGACCGGTGTCCGAATCGCGCAGCAGGATCAGCGTGGAGGCGGCGCGCAGCGGTTTTTCCGTCGAGGCCGGCGTGGGGTGCATGGTTCGGGTCTCCGTCATTTCTTCTCGACCATTTTCCACAGGCTGGTGGCGCTGAACACCGGCAGGCTGTTCACGCGGAAGCGGCCACTGACGACCAGCGTCTCGCCATGCTGGCCCTCGGTGTGACTCTCGACCTCCAGCGCATCGCCCAGGCGCACCGGTGCCAGGCGCGAGATGCCCATGCCTACCGTCACGCAGACGGAGCCGCTGAGGGTTCGCGCGCGCCGGCCCAGAAAAAGGTCGGCCATCATCAGCACCATGCCGGCATCGATCTCGTCTCCACCTCTGGCGTCGAGGCAATCCGGGAGCACCTGCAAACCACCGATGGGTTCCCCCTGCGCATCGGCACGCACATGGAAGGTGCCCACGTGCGCGCTGAACGCGTCGACCGGTTCGCGCACCGAATGATCGGGGTGCAGCGCCATGGTCTCTGACGCCCGCAGGCGGCTCGGCGATGCTTCGGCCTCGATCTGGTAGACCGCGCTGGCGGTCAGCACTGTGCGCTCGCCCGAACGCAATCCGCCGGCGACGAAGACCATGGTTCGGGTGGTGCGTTGAACGATGGCCTCGGTGAACAACCAGTCGCCCACCTGCGCCGAGTCGATGAGTTCGACGTTCAGGTTCAGCAAGGTGGCCCGACTGCCTGGCCGTGCCGCGCGCGCGGCGCCTTGCGCGGCCCGTGCCAGGCCCATGGAAGCCAGGCCCATTGCCATGCCGCCGTGCACCCGGCCCGTGATATTGGTGTGGCGCTCTTCGATGCGCAGGGCCAGTGGCCCATTCGCATCGCACCAGATGGGGCCGACGTGAAGCCCGTACCCCTGGAGGCCTTCGCGGGTCCAGGCACCGTCGCCAGGCGGTGGCAGGCTCACGCCACGGTCCCTGCCTGCGCAAGCGCCTGGATCTCCCCGGCCTGCAGTCCCCACCCTTCCAGCGCCGCCGCCAGGTCGACACCGGGCTCCACCCCGGCGGTGGGCGTGGTTGCGGGCGTGCGCGAGAAGCGCGGCGCCGGCGCTGGCTGCAGCAGGCCATCGACCTCGATGAAGGTGCCGCGCGCCACGTTGTGCGGATGCGCGGCCGCTTCCTGCATGTCGAGCACGGGAGCAAAACAGGTTTCGCTGGTCTCGAGCTGTGCACACCACTCGTCGCGCGTGCGCGTGCGAAACACGCCTTCGAGTCGCTCGCGGATCACCGGCCAATGGGCTGGGTCATTGCGGTCGGGCAATCCAGCCTGGTCCAGCCCGGTCTGTCGAAGCAATTCGGCGTAGAACTTGGGCTCGGCAGACCCCACGCTGATGTACTTGCCGTCCTTCGTCTCGTACACCGCGTAGAAAGGCGAGCCACCGCCGGTGACGCTGCGACCCCGGCCCGGCCACTTGCCGCCCGCGCGGTAGCCGTGGAAGTAGGTCATGAGCGAAGCCGCACCATCGACCATGGCCGCGTCGACCACCTGCCCCTGGCCAGAGCGCGCCGCTTCGATCAACGCGCAGGCGATGCCGAAGGCCAGGTACATGCCGCCGCCACCGAAATCGCCCACCAGGTTCAGCGGCAACACGGGTGGCCGACCGGCTTCGCCGATGGCTTCGAGCGCGCCAGACAGCGCGATGTAGTTGATGTCGTGGCCCGGCGCCATGGCCATCGGACCGTCCTGGCCCCAGCCCGTCATGCGGCCATACACGAGGCGAGGGTTGAGGGCAAGGCACGGTTCGGGCCCGAGGCCCAGGCGCTCCATCACCCCGGGCCGGAATCCCTCGATGAGCGCATCGGCACCGCCCACCAGGCGCTGGACCAGCGCGACGCCTTCGGGCGACTTGAGATCCACCGCAATGGATCGGCGGTTGCGGTCGGTGAAGTAGAAGCGCTGCGGCATGGCGCGCGGCGCCGGGTCGGGCCGGTCAATGCGCAGCACCTGCGCGCCCATATCGGCCAGCATCATGGCCGCGAACGGGCCGGGCGCCAGGCCCGCCATCTCGATCACCTTGAGGCCGTGCAGCGGACCGCTGGAGGTCGTCATGTCGAAAGACCCATGTGTCTGGCGAACCACGCGGCCGTGACCTCGGCCACGCGCGGCAGCGCCTCGTCGTACACCACCCAGTGGTTGCCGGCGGGAAAGATTTCCATCTGCTTCTCGCTGGTCACACGGTCGAAGAACTGGCGCGTCTGGTCGCACGGCACCACGGTGTCGTCATCGGCGCCGAAGAGGAAGACGGGCATGGTGAGCCGGTGGGCGTGGTCGACCGGTTCGTGGTGCAGGAGGTGCCACACGGTCTCCATCGAGATCGGCGTGGTCTCGGCGTAGCGCACCAGCGATTCGGGCTCGGGCGACATGATGTCCAGGCGTTCGCACAGTTCGATCTCTCCCGTGGCGGCCTTGTGTGCGATGGCAGAGAGCGCACGGCGCTGGATGGCGCGAAACTCGTACCAGCGGTGCACGCTGCGCATCCAGTTGCTGCCCGACATCACACCCACCGACGCGACCAGCGCACGCGGGCGCGGGCTGCGCACCGCCGCCAGCGCGGCAATGCCGGCACCAAAGCTGGTGCCATAGAGGCCGATGCGTTGCGGGTCCAAGCCGGGCACCTGCGTGGCAAGGTATTCGAGGGCGGCCACCGCGTCGTCCGCCTGCTCCTGCGGCAGCAGCAGCGCTCGCTCGCCTTCGCTGGCGCCGAAGCCGCGATAGTCGAAACTCAGCATGGTGTAGCCCGCCTCGGCGAGCGCGGTGCACAGACCCACGGGCGTGCCCTCCTTCACGCCGCCGAAGCCGTGGCAGAACACGGCGCCGGCATGCAGGTCGCGCGCGGAATCAGGCAGGTAGAGCCGCCCCGAGAGCTTCAGGCGCGGCCCACTGTGGAAGTGGATGTCCCGTGTGGTGGGCATGCGCCGCGCTCAGGCGGGTTGCGCAGCGGTCTCGCCTTCGATCGGCTCCACCACGGTGCCGGTGCCGTCGATCACATACCGGCCATCGCCCACGGGGTCCAGGAACCCCCCGTTCTCGGTCATCAGCAGATGCCAGGTTTCGCGCCACTGCGCCGACGCCGCTTCATCGGCCTCGCTTTCCATCCAGGCGTAGCGCGTCACCTTGTACTGGCGGCCGCTGGCGTCCTTCACCTGGAACACGCGTTCGGGAATGGTCTTGTTCAGCATCGCAGGCCTCCGTCAGATTCAATGGTCATACCATTATAGGCCGATGTTCCCTTCACGCAAAGCCGGCCACGGCGTGCGGAATGTAGGGCGCTTCCAGGGTGGCCACTTCTTCCGGCGTGAGCTCGATCGACAGCGCGGCCACGGCATCCTGCAGGTGCCCCGCTTTCGAGGCGCCAACGATGGGCGCCGTGACGCCTGGTCGGCTGGCCACCCAGGCCAGGGCCACCTGCGCGCGCGGCACGCCCCGCGCCGCCGCCACCTGCGCCACGGCATCGATCACGCGACGATCGGCTTCGCCCAGGCCCTTGTGCAGGCCCTTGCCGTACTGGTCGGTCTCGGTCCGGAAGGTGGTCTCGTCGAAGTCGCGCGTGAGCCGGCCACGCGCGAGCGGGCTCCACGGGATCACACCCACGCCCTCTTCTGCGCACAGACGCAGCATCTCGCGCTCTTCCTCGCGGTAGAGCAGGTTGTAGTGGTTCTGCATGGAGACGAAGCGCGTCCAGCCGTGGCGATCAGCCAGATAGAGCGCCTTGCAGAACTGGTACGCGTACATCGACGAAGCACCGATGTAGCGCGCCTTGCCTGCCTTGACCACGTCGTGCAGCGCTTCCAGCGTTTCCTCGATCGGCGTGGTGTAGTCAAACCGGTGAATCTGGTAGAGGTCCACGTGGTCGGTGCCGAGGCGCTTGAGGCTGGCGTCGATCTCGGTCATCACCGCCTTGCGCGAGAGGCCGGCCGCGTTCGGGTCCTTGCGCATCGGGCTGTTGAGCTTGGTGGCAATGACCACGTCCTCACGCCGAGAGAACTCCCGCACGGCGCGACCCAGGAACTCCTCGCTGGTGCCATCGGAATAGATGTTGGCCGTGTCGAAGAAGTTGATGCCCGCTTCGAACGCCTGGCGCAGCAGCGGCCGGCTGGCTTCTTCGTTCAGCGTCCACTCGTGTGCGCCACGCTTGGGCTCGCCATAGGTCATGCAACCCAGGCAGAGGCGGGACACCTTGAGGCCGGTTCGGCCCAGTCGAACATATTCCATGCAAGTCTCCAGTCGTTGGCCGCGGGTATCGGTCAATCTTCAGCGGTAAGTCGCCAGCGCGTCGAGCGCCTCGATGCGATCACCCTCGGCCAGCAGGGGATTGACCTCCAGGGTGTCCAGCGTGTCCCCCAGCGCAAGTGCTGCATCACCGATGCGCGAGACCATGCGCGCGAGTTCGTCAAGATTCACCGGGGTCGCCCCGCGAAAGCCATCCAGCAGGCTGGCGCCGCGCAATTCGGTCACCATGCGTCGGACTTCAGCGGGCGAGACTGGCAACACCCGCAGGCTGACATCCTTCAGCGCCTCGATCCACACCCCGCCCAGGCCGAGCGCCATCACATGGCCCCATTGCTCATCGCGGCGAACGCCGACAAAGAGTTCCACGCCACCGCGCCGCATGGGGGACACGACGACACCGTCCAGTCGCGCCTCAGGCAGAGCGCTCTGTGCCGACGACACGATGCGGCGAAAGCCTTCGGCCACGGCCGCGTCACCCTGCAGGTTGAGCAGCACGCCGCCCACCTCGGTCTTGTGCGCAATGTCCGGCGAGGCGATCTTGAGCACCACCGGGCCGCCCATGGCGGCAGCGGCGGACGCCGCCATGGCCTCGCTGGCCGCCAGCACCTGAGGCACCACCACCACGCCAGCTCCGGCCAGGTAGGCCATGCTCTCAGCCTCGGAGGTGGGCAGGCAGGCGGGCGTGGCCACATGGGCAGGCGGTGTCGAGGCTGCACCTGCACCTTCGCGCTGCCAGGCGGACCAGCGCAGCGCGTGGCGCAGGGCCTTCATGCCCACGTCCAGGCCGCACGGCAGATACGGCATGCCCGCCGCCTCGACCTCCGCCCGGCTGCGATCGGAAACGTATTTCACCGTGTTGCTGATGGCGAGAAACCGAACCCGCCCCTCAGGCTTGAAGCGACCGATGGCCTGCAGCGAGCCCACCGCAAAGGGCGCCCAATCGTTGTTCAGGTCGGTCGGCACGTCGAACACGCAGACCAGCACCGACACGGCAGGGTCCTGCTCCAGCGCCTGCATGCAGTCCAGAAAGAGCTCCGGCTTGTTGACGACTGCACCGGTCAGGTCCAGTGGGTTGGCCGGCGTGGCCATGGGCGGCAGCGTGGACGAGAGCGCTGCCAGCGTGCCCGCCGCCAGCCTGGGCAGGTCCACGCCTTCAAGATCCGCGTAGTCGGCAGCGAGTTCGCCCATGCCACCCGAGGCCGACAACACGGCCACGCCTTCACCCTGCAGAACGCCTGTCTTTTCGAGCAGCGCCGCGGTGAACATCAATTCCTCGATGGAGCGCACGCGCACAAGACCCAACTGTTGGCACACGCCGTCAAACACGCTGTCATCGCCCACCAGAGAACCGGTATGCGACTGCGCCGCCTGAACCGTGATCTCTGAGCGACCTACCTTGAGTAGCACGATGGGTTTGCCCACGCGCAGCGCGCGCCTGGCCGCGTGTGTCAGCAAGGCGGTATCACGAACGGACTCGGCAAACACCGTGATCACGCGCGTGGCGGGATCGTCCACCAGGTAATCCACCACATCGGCCAGTCCCAGGACGGCCTCGTTGCCGGTGGCGGCGACCACATTCAAACCGATGCCGTGCTGGTGCGCGAAGTGCTTCATCACCGTGGCCACTGCGCCGCTCTGGGACACGATGCTGATGCCGCCCTTGAGCGGCGGCGTGCGCATGGAGCCGGTCCAGCAGACGCCGCCGGTGTTGAAGTTGATGAAGCCAAGGCAGTTGGGGCCCAGCAGGCGGATGCCCAGGGACCGCGCGGTTGCCACCATCTCGTCCTGCAGCGCGCGGCCCTCGGGACCTGTCTCGGCAAAGCCGCCAGCAAGCACCACCGCACTGGTGATGCCTGCCGCCCCGAGATCTCGCAGGGCATCGTTCATCGCAGCAATCGGCAGCATGAGGAGCGCCACATCCACGGGCTCGCCGATCTCCATGACGGACGTAAAAGTGGGCTGCCCGTGTGCGCTGCCACCACTGCGACTGACGAGGTGCACCCGGCCCTGGAAGCCCAGAAGACGCAGGTTGTCGAAGGCCATCTTCGACCAGGTGGAGCGGTCGGTCGCACCGACCAGCACCACCGACCTGGGGTTGAAAAGTGTGGAGAGTTCCGGCATGGATCACCCCGCCCCGAATGCGCCGGCCGCCTTCAACTGCGCGATGCGCTGATCGTCGAAACCGAGCACTTCCTTCAGCACATCCTGAGTGTGCTGGCCCAGTCGGGGAGCCGGCACGGGGTCCACCACCGGGGTATCTTTCAGGCGGGCCGGGGGTGTCAGGTTGGGCACCCACCCCGCCTCGGGATGGGGAATCCGGGTGACGAGACCTCGCGCCGACACCTCTGCAGACGCCAGCGCCTGCGGCACCGAGCGCACCTGCCCGCTGGGAATGCCTGCTTCGCGGAACTTGGCACGCCAATGGGCCCAGGGCTTTTTTGCAAAGGCCTCTTCCAGGATGGGAAACAGCGCATCCCGGTGCGCGTTGCGCCCGACGCGGTTGTTGAAACGCGGATCCGCCGCCACATCGGGCCGTTCCAGCACCCCTGCCACCAGGCGTTCGAAGATCCTGTCGTTCCCGCTGTTGACATAGAAGCTGCCGTCGGTGCAATGGAACACACCCGAGGGCGAGGTATCCGGGCTCACATTGCCGTTGCGCTGCGGCTCGATGCCCCCCAGCAGGTATTGCATCGGCGCATAACCCAGCATCGCCACGGCGCTGTCGAACAGCGACACCTCGCAGTACTGGCCGCGGCCTGTGGTGTGGCGCGCCATCAGGGCGGCCAGCACTGTGTTGCTCACCATGAGCGAGGTGCCGATGTCCATCACGGGCGACAGCGCGCGCACGCCATCGCGGTCGGCGTGGCCATTCATCGACATGAAACCACTCTCTGCCTGCACCACCGGATCAAAGCCAGGCCGGTCGGCGAATTCGCCATCGCGGCTGTAGGCCGGCACCGAGCAATACACCAGGCGAGGGTTAAGCGCCAGGCAGGTTTCAGGATCAAGCCCGAAACGCTGCATGACACCGGTGGAGAAGTTCTCCACCAGCACGTCGCTCGTGGCGATGAGCTCACGCACCACCTCGAGCGCCGCGGCGTTCTTGAGGTCGAGGGCCACGCTGCGTTTGTTGCGGTTGGCAAAGAAGAAAGAAGCGCCCTGCGCGGGAAACGCCGGATCGGTCGGTGGGTAATGCCGGAAATCATCGCCCTTGCCGGGCGCCTCGATCTTGATCACGTCCGCTCCAAAGTCGGCCAGCATCATGGTGGCGTAGGGACCGGCAATGAAATGGCTGAAGTCGACAACCCGGATGCCTCCGAGCGCGGTGGGCGCGGCCGGGTCACGGGCGGGGGCGGGAGGCAGTTGTCGTTCGATCTGGTCCAGCAGGAACATGGGTGAAGATTCAGAGTTGGTAGGAGGAATCGGTTCGCTCGAGCTGGCGCAGCAGGGCGGACCATTTACGCTGGCCGTCCCAGTTGCCCAGAGACGCTTTAGTACCCTGGCGGCCGCTGAAGGTGGGCGGTGCGAGCACGCGTGCGGTCTTCGTCATCACGTCCGGGGTCGGCAATCGAAGCGGCGTGTTGGCGCCCATGAAATCGATCTGCACCCGGCAGGCCATCTCCAGCCGATTCATGAGCAGGAATGCTTCAGCCACCGAGCGACCGCAAGTGAGCAGTCCATCGTTGCGCAACACCATGGCGTCGCACGAGCCCAGGTCCGACACCAGGCGCTCGCGCTCGCCTTCGTCCACCGCCGGACCTTCGAAGTCGTGGTACGCCAGGCGATCATGAAAGCGCAAAGCGCCCTGGGTCGCGGGCAACAGACCGCACTCCATCACAGAGACCGCCATGCCTGCGCGCGTGTGGGTGTGGATCACGCAATCCACATCGTGTCGTGCTGCATGCACCGCGCTGTGAATCACAAAGCCTGCCCTGTTGACCTCGTAGGGCAGATCAGGCCTTTCGACCACGCGGCCATCCAGATCGATCTTGAACAGGCAGGAAGCCGTGATCTCTTCGTACAGGAAACCGAAAGGATTGATGAGGAAGTGCCCCTCCTCACCGGGCACCCGCGCGGTGATGTGGTTGTAGATCAGGTCGGCCATGCCGTAGCGGGCCACCAGCCGGTAGCACGCGGCGAGTTCCACCCGCGTGGCCCACTCGGCTTCAGTGACACGGTCCCGCATCGGGGCCAGCGACTTCACACGTGCCTCACTCACCGTACTTGATCGTGGCGACTTCCATCGCGCGCTTGATGTTGGCGACTTCGTGCTCGGTGATGCTCACCAGCTTGCCCGGGTCGGAATGGGCCGGCGACATGGCCATCGCATTGAGCCTTTCCTTGATTTCTGGCGCGGTCATCGCCACGCGAATGGCTTCGCTCACCTTGGCAAGGACAGGTGCGGGCAGGCCGGGCGGGCCCCACACAGCAAAGTTGATGTCCTGCACGTAGCCCGGCACGTACTTGCCGATGGGCTCGGCGCCTGCAATGAGCGGCGATGCCTGTGCCGAGGTGACTCCCAGTACCTTGACCTTGCCCTGTTTCGTGAACTCCAGCGTGGACGCCGTGGGTACAGTGAAGAACAGCTTGACCTCGCCCCCCAGCAAGGCCTGGAAAGCGGGCGCCGCACCCCGGTAGGGGACATTCACCATCTTGATGTTGGCGCCCTTGTTCACCAATGCCGAGGCCACTTCGAGCGTGGGTCCGGCCACGGCCACGTGCACGCCATCGGGCTGCTTGCGCGACCATTCCACGAAGGCAGGAAAGTTGTCGGCGGGCACACTGGGGTGCGCCACCAGCACCATAGGCTGCGAAGAAATGTTGGCAATGGGCGTGAGCGACTTGACCGGGTCGAACTCCTTGTCACGCATCACCATGGGAATCTGAACCACGGTGGTCACGGTGGTCAGCAGCAAGGTGTAGCCATCGGCCGGCGAACGTGCCACCGCCATCGTGCCGACACCGCCGGACGCGCCGGTCCGGTTTTCCACCACGACCGGCTGCCCCAGAGTCGGCGACATGTGCTAAGCCAGCAGGCGCGTCAGGGCATCGCCTGCCCCGCCTGCGGCGTAGGTCAAGATCAACTTCACGGGGCGATCGGGATACGCTTGCGCGTGAACAGAGGGCGCGAGGGCGAGGGCACACGTGGCGGCCAGCAGGGTACGGCGATTCAAGGTCATGGAGGTCTCCTTCAAGGGTGGCGTGAGAAGTGAAATTCCGCTTTCGCGAGCGGCGCGCTCAGCGCGGCATCCCCATGCCTCTCTGGGCAATCAGGGTGCGCTGGATCTCGTTGGTGCCGCCGCCAATGGTGTAGAGCAAGGCGTCGCGCACGGCATATTCGAATCGGCCATCGAGCAGCGCACTCGTTGCGCCACCCTCCAGCGTGGCGCCGGTGCCGACCAGGTCGAACACGGCTTCAGAAAGGGATTCCATCAATTCGCTGGCAAAGACCTTCACCATGGCGCCCTGGTGCACCGGTACTTCGCCGTCCTGCACCACGACGGCGGTGTTGACCGCCAGCAGGCGCGCGGCCTGTATCTGCGCGGCCAGCTGACCGATCCGGTCGCAGACCAGCGAGTCCGCTGCCAGCGGCTGACCCGCCTTTCGGGCAGCCTGCACGTGCCCGAGCAGCAGATCGAAATAGCCGCGCGTACGCGCCGCAATGGCGGCCAGCGAGACCCGTTCGAATGCCAGCGCAGCGGTGATGACTTCCCATCCACCGTTCAGTTCACCGACCAGCGCGTCCTCGCCCACCAGCACGTCGTCGTAGAACACGACGTTGGAACGGTGACCGTTGATGCCGCTCATGGGCTGCAGCGTGATGCCGGGCGCGTCCAGCGGCACCATGAACACGCTGATGCCACGGTGGCGCTGCTGAGCCGGATCGGTGCGCGCGGCCAGCCAGACGTGGGTGGAGAAGCCGGCAGTGGACGTGAAGATCTTCTGACCCCTGATTCGCCAACCGCCCTCGGGCAACCGCGTGGCTGCGGTGCGGATACCGGCCAGGTCGGAGCCATGGTCAGGTTCGCTGTAGCCGAGTGCAAAGGAAATGTCGCCACGCGCGATGCCGGGCAGAAAGAACTGCTTTTGCTGCGCGGAACCGAAGCGGATCAGGGTGGGGCCGATCATGGTGGCGGCCGTGTTGTGGAAGGTCACCGGCGCTTCGCTGTAGGCCATCTCTTCTTCGAACGCCAGGTGCTCGAGGGCACTGCGCGCCTGGCCCCCGTACTCGCGCGGCCAACTCACGCCCAGCCAGCCGCGTGCGCCCAGCTTGCGGCTGAAGTCCTGGCGGGCCTTGCGGTGGTTCAGCGGCTGGTCCCGGGTTTCCTCGGGATATCGATGGTCCCAGTGATCGGCCAGCCACTCGCGCACTTCGGCGCGGAAGGCGTTGGCTGATTCGCCCAGATCGAATTCCGGCATGCGCGCACCCGGCTCGAGAAGGGTGCGAGCGAGCTGCGCACGCGCCGCGGCCACGCCGCCCAGGCGAGTGAGGTCGGCATGCACGCGGCGGAAGATGCGCGGCATCTC
>Ga0073899_10002591_pt1 | contig 16214 bp, 14 predicted proteins | sample KloWWTmetaKNB5Ph_FD_88975 | JGI IMG/M metagenome (GOLD analysis project Ga0073899, IMG submission 88975) | Active sludge microbial communities from Klosterneuburg, Austria, studying microevolution and ecology of nitrifiers - Klosterneuburg... | ecosystem: Engineered > WWTP > Aerobic digester >...
CAAGGTGGCGATCACGATCGACACAGCGATCCCCAGATGCGTCAGCAATGAGATCAGCCCGAACTGACGGAACAGCAGCTGTCCGTCCAACGTCCAGTCCTGCAGCTGCAGGGAGGAGTTGACGAAGCTCTCCAGGCTCGACACCGTTCCGGAGCTGCGCGCCACCGCCCACAGGATCACCGCTGCGATCAGCGAGATCAGCCACATGCACAGCGCCACCAGCACGGCGAGCTTCAGCATCGACCAGGGGTCGACGTGGCGAACAAGTCGCCGCACCTTGCGGGCCTCGAACCGCTGCCGGCGGTACCCGAGGATCCGGTTGGGTGTCGGAGCGGAGGACACCTCCACCGCTCGACGGCGTTCGGGTGGTCCGCTCGGCGGCGCCGGCCGCGGCTGGACTGCGGCACTGCGCTCGGTCGGTGCCCCGGTCGCCGCGGCAGTGCCCGTCACGACCCCTTGGGCATCAGCACGCGCCTCATCTCGAGGGCCTCCACCCGGGGCGGCAGGCTGCTGCCCGGGCTCGGCCGGACGGGTGTTGCTCACCCCATCACACTATCCCGGCGTCCTGTCCCCTTCGGTGAGGCACCCGCCGGAACGCTCACCCGGGTCGCGCGGCGCTGACGTCGGTGATGCCGTCGAGAACGACGACCGCCGTCACCGTGGCACCGGTGCGGGTGAGCGACCGCACCGACGCGGCGTTGGCCGCCGCGACCGTCGAGGCGGCGGTGTCGCCGCCGGTGACCGCGGCGAGTGCCGTCAGGTCCGCCACCGCCGCAGCCCGAGCACGACGCTGTGCCGCGACACCCGCGTGCGACACTCCCCACGTCATCGACACCCCCAGGACGAGCGATGCTGCCAGGACCAGTGTGGCCGAGCCACGCTCAGTCCGTCTCGGTGCCCGTCTCGGACTCGTTGCCTCCCGCTTCGTCCTCGCCGTCCACGTCATCGTCATCGCCTCCCAGCACCCGGGCCACGGCAGCGACGCGCGTGTCGTCATCCAGGTTCATGACCCGGACACCGGTCGCGTCGCGACCCTGGACCGAGATCGTGTCGACCGCCGTGCGGATCACCACACCCGAGTCGTTGATGAGGAAGATCTGATCGTCGTCGGCCACCAGCAGTCCGGTGATCACCCGGCCGCGGTCCGCGTGGAGCTTGTGGGAGCGAACGCCCTGGCCGCCGCGGCCCTGCAAGTTGAACTGCTCCACCTCGGTCCGCTTGCCGTACCCGGCGTCGGTGATCGTCAGCAGCTTCAAGCCGTCCCCGATCGGTCCCGCGCCCACGACGCCGTCGCCCTCACGGAGCTTCATGCCACGAACGCCGCTCGCCGTGCGTCCCATCGGTCGCACGTCGGTCTCGGAGAACCGGATGCCCTGACCGGCTGCGGACACCACGAGGATCTCGTCGTCTTCGGATGTGGCGAGCACGCGCACGAGCTCGTCGCCCTCTCGCAGGTTGATCGCGATCAGGCCGTCCTGACGGGAGCTGTCGTACGCGTTGAACAGCGTCTTCTTGACGACCCCGTTCGCGGTCACGAAGAAGAGGTAGCGGTGCGACTCGTAGTCGCGGGTGTCGATGATCGTCTGGATCTTCTCGTCGGGCTGGAGCCGGAGGAGGTTGACGATCGCCAGGCCCTGCGCCGTCCGGTCCCGCATCGGAATCCGGTGGGCCTTGAGCCGGTACACCTTGCCCCTGTTGGAGAAGAACAGCAGGAACGCGTGGGCCGAGGTGTGGATGAGGTCGGTGATGTAGTCCTCGTCCTTGAGCTTGGCGCCCGCCACACCCCGACCTCCCCGGGCCTGGGTCCGGAAGACGTCCGCGGCGACGTTCTTGATGTAGCCCCGCGCCGTCATCACCACGACGACCTCTTCGTCGTCGATCAGGTCCTCGATCTCGAGGTCGCCGTCGTCGTGTTCGAGCGAGGTGCGCCGATCGGTGGCGAACTCGTCGCGGATTGCGACGATCTCCTCGCGGATGACCGAGCGCAGGCGACCGTCGTCGGAGAGGATCGCCTGGAGCTCGGCGATGGTGGCCCGCAGCTGAGCCATCTCCTCTTCCAGCCGTTCGCGACCCAGCCGGGTCAGCGTGGACAGGCGCATGTCGACGATCTCGGTGGCCTGGATCTCGCTGAAGGCGAAGGCGTCGCCCATCAGCGCGGCGATGGCCGACGCCCGGTCGGCCGAGGCGCGGATGGCGGCGATGATCTCGTCGATCAGGTCGAGGGCGCGCAGGAATCCTTCGACGATGTGGGCCCGACGCTCGGCCTTGGCCAGGCGGAACTGCGACCGCCGGGTGATGACCTCGACCTGGTGCTCGATGTAGTGCGCGATGGCGGCGCGCAGGTCGAGGGTCCGGGGCACGCCATCGACCAGGGCCACGAAGTTGGTGGCGAAGGTGGTCTGCAGAGGCGTGTGCTTGTAGAGGTTGTTGAGCAGGACGTTGGCGGCAACGTCCTTCTTGAGCTCGATGACCAGGCGGGGCCGTCCCTTGGAGCTCTCGTTGCGGAGCTCGCGGACGCCCTCGATGACCCGGGCGTTGGCCAGCTCGGCGATCTTCTCCTCGATCGTCTCGACCGAGGTCTGGTACGGGATCTCGGTCACGACGATGCGCTCGCCGCGGGGTCCCTCGTCGATCTCGGCACGGGCGCGCATCTTGATCGAGCCGCGCCCGGTGCGCGCCGCGGAGACGATGCCGGCACGGCCCATGATCTGGGCTCCGGTCGGGAAGTCGGGGCCCTTGACGAACTCCATGAGGTCGTCGCAGGTGGCCTCGGGGTTCTCGAGCAGGTGCACGGTGGCGTCGATCACCTCGCCCAGGTTGTGGGGCGGGATGTTGGTGGCCATGCCCACCGCGATGCCCTGGCTGCCGTTGACCAGCAGGTTGGGGAACCGGCTCGGCAGGACGGTGGGCTCCTCGGTCGATCCGTCGAAGTTCGGAACGAAGTCGACGGTGTCCTCGTCGATGTCGGCGAGCATGTGCATGGCCAGAGCGGTCAGCCGGCACTCGGTGTAGCGGTACGCGGCCGGCGGATCCGACGGCGAGCCGAAGTTGCCGTGAGGATCGATCAACGGGTGGCGCAGCGAGAAGTCCTGACCCATGCGGACCAGGGCGTCGTACACCGACTGGTCGCCGTGGGGGTGGTACTTGCCGAGCACGTCGCCGACCACGGTCGCGCACTTCTTGTGGTTGCGGTCCGGGCGCAGACCGGCCTCGTGCATGGCCCACAGGATCCGGCGGTGCACCGGCTTGAGACCGTCCCGGGCGTCGGGCAGCGCCCGCGAGACGATGACCGACATGGCGTAGTCCAGGAAGGACTGCTCCATCTCCTGTTGGATCTCGATCGGCTCGATGGAGCCGAAGGTCACCGCGACCGCGTCCTCACCGGGTTCGGAACCGGCGGGGTCGCCGTCGGTCGGTGGGGTGGGGTTCTGCGGGGTGTCGTCGCTCATGGAAGCCTTGGGTGGGTCAGATGTCGAGGAAGCGGACGTCGTTGGCGTTGGTCTGGATGAAGTGCTTGCGGCTCTCCACGTCGTCGCCCATCAGGATCGAGAAGACCTCGTCCGCGATGACGGCGTGCTCGACCGACACCTGCAGCAGCGTGCGCTGAGCGGGGTCCATGGTCGTGGCCCACAGCTCATCCGCGTCCATCTCGCCCAGGCCCTTCAGGCGCTGGAACTCGTTGCGGTGGTTCGGGTGCTCGGCCAGGAACGCGGCCTTGGCGGCGTCGTCCTTGAGGTAGATCTTGTTGCGGCCGACCTCGGTGGAGAAAAGGGGCGGCTGGGCGATGTAGATGTGCCCGCCCTCGATCAGCGGCCGCATCTGGCGGAAGAAGAACGTGAGCAGCAACGTACGGATGTGGCTGCCGTCGACGTCCGCGTCGCACATCAGCACGACCTTGTGGTACCGGATCCGGTCGTAGTCGAACTCGTCTCCCACGCCACCGCCGATGGCGGAGATCAGCGCCTGGACCTCGGTGTTCTTGAGCATCTTGTCGAGGCGGGCCCGCTCGACGTTGAGGATCTTGCCGCGGATGGGGAGGATCGCCATGGTGGCGGGGTTGCGGGCGTCCTTGGCCGACCCGCCCGCCGAGTTGCCCTCCACGATGTACAGCTCGGACTCGCGTGGGTCCTTGGACGAGCAGTCGGCGAGCTTGCCGGGCAGGCCGGCGCCGTCGAGGGCGGACTTGCGGCGGGTCGCCTCGCGGGCGTTGCGGGCCGCCTCACGGGCCCGAGCCGCCTGCACCGACTTCTGGAGGATCCGCTTGGCCTCCGAGGGGTGCTCCTCGAGTCACTCGGAGAGCTTGTCGTTGGTGGCCCGTTCGACCAGCGACCGCATGGGGACGTTGCCGAGCTTGGCCTTGGTCTGCCCCTCGAACTGCGGATCGGTGAGCTTGACCGAGATGATGGCGGTCAGGCCCTCGCGGATGTCCTCACCCTGGAGGTTGGACTCCTTGTCCTTCAGGAAGCCGTGCTCGCGGGCGTAGCGGTTGACGGTGTTGGTGAGGGACTTCTTGAAGCCCTCCTCGTGCATGCCGCCCTCGATGGTGGAGATCCCGTTGGCGAAGCTGTGCAGGCCGTCGGAGTTGTAGCCGGTGTTCCACTGGAACGCGACCTCGACCTCCATCGAGCCGTCGTCGTCGGACTCGTCCTGGCGGAAGTAGCCCACGTCGGTGAACAGCGCCTCCTTGGCGGCGTTGACGTGGCGGACGAAGTCGCGGATGCCGCCCTCGTAGTGGAACTCGACCGGCTCGCCGCTGTGGTCGGGCCGCTCGTCGCGGAAGGTGATGCGGAGGCCGGCGTTGAGGAACGCCATCATCTGGAACCGCTCGGTCAGCGTGGCTGCCCGGAACGTGATGTCGTCGAAGATGGACGGGTCCGGCCAGAACCGGACGGTGGTGCCGGTGCGGGGTTCCCCGCCGGTACCGGCCGGGGAGTCGCCGGTCTCTTGCAGACGGTCGACCAATTCGCCCCCGTCGGCGAACGCCATGGCGTGGTGCCGGCCGTTCTTGTCGATCTCGACCTCGACGCGGGTCGACAGGGCGTTCACGACCGAGATCCCGACGCCGTGCAGCCCGCCGGACACCTTGTAGCCCCCGCCACCGAACTTGCCGCCGGCGTGCAGCACGGTGAGAACGACCTCTGCCGCGGACATGTCCGGGAACTGGACCGAGGTCCCCACCGGGATGCCGCGACCGTCATCGGTCACCTCGCAGCCACCGTCGGCCAGCAGCCGCACATCGATGCGGGTGGCGAAGCCGGCCATGGCCTCATCGACGGAGTTGTCGACCACCTCGTACACCATGTGGTGCAGTCCGGCGGGGCCTGTGGACCCGATGTACATGCCGGGCCGCTTGCGCACAGCCTCCAGGCCTTCGAGGACCTGGATCGATTCGGCGTCGTACGTGGTGGGTTCTGCGGACAAGCCCGGGCCTCCGAGGGTGGGTCACTGGTCGCCACGGGCTCGGGTCCGTCTCCTGGGGCTGGTCCACCAGCTCATCCCGAGGGCTGTGGACAACTTGTGGAGAACGGGGTGACGAGGGCCGAGGAACGGACCCTCAGAGTACCACTCCCCCCCGGGGTCACCCGGCCACCAGCACCGGGGACCGCGACCCTCGGTCCGGCCGAGGGACCAGGGGCTCAGCGAGGCGGGTCCACCCGTATCTCGACGCGTTCGACCACGTCGAACCCGCACAGCCGGTTGGCCGCAGCGGCCAGGTCCGAGCTCTGCCACCGGAGGTGCTCGGCAACCGCCGGGTCGTCGACGGCCACTGTGAGGCAGCCGTCGCGCAGCGAGTGCAGGCGGCACGCCGCGGCCAGGCGGGACCCGACCAGCTGGGGCCACGACTCGGTGAGCAGTGCGAGGGTGTCGGGGCGCGCCAGCCCGAGCGACCGCTGCAACCGCTCCAGGGAGCCGGCCAGCGGGTGCAGGGTGTCGCGGTCCCGGGGCAACGGTTCGATCGCCACGGTCCCGACCCTACCGAGGACGCACCGCTCCGTCGGCCACGTCGAGGATGAGCTCGCTGTCGACCCCGTCGGGGAGCCCGGCTGCGGAGGACAGGACGGTCTGACCCTCGGGAAGCGATCGAAGCAGAGCAGCGCTGCGATCCGGGTCGAGCTCGGAGAACACGTCGTCGAGCAGCAGGACCGGTGGGCTGTCGTGGGTCTCGAGCAGCACCCGGTGCGACGCCAGGCGGAGGGCGAGCGCGAGCGAGCGTTGCTCGCCCTGGGACGCGTGGGTCCGCGCCGGGAGCGACCGCAACGTGAGCTCGAGGTCGTCGCGGTGCGGTCCCACCAGGGTGAGTCCCCGTCGCAATTCGTCGGAACGGGAGGCGGCCAGAGCAGCCCCGAGCCTTCCGGGTCGATCACCCGTGCCGGTGCTCCACGGAGCGAGGTACCGCAACGACACTTCGAGCTCCTCGGCTGCCACGTCGCGGTAGGCCCGGGAGACGACCGGTGCGATGCGTTGCACCAGGTCGTGGCGCAGGCCGGCAAGGGCATCACCGGCGGTCGACAGCTTCTGGTCCCAGACATCGAGGGTGATCAGCGCTGATTCGTCGGGTCGACCGTGCATCTGCTTGAGCAGGGCGTTGCGCTGCTTCAGCGCCCGTTCCCACTCGGCGCGAACCTGGTCGTGGCGGGGGTGCACAGAGACGAGCAGGTCATCGAGGAACCCCCGACGCAGCGCCGGGCCCCCCTTGACCAGCTCGAGGTCGTCGGGTGTGAACACCGTGACCCGCAGGACCTCGGTCAGGTCCCGCTGGCGGGTCAGCCTCTGCTTGTCGACCAGCACCCGGTTGCGGCCGGTCCGTGCGATCTCGGCTTCGATCAGGTGCTCTCGTCCGTCGGTCAGGACCTGGCCGCGCACCACAGCCCGATCCGCGCCGACCCGCACCATCGCCTCGGCGGGCGCTCCCCGGAACGAACGCAGGGTGGCCAGGTACGACATGGCCTCGAGCAGGTTCGACTTGCCCTGGCCGTTGGGACCCAGCACCGCGGTCAGCCCGCCGGGGAGCTCGACGTCGGCGTCGACGTAGGACCGGAACCCGCTCAGCCAGAGCCGCTGGATCTGCACGTCGGGGTTCCGGGTGAGCCGCCGAGGCCTCTCAGGACACCCGGACCGGCATCAACAGGTAGAGGAAGTCCGACTCGTCGGTGGTGCGCAGGACCGCGGGGCGCTGGGCGTCGCGGGTCTGGAGGACGACCTCGTCGCCGGGGGTGACCTCGAGGCCGTCCATCAGGTACTCGGGGTTGAACGCGACGGTGAGCTCGCTGCCCTCGTACTTGGCGTCGAGCTGCTCGACCGCTTCGCCGACGTCCTGGGTGATCGCACGGAGCTCCAGCCCGTCGGGTCCCATGCTCAGGCGGATCGGGCTGTTCTCGCGGGCCATGAGCCGCACACGACGGATCGCGTCGGCCAGAGCCTGCCGCTCGACGGTCAGCGCGTTGGGCATGTCGGTGGGGATGAGCTTGCGGTAGTCCGGGAAGTCGCCCTTGATGAGGCGGGTGCTGAGCTGGAGGTCGCCGACGGTGAAGCTCACCATCTGGTCCGACAGGACGAGCGTCACGTCGTCGTCCTGACCAAGCGCCCGGGTCAGCTCCTGCAGTGAGCGCGACGGCACCAGGACCTGTTGGCCCTGTTCGAGCAACGAGGTGCCCGGCAGGTCGCGGTAGGCCAGCCGGTAGGAGTCGGTCGACACCAGACGCAGTCCACCGTCCTCGGCCGCCAGGAGCACACCGGTGAGGATCGGACGGGACTCGTCGGAGCTGGCAGCACCGACGACCTGGCGCAGGCCGTCGGCCAGGTGCCCGGATTGCAGCGTGACCGATTCGCCCTCGGGCTCGTGGGGGTTCGGGTACTCGTCGGCTGGGATCGCGTTGAGGAAGAACTCCGAGCGACCGGCACGGATGCTGGGACGATCACCGGAGGTGTCGACCTCGACGCCGCCCGGCTCGAGCGCCCGCACGATGTCCACCGCGAGCTTGGCCGGCAGCACCGCGACACCGTCCTCGGCGCCGGCGACCGACAGCGACCGGGTGATGGTCAGGTCCAGGTCGCTGCCAGTGATGCGCAGCTGGTCACCGCTCAACTGCAGGCGAAGACCCGACAGGACGGGCAGGGCGGCTCGGCTCGTGGCCGCACGACCTGCGGTGCCCAACGCGTCGACGAGGACGTCTCGTTCGCAGCGGAACTTCACCGTGACTCGCTTTCCCCACTGCTGGCGCCGTCTCGGTTCTGAGAACAGTAGGAGTAGTAGTTGGGCCTGTGGACTGTGGGAAACCTAGCGCAGGCCCTGTACCTGCACGTCGGGCTCACCCACAGCGATCCAGCGCCGTCCCCGTTGCATCGGTGTAGTTCCACGCGTGTCTGTGCACAGCGTTGCGGCGAAGGGTCGGTGAGCACAGCGCGATCCCACTCCCCTCCCCGTCGCGATCCACCTCCCGCCGGGGCATCAGCGTTCGGCGAGCAGCGACTGGATGAGGGCCGTGACGTCCTCGTAGGTCTCGTGCTTCTCCTGCATCAGCGCAGCGACCTTCTCATATGCGTGGATCACGGTCGTGTGGTCACGACCGCCGAACTCCCGACCGATCTGCGGGTACGAGAGGTCGGTGAGCTCACGGCAGACGTACATCGCGATCTGACGAGCGTGAACCAGGTTGCGGGTCCGGCTGCGGCTCTGCAGCTGCTCGACGTCCATCTTGAAGTACTCGGCGGTCTGCGTGAGGATCAGCGCCGGGGTGATCTGGCGGGGCTTGGTCGACTTGATCGTGTCGGCGAGGATCTCCGAGGCCAGCTCGATCGTCAGCTCGGTCTGGTTGAGCGCGGCGTACGCACCTACGCGGATCAGGGCACCCTCGAGCTCCCGGATGTTGTACGTGATGTTCTCGGCGATGTAGCTGAGGACGTCGGCGGGGACAGAGGTGGCGGCCTGCTCGTTCTTCTTCTGGAGGATGGCGAGTCTGGTCTCGAACGCGGGCGGCTGGATGTCGGTGATCAGCCCCATCTTGAAGCGGCTGCGGAGCCGGTCCTCGAGGGTGGCGATGGCGTCGGGCGGACGGTCCGAGGACAGCACGATCTGGCGTTGCGACTCGTAGAGGGTGTTGAAGGTGTGGAAGAACTCCTCCTGGAGCTGCTCCTTGCCCTCCATGAACTGGATGTCGTCGACGAGCAGCACGTCGATCTCGCGGTAGCGGCGCTTGAAGTCCGGTTGCTGGTTCTTGCGGATGGCGTCGACGAACTCGTTGAGCAGCGTCTCGGTGGAGATGTAGCGGATCCGGTAGGTCGGGTAGTTGTCCCGGACGTACTGGGCGATCGCCTGCAGCAGGTGGGTCTTTCCCAGTCCGGCGCCGCCGTAGACGAACAGCGGGTTGTAGCGACGGCCCGGCGTCTCGGCCACCGACAGGGCGGCGGCATGTGCGAAGCGGTTGGATGCTCCGATCACGAACGAGTCGAAGGTGTAGCGGGGGGGACCGATCGGCGAGGGGGTGGGCTCCCCGGCCGAGGTCGGACTCAGCGGGCGGACCGCTGCGGGGTCCGGGTCGGTGAGGTCGACGGTCAGCCCGTCGTCCGGATCGGGTCGGACGTCGTCGATCTCGACCTCGAGGATCAGTCGGACCTCCGGGAACCCGGCATCGGCGACGGCAGCCTCGATCATCGGGAAGTAGCGCTGCTCGACGCGCTGGCGGACGAGCTGGCTGGGAACCACCAGGGTCAGGACGTCGTCGTGGAGCTCGTTCGCGTGGATGTCCTGGAAGGTCGAGGACCACACGGTGTCGCTGACCTGTTCGACCAGGAGCGCCGCCGTACGTTGCCAGACCGTTGTACCCTCCGCGGTCACGCGGCCACTCCTGTCGACTCCGGTGGGCCCGCTCGTGCGGGAATCCCCGAGCGTGCCGTGATGATGGGTGCGATGACGTGTCCGGCGCGTCGGCGCTTGTTGTCCACAGGCGATCCACATCTGTGGACACCGGATCCGGCTGTCCATCGCTGTGGAATCGGACGGTAGCCACGCTCGTCACGCAACCGCAACCCGTTGTGTGACCGTCGTCTCAGCGATCGGACGCGACGGACGGCGGTTGGCGCCGAGAGCCCGGAACCTCTAGCGTGGTCCGGTCAGTCGCCCGCCCGCGCCGTCGTGACGTTCCGCCGAGGATGCACGAAGAAGTCGGCGGACCCGACGATCGGCGACGGTCGAGACGGAGACGCAGCCGGTGCGCAGCGTGTCCGTGTCGACGTTCATCCCGGTCGATCCTGCAGTTCTCGTGGAGTCAAGGTGAAGCGTACCTATCAGCCGAACACCCGGCGTCGTGCCCGCAAGCACGGCTTCCGGCACCGCATGTCGACCCGAGCCGGTCGGGCGATCGTGAAGTCCCGTCGCCGCCGCGGTCGGGCCCGCCTGTCGGCCTGAGCGGATCCCGGCGGATCGTGCCCGGGTCCCGTGTCGGAGCACAGGGGTGCTGGAACGGATCACACGTCGGTCGGTGTTCCGACGGTTCGCGCCGCCCGCTCCACGCTACCGAACGCGAACACTCACCCTCGTCGTTGCTCCTCGCGCGGAGAGTGAAGGTCATGGCGCGGGTCTGGCCATGGCGACCAGTCGGCGGGTCGGACCGGCCGTGGTGCGCAACCGCCTCCGTCGTCAGATCCGCGCCGTCTCGATCGAGCTCGACCGAGAGCGACCCTGGGCCTCCGGGTGGTACCTGGTGATCGTCCACCCCTCCGCGAGAGGCCGGAGCAGCGCCGAGTTGGGTTCGGCGTTGGCCGATGTCCTGCACCGGGCGGGAGTGCGGCCGTGAACCCCGAAACCAGTCCTCCCGTGACGACATCATGTGTGACAACGGTCACGGCAACCGGTCTCGTTGACTCGGGTTGCGCCACAGTCGACGGGCGGCCCTCGTTGCCGAGTCGGGTCATGGTCCGGGCGGTGCGCGTGTACCAGTACGCCGCCGCCGGCCGTCCCTCGCCGTGTCGTCACGTCCCCAGCTGCTCGACCTACGCGGTCGAGGCCCTCGAAGCGCACGGTGCGGTGCGTGGGTCGTGGTTGGCGTTGCGTCGCCTCGGACGCTGCCACCCGTGGGGGACCTCCGGGTACGACCCGGTGCCGGAGCCGAGGCGCCGCCGAGCCGCCGACACCCAGGGATCGTCGAAGCGGTCCGCGATCGAAGGACAGGAACCGATGACCGACGGAACGACGGCGGAGGAAGCCTGATGTTCGAGCAGTTCTTCCAGGCGCTGGGCAGCGTCCTCAACTTCTTCTACACGTTGATCCCCAACTACGGGTTGTCGATCATGTTGCTCACCGTCCTGGTGATGGCGCTGATCACCCCGCTCAACGTCAAGAGCACTCGTTCGATGCTGCAGATGCAGCGCCTCCAGCCGGAGATGAAGCGGCTCCAGGCCAAGTACAAGGACGATCGCGAGCAGCTCAACGCCGAGCTGATGAAGTTCTACCGGGAGAACAAGATCAACCCGCTCGGGGGTTGCCTTCCCCTGCTGGCCCAGATGCCTGTCTTCTTCATCATGTACTCGCTGCTCCGAGGTCTCACGGTCCGCCAGGGTGGACTCGGTTCCGGGATCGGCCACATCGCCGGTCAGGTCCAGCAGGGCGTCGAGCTCACGCCCTGGGTGTTCACAGATCAGTACTTCCGGCCTGAGCACCTGAACCACTCCACCGAGCTGTACCAGTCGCTCTCGCACACCAACACGATGAACTTCTTCGGGATGGACCTGGCCATCTCGGCGGCCGAGGCGGTGAAGATCGGCCTCCTGGTGGCGGTCCCCTATCTGCTGCTCCTGGTCGTCATCCTGATCACGGGCGTCTACCAGAACCGCCAGCTGCAGGCCCGCAACACCAACGCGACGGTCAACCCCCAGCAGCAGATGATCATGAAGGTGATGCCGTTCTTCCTCCCGGTCTTCTCCTTCGGCTTCCCGTCGGGTCTGGCGCTCTACTGGGCCACCCAGAACCTGTGTCGGATCGGCACCAACTCCTACATCACCCGGAGCGTGTACCGGAAGGAGCACGCCAAGGGTCCGATCGAGGCGACCGCGTCCGAGAAGACGTCCACGAGCGCGAAGAAGGGGTCGTCGGGTCCCAAGGGGGTCTCGGCGACCGGCGGGGCCGGCGGCCCGAAGGGCAAGGCCGGTGCACAGAAGGCCGGACAGAAGGCCGGCGCACAGAAGGACAAGGGGACCGTCGACCGATCGGACTCGTCCGCGTCGACGGATCGAGGGCCGGGAAGCTCGGTGAAGAGCAAGAAGGCCCATCAGAACGCGTCGTCTTCCGAGGCATCGGGTCGCCGGTCGGGTGGAACCGCCAAGCGCTCGGTCAACCAGCGTCGATCGGGGCAACCGAGACCCAACCGTGGATCCTCGGGCCGTCCGGCCCCGGCGGGAGGCGTCGACGACGACGGGACCGCCAGCAACGCCAACGACAATGGCAGCACCAACGACAACGACAACACCGTCGAGAACGACAACAGGGAGTGAGTGCCACCGTGGAGTGGGTCGAGACAACCGGAAAGACGGTCGAGGAGGCCAAGGAGGCCGCCCTCGATCGCTTGGGCGTCGACGAGCAGGACGCTGAGTTCGAGGTGATCGAGGAGCCGCGGTCAGGCCTGTTCGGCCGGACACGCGGCGTCGGCCGGGTCCGTGCCCGCGTCGTGCCCCGAGCCCCGCGTTCCAAGCCCGAGCGGCGAAAGCGGTCGCGGTCCGACAAGGGCGGTCGCGGTGAGGGTGAGGAGCGGACGGGCACCGGCTCGGCGTCGTCGGGAGAGGACAGCGCGACGACGTCGGCCACCAGGGCAGCGAAGCCAGCACGGCAGGCATCCAAGTCTGCCGAGGAGCGATCCCAGGGCAAGGGCGATTCCGGCCGGGGTGGTTCGTCGGGGCGGGGTCCGTCCAGCAAGAGCGGCAGCGGTGCCCGTCCGGCACCGCCCGAGAAGGAGCGTGAGGTCATGGACACGGCCGAGCAGTGCGATGTTGTCACCACCTTCCTCGACGGCCTCGGCCGGGCGTTCGGGCTGGAGGTGACAGCGAACGCGCAGATCGAGGACGACGTGCTGCGGGCGTCGATCGACGGCAGCGAGGTGGGTCTGTTCATCGGACCCGGCATGGCCACCCTGGACGCGATCCAGGAGATCACCCGCAACGTCCTGCAGCGCCACGCCGAGGGCCGGGAGTACGCGAAGGTCGTCGTCGACGTCGCCGGGGTGCGTCAGATGCGCCGCGAGCGTCTGGCGGCCTTCGTCACCGACGCCGCCCAGCAGGTGCTCGACGACGACGTCGAGGTCGTGTTCGAGGTCATGAGCAGCCCGGACCGCAAGGTCGTCCACGACACGGTCGCCGAGATCGACGGAGTGGCGTCGAGCTCCATCGGTGAGTCACCGCGACGGCGCGTGGTGCTCAGCGCAGCCGGATGACATCAGGACCGGAGCCGGACCCCGGTCCTCGTTCCGAATCCGACGACGGGCACCCCGGTGGGGTGCCCGTCCCGCGTCCGGGGCCGGCGTCGGATTCGAGTGCCGAACCGACTCCCGCGACCGACGCTGCACTCGATCGGGTCCTGAGGCGTTCGCGGGAGCTGGGCTTCCTGGGACCAGGGCCGACCGCCGCTCACATCCGCCACGCCGCAGCCTTCCTGCCGGGGATCGACGACCTGGACTCCCGACAGAGTCCGGCTCGGGTCGGTGACCTCACGCTGGTGGATCTCGGATCCGGTGGAGGGCTCCCCGGCCTGATCCTGGCGGTGCGTCGACCGATCATGCGCGTGGTTCTCGTCGACGCCATCGGGAAGCGAACCGAATTCCTGGAATGGGCGGTGGCCGAGCTGGGTGTGGCCGAGAGGGTGGAGGTGCGTCGAGGTCGAGCCGAGGAGCTGGCACGGGAGCCCGATCTGCGAGGATCAGCGGAGGTGGTCACGGCTCGATCCTTCGGTCCACCCGCGGTGACGGCGGAGTGTGCCGCCGGGTTCCTGAGCGGACCGGGTGCGAGGCTCCTCGTGAGTGAACCGCCGACGGGCTCGGAGGACCGATGGCCGGTGGAGGGTCTGCTGCGCCTGGGCATGCAACCTGGACGTCTGTGGTCGGCCGAGGGCGCGACGGTCAAGGCACTGGACGTGATCGCTCCGTGCGCCGAGGGAGTACCCCGCCGAGTGGGTGTGCCGGCACGTCGACCGCTTTTCTGAGCGCATCGCGTCACCAGGGCCCGCGACGGCTGATTCCGAGGTGGCATCGAGTCGTTCGGCCCGGACTGCAGCGGGACCAGGACGTTCCACGTGGAACGGCGGATGACTGGACGACAGCGACGCGAGTCCACCTGGCGGCGACGCTGAATCGGACGAGGTCCCCGGGTTGTGGATGCAGGCGCCCACCCGCGGTGAGCCGGCAACTCCGCGGCCGGCCCGACGGCATGACTTCCGCGCACTGGCGACCGGTCGATGTTTGTCGACCTGCCGAGGGTCGAGCGATCGGATATCGATCTCGAACCGACGTGACCGCCCACCGTTCACCGACCACCGGCCGTTGCCCGAGCACATGACCAGGAAGCGGCGCCCATCGGACGCAGCGCCCTTCTGACGTAGCGCCTGTCCGCGGTCTCGCCGGCCGACCCCCGATCCTTGGGAGGCGGTCCGCTGCCGCCCCCAACGAGGTTTGTTCCGAGCAGTGGTCGCCGCTGTCGTTCCAGATCCTGCCCGTCGCGTTCGGTCCCGGCTTTCGGCCTCGTCCCGGCCGAGACCTGACCGACCTGGTTGGACGTTCCACGTGGAACACTTCTGCTGACTCGGTCGGCTGTGTGCAGGGCCGGTCGGCCGATGCTCCCTTGGGAGGCGGTCCGCTGCCGCGCTCGGAACCAGGCGTTGTTCCGAGCAGTGGTCGCCGCCGTCGTTCCAGATCCTGCCCGTTGCGTCCGTGCAGTGATTCCCCGGCCCGGTCCCGGCCGAAACCCGACCGACCTGGTTGGACGTTCCACGTGGAACACTTCTGCTGACTCGGTCGGCTGTGTGCAGGGCCGGTCGCCCGGTCCAGAGCGAGGGTGCTTGACCCCGGCCCCGCCGGACGGAAGGATGGGAGCGCCGCTCGATCGGTGCGCCTCGACCGCTCCGTGGGAAACCCGCGGGTACGCCTACGACGCACAGACCCTGCCACCCGAGCAGCACCTGTCGACCACCTCACGTGGGAGTTCCGGATGTCCGACCTGCCCCCCGATACGGGCGTTCACGAGACGGTGACCTCTCGCGAGCCCGAGTGGCCCCGACCGGACGATCATCACCCGATCACGGATCCCGACCAGCGCCGTGATGGATTCGATGCAGTCGGGAACCGGGATGAACCGTCCACCCCTGAGGCGGACAGCGTCGCTGCTGGACCCGCAGGAGTCGATCAGGCGGAATCCGTCCGCCGCGGAGACGAACCCGATGCCACCGATCCCCCAGGGTCGTCCCCGGCCGTGGGTTCGGAACCATCCCCGGCCGAAGTCCCCGAACCGACCGGCGTGGGGGGTCGCCCGCTGCCCCGGATCATCGCCGTCGCCAACCAGAAGGGTGGTGTGGGCAAGACCACGACGACCGTGAACATGGGTGCAGCCCTGGCCGAGTTGGACCACCGGACCCTGGTGATCGACCTCGACCCTCAGGGGAACGCCACCACGGGTCTGGGGATCAACTACAGGACGCTCGATCACACGATGTACGACGTCCTGCTGCACGACGTCGCTCTCGAGGACTGCATCGAACCGACCGAGGTCCGCAACCTCTTCGTCGCTCCTGCCAGCCTCGATCTCGCGGGAGCAGAGATCGAGCTGGTCCCGGCCTTCAGCCGCGAGTCGCGGCTGAAGCGCGCTGTGGCCGAGGTCATCGATGACTACGACTTCATCCTGATCGACTGCCCACCATCGCTCGGGCTCCTCACGGTCAACGGCCTGGTCGCCGCGACAGAGGTGATGGTGCCCATCCAGTGCGAGTACTACGCGTTGGAGGGTCTCGCCCAGCTCACCCGCAACGTGGAGCTCGTCCGTACCAACCTGAACCCGGAGTTGGAGATCAGCGGGATCGTGATGGTGATGTACGACAGTCGCACGCGTCTGGCGGAGCAGGTCGTCTCAGAGGTTCGAGGCCACTTCGGCCCGAAGGTGTGTCGGAACATGATCCCTCGCAACATCCGGCTGTCCGAGGCGCCGTCCTACGGCCAGCCGATCACGACGTTCGATCCGAGCTCCCG
>Ga0073899_10002592_pt1 | contig 16208 bp, 18 predicted proteins | sample KloWWTmetaKNB5Ph_FD_88975 | JGI IMG/M metagenome (GOLD analysis project Ga0073899, IMG submission 88975) | Active sludge microbial communities from Klosterneuburg, Austria, studying microevolution and ecology of nitrifiers - Klosterneuburg... | ecosystem: Engineered > WWTP > Aerobic digester >...
CAGTCGTGGATCGCCGCGGCCCACCCCGGTCACCAGGGTGTTGTACGGACTCAGGTCGCCGTGGACGACGCCGAGAGCCGCCATCGTCCAGAGCGCGTCCAGCAGTTGGTCGAACAACGATTCGAGCTCGACGCCCGACGGTCTGGTCTGGTGCAACCGCGGGGCGGCGGTCTCCCCATCGGCGATGTACTCCATCAGGATCTCGTTGCCGTCTATCTGAACCGGGTAGGGGACGCGGACGCCGGCCAGGTGCAGCCGGTTCAGGGCCATCCACTCGGCATTGGCCCACAGGCCGGCTTCGACGGCGCGGCCGTGGTCGGACTTGCGGGCCATCGCCCGGGTGTCGCGGCTGTTCCGAATCCGGCGTCCCTCGGTGTAGCCGCCATCACGATGGAAGAGCCGGTGACCGGAGGATCGGTAGCGCTTGGCTGCGAGCACGCAGCGGTCGCCCGGGTCGTCGGCGGACGCGCGTTCGAGCAGCGACACGTCGGCCTCCTTGCCAGTCTTGATCACGCCGAGGTCGGTATCGATCGCGGCGCGGGTGACCAGCCAGTCGGGCCACGGCTCGGGGCCACGGCAGAGTCGCTCGATGCTGTCCCAAGTGGACCAACTCTGGTTGTCGGCCAGGTTGTCGTCGTGCGCAGTGAAGATGAGCTCGTCCCAGTCGAAGGACGAATCAGGGTGTGACAAGGGTGTTTCTCCTGCGGGAGGAGGCACCCGTCCGGGCGATTGTCAGGCGGCGGGAGCCTCGAATGAATGGGCGGTCGGCAACAGCCCAAGGACCTTGGGTGACATCTCGACCTCCTTTCACGAAGCTCTCAGCGCGCTCGCGCCAATCCCGCACGCTACCACCCGGGGTCGGGCGTCACCACCCCTGCGACGCGCCGTTGCCTGCGTTACCCGAACGTGTTCTAGTGTCGGCTTGCCGGGCAACACGGCATGATTCCTCGCGCTCGGCGCGGCCGACCGCGACGGCGATGGCGAGACCGGTGCCTTCGGGTCTCGTCCTCGGGCAAGCCGTCGAGCGATCTGTTGGCGCGCAGATCACCCTGCCCAACCGGGGAGGCAGTGTGTTTCTCAGTTCAGCGTCCCCTTGGCGAGCTCGACCGATCGCGCTACTCGGAGCATCATGCCGAGCTTGACCAGGGCAACCAGCAGTAGCGCACTGATCCCAACGGCAGCCACCATCGTCACCGCGACCGCCAACCAGGCCGGCTGTCCGGGATCGTAACCGGTGAACGGCGCGAGCACGCAGAGAATGCCGCCGACCACGGCGGACGCCGTGCCGAGCCGCCGCGCGAACTTGAAGTCGCTGGTGTGCAGGGCCAGCGACAGCGCGAGCAGCGTTGCCCCTACCAGCAGCGCGAACAGCGGCAGGAGCCACAGGTTGGCCGCCAGCCAGGTCACGAACTGGACGAGTCCTGCCGGGAGCTCCATTTCCAGCGCCGCCGCGACGTTACCCCAGATCAGATGCAGCGTGGCGGACGCGGTTGTGGCCAGGGTGGCCACCGCAGTGCTCAGGGCCAGGACGAACGGTCGGCCTTCAATGAGCGCGTGGCCCAGCCCCACGACGAACGCGAGCAGCGCGACGTCGACCAGAATCATCAGGCCGGCGACCAGCGTGACTGCGAACGCACTGGTGGCCTGCCCCTGGTTGATCTCCTCGATTGGTGCCAGCCCAATGCTGAACAGCAGAGCCGTACCCACAACGACGACCGCACCTGCGACGAACGAGACGATCGCGGCGAGGCGGTGGTCGGCGTCCCAGCGGGCGGCGAGTTCCTGATCGGTCATTGCCGAACCCCCTGCGGGACGCCAAGTGGTGACCAGGAGCGGTGACCGGACCGGCTCCCGCAGCATCAATTGTAGTCCCGCCGGGGGGTTCTGACGGGTGCTCGCTGGGAGCCATTGCTCCGCTCTGATCGCCTTCTTCGCATCGGCTTCCATAAGTCGCGTCGGGTCTACGCTGAAGTTGTATCGACGTGTGGGGGTGATCGGAGTGCACCCGTTCTACGGTCCGAGCGGCCGGTTGCTTTCCGGCTCGGGGTCGCGCGTCACCGGGCTCATCTCGATGGCCGCCTACCTCGCCTTCTGGGCCGCCGCGCTCGTGGTGGCCAAACGGGAGCTGGACGCACGATGGCCGAAAGGGCAGCGTGCCGGCGCGAGCGACGACCCCGCGATGGCGGTGCTGCGCGAGCGCTTCGCGCGAGGGGAACTCGACGAGTCCCAGTTCCGGGCGATGTCACGGATCCTCGACGAGGGGCCGGACGTCGCATCATGAGCGCGCCGGTCGCCGTCCGCCCTGCCCGTCCGCGACTGAAAGCGGGGCTGGCGCTGGGGTGGTTCGGGCTGTCCACGCTCCTGTTCCGGAGACGGGATCCGATTGTCGGCTCGCTGATCGTGACCGACCGGTGCAACCTCGCCTGCCGGCATTGCGCGGTGGCTAACCTGCGCCGGATCGACTATCGCTTCCCGATCCTGCAGCAGGACCTCCGCAGCCTGTACGCCCAGGGGGTGCGGATCCTCCTTCTCTACGGTGGGGAGCCGCTGCTGTGGCACGACGGGAAGCGGACGCTCCGCGATGTCATCGCCGAGGCCCGAGCCATCGGTTTCTACTGGGTCGGCATCGTCACCAATGGGACGCGCGGACTCGACGTGCCGGCGGCCGACCTGGTCCTGGTCAGCCTCGACGGAACACGGGAACACCACGACGCGATCCGTGGCCGCACCTACGACACGGTGTTGGCGAACATCGCGACCGCCACCACGGCCAACCTGTGCCTGTACATGGCCGTGAACCAAGTGAACGTCGACGACGTGGAGTCCGTGGCCGATCTGGCCGTCTCGCTGCCTGCGGTGCGCGGGGTGTCCTACAACCTGCACACCCCCTACCCGGGAACCGAGGCACTCACCCTCAGTCCCGAGCAGCGGCGTGATGTCTGCGAGCGGATCGGGGGGCTGATCCGCCGGGGGTATCCGGTGCTCAACCTGGCTTCGGCGCTGCCGCGCATCGCGGACTTCTCCGCGCCTCGTCCCTGCCCGCAGTGCGTCATCGTCGAGGACGGTCAGCAGTGGACCTGCGGGCGGTGCATCGAGATCCCCGGCCTGTGCGAGCAGTGCGGGTTCGCCTTCGCCAGCGAACTCTCGCTGTTGTTCCGGGGCGAGCCGCGCGTCGTGCTCGAAGTGCTTGGCCGGTACCGGTCGCTACTTGCCGGCTCCGCCGGGGGGACGAGGGTCAAGGCGAGCGTTCGATGAGGGTGGCGACCGCTCGCCACAGCGGGCCGTGTCGGCCCGACGCCGGTGTCGCCCAGCCCGCACGGCCATCCTCGACGGCGTGCTCGGCGAGCATCTCGGCCCACAGCGGCTCGATCAGGTGATAGGTCACACTGCGCTCGAGGTCGTGGTAGCGATCGAAACCGCGCGGCGTGAGGGCATGACACCCGTCCGGCGACTCGCGCTCCACCAGTCCGCCCGCGACCAGCAACCGCGCTGCGGCGCGCAGCACCATCGCTCCTGCACCCCCGGACGCGAGGGCCGGCACGCACAGGCGTCCGGTGTAGGCCTGCCAGAACGCGTCGTACGCGAGGCCGCCGGTGGCGCCGAGGCGCAGCCAGCGGGCCAGCGGCAGCCGACCCGCCTCGACGGCGGCGATGTAGGTCTCGACGCCGAAGTGGTTCACCAGGAAGTCCCGGCCGAGGAACGAGGACGCCCCAGCACCCATGCCCAGGAACCGGCGCCGGGTGATCGAGGTGTAGCTGGGCGAGAGCGGACGGTTGAACGTCCATACTGATCGCCGTTCGTAACCGTGCGCCTCGGCCAGCCTCGTCGCCTCAGCCAGTACCTCGTGCTCGCGGGGCTGGTCGTGCCCGGACGAACCGAACGGGGTGTAGCCGAACCGCATCAGGGGGTAGGTGGAAACCTGGTCCACCCCGAGTTCGAAACACCGCACCAGATCGCGCAGGAACATCCCGTCGTGCGCGTCGTCGTATTCGACGTCGAGGATCAGGTCGGCGTCCACCAGGTCGAACCGGCCGACCGCATTCTCCAGCGCCGCCTGCGCGTCGCGGGCGTCGTGAGGGCGCCGCAGGTGGCGCAGGACCTCATCGGAGAAGGACTGGACGCCGATACTCACGGCCGTGAACCCCATGTCCCGCAGTGCGTCGAGGCGCTCCGGCGTTCCATGGGTCGGGAGCACTTCGATGGCACGCTCGCCGGTCACCGGTAGGCCCTCGACGACCTTCGCAAGCAGGTCGGGGAACAGCGTCGGCGTCCCACCCCCCACATACAGCGAGGTGAAACCCGAAGCGGCCGCACCCGCGTCCAGGTAGCGGCGCTGCTCGGTCAGCAGCGCATCGAAGTAGCGTTCCGGCTGGCCCTCTCGGGGCACCACCTTGTTGTACGGGCAGAACGGGCACACCCGGGCACAGAACGGGACGTGCACATACGCGCCCACCGGCCCATCCGCCATGGCGACAACGCGCTCAGGGTGCACCGCGAGCCGCCCTGCCGCTTCGTGCCGGCGGCGCCCCAGCGCCACTCGGGAAGCTCCCATGCCGCCATCCTCCCCGAGCCCCGGAGCAGCCGGCTTCGGCGATCTCTGGGATCCGGGCTATACCATCAGCCTCCCATTCGCCCCGCCCGATCGGAAGACCCGCAGCTGGGCCGAAGCTCGATCTGCCGCCATGTCCGCCACTGCCGCAAGCGGGGAGCGGTCCCGAGCCTCGCGAGTTCGTGCCGCCGGCGTCCGAGGCCTACCGTTGCCAGGTGAATGCGTTGCGGATCGCGCTGGCGCCGGGCATGCCGACCGGGTTGTCGATCCCTGCCCGAGAGCTGGTCGAGCGGTACTCGCACGCGTCCGGCCCGGGCGGTCAGGGCGTGAACACAGCTGACTCCCGGGTTCAGCTGTCTTACGACATCGCGACGTCCGTGGTGCTCAACCAGGCCCAGCGTGAGCGCCTGCTGCACCGGCTGAGGTCTCGACTCAATGGCACCGAGCTCACCGTCGTGGCCGCGGAGTTCCGCTCCCAGCGCCAGAACCGGGTCGCCGCCAGGGAGCGCCTTTCGGCGCTGATCACCGAGGGCATTGCCCCGCCGTCACCGCCACGGCGCGCGACCCGTCCGACCCGAGGATCGATCGACCGCCGACTCACGAGCAAACGCCGCCGGAGCGAGACCAAACGACATCGCTCCCGTCCGCTGGACGAATAGCGCAGGCAGCAAGCCCAAATCCACCGATTGAGCTCGAGGGTGGCTCGTGTCGCAACGATTCGGACATAAGGACATGGCCGGATGCCATGGCTTGCCTGAATCCACCCGATCCCGCTCAGAGATCCGACCTACACCCTGATGACGGTGGACCAGGGCCTGGGCGTCAGACTCAGGCGCGCACCTGGTCCACACCGAGGTTCGCCAGAACGTCCGCCCGCTCGTTGCCGGGGTCTCCGGCGTGGCCCTTCACCCACTCCCAGACGACCTTGTGCCTGGAGATCTGGGTCTGCAGTTCCTGCCACAGCTCGGCGTTCTTGACGGGTTTCTTGTCCGCGGTGCGCCAGCCGTTCCGCAACCAGCCGTGGATCCACTTCGTCATGCCGTTCATGACGTAGGCGGAGTCGACGTGTAGGTGCACTTCGCTGGGACGCTTCAGCGCCTCAAGGCCGCGGATCACGGCCAGCAGCTCCATTCGGTTGTTGGTGGTGAGCGCCTCGCCGCCGAACAGTTCCTTGGTGTGGTCGCCGTAGATCATCAGCACCCCCCACCCACCGGGGCCGGGGTTGCCCTTGCAGGCGCCGTCGGTCCACATGTGCAGAGTGGTCTGGTCAGTCATCAGGCTCCTTGCTCATCGGTCGCCAGTTCGGGTACGAGTTGTTTCGCTGCGCCGGATCGGGGTCCGGTGCCGGTCCCGGTCAAACGGGCGCTGCAACACTAGCTGCTGGTTGCGACCCAGCGCGCGTGGCCGATGTCGTGAGCGGGACAGGTCCCTACTCGGTCGGGGTGTCCGGAATTTGGCCACGATCTGAGCCTGATCGCAACGACCCTGAGCCCTGATCCACCGATCGGCTCGTCGAGCTTGTCGAGACCGCGCTCACTCGGCTTATCGAGCCTGAGGAGGCTTGTGAGGTACGAGCAAGCCGTCACGAAGGGCGTCCGCCACCATTCTTTCGACCAGGGCGGCGGCCCTTCGTGACGCCGTCCGTTCGTTCCTCACGGACGGCTCCTCAGGGACCGGTTGGAGGGGTGCGCTCGTGCCCACGGTTAGCCGCGGACGCCCTCCCGCAAACGCTCCCTGAGGAGCGCTCGTGAGGAACGAGCGAGCGCGTCACGAAGGGCGTCCGTCACCATTTCTCAGATCAGGCGGCGGCCCTTCGTGACGCCGTCCGCTCGTTCCTCACGGCCAGCTCCTCAGGGACCGGTTGGGGGTGCGCTCGTTCCTGACGGCGAGCGTCTTGGGGACCGGTTGGGGGTGCGCTCCTTCCTGACGGCGAGCGTCTTGGGGACCGGTTGGGGGGTGCGCTCGTTCCTCACGGCCGAACCGGTCGAGTTGAGTGTCAGCCGGCCAGCAGGGCGTCTATGCGCTTCCGTAGCACCGGCTCTGGCTGGGCGCCGACCAGCCGGGTGACCGTCGAACCGTCCCGCAACATCACCAGCGTGGGAATGCTGCGCGCGTCGAAGCGGGACGCGGTGTACGGGTTGTCATCGACGTTGACCTTCACGACCTTGACGCGTCCGGCGTACTGGACGGACAGCCGCTCCAGGATCGGCGCCACAGCGCGGCAAGGTCCGCACCACGGCGCCCACAAGTCGACCAGGACGAGTTGGCTGGTCTCGGTTGCGCGGTCGAAGTTGTCGTCGACGGCGTCCACCAGCCAGGGCAGCGGCTCGTGGCAGGAAGCGCACTGCGGGCGTCCCTTCGAAGCGACCGGGACGCGGTTCTTGGTGCCACACGACGGGCAGGCCGAGACGCGGGAACTCATGAACACGAATCTAGCCGCGGGAAGCTCTATCGGCCGTCGGACTCTCGGCGTCACTCCGCGTTGAGGTAGTGCCAACATCCGTTGTAGCGGATGAATCTGGAGCGTTCCTGCTGGACGTAGACACCGCCACCGGGCCGCAGGTAGGTCGCGCGGAACTCGACGATGCCGGTTTCGTCGGTCGGCCCGCCCTTGAAGGTGTCGACGATCTGGAGACCTCGCCACGTCGGGTTCTCAGTCAGGTCGAGAGCGGCGGGACGGGTCGACGGGTGCCAAGAGTCCAGCAGCCAGGCGGTGTCCCCGGTGCGGAACGCCTCGAAGCGTGAGCGCATCAGCGCCTCGGCTGTCGGTGGCCATTGGGGCCGGTCGGTGGTGGGCACCCACCGAGAGTACGGGGCGCTCGCGGGGCTGAGGAGTGCCTCCGCCGCGTTCAACCCAGTTTCAGCAGGTTATGGCGCCCCTTCACAGGCGCGTCTCCACTTGAACCGAGAAAGCGCAGGTTATGAATGCCGATTTCGGTCTCATAACCTGCGCTTGTTGGGTTGAGGCGCGTCGGCGCTGAGTAGGCAGGCTCATAACCTGAGCGAATTGGGTTCATCCGTGATCCACAGCTATGGAATGGGTCTCGACGGGCTCGTTCGGCCGGGGCTTGGTCTCGACAGGCTCGTTCGGCCGACCGGGCGCCCGTTCGCCACCCGGGGCGCCGCGAGAACGACGCGACCGCATAGGGCACGCTTGAGCCACCATGACTCCTGAACCGATCGAACTGTTCATCCGGGTTGCCGACCTCACCGGGGTGTTCGCAAACGCGATCCTCGGCGGCCTTCTCGCCCGGGCGAAGCGGTTCGACCCGGTCGGCTTCCTCACCCTGGCGATCATGTCCGGGCTTGGCGGCGGCATGATCCGCGACGTGCTGCTCCAGGTGGGCCCGCCGCTCGCCCTTACCGACTCGGCCTACCTGCTCGTCGCGATCGCCGGCACAGCCGTGGCCTTCTTCGTGCCGGTGAGCAAGCGACTGTGGGACCTCAGCTTCCCCTACCTGGACGCGCTCGCGCTCGGCTGCTGGTCCGCCGCGGGCGCGGCCAAGGCGCTCGCGTCCGGGCTGGGGTGGCTGCCGGCGGTGATGATGGGCACGATCACCGCCGTCGGCGGAGGAGTGCTTCGCGACCTAGTACTACGCAAGACACCGGCCGTGTTCGGCGGCAACACCCTCTACGCCACCTCGGCGATCCTGGCCTCGGCGGTCCTGGTCGTGCTGCAGCCGCTGACCAGTTCGCCCACCGCGACGCTCGCCGCCATCGCCACCGGCATGCTGCTCACCCTGATCGCCCGCCGGCTGGAGTGGCGGCTCCCGTCCTCCTACTCGTGGTCGCCCAAGCGGGCGCTCGCGATGCTCCCGCGTCCGCGCTGGCGACCGAAGAAGAAGCGGACGCATTCGCGGGCGGACGGCGACGCCGCAGTCGACAGTTAGCCCCTGCGCCGGGCGCGGATCACCCAAGGTGCGTAGAGCACCGTCCAGATGATTGCGAGCAGGACGATCAGGACGGGCACGTAGAAGTCCCCTGCGAGCGCCTGGATGCCCTCCAAGGGAGACCCGGGGGCTCCCGCGTTCAGGAACCAGAAGTTCGTTCCCCACGTCAGGTTGGCGAGGTGGCCGATAGTCGCGAACGCCGCCACCAGCACGGCCACCCGCCACAGATTGCTGACGTCGGGAACCAGATCGCCGGCGACCAGCAGCATCAGCACGTAGCCGAAGATGAGCGCGTGGATCGTGAAGCTCTGCCACGTGAAGACGTTGAGAATCGGCCGGCTGGACCAGTCCGGAAAGAGGTCGGCGGACAGCGCGCCCCACCAGCCCATCGCGTAGAGGAAGTCGCCCGTCCAGCGATTGGGTCGTAGCGCGTCGATGAAGATCACGAATGCGGCGATCCCGCAGACGTGCAACGGCAGGATCTCAGGGGAGTAGGAGCCGGTCACCACGTAGGTGAGCTGTCGCGCCACCTCGAGCATCAGGACCGTCCAGGCGACCCCGGTCCGCATTCGCCGGCGCCGGTCCGCGTCCCCGTTGCGGTAGGTGAGGACTAGCGACGCGATGCCCAAGGCGAGCAGGACAAGTACTCCGAGGTGGATCGAGGAGAAGGATCCGAACGCACTGTCCGCTGGCGTCGACCGATTCTGTGGGACGAAGAAGTACTCCCAGGTCCAGATCGAGTTCACTCCGACGCCGGCCGCTGGATCACTACAGGCGCTCGCACGGGCTCATTGTCCGGCATGAGCGCGGAGACCCGCCACCAGAGCGCGCAGGGCGACGGCGTAGGGTGCTTCGCTGCCGTAGTCCGCCATGGCATCGGCCACCGAGACGGTGAGTGGGAACTCCTCGATCGGCAGTCCCGCCAGGGCTCCGGCGAGCGGACGGTCATCCTCCGGTCGAACTAGCGCGAAGCCGCACCAGCCGTAATTCAGCGCGATCACGGCGCTGAACGCAGCAACCGCAGCTTCGCCGGTGATGCCGCCGCGCGCCAGGATCGCGAGCGAATCCTCGCCGATGCGGGTCGCGTTGATCCCAGGGCTGGCGTGACTGAAGAACGCGGTCACCGCCCACGGATGATCGATCAGCACCTGGCGGTGCGCCCGCCCGAATGAGGTGAGGTCGTCCGCCCAGTTGTCAGTGGGCTGAACCGCGGCATAGCGGCCCAGCACCCGGTCGAGCAGGGCTTCGATGAGGTCGTCCTTGGTGGGGAAGTAGCGGTACAGCGACATCGGGGCGGCCGACAAGGCTGCCGCCACTGCCCGGATCGTCAGCTGGTCGAGGGCGCCGGTCGCGAGCTTCTCTGCGGCATCCAGGATCGCCTCTGCACTGAGCGATCCGCGCGCTATCCGTGGGTTCTTCTGCTCATTGACCGGCTTCGGCGTACGTCGTACGTTACCCATAACGTACATCGTACATTAACGATGGGAGATTCCCGATGAGCGCACGTGCAACATTCTTCAGGTGGTTGGCCAGCTTCCTTGGCTTCCCGCTCGGCAGCCTCTTGGCCGTGACCCTGGCCGGTTCGATCACCGACCCGCTCCGCGGTGCCCTGGCCGGCCTGCTGGCGGGCTCCGTGATCGGCCTCGCTCAGTGGCTCGCGCTACGACCAGCCGGGCTCAGCCTCCTCTGGGTGGGCGCAACCGCGTCCGCTGTCGCCCTGGGTAGTGCGATCGCGGCGGCGATCACCGGCGCCGGCACCAGCGGCGGCGCACTGGTGCTCTCGGGCCTGATCACCGGCGCCCTCGTCGGCGCGGCACAGGCGCTCGTGGTGGGCGGCGGCGTCCGGGTCGTGGCCGTCTGGACGGCGTTGGTGGCAGTGGCCTGGGGGCTCGGCTGGTTCGTCACCGCCAACGTGATCGTGGACGCGGACCGTGGCTACGTCACCTTCGGAGCGAGCGGTGCGGTGCTCGCCACCGTCCTCACCGGACTGTTCGTGCGCAGGCTGGTAGTGCGGGCGGCTAGCGGGGACGGCCGACGGTCCGCAGTTGCACCGGCACCGGCACCGGCCGCGACCGAGGACGGGGTCGTCTGATGAGTGCCGTCGGCATCGCCGCCGGCGTCCTGCTGATCGTGCTGCCTCTGGCCTTCAACGCCGCCTTCGCCGCGCTGGCAGCCAAGTTCGACTACCCGGACGTGCTCCGCCGGCCGACCGAGGAGGTGCTGCGACTCTTCCGCGACGGGGGCTCGGGGCTGGTGACCCTGTGGTGGGCCTTCGCCATGACCGCGGTGGCGGTCGCGCCGATGGCCGTCCTGGTGGCCGCGGCGCTCGGCGACGCGAATCCGGTCGTGCTGCAGCTGAGCGTGGTGATCGGTGTGCTGGCCGCACTGGCGCAGTTCCTCGGGCTGGTTCGTTGGCCGTTCCTGGTTCCCTATCTGGCCAGGGTGTCGGCCGACCCGGAGGCCACTGCGGCTCGCCGAGAAGCCGTCGACGTGGTGTTCCAGGCGTTCAACCGCTACCTCGGGGTGGCTGTCGGAGAGCATCTCGGCTACCTGTTCACCGGCGCGTGGAGCGTTCTGGTCGGGGTCGCGGCCACTCAGAGCGCGGCGGTCCCGGCGTGGCTGGGAATCATCGGCATCGTGATCGGAGTCGTGCTTGCGCTCTGTTCGCTGGAGTTCGTGGGGCGGTTCGAGCCGTCGGGGTGGCGGCTGGCCGGCGCGGTCATTCCGGTGGCCTACGTCATCTGGTCGGTGTGGCTGGTCGCTCTGGGTGTCGCACTGCTTCTCTGATCGCCCCGTCCGCGCGCCGGACCCGCCCGGGTCCGTCGTCGGGCAGACTGCTGCCGTGGAGGTGTCCCGCCCCAACCTGCTGCAGCGGATCGCCGCGCGGATCGACCCGTCCGCGGTGCGCAACCGCGTCGAGAATGTGAACGACGGCATCCTCAGCATCGCCGGCTTCAGCCAGGGTCTCTCCGGTGGTGGCGAGGTGGCGAACCTGTGGTCGCCGGTGATGCTGCTCGCGGCCTTCGCGGGTGCCCTCGCGGTGGCCAGCGTGGTCCTCGGCGGGTCGCTCGCCGACTGGGACGCAGAGCAGCTCGTGATTCAGGAGGAGCTGCGCCAATCCGCCCTCGAGCCGGAGCAGCAGATCGCCGAACTCGCCGACTACTACGAGGGCCGGGGAGTCAGCCCGGCCACCGCCCGCAAGGTCGCCGAGGAACTCAACACGGCCGACAGCATCGGCAACCAGCTGTTCATCGAAGGCTTCGACCGGCGCACGACCGTCGGCGCTGCCCTTACCCCGGCGATCTGGGCGGCGCTCTCATTCCTTCTCGGCGCGTGCGTGCCGATCCTGATCTCGGTGATCACCCCGGGCGTGTGGCGGGACGAGTACACCCTGCTCGCCGTCGCCGCGGCGGTGACGTTCACGTCCGTTGTGCTGGCCAAGCTCGGCCACACCCGGATCTGGCGGACGGTGCTGCGCTCCATCCTGATCGGCCTGGCCGCCCTCACCTCCAGCTACTTCGTCGGCTCGTTGCTGCTGTAGACCATCGAGCGCCAGCCACTCTCATCGAGTGCCGGTATCAGTGGCTGGCTCCCGAACCGGGAGGCTGGCCTTCGGCGGTCAGGCGGTGTGATCGGCGGCCTCGATCGGGTCGGACGCGGCCCGCTCCCGCCGGGCGAGCAGAACGAACGGGATCGCCAGCACCTGGATCGCCGCCGCGCCGAGATAGGACGCGGGGTAGCCGGCCACGTCCGCCACCCGACCCAGCGCGGGCTGGACAACCACCCCGCCGGAGGAGCCCATCAACGAATCGAAGGACAGCACCGTGGCTCGTTGGGCGGACGGGATCTCGCCGTTGATGAACGACTGCCGAAGTGGCGTGACGATGGCCGAGGTCATCGCCCAACCGGCGACGAGTGCCAGCGCCAACCAGAAGTTGGTGGTGAGCCCGATTCCGGCCAGCAGGATCACGGCGACCATTCCGCCGAGCAGCAGCGCGTCCGTCCGGCGACCGAACCACCCGCGCACCTTCGGCGCCACCAACCCGCCGACGATCTGCGCGCCGGCCACCAGCGCCGCCGCCAGGCCGGCGATGCTGTACGCGCTGGGGTCGCGGTACAGCTGCAGCAGATGCGGCTGAAGCGCGTAGAACACATAGATGCCGGTGCCGGCGGTGAACGGCGCGGCCAGCATCAGCCAGCGCACCGGACGGTGCCGCAGCCCGCCCTCGATCGCGCCGTCCAGCACGGCGCGGACGGCTCGGCGCGGGGTCGCGTCTCGATCGGGGACGAAACCGAGGTCGCGCATCCAACGCCAGGCGATCAGCGCCGACCCCCCGAGCAGCGCGGCCCGCAGCAGGTAGGGCACGCCCAGATTGGAGAACTGGGCGACCACCCCGCCCAAGAGCGAACCGGCCAGCATCGCGACGCCGCCGGCCACTTGGGCGCGGGCGAAGACGGTGTCCAGGTTGCCGGTGAATCCGCTGGATTGCAGCGCGTCCACCAGCCAGGCCTCCATCGCGCCGGAGAAGAAGGTGAAGCCCAGTCCGATCAGCACCGAGGACACTGCCCAGCCCCAGAACGGCGCTCGCAGCTGCCACATCAGCAGGTACAGCAACGTGGACGCGAGCAGCGTCCCCGTCCCGAGCAGGAACGAGAACCGCCGGCCGCGGGTGTCGGCGACCACTCCGGTGGGCACCTCGAACAGCACCATTCCGAGGGTGAAGAAGGCGTTGGCTGCGAAGGCCTCGGTGTTGGTGAGCCCGGCGTCCAGCAGGAAGAGCGTGTTCACACCCCAGATGAAGGACGCGGCCAGCGTGTTCGTGATCGTCAGGGTCAGGTAAACCTGTTCGATCCGGACGGACGGTTCGCTCACTTTTCCTCCGCGCTGGATTCGGTCCCCATCCTCTCAGGGATCCTCCCGCCGGCGGACGAGCGCGACGGTGAGCACTTTGGCGCCTTGTTGCGGGTGCGCCCGGTTGCTAGTTTCGGCCGCACCAGCCAGCCGGAGATACGGCGCACCGTGGGCTGGTAGAGAGCGAGGGGCCATGGCCAGCGGCACCAAGGATGACCCGTGGGTCCTCAAGACCTCGCCGGGCACTTCGACCTACACGATGTACCGCGATCCGACGGCCGAACCGCCGGTGATCGTCTGCCAGGTAGGCGGTACGCGGCTTCTCTACGACGAACGCGCCGTCGAGGAACTGCACGCGATGCTGACCGCGCACGGCGACTGGGTGCCGCTGGGCGGTTGCGACGAACAGAAGCCGGCCGCCGACGGGACGGTGGAGGCCTGGGGTCGATCGGAGACCAACCCGCGCGGTGGCTGGTACGGCCTGAAGAAAGGCCTGCGCGGACGATTCGGTGTCTATCTGCCGCCGCTCCTGGAGGAACTCGGGCTCGCCGAACTCACCCACGACGCCAAGAACAACCGAATGCGCGCCATCTGACCTCGGGGTCGAACGGGCGTCAGTCCTTGCAGTCGTCGACGATCGTGCCGATCACGCCACCGATGGCCCCGCCGATCGCGGCGCCCGGCGCTCCGCCCAGCGCGCCGCCGATGATCGCGCCGGCACCACCCAGGATGCCCTGGTAGCTGCGCGTGTTCTTCGCGTACACCACGGTGGTGCCGTCGTCGCTGGGTTCGGCCTCGTACGCACCCACGGCACCGGCCGCCAGCGCCAAGGCGACCGGGCTCGCGTCGCCCGTGGCCAACAGGCCGTCGTAGAGCTTCCGCACACCGAAGTAGGTGCTGGGGGGAACAGTTGTCCGCTGCTCGCCAGCCTTCGACGGCCTTGCGTCAGCCTCCATTGAATGCATCTTGACCAGGACGTCCCGCTCGTCGTCGGTGATCCAGCCGAGATCGGCGACCCGTGCGAACACCAACTTGGTGGCGACCGCGCGATCACCCTTCGCCTCGCGCATGTAGCGCCGCGCCTCGGCGAGCGCGGCGTGCTGGAGGTCGCCGACCCCCAGGCCGATCGTTTGTGTGTATTCCATCTTTCCGCTCCTTGCGGTCGTCGCTTGGGACGAATGAGTGCGTTCGTGCCGGCCGAGGTGCGCGCGTACTCAGCGCGGGACGGTTGGCGATGGCCAACGGTGAGCCGCCGACAATCACTTGCGGCGGAGCGCTGGTCTCGATGCAGCGATTCGATCGGCCAGCTGAACAGCTCGGGCGAGCGCCCGGTGCCGCTCGGTTGGCTGTCAACCACGATCTGCCCGGGTCTCGGCGAAGTCAACACCTGGCAGTGGTAGTGGGGATCAAGTGCTTAGCGCGTCAGCTCGCCGAGGTTGGCGGGGCACGCCGGCTGACCGAGGATCGGCGCTCCAGGCGCAAGCCGTCCTGAGGTCCGTACCCTTCTGACTGTGATTCCACTCGGGCTGGTGGCGTGATGCCGCCCCGCTCTCCGCTCCCGCAGCGGCACGGGCTGGACGCAGCGTGGTTGCGTACCCCCGACAACGATCCGGACGCCGTCGCCGGCTGGGCGACGATGGGCGACTTCCTCGTCGACCGGCTGCCGGGGTTCGTCCCGGTTCTGGAGATGCTGGCGGACGGTGAGTTCGTCGATCAAGCCGGACGGCCATGGTCTGCGGCTGGCGCCTACCGTCCGAACGCGTTCGTGTGGTTCCACCGTCCGCTGGTTCCTGAGCCCGTCGTGCCCTTTGAGATCGAGGTGCTGGACGCGGATGAGCGCATCGTCGTCGTCGACAAGCCCCACTTCCTGGCGACCACACCGCGAGGCACGCACGTGCGGGAGTCGGTGCTGGTGCGGCTGCGCGAGTCCCTGGGCCTGCCGGACCTCGCCCCGGTTCACCGGCTGGACCGGCTCACCGCAGGGGTGCTCGTGCTAACGGTTCAGCGGGAGCACCGGGCGGCCTACTCCGGGGTATTCCAAGGTGGCGAGGTTCGCAAGACGTACGAAGCGCTGGCGCCGTTCGACCCGGGGTTGGAGCTTCCGCGCCGCGTGGCGAACCGGGTCGAGAAGCGGCGGGGGAATCTCCAGGCCGAGGTGGTTGCCGGGGAGCCGAACGCTGAGACCCTGATCGATCTGATCGAGAAGCGCGGCGCGTGTGCGCGCTACCGACTCACGCCAACTACCGGCAAGACGCACCAGCTGCGGGTACACATGGCTTCGTTGGGATTGCCGATCCTCGGCGACCCGCTCTATCCGTCGGTGTTGGAAATCGCGGCGGATGATTTCACCAAGCCGTTGCAGCTCGTCGCGCGGCGACTGTGCTTCACCGACCCTATCGACGGATCTCAGCGTGACTACACCAGTCGCTCCGTCCTCGACTGGCAGCGTCCCTGAGGGACGAGCCTCCTTCCTTCCCCCAGTCCTGAGGAGCTGTCCGTGAGGTACGAGCGCCACCTCCAACCGGTCCCTGAGGAGCCGTCCGTGAGGAATGAGCGCCACCCTCCAACCGGTCCCTGAGGAGCTGTCCGTGAGGTACGAGCGGACGGCGTCACGAAGGGCCGCCGCCTGCTCTGGGAACTGGTGGTGGACGCCCCCTTCGTGACGCGCTCGTTCGTTCCTCACGAGCGCTCCTCAGGGAGCGTTTGCGGGAGGGCGTCCGCGGCGAACCGTGGGAACGGGCGCACCCCACCAATCGGTCCCTGAGGAGCCGGCCGTGAGGGACGAACGGACGGCGTCACGAAGGGCCGCCGCCTGCTCTGGGAACTGGTGGCGGACGCCCTTCGTGACGCGCTCGCTCGTTCCTCACGAGCGCTCCTCAGGGAACGTTCACGGGAGTGCGTCCGCGGCGAACCGTGG
>Ga0073899_10002593_pt1 | contig 16204 bp, 13 predicted proteins | sample KloWWTmetaKNB5Ph_FD_88975 | JGI IMG/M metagenome (GOLD analysis project Ga0073899, IMG submission 88975) | Active sludge microbial communities from Klosterneuburg, Austria, studying microevolution and ecology of nitrifiers - Klosterneuburg... | ecosystem: Engineered > WWTP > Aerobic digester >...
AGGAGGTGGCGACGTTGTCGCAGTCGTCGATGGTCACTGGCTTGCTGGCGATCTGGCCGGCGATGGCGCTGGCCATGGCGATGCGGTGGTCGCCGTGGGCGTGGACGTGGCCGCCGTGCAGCGCGCCGCCGTGGATCGTGGCGCCGTCGGCGGTCTCGTCGATGCGGGCGCCGAGCGTGCGCAGGGCCGTGCTCATGGTGGCGAGACGATCGCTCTCCTTGACCCGCAGTTCAGCGGCGCCACGGATCACCGTGGCCCCTTCGGCCGCGACTGCGGCGACGAACAGCGCCGGGAACTCGTCGATCATGTCGGGCACGCGCTCGATCGGCACCTCGATGCCGCGCAACGATGCGTGGCGAACGCGAAGGTCGGCGACGGTTTCGCCACCCAGCACCGCCTCGCGCTCGATGGCGATGTCAGCACCCATGTCGCGCAAGGTGGCAAGCAAGCCGGTGCGGCGCGGATTCATGCCAACCGCTTCGAGCCGCAGATCGGAGCCGGGCACAATGCTCGCCGCGACCAGGAAAAACGCGGCCGAAGAGAAGTCGGCCGGAACCTCGACATCGCTGGCAACGAGCCGTTGCCCGCCGCGCAACCGGACGTGGCCGGGCGCGAAGTCGATGGCGACGCCGAACTGGCGCAGCATCGTCTCGGTGTAGTCGCGGGTCGGGTGCGGCTCGCGCACCACGGTCTCGCCCGCGGCGTACAAGCCCGCGAGCAGCAGCGCCGATTTCACCTGCGCCGAAGCCACCGGCAAGGTGTAGTCGATGCCGCGCAGGGTCTGACCGCCGCGAATGCACAACGGCGGCAGACCATCGGAAGACGCGATGTGCGCGCCCATTCGCTGCAAGGGTTCGATCACGCGCCGCATCGGGCGCTTCGACAACGAGGCATCGCCGATCAAGGTCGAATCGAAACGCTGCGCGCACAACAGGCCGGCGAGCAGGCGCATCGCGGTGCCTGCATTGCCGCAGTCGAGCGGCGCATCGCAGCCGCGCAGGCCGTCGATGCCGACACCGTGCACCACCCGCTCGCCCTCGCCCGGCGCCTCGATGCGCACGCCGAGCGCACGAAACACCGCTGCCGTCGCCAGCGTGTCCTCGCCCTCCAGGAATCCGCGGATGCGCGACGTGCCGTCGGCCAGGCTCGCGAACAGGATCGCGCGATGCGATACCGACTTGTCGCCCGGGACGCGAACGCGGCCGCGCAGCGGACTGGCCGCGCCGGTGACGAAGCGCAGGCCGACGCTCATCCCGGCAACACCGCCACCGGATAAGAACCGAGGATGGTCAACTGGTCGGTGACCGGACCGAGTTCGTTCAAGACCTGCTTCAGCTTCTCGTCCTCGACGTGGCCTTCGACATCGATGAAGAACGCGTGTTGCCACTTGCGCTGTCGCGTCGGGCGCGACTCGATGCGGGTCATGCTGACGCCGTGTCGCGCCAGCGGTTCGAGCAGATGGTGCAGCGCGCCAGGCTGGTCCTTGGCGATCAGCATCAGCGAGGTCTTGTCCTGGCCGCTCGGCGAGAAGATGTCGCGACCGAGCACGACGAAGCGCGAGGTGTTGTCGGGCCGGTCCTCGATCGGACCGGCCAGCACCTTGAGATCATAGACGCGCGCCGCGCCCTCGCCCGCGATCGCGGCCGCGTCTTCCGACGCCTTGGCGCGACGCGCCGCTTCGGCATTGCTGGCGACCGCGATGCGCTCGGCCTTGGGCAGGTGCTGGCGCAGCCAGTTGCGCGTCTGCCCGAGCGACTGCGGGTGCGAAAACACGCGCTCGATGCGTGCCAGATCCTCCTGCTTCGCGAGCAGGTACTGGTGGATCGGCAGCTCGACCTCGCCGCAGATCTTGAGCGGCGAGGTCAGGAACATGTCGTGGGTAGGGTGCACGGAGCCTTCCGTAGAGTTCTCGACGGGCACTACCCCGAAATCGGCATGCCCGGCCTCGACTTCCTGGAACACCTCCTCGATCGAACCGAGCGGCAGGCCATGGACCGAGTGCCCAAAATGCTTGTGCACCGCCAGTTGCGAAAACGTGCCCTCGGGACCGAGGAAGGCGATCGTCAGCGGTTCCTGCTGCGCCAGGCAAGCGGACATGATCTCGCGGAACAGCCGCACCATCTCCTCGTTCGACAGCGGCCCCTGGTTGCGCTCGATGACCATGCGCAGCACCTGGGCTTCGCGTTCCGGCCGGTAGTAGTCGACCGCCGCGCGCAGCGGTCCCTTGGCCAGCCCGACCTGGCGCGCGAACTGCGCACGCTCGGCGATCAGCTGCTGGATCGCAGTGTCGATCGCGTCGATGCGGCTGCGCACCTCGGCCAGGCTGGGCTTGGGCGACGGGTCGCTCATCCGATCACCCGCACCATCAGCACGCCGTCGATCGCACGCAGCTGCTCGATCACTTCGGGACCGACTTCATTGTCGACATCGACCAGGTTGTAGGCGTGGTCGCCACGCGAGGCATTGTGCATCTGCGCGATATTGATGCCGGCCGCACCCAGCGTGGCCGAGAGCTGCCCGATCATGTTCGGCTTGTTGGCATTGGCGACGCAAATGCGCGCCTTGCCGGCACGATGCATGCGCGTGGTCGGGAAGTTCACGCTGTTGACGACGTTGCCGTTCTCCAGAAACTCGCGCAGCTGGTCGACCACCATCAGCGCGCAATTCTCCTCGGCCTCGGCGGTTGAGGCGCCGAGGTGCGGCAGGCCGATCACGCGCGGATTGCCCTGGTATTCCGGCTTCGGGAAGTCGGTGACGTAACGACCGATGCGACCGTCGGCGAGACCGGTCTGGATCGCGTCATGGGCGACGATGCCGTCGCGCGAGAAGTTCAGCAGCACCACGCCGGGCTTGACCACGTCGAGCGATGCCAGCGCGAACGAGCCGCGGGTGGCGTCGTTCAACGGCACATGGAAGCTGATGAAGTCGGAACCGGCATAGACCTCGTTCATGCTGCCGGCCTTGATCACGTCGGACGACAAGGCCCAGGCGCCCTCGACGGTCATGTGCGGATCGAAACCGATCACGCGCATGCCGAGCGCGCGCGCCGCATTGGCCACGCGCACGCCGATCGCGCCGAGGCCGATCACGCCGAGCGTGCGCCCGATCAACTCGCCGCCGACGAAGCGCTTCTTCTCCTTCTCCATCAGCTCCTCGCCGCCTTCCGCCGGCAAGGTTGCCGTGAACGCCAGCGCGTCGGCGATGTTGCGCGCCGACAGCAGCATGCCGGCGATCACCAGCTCCTTGACCGCGTTGGCATTGGCGCCGGGTGCGTTGAACACCGGCACGCCACGCTTGGACATGGCCGCCACCGGGATGTTGTTGGTGCCGGCACCGGCGCGCGCGATGGCCAGCACCGAGTCGGGGATGTCGAGCGCATGCATGTCGGCGGAACGCAGCAGCACGGCGTCGGCATCGGCCAGCGCGTCGACGACACGGTAGCGCTCCGCCGGCAGGCGCTTCAGGCCGTTCTGGGAAATGTTGTTCAGGGTGGCGATGCGGAACATGGGCAACCTCAACCGTGGCGCTGCGCGAAGTCGCGCATGAAGGCGATCAGTGCATCGACACCCGCCATCGGCATCGCGTTGTAGATGCTGGCACGCATGCCGCCGACCGAGCGGTGGCCCTTGAGCGCCATCAGTCCGGCGGCCTCGCTCTGCTTCAGGAAGGCATCGTCGAGCGCCTCGTCGGCGAGGCGGAACGGCACGTTCATGCGCGAACGCGCTGCCTTCTCGATCGGGTTGCTGTAGAAGCCCGAAGCATCGATGTAGTCGTACAGCCTGCGCGCCTTGTCGGCATTGCGGCGTCCCATCTCGGCCAGGCCGCCTTCGCGCAGCAGCCACTGAAAGGTAAGCCCGGCCAGGTACCAGCCGAAGGTGTTCGGCGTGTTCAGCATCGAGCCTTCCTTGGCATGCGCGGCGTAGTTGAAAATGCCGGCGATGTTGGCCGGGCAGCGCGCCAGCAGATCCTCGCGCACGATCAGCACGACCAGTCCCGAGGCACCGATGTTCTTCTGTGCGCCGGCGTAGATCAACCCGAAGCGCGAAACATCGACCGGTTGCGACAGGATGTTCGAGGACATGTCCGCGACCAGCGGCACAGCACCCACATCCGGGATGTCGTGGAACTCGACGCCCTGGATGGTTTCGTTCGGGGTGTAGTGCACGTAGGCGGCGCTGGCGTCGAGCTGCCAACTCTCGCGCGCCGGCAGCTTGAAGAACTGGTCCGCCTCGGACGATGCGGCAATGCGAACCGCTGCGTAGGGCTTGGCTTCCTTCGCTGCCTTCTGCCCCCACTGCCCGGTCACGATGTAGTCGGCGCTGGCACCGGCGGCGAGGTTCATCGGGATCTGCGCGAAGTGCTGGGTGGCGCCGCCCTGCAGGAACAGCACCTTGTAGTTCGAGGGAATCGCCAGCAGCGCGCGCAGGTCGGCCTCGGCCTGTTCCGCCAGCGCGATGAAGTGCTTGCCGCGATGACTGATCTCCATCACCGACGCACGCGCGCTCGACCACTCCAGCATCTCGTCACGCGCCTGGGTCAGGACAGGTTCCGGAATCGCTCCGGGGCCGGAAGAGAAATTGAATGCGCGGCTCACAAACACTCCTTTGCGCTCCGCTTCAAGACGGAGCGACTGTCGATGGGGAACCCGGAGCGGACCGAGCGCGGAGACCAGCACGTGCACGACCGCAGACCACCCGAACCTACCAGCGAAGCTTGGGGCAGGAAACCGAGCCAGCGGCGTTGACGACGTATGCACATCGCACTGTCAGGATTTCGGCATGGTTCGGGTCTACTGGCACGGAGGCAAGCCCATGCGAAGTCGTCTGTTCGATCCGATTCCGTCTTCTGACATCACGCCGGAGACCGTGTATCTGCAACGCCGCGAATTGATCCGCGGCGCCGCGGCCGGTGTCGCCCTTGCGCTCGCCGGTTGTGAACGCCCGGCAGAAGCGATGAGCGCGACGCCGCCTGCATCGGCACCGAAGCCGGAGATCCCGGGGCTGCGGCGTTGGCCGGAGAGCACCAGCGAAACGCGCACCAGCTACCGCGACCTGACCCAGTACAACAACTTCTACGAGTTCGGCACCGACAAGTCGGACCCGGCCGAGCATTCAGGTCGCTTCCGGCCGCGACCGTGGAGCGTGGAGATCGCCGGTGCCGCCGAAGTCACCGGGCGCTTCGAACTTGATGATCTGCTCAAAGGCATCGCGCTGGAAGAACGCATCTATCGACTGCGCTGCGTCGAGGCCTGGTCGATGGTGGTGCCGTGGAACGGCTTTCCACTTGCGACGCTGCTGCGGCGATTCAAGCCCACTTCGCGCGCCAAGTACGTCGCCTTCACTACCGTCGAACGCCCGGCCGAGATGCCCGGCCAGCGGCGCAATACGCTCGATTGGCCCTACCGCGAAGCGCTGCGGATCGACGAGGCGATGCACCCGCTCACCCTGTTTGCGGTCGGCGTCTACGGCCGGCTGCTGCCGAACCAGAACGGCGCGCCGCTGCGCCTGGTCGTGCCCTGGAAGTACGGCTTCAAGAGCATCAAGTCGATCGTGCGCATCGAGTTCAGCGAGCGCCAGCCCTACACCAGTTGGAGCGACATGGCAGCGGACGAATACGGCTTCTATGCCAACGTCAACCCGGCGGTCGATCATCCGCGCTGGAGCCAGGCCTCGGAGCGCCGTATCGCCGAGGGTGCGTCGATCTTCAAGGCACGCATCGCGACCCTGCCGTTCAACGGCTATGCCGAGCAGGTCGCATCGCTGTACGCCGGCATGGACCCGACGACCCTGTACTGACGATGCCGATCGCGCTCGCGAAACTCGCGCTGTTCGTTCTGTGCCTGCTGCCCGCAGCCTGGCTTGCGTGGCAAGTGTTGCTCGGCGATCCGGGCCCGGACCCGGTCGAGCACATCGTGCACGAAACCGGGGCGTGGACGCTGCGCCTGCTGCTGCTCACGCTCGCGGTGACACCACTGCGTCGCTTCAGCGGCTGGAACGGGTTGATCCGATTGCGACGCATGCTCGGACTGTATGCGTTCTTCTACGCCACCCTGCACTTCGCGAGCTATCTGTTGCTCGACCTCGGCGCGTTCTGGTCGCAACTGCTCACCGATATCGTCAAGCGCCCCTACATCACCGTCGGGTTCAGCGCCTGGCTGCTGTTGCTGCCGCTCGCTTTCACTTCAACCAACGCCATGATGCGCCGCCTCGGCCGCCACTGGCAGCGCCTGCACCGGCTCAGCTACCTGATCACGCTGCTTGGCGTGCTGCACTTCATCTGGTTGGTCAAGGCTGACCTGCGCGAGCCCTTGCTCTACGCCACACTGTTCGCGGTGCTGATGCTGGCGCGCTGGCGCCCGCGCCGCCTCAACCACCAAAGCTGAACAGTGCCACGACACCGATCGCGATCAAGGCCCCGACCAGCACCAGAAGCCACGGGCTGCCCGACTTCGCGTCGACGGTTTCGGGTGCCTCCTTACTGGCGGTCGACTGCGGCGTTAGCGGGCGAAGCGCGTGCAGGGTCTGGGTGATTTCGACCGGCACCTTCGCGCCGCCGATCTCCTGGACATCCATGCCGAGCGGCCGCGTCGGCGTTCCCGGCGCTTCGATCAGAAAACGATTGCGATCGAACGCCAACTGGTCGCCGGTGAACAACACCGCATCGCGTACCTGCACCCCGTTCACGTAGGTCCCGTTCGCGGAACCGAGATCGCGCAGCCAGATGCCACCCGGTGTCACCTCGACCATGGCATGTCGCCGCGACATCTCGACTTCGTCGAGCACCAGATCGCAGTCGCTGCCACGGCCAATGGCGAGCCTTCCGGAAATCGGAATCACCTTGCCGAAGTAGGGACCGGAAACGCCACGAAGCACGGCCTTCGGCGGCGCCATGCGATAACGAGTTTCATTGTTTGGTTCGGACATGGGCTCTTCGGGCGTGCTCTGTGGTGGCACGCGGTTGGTGATGTAACTGTCGCTGTCGGGCTTCACTGCGACCAGCACGTTGCCGATGCTGATCAGGTCGCCAACGCGCACGATGGCCTTCTCGCGGACCGGGCGCGCGTTCAGGTGCGTGCCGCCGGCGCCTTCGCGCACGATCAGCACCAGGCCGCGCCGGTCATGCAGCAGCGACGCATGGATCGGCTGCACGCCCTCGCCTTTCAGCGCCACCAGATTGGAGGCAGCCGAACCCAACGAAGTCTCACCTTCGCGAAGCAGCACATCCGTTAGCTCACCGTGCGGAAAATGGAGCCGCATACACCGCCGTATCCGTCGACTTCAGGAAATGTAGCACAGGGTTGTGCCTGCTCTCGCGCCGGCCAGGGAAGGGTCCCCGGGGCTGCGAGCGGCGCCCACGCTCATGCCCGCAGCTGCGCGAGCGCTGCGCCCAGCTCGGTCACGCTCTGGAATCGATCCTCGGCGCGGCGCTGGATCGAGCGCAATATCAAGGCTTCGAGCCGGGGCGGAATCTCCGGCCAATACTCCGACGGCCGCGTCGGTGCCTGTTGCATCTGCGCCATGTAGATCTCCATGGTGTTGCTGCCGGTGAAGGGCAGCTTGCCGCAGAACATTTCGCACAACAGCACGCCGCAGGCATAGAGGTCGGCGCGATGGTCAACCTCGTCGCCGGCCAGCTGCTCGGGCGCCGCGTAGTGCGGGGTGCCGACGAACATACCCTGCTGGGTGTGGCCCGGCTCGGTGCGACGGATCGGCCGGGCGATACCGAAGTCCATCAGCTTGGCATTGCCACTGGCTTCGAGGATCAGGTTCTCGGGCTTGATGTCACGATGCAGGACACCGACCTCGTGCGCTGCACCGAGGCCCGCGCACAGCTGCTTGGCGATGCGCAGTCCAGCCGAATACGGAATGCGCCCGGCCTGCTTGATCAGATAGCGCAAGGTCATGCCGCGCACATATTCCATCGAAATGTAGGGGTGCCCGCCGGAGTCGCCGAAATCGAAGGTACGCAGCACGTTGGGATGGGTGATCTTGCGCGCCAGCTTGATTTCGCTCTTCAGTCGTTCCAGCTGTTCGCCATCCATCAGGCCGGCGCCGCGCAGCATCTTGATCGCGACAATGTCATCGAGTTCGAGGTCGCGGGCCTTGTAGACCACGCCCATGCCGCCGGCGCCGAGTTCGGAAAGGATTTCGTAACGCTCGGCGAACACGCTGCCGATGGCTACCGCCTGGGTCGACGCGCGCTGAGTCGTGACCAGCGAAGCTGCGGGCGTGATCACGGTTGCGGAATCGGCCGCAGCTGTTGCCGACTGCGTTAGTCCTGGCAACGCATCCAGCGCCGTGAGTTCCAGTACCGGAAAATTTCGCCCACTGACCAGGCCGGTGCCGGCTCGCACGTCCTGACCGCTTGCCTGCTTCACCTGTTCGAGCATGGGCTTGGCGACCAGGACCTGACCTTCGTTCGCCTCGGAAAGCAGCCGGTCCATCTGGTACATGGTCCCGCCCGCGGCGACGGGGACCGAGCCTCCTCCCATCGGCAGCAGGCCAGCGACGACATCGCCCTCGTGCAGCGCGAACGCGAGCGAGGACGAGAGCGCGTCCGGCAGGCTCGAATCGCGGCGCAGGAAACGCGCGCCGCGCAGAGCGCGCGACAGCGGTTCCGCACCGGACAGGCCGAGCACCGCGCGCGCGCCGTTGAACACGAGCACGTGCGCCGAGGCGCGCCGGGCGAGATCGTCGACCGCCGCCGCGAACTGCTCGACGGCATTGCCCATGCGTTCCGCCTGATCGCGCGCCACGGGTTTGGAAAGTGCCCGGCAGTCGACGCCGAGCAGCACGCGCGTTGCCAAATCGGGGGCGCGTTTCGTTGGCGGCGCGTTGCTGCTGCGCGCTTCGCCCGTCGTCGAGGCCTTCTCGCTGGATGCGTCGGGGAGGAATCGCGACAGATTGCTCACGTAGCCTTCGATGTCGGACTTCTCGCGCAAATCCGACAGCAGCCGATCGAATGCCCGCGACAGCCGCGCCAACTCATCGTTGCCGGCGATCGCAAGTCGGGTCTGATAGTGCCCGTCGGCGGCTGACTCCGCAGCCACAGCCAGGGTTCCGACCGGTCGCAGCAGCACCCGCGCCAGCAGGTAGGACAAGGGCAGAGCCGCGAGCAGCGAGCCGATGCCGGTGGCCAACACCAGATTCAGAATGCGTTGGAAACCGGCGTAGGCGCGGTCACGCGAAGTGAGTGAGACCGTGGCACCCAGCGCACCACCCGCATCAGGCTCGACCGGACCAATGCGTCCGATCCAGTCACGGCTGCCAAGCCGCAGGTCAACCCGTTCCAGCGGGCTGGCTTCGGCGATCGCCTTGCGCAGGTCCGCGCGCGTTCCAAGGACCGTCATCAGCGCTTCCGCCGTATCCGCGTCGAGACTGCTGGCGCTGAGCACGGACTGGTCGTTGTCGACGAACACGTAAGCGACATCGGCACCGCTGACCTTGCTGATCTCCTCGGCCAGGTCGGCATCAACCGCCTCGCCCAAGGCCAGAAATCCGAGCAGGTCGTCGCCGCGAAGGATCGGCATCACCGCAGCCTGGAACAACGTGTTCTGCTGTCGCCACAGCCCCGAAATCGGCGATGCCTCGCTGATCGCCGAAGCCAGGAACACATCGCCCGACAGGTTTTGCTTGAGCGCCGCTTCTTCGTCGGAACGCGCCAGCACTTCACCGTTCGCATCCATGAAGATGCCGAGGTCAAACCCGTACTGGTCGCGTCGCTCGGCCAGCAGATCGAGCAGGGACGAGGTCCCGTCGCTGGCCTCGCCCAGACCCAGCTCGATGTCGGTGGAGCTCTCGAAATACTGGACGATGGCCGGGTCCTGGGCGATCAGCTGGACCAGGTTCTGTACCTGCTGCAACTGCGCGCGCTTGGAGTGGGTCTGCGCCAGCGAACTGGTGTCCAGCGCACGCTGCACGCTGTCCTCGGCGATCTTGCGTCCCTGCACGTAGGTGATCGCCACCGCCGCACCTACGGCCAGGGTGATGAGCGCGGCGCAGACGAGAAAAATCTGCGCCCCGAGCGGAAGGCGGAACTTGCGCGGTTCAGTAGCGGCCATTGCGCTTCTTCACATAGGGCTTGCCGAACTTGTTCGAATGCGCGGGTACCCGCCGCTTGTTGAGATCGAGCTTCAACTCGATGCGGCTGCCCTCGCCCACCGCGAGCTGCTGTCGCAACGGAGCGCCGCGGTCATGGAACACGACCAGTTCACCCTCGCCCGCCGGCAAACCATTGAGCCGGAAGCGGCCGCTGGCATCAGCGCGGGTGTGAAACGGCGTGTCGAGCACGAGCACGAATCCGAACATCGAGTGATGCACGTTGCAGTACACCCGAACCAGGCCAGCCTTGGAGAACATCTGCGTACGTCCCTCACCGCGGCTGTATTGTCCGGTATCGAAGGCATTCTCCGGCGAGGTCGAGAAGGCGTTGTGAAGAATCGGATCCTCGTTCGGGAAGCGCACCGAATCGCCCACGGTGATCGCCAGCACGCGCGGCACGAACTGCTTGCGCCGCGTCGACATCACCGCAGGTTCCCCGGCCGGTTGCACCGGTACCGGCGTCGCCGGCCGAAAATAGATGATCGCCTCGGCCGCCTCGGACTCGCGCAGCGGCTTGCCGTTCGCGAACAGGCGCAAGGTTCCCGAGAGATCCGCCGCAGAGACCTCGGAAGCAAACAGGACAAGCATCGACAGCAGTCGCAGATGTCTCACAATTTTCCCCCGGATCATGGGCTTCTGGCATGATCTTAGCGCACTACCTCACCGGCAACAGCGACTTTCGACGGGGCCCCGCATGGCGACAATCTCGATTTCCCGCAAGCACAAGAAGTCCACGACCGAGGCCCGCGCCGCGGTCGATCGCGTCGCCAAGGGCATCGCCAAGAAGTTCTCGGTGAGCCACGAGTGGGAAGGCAACACCCTGCACTTCTCACGTCCCGGCGTTGACGGCCGCATCGCGCTCGGCAAGGGCAGCGTTACCGTCGAGGCCACGCTCGGCTTCCTGCTGATGGTGATCAAGAGCTCGGTCGAAGACGAAATCGAACGCTACCTGGACCAGGAATTCGGCTGAGGCTCAAGCCTTCAGTTGAAAGCCGAACGGGTCCGGGTGTGCCTCCAGCAAGCGTGTCATGGCGCGGGTTTCACCGGCGGTGATGGTGCCGAGGAACTCATGCGCCGGCCCCATCGCTCGGAATGCGGTGAATCCGCGTTCGAGAAAGGTCTGCAGCTCGCCGAAGCCGGCACCGCGCGCCGGTCCACGCGCCAGCTTGAGCACGCCGAGGATGAAGGGCTTGCGCACGATCGCTTCCAACTCACGGCCGACATTGCCGATCAGGGCGATCTGGCGCTGGCGCTGGCCGGCATCGGCACTGGCGCGATAGGCGCGGGCGTAGGCATCGACGTCGATTTCCCCGCGCGGCAAGTGCGCGACCAGATCGAGGTCGCAGCGCACCGAGATCAGGTCCAGCTCGAGCGCGTCGGCGAGCGAGCCGAGCACGCCATTCGGCAACCAGCGCAGCATCGTCGGCAACACCCGCGCCAGGTCGCGGTCGCGCCAGCTCACGTCCTCGGCGCCGTACAAGTCGCTCAGGAAGAACTCGGCAGCACGGCCGTAGCGCGGATGCACGCGCAAGCCGCCGAAGCTCTGTGCCAGGCGTTGCGACTGCCAGCGGCGCAAGCGCGGCAATTGCGGCTCGCGATTGCGCGGCTCATGCTGCGGATGGCGGGCGCGATGCAGCTCGCTCAGCAGACCTTGCAGGCGTTCGGCGATCTCGGTCATGGCGCGCAGACTTCCCCCGGCTGTAAACGATGATCGTGACAAGCGACCGCGAGTGGAACGGCTCGGCTAGAATCGAGCGGTTACGCACCTGAGATGGAACCTTCATGCTGATTGTTCAAGCATCCGCGCGACCGCTGCGCAAGCGCAGTCGCCCGCGCATCGGCCTCGCGGTCGCCGGTGGCGGGCCGATCGGTGGCATGTATGAGCTCGGGGCGCTGCGCGCAATGGATGAAGCGCTTGATGGCCTCGACATGACGAATTTTGACGTCTATGTCGGCGTCAGTTCGGGCGCTTTCCTGGCCTCGGGTCTGGCCAATCGGCTCGACACCGCCGAGATGTGCCGCATCTTCCTGACCGATGTCACCGACCAGGAGCGCTTCCGACCGGAGATCTTCCTGCGCCCCGCCTTTGGCGAGTACGCCAAGCGTGTTGCGGCCATTCCGCGCACGCTGCTCGGCTGGCTGGGCGATCTTGCGACGCACCCGCTCGAAACCAATGTCACCGATGTCTTCGGCCGCCTTGGCGCGCTGATCCCGACCGGCCTGTTCGACAACAACGAGATCGAACACTTCCTGCGCAAGCTGTTCGAGGCGCACGGCCGCACCAACGATTTCCGCGAACTGGCGCGCAAGCTCTTCGTCATCGGTGTCGAACTCGATACCGGAGCGACCGTACGTTTCGGTGCCCCGGGGCTCGACCATATCCCGATCTCGCGCGCGATCCAGGCCAGCTCCGCGCTGCCGGGGCTGTACCCGCCGGTCGAGATCGAAGGCAAGTTCTACGTCGACGGCGCCCTGCGCCGCACCCTGCATGCGTCGGTGGCGCTGGAAGCCGGTGCCGAATTGGTGCTCGGCATCAACCCGCTGGTGCCGTTCGACGCCGCGCTCGCCACCCGCAACCTGCACAAGGCACCCGGAAGCCTGACTGAAAACGGGCTGCCGGCGGTGCTGTCGCAGACCTTCCGAACCATGCTCAAGTCGCGCATGCAGGTCGGTCTGGACAAGTACCAGAAGCAGTTCGAACGCGCCGACCTGATGGTGTTCGAGCCGAGTTCGGACGACGTCGAGATGTTCTTCACCAATCCATTCAGTTACACCATGCGCCAGCGCGTCGCCGAGCATGCCTACCGCGCGACACTGGATGATCTCGCCTCGCGCTACGACGAAGTGGCGCCGATTTTCGCGCGCCACGGCATCACGCTGCGCCGCGATGTCGTCGATGATCCCGGGCGCAACCTGATGGATGGCCTCGGCCGGCGGCCGCGTCGTACCGATGTCACCGCACGCCTGCGCCACGCGCTGGACGACCTCGACCGCGCCATCGTCGAGCGCAAGCGCCGCTGACCGTGGTCACGCGACCGCGCTGCATAGTGTGATTATTCTAGGTCGCGTGCAGATGATCCGCGCACTGAACCAGCGTCTCGCTGGTCAAACCATTCCGTGGAGGGAACATGAGCAAGCCCAAGTTCAAGTCCAAGAGCACTTCGTCCCAGGCTTCCGCAGCCGCCGCCCAGAAGGCCGGTGCGTTGGTCGAGTCGGCTCAACAGATCTGGTCCGCAGGCCTCGGTGCGCTGAAGAACGCGCAGGGTCAAGGCGGCAAGTTGTTCGAGACGCTGGTGAAAGAAGGCATGACAATCGAACAGAAGACGCGCAAGTTTGCGACCGGCAAGGTCGACGAAGTCCGTGACGTGGTCGAGACCAAGGTGGAAAAAGTGAAGGAACGCGCATCGGATACCTGGGACAAGCTCGAGAAGGTGTTCGAGGACCGCGTTTCGCGCGCGCTCGGCAAGCTCGGCGTACCCGGCCGCGACGAAATGGAAGCACTGGTTTCGCGCGTAGAGGAATTGAGCAAGGCAGTCAAGAAACTGAACCCGCAGGCGGCAGCGCCGGCGGCGAAAAAAGCCCCGGCCAAGAAGGCCGTGCGCAAGACTGCTGCCAGGTAACTGAATTCGGTGCCACGCGCGCCTACCGATTAGCCCGCCATCCGATCACGCCGACAGATCCCTCCCCTTCGGCCGGCTGGCGGGCTTCTTGTTTTCCGTAGACGCAAGGCCACAGATCGACCCACGCTTGGGCCCACAAGTGGGCCGGCGCGTGGGCCGATGCCCTGTTACCAGTGCACGCCGCGCATTACCGCCGCGAAGGCGATCTGTTCGCTTGATGGTTTTTCGTCGCGACCCTTCATGCCCTTCGCCGCGGCGGAATCCGGGAACAGGTTGAAGGCGGTGTTCATGACGACCTCGTAAGCCTTCGGCGCGACGGCATTCAGCGTCGCCGCGAAGATGCCAAGGCGCGTCGCAACCCGGCTCGGGCGCTCGATGATCGCCTTCACGATCAGGTCCGCCGCCTCTTCCGGCGATAGGGTCGGGACGCTGTCGTACATTTTGGTCGGGGCGATCATCGGCGTGCGCACCAAAGGCATGTTGACCGTGGTGAACGCGATTCCGGAGTCCGAGAACTCGGCCTGGGCGCAGCGCGAGAACGCATCCAGCGCGGCCTTGGACGCGACATAGGCCGAGAAGCGGGGTGAATTCGCGAGCACGCCGATCGAGGAGATGTTGATGATCTGCCCGCGCTTCTTCTCGGTCATGCCCGGCAGGAACCCCATGATCAGGCGCAGCGAGCCGTAGTAGTTCAGTTCGATGGTGCGGGTGAAGTCATGGAAGCGGTCGTAGCTGAGCGCAACGCTGCGCCGGATCGAACGGCCGGCGTTGTTGATCAGGATGTCGACGCCACCGTGGTCCTTGATCACGCTCGCGACCAGGTCGTTGCAGCTCTTCTCGTCGGTGAGGTCGGCCGAATAGACCCAGCAGTGCCCGCCTTCCTGCTCCACCGTGGCCTTGGCCTGGTTCAATTCCTCGACGCCACGCGCGACGATCAGGATCTTCGCCTTGGTCGGCGCCAGCTTCAACGCTGCGGCTAGCCCAATCCCCGAGGAGCCGCCGGTGATCATCACCACCTTGCCCTTGACCTTGCCTTCCAGCGATCGGTCGATGAACAGGTCCGGATCGAGGTGGCGTTCCCAGTAGTCCCAGAGCCGCCACGCGTAACTATCGAGCGGCGCCAGCTTGATCTTCGAACCGCGCAGGGCGCGCTCGGTCTCGCGGTTGTCGTAGCGAGTCGGCTGGTTCACGTACTTCAAGGCCTCGCGCGGGATGCCGAGGTCCTTGAGCAGCGAGGTGGTGAACCGTTTCACCGGCGGCAGGTTGGCGACTGCGCCGCGAACCATCGGCGGGATCACCGCGAACATGCGCGCATCCAGGCGCATGGTCATCTCCGGCGCATGCGCCGCGCGCGCGAAGGTGTTCAACAACTCGCCGACACGCATCGGCTCGGGGTCGACCAATTGGAAGCAATGCCCGTCCAGTCCGGCCTTGTGCGCGATGTGGTCCATGGCATTGACGACATAGTCGACCGGCACCACGTTGACGCGCGCACCCTCGATGCCGATGGTCGGCATCCACGCCGGCAACCATTCGCGCATGCGCTTGATCAGGCGGAAGAAGTAGTAGGGGCCGTCGATCTTGTCGATTTCGCCGGTTTTCGAGTGGCCGATGACAATCGCCGGCCGGTAGATGCGGTACGGAATCTTCGCTTCCCTGCGCACCAGCCCCTCGGACTCGTGCTTGGTCCGGTAATAGGGATGATCGAGTCCCTCCGCCTCGCTGAACATGTCCTCCTTGAACACGCCCGGGAAGCGGCCAGCGGCCGCGATCGAACTGACATGGTGGAAACAGCCGGACTTGATCGCCTCGGCAAACTGCAGCGCGTGCTTGGTGCCCTCGACGTTGACCAGATGGTTGGTCTCCTCTTCGGCCTCGACATCGTAGATCGCCGCAAGATGGAAGAAGTGCTTGACCTTGCCGGTGAGCTGCTTCTGCTGCGCCGGCGTCACCCCGAGCTTGGGTTTGGTCAGATCGCCGACGACCGGAACGATTTCACCCTTGCCGGCGCCAAGCTTCTCGATCAGCTTCTCCAGCTTCTCCAGCGACCCCTTGCGCACCAGCGCATAGATCTTGCCGCGACGCTTCAGCAGGTTCTCGAGCAGATGGCGACCGATGAAGCCGGTGGCGCCGGTCACGAAATACGTCATGGTGCTCCCCTCAGGTTGGAGCAGCGCGTACGGGCCGCGCTGCGGGACAGGCGTCAGGCGCGCGACGTGGCGTCGCGACCGCCCAAAGATAGCCCTGCCCTCGCTGCTTTCCTAGCCCTTGCGACGACTCGCGACCAGTCGTCGCCACGCGTTGACCACTTCCGGAAACGCGTGCTACAAGCCCAACGTTCCCCCCGACGCGGACAACCGGAGCGCACCTCATGGCCGATCTCAAGAAGCAGTTCGAAGATGCCGGAAAGAAGGCCCTGAACCTGAAGGAACGACCCGACAACGACACCATGCTCAAGCTCTATGGCCTGTACAAGCAGGGCGC
>Ga0073899_10002596_pt1 | contig 16199 bp, 11 predicted proteins | sample KloWWTmetaKNB5Ph_FD_88975 | JGI IMG/M metagenome (GOLD analysis project Ga0073899, IMG submission 88975) | Active sludge microbial communities from Klosterneuburg, Austria, studying microevolution and ecology of nitrifiers - Klosterneuburg... | ecosystem: Engineered > WWTP > Aerobic digester >...
ACACCGTCGTGCTCGACGAGGCCCACGCGGTCAAGAACCCCGACGGGCTGGCCCACGAGGCGATCCGCGGGCTCGAGGCCGACAACCGGCTGGCGCTGTCGGGCACGCCGATCGAGAACCACCTCGGCGAGCTGTGGGCGCTGTTCGACCTCGTCAACCCCGGCATGCTCGGCACCGCCAAGGAGTTCAAGACCAGCTTCCGGGTGCCGATCGAGTTGCACGGCGAGGGCCGCCGGCTCGAGGCGCTGCGCGAGCGGGTGCGGCCGTACCTGATGCGCCGGACCAAGGAGGCGGTGGCCAAGGAGCTGCCGCCCAAGACCGAGATCGTCCGCGCGATCGATCTGTCGGGCGCGCAGCGCGAGCTGTACGAGGGCCTGCGCATGGCCGCCCACGCCGAGGTCCGCCAGCAGATCCGCGAGCGCGGCATCGGCGGCTCGCAGATCGCGATCCTCGACGCGCTGCTCAAGCTGCGCCAGGTGTGCTGCGACCCGCGGCTGGTCGGCGTCGACGCCGCCCGCGGCGTCACCGACTCGGCGAAGTACACGATGCTGCTCGAGCTGATCCAGACCCAGCTCGGCGCCGGCCGCCGGATCCTGGTGTTCTCGCAGTTCGCGCGCATGCTGGCGCTGATCAGCGAGGGCCTGCTCGGCCACGGCATCGGCCACGTCACGCTGACCGGCGCCACGCCCGATCGCCAGAAGCCGATCGACGCGTTCGAGAAGGGCCGCGCCGACGTGTTCTTGATCAGCCTGAAGGCCGGCGGCGCCGGCCTGAACCTGACGTCGGCCGACACGGTGATCCACTACGACCCGTGGTGGAACCCGGCGGTGCAGGCCCAGGCCACCGATCGCGCGTACCGCATCGGCCAGCAGAAGCCGGTGTTCGCGTTCAGCCTGATCGCGGCCGGCTCGGTCGAGGAGCGCATGCTGCGGCTGCAGCGCAAGAAGAAGAAGCTGGCCGACGCGATCTTCGCCGACGGTGGCTCGGCGGCTGCGGGACTTTCGGAGCACGACATCGACGACCTGCTCGCGCCGCTGGGCTGAGCCGACGTCGCGCGACCTGCGCCCACACGTCGACGCAGCGCTTGCGTGGATCGCGGGATCGCTGCGCGCGGCATGCTGACGCGGGCGACGTCAGCGGCCTCACCGATCCTTGTCGCGGTGTGCCGTCGTGCGCAGGCTAGTCGTGATGGGCGAACTGGCTTGGACGCCGCCGCCGCGGTTCGACGACCTGGAGATCCTCCGGCCGCTCGGCGCCGGCGGCATGGGGTCGGTGTACCTGGCGCGCGAGGCCCACCTCGATCGCCTGGTCGCGGTGAAGTTCGTCGCCGCCGACACCCGCGATCCCCACGGCGTCGCGCGCTTCCACGTCGAGGCCCGCGCCCTGGCCCGGCTGCAACACCCCAACGTCGTGGCGGTCTATCGCCTGGGCGAGGTCGACGGCCGCCCCTACCTCGCCTACGAGTACGTCGACGGCCAGCGCGTCGATCGCCTGCACCCGCCGCTGAGCTGGCCCGAGGTGCTGTCGATCATCCTCGGCGTCGCCCGCGGCCTGGCCGCCGCCCACGCCGCCGGCGTGCTGCACCGCGATCTCAAGCCCGCCAACCTGATGCGCGCCCCGGGCGGCGAGGTGAAGATCCTCGACTTCGGCCTGGCGCGGATCTTCGATCCCGCGGCCGGCCAGGCGGCCCCTGAGGAGCACGACCCGTTCGTGCTGCCGCCCCTGGCCAACACCTCGGCCACCTGGGACGCCTCGTCCACGTCGTCGGGGCGCCTGACCTCGCACGGCAGCCTGGTCGGGACGCCGCTGTACCTCGCGCCCGAGCTGTGGGAGGGCGCCGCGCCGACGCCGCGGGTCGACCTGTACGCGCTCGGGCTGATCGCCTACGAGCTGCTGCTCGGCTACCACCCGCGCGAGCAGCTGGGCGGCCTCGAGCTAGCCCAGCAGGTGCGCGATCACGATCTGCCGCGGCTGTCCGAGGAGGTGCCCAACGCGCCGCGGCCGCTGACCGAGCTGATCGATCGGCTGGTGGCGCGCGATCCGTCGGCCCGCCCGCCGTCGGCCCAGGTGGTCCGCGACGAGCTCGAGGTGCTGCGCGCGCTGTACCGGCCGCTGGTCGGTGGCGAGTTCGCCGGCGCCGCGGTGGTGGTCGCCGACTCGTTCGAGCGCATCGGCCAGCACACGCTGGCGATGGTCGAGGACTTCTACCGCCGCTGGGTCGCGCTCGAGCCCGCGGTGACGCCGCTGTTCCAGCACGCGGCGGCGACCCAGCCACGGATGCTGGCGGTCGCGCTCAAGCTGGCGGTCGAGCACCTGCGCGACCCGGTGGCGCTGGTGGCGTTCCTCGAGGATCTCGGGCGGCGCCACCACGGCAAGGGCGTCACGGCCGCGCACTTCACGTCGATGAGCGAGGCGCTGATCGAGACGCTCGCCGCCGCCGATCCCGGCTGGAACGACGAGGTGCGCCGCGGCTGGACGATTGCATGGAACGGGGTGGCCCAGGTGATGCGGCGGGCGGTGTCGACCGAGGCCGCGACCGCGCCCGGCCGCGCCGAGCACTGGCGCTGGGTGCTGCCGCCCGAGGTGCCGTTGACGCGCTGGCAGGCGACGCCCGACGGCGACGTCGCGTGGCAGGAGGTGGGCGGCGGCCCGACCGACGTGATCGTGCTCGGCGAGTGGGTCACCGACATCGAGGCGTGGTGGCGCCACCCGCGGGTCGCCGGGTTCTTGCTCGGCCTGGCCACCGGCCACCGGCTGCTGCTGTTCGATCGCCGCGGCACCGGCTGCTCGACGCGGATGGTGCCGCCGACGCTCGACGCCCACGTCGAGGACGTGCGCACCGTGATGAACGCGGCCGGCGCCGATCGCCCGGTGGTGGTGGCGTTCGGCGACGCCGGCGCGGCGGCCACGGTGCTGGCGGCGATGCACCCGCGACGGGTGCGGGCGCTGGTGCTGGTCGGCGCCGGCGCCGGGGTCCGGCCGGAGCCCGGGCTCGCCGAGGAGCTGCGGGCCGGGTGGGGCGGCGCGGTGCGGATCAACGCGCTGGCGCCGAGCCTCGCCGCCGATCCCGACTACCGCCACTGGTGGGCGGCGATGCTGCGCGGCGCGGCCACTCCGACCTGCGCGATCGCGCTCGATCGCTCGACCCGCGGGCTCGACGCGTCGGCGCTGCTCGGCGCGGTGCGGGTGCCGACGCTGGTGGTCCACCGCAGCGACGACGCGGTGTGCCCGGCCGACGCCGCGCGCCGGCTCGCCGCCGGCATCCTCGGCGCGCGTCGGGTCGAGCTGGCCGGGCGCGACCACGCGCCGTGGGCCGGCGACGGCGACGAGATGCTCGCGGTGATCCGCGACTTCATCGACGACCTGCCGACCGACGTGGTGTCGACCACCGCCGGCGCCGCGGTGCTCGCGGTGCAGGCCGGCCCCGGCGTCGATCCCGAGCGCTGGCGGGCCCGGGTGGCGACCGAGAGCGCGCGCCACGGCGGCGTCGCGATCGATCCGGTCGCCGGCGCGCTGGCGGTGAAGCTGTTCGATCGGCCGGCCCGGGCGCTGGCGTGCGGGCTGGCGCTGCGGAGCGTCGCCGACGGCGCGATCGCGATCGGCGTCGACGTGGGCCCGGTCGACGTGGGCCCGGTGGCCGGCGGCCACGCGGTCATCGGCGCGACGGGGCTGGCGGCGGCGGCCCGGCCCGGGCAGCTGGTCGCCTCGAGCGCGGTCTACCACCTGCTGGGCGACGCGGCGCGCGCGCAGCTCGAGCCGTTGGTGGTCGGCGGAGATCGCGCCTACGTCGCGCGCCCGCACGGCGGCGGCGGCGGCGGCGGCGTCACCAGCGCGCCAGCTCGACGGACAGCGCCGCCGTGACCCCGACCCCGCCGTCGAGGTCACCGAGGTCGGCCAGCCACGCCGCGATCCGCAGATCGACCTGGCGGTAGGCGACGCCGCCGCCGAGCGCCGCGGCGAACCCCAGCGCGCTGTCGTGATCGCCGACGCCGGCGATCGTGACCGTGGTGCGGGTGGCGTTGACGCCGACCTCGCCGAACGCGAACCCCCGGGCCCGGCCGCGGCGGGCGACCTGGTAGCGGGCGCCGCCAACCACCGGGGCCTCGAGCACGCGGGTCGTGACGCCGTCGGTGGTGACCGCGGCGTGGGGGATGACCGCGACCCGAGCCGTGATCTCGACGCCCGGCGCCACCTGCACCCCGACGGCCAGCTCGCCGCCCAGCCCCGGCCCCGCGACCCGGTCCCAGGTGGCGAACGGCGCGACCCCGTCGACGCCCAGGCGCAGCCGCCGCGGCGGGTCGGCGTGGGCCGGGCCCGCCAGCGCCAGCGCCGCGGCGATCGTGGACAGGGCGCGCATGGGCCGCCGAGGAATCTCCGCGCAACGGCGCCGGTTGTCGAGTCGATCGCCGGTCAACCGATCGGCGCGCTGTGGCATCCTGCTCGGGCGTGCCCGAGCCGGGCGCGGCCGGTCATGCCCCCTCCTGCGACCTCCACCCACGACGCCCTCGCGCTCGACCGCACCCCGACGCTCGGGCCGCGGACCGAGCTGGGGGCCTCGTCCATCGCCGGCGCGCCCGAGGGCCCGACCCTGGCCGGCGAGCCGCGGGAGGACGATCGCTACGAGCTCCTGGCCGAGCACGGCCGCGGCGGGCTGGGCCGGGTCATGCGGGCCCGGGACCGGCGGCTGGGGCGCCTGGTCGCGGTCAAGGAGCTGTTGCGCACCTCGAGCCTGGCCCAGCAGCTGTTCGTCCGCGAGGCGATGATCACCGCGCGGCTCGAGCACCCCGGGATCGTGCCGGTGCACGAGGCCGGACGGTGGGCCAACGGCGATCCGTACTACGTCATGAAGCTGGTCTCGGGCCGGACCCTCAAGGAGGTCATGGCCGAGGCGCGCACCCTGGGCGAGCGCCTGGCGCTGCTGCCGCACCTGATCGCCGTCGCCGAGGCGGTGGGCTACGCGCACAGCGAGCAGGTGGTGCACCGCGATCTCAAGCCGACCAACGTGCTGGTCGGCGAGTTCGGCGAGACGGTCGTGATCGACTGGGGGCTGGCCCGCGACCTGCGCGCGATCGACGCGGTGCCGCTCGAGGCGCTGGGCCCCGCCGGCAGCCCGCCGGGCAACGGCCCGACGGTCACCGGCCGCGTCATCGGCACGCCGCAGTACATGTCGCCCGAGCAGGCCCGCGGCGAGCCGGTCGGCCCGGCCGGCGACGTCTACGCGCTCGGCGCGATGCTCTACGAGCTGCTGGCCGGGCACCCGCCGGTCGAGGGCGACTCGGTCAAGAGCCTGCTCGATCAGGTCCACGCCGGGCCGCCGCGGGCGCTGGCGCAGGCGGCGCCCGAGGTGCCGCAGGATCTCGACGCGGTGGTGGCCAAGGCGATGGCGCGCGCGCCGCGCGATCGCTACCCGACGGCGCGCGAGCTGGCGGCCGACCTCAAGCGGTTCCAGACCGGGCAGCTGGTCACCGCGCAGCGCTACGGCCGCTGGCGCCTGCTGCGGCGGTGGATCGTGCGCAACCGCGGCTACGTCGCGATGGCCAGCCTGGCCGGCGTGACGATCGCGGTGGTCGCGATCGCGATGCTGATGCGGGTGTTCGACGAGCGCCGGGTCGCCGAGGCCCGCCGCGCCGAGGCCGAGGTGGCGCGGGCCGCCGCCGAGCACGGCGAGCACGAGCTGATCGTCGCGCAGGCGCGCGCGGCCCTGGCCAGCGATCCCACCGGCACGCTGGCCTGGCTCAAGCGCTACCCGATCGACGCCGCCCGCGCCGCGCCGATCCGCTCGCTGATCGACGAGGCCGAGGCCGCGGGCGTGGCGCGCCACGTCTGGCCGATGGGCGATCGCAAGCACGGCCTCGTGCTGGCGAGCGACGGCGCCCGCGTCGCGCTCGGCGAGGCCGACGGCCGGGTGCGGATCTACGACGCCGGCAGCGGCGCGGTGCGGCTCGTGGGCGGCGAGGGCCCGCCGGTGACCGCGGTCGCGGCCCGGGCCGGCACCGCCGAGCTGTTCGTCGCCGACGCCCGCGGCGCGCTGGCGGTGGTCGACACCACCAGCGGCCTGCGCCGGCCGCTGGGCACGGTGGGCGCGACGGTCGACGAGCTGGTCGGCGTGCGCTCCGGCGCGCTCCTGGTCCACACCGCCGACGGCTGGCTGCGCTGGATCGACGGCGGCGCGCCGCGGCCGCTGTTCCCGGCCGGCCGCAAGAACGATCACCTGACCGAGGCGTTCGATCGCGCGACCGGCGAGGTCCGGGTCGGCCACGGCATCGACGGCGGCGTGCGGGTGTGGCGGGGCGACCAGCCGGCGGCGCAGGTCGCGGTGGTGCCCGGCATCCCCCACGCGCTGGCGGTGACCGCCGACGGCGCGCGGGCGCTGGTCGCGACCACCGCCGCGGTCTACCGGGTCGAGCTGGCCACCGGCGACGTCAAGCCGGTGCTCGCGCTGACCGCCGAGGTCAACCAGATCGCGATCGACGCCAACGATCGGCGCGCGGCGCTGGTCGGCAAGGGCAACGACGTCTACCTGATCGATCTCGCGACCGGCGCGGTCGACGTCAAGCGCGGCCACGTCGACGGCGTCTACATGGCGGCGTTCGATCGGCGCGGCGAGCGGCTGGTCACCGCCGGCGACGAGGGCACCGTGCGGGTGTGGGACCTCGGCACCGGCGACGTGCGCGAGCTGCGCGGGCACAAGGACGACGTCCTGACCGTGGCGATCTCCGACGACGGCCACACCGTGCTGTCGACCAGCTACGACGACACGATGCGGCTGTGGCGGATCGACGATCGCCGCACCACCGTGGTCGGGCACCTCGACGACATCCGCATGATGGCGGTGATCGGCCGCGACCTGGTGCGGGTGCTGTCGTTCGGCGCGCAGGCCCGGGTGGTCGACGTCGATCTCGCCACCCGCGCCTCCACCGAGCGGGTCGCGGCGGCGGTCGCGTCGCCGACCCAGGCCTGGCTGTCGCCCGACGGCCGCACCGCGCTGTTCCGCCAGCGCCCGACCCAGGCGCTCTTGTGGCGCGACGGCGTCGTCCGCGAGCTGCGCTCGGGCGCCGGCATCGTCTCGTCCAAGGCCACGCGCGACGGCAAGGTCGTGATCAACGTCGACGAGTCGGGCGTGGTGTCGCGGCAGGACGAGCAGGGCAGCACGGTCCTGACCCAGGCGGTGCCGGGCGCGACCGCGGTGGCCTCGGTCGACGGCGCCACCGTGCTGGTCCGCGATCGGGTCGGGTTCCGCGTCCTCGATCTGGCCACCGGCGCCGAGCGCGCGGCGCTGACCCGCGCCGAGCTCGGCCTGACCGAGATGGCGCTGGCGGTGTTCATCCCCGACGATCCGCGCATCGCGATCACCGGCAACCCCGACGCCGACGTCGGCATGCGGCTGTGGGATCCCGCCACCGGCACGCTGGTGCCGCTGGCGCAGTCGCGCTACGCGCACCCCGCGGTCGAGGTGTCGCCCGACGGCCGCTGGCTGTCGACCGGCGTCGAGAGCCGCGACCTGCGGCTGTGGGACACCCGCACCGGCGAGGTGCGGACGACGCTGCACGGCCACCGCGACGGCGTCTTCGCGCAGGCGTTCTCGCCCGACGGCGCGCGGCTGGCGACGGCCAGCTACGATCGCACGGTGCGCATCTGGGACCTCGCCACCGGCGACAGCCGCGTGCTGTCGGGTCACGTCGGGCCGGTGTGGGCGGTGGCGTGGATGGGCGACGAGGACGTCGTCACCGCGTCGGCCGACGGCACCGTGCGCCGGTGGGCGGTGCCGCCGCAGCCGCTGGCCGACGCCGCCGAGCTGCGCCGCCGGTTGGCCGCGCTGACCGCGGTCGAGATCGACGACGGCCACCGGCCGCGCTCGCCGCTGCCGCGATCGTGAGCGACGCGTCGGCCGCCTACTGGACGGCGACCGCGACCGCGCCGCCCAAGGTCGCGGACATCGCGGTGGTGCCGCTCGCGCAGGTGACCCGCACCGGCAGCGTGCCGGTCAGGGTCAGCGCGTAGCCGGCGGGGTCGGCGCCGCCGGCGCAGTAGCCGTCGAAGCGCGCAGTGCCGGCGGGCGCCAGCGTCGGATCGATCGCCGCGGTGCAGCCGGCGGACAAGCTCGCCGACGCGTCGATCACCTGCACCCGATCCTCGGCCAGCGGCGGCACCCGGCTCGGCGCCAGCGGCGCGGCCTCGGCGCCCAGCAGATCGGGGCGGGGCAGGCACAGCGTCAGCGCCGCGGCGCCAGCGACCTGCGTGCCGTGCACCGACACGCTGATGACGCCGCTGCCGGCGATCGTGCAGTCGTTGTTGACCGACGCGGTGAAGCCGCCGTAGGTGATGGTCTCGCTGCCGATCGTCAAGGTCACGCCCGAGGCGCCGACCGCGCCGGGGCCGCAGGTGGCGTCGTCGCTGCAGCCGGCCGCGGCCAGCGCGCCGACCGCGAGCAACCGCGCGGCGAGGCGCTCAATACTCGAACGGGATGGTGAGGGCGGCATGGGCGATGATGGCGTTGCCGAAGGCGGCGCTCTGGACGTAATACTCGATCATCGCCTCGCCGCGCAGCGCCTCCCAGCGGCCTTCGAGGCCGAGGGTGGCGCCGGTCACGACCAGCTTGGCCGCGAGGTCGTGGGTGGTCAGGCGGGCGAGCTTGGGATCGTCGCTGACGTAGGCGTCGGCGGCGGTGTAGGTCGCGCGCCAGAAGTCGGCGGCGCGCTGGCGGTGGTAGCGGTAGCTCAGGCCGAACGTGACGGTGTCGCCGACGTCCTGGATCACCCGGGCCTCGGGGGTGTGGGCCAGGATGCCCCAGTCGTCGCGGTACAGCCGGTACGCGCCGACCACCGTCGTCGACGTGCGCGGCAGGTAGCGGCGCAGCATCGCCGCGGCGGCGTGGCGCGCGCGGGTCGTCGGGTGGCGCTCGGGCATCAGCCCGCCGGCGACGACCACGCGGCGGTACGGGTTCTGCTGGTAGCCGTCGAGGTAGCTGAGGTCGTAGACCAAGGAGGCGACGGTGTTCTCGTCGAGCAGCTGCGCCACCGACGCCGCGACCAGGTAGCTGGACAGCGTGCCGGTGATCCGGCCCATGTCGCCGGCGCCGGCGTTGGACACGTCGTCGTGGCCGGCGCCGAGCGTGAGCCCGGGCGTGAGGTTCTTGTCGAAGGCCTCGGCCTGGGCGCGCAGCGTGCCGAACGCCGACTTGTAGTCGGGCTCGCTCAAGTAGCGCGCGCTGCCGCCCACCGTGTAGTCGCCGACCACGTGGGCGTAGCCGGCGCCGGCCTCGACCCGCTTCTCGTCGAACGCCACCACCGACGCCGACGAGATCGAGTCGACCAGGAGGTGAGCGTCGAGGGAGCCGGCCTCGCCGACGTCGAAGCGGCCGTCGAGCATCGGCTGCTCGACCCGGGTGGCGCGCTCCTTGTAGTACGCCCCCCGCACGGTCAGCTCGCCGTCGGCGCGCGCGGTCGCGACCGCCGCCACCGCGACGGCCAGCGCCGCGCCGATGCCCAGGCCCCGCATCAGTTGCACCCGCAGCCGCCGCCCGGTTCGCCGGTGCCGCCGTCGGCGCCCTCGCGGGCCCCGGTCTTGTGCTGCGTGAACCGGGCCTCGCCGGGGTCGCGATCGGCGGTCATCGATCGCCGGGCCAGGTTCTGGCGCTCGTGCGGGCGGACCATGGCGCAGCCCGAGAGGAGTGTGATGGCGAGCACGACGACGAGGCGACAGCGCGACACGGCGCGCATCGTACCCGGAATCGTCGGCGGGCGCCCGATCGCGGCGCGACGCGCCGGCGGCGAGTTGTCGCGCGCCGGTCGTGATACTAACGGAGGCGGTGGGGCGCCCCTCGGAGCGAATCGCAGCAGTCGTGGCCGCCGGCCTGCTCGGGCTCGGCGGCTGCGGCCCGTCGACCCGCGGGCCGACGCCACCGACGCACCCCGAGGCGCGCGGCGGCAAGGAGGATCTCGCGATCGAGCTGCCCGAGGTCGAACTCGCCGGCGTGCGCTTCGAGCCGGAGGCGATCGTCGCGCCGTCGATGCTGCTGGTGCACGGCACCCGCGCCGGCTCGCTCGATCGGCTGCGGGCCACCTGGACCCGCACCCGCGGCGATCGCCGGGCGTCGGCCGCCAAGCGCGCGCTCGACGGCCAGCTCCTGGCGACCGCGCTGTTCGAGGCCGCGCGCACCGACGTCGCGCGCCGCGACGCGCTGCTGGCCGAGGCCGCCGCGGTGGTGGCCGCGATCCGCGCCGCGACCCCGGGCGCCACCGACGAGACGTCGCTGGTGATGGGCGCGGCGCTGGCCTTCGCGCTCGGCGACGCGGCCGCCGCCGAGCCGTACCTGGTCGAGCTGAGCCAGCGCTTCGCCGATCGGCCGGGCGGCGTGATGGCGCGGACCCAGCTGGCCTTCGCGCGCCTGCGCGACGGCGGCGACGCGATCGCCGCCGCGCTCCTGGCCGGGGCGACGCCAGCCGCCACGGCGCCGGAGCTAGCCTACGTGATCGCCTGGACCCGGTTCCGCGCCGGCGACGGCCCCGGCGCCGCGGCGGCGATCACGCTGGCGGCCCAGGGCTGGACCGTCGCCGCGACGCTGCCGGCGCTCGAGCGCGACTTCGTCGTGATGCACGCCCGCAGCGGCCTGCCGCTGGCCACCGCGCTCGACGCGGTCGCCGCGGTGACCGGCGACGCGCCGCGCCGCCACGCGCTCCTGTTCCAGCTCGCCACCGCCTACGGCTTCGCCGGCCGCCCCGACGAGGCCCGGGCCGCGCTCGACGCCGCGGTGGCCGCGCTGCCGGCGCCGCCGACCGAGCTGTTGCCGTCGATCCGGCTGCTGCAGGCCGAGTCCGTGCGCCGCGCCGGCCGCGTCGACGAGCTCGGCGCCGCGTGGCGCGCGGCGGTGGCGGCGATGGCCGCGTGCGGCGCCTGCGGCGCCGACGACCGCCGCGCGATCGGCGACGGCCTGGCCGCGCGCGCCGTCGAGGCCCACACCGTCTTCGCCACCGCCGGCGACGGTCGCTTCCGCCGCGCCGCCGAAGAGCTGTACCGGCAGTTCGCGGCGTTGCCCGACGGCGCGGCCCGCCCCGATCACCAGGCGATGGCGCAGTACGCGGCCGACTTCGCGCAGGTGCGCGCGCCCGCCGACGGCGCGCAGTACAAGGACGCGATCGCGGTGCCGATGGCGCTGCGGCAGCAAGAGGTGCTGGCCTGCTACGAGGCCACGCTGCAGGGCCAGCCCGGCGTCAGCGGCGCGCTGGCGGTGACGCTCGAGATCGATCAGCAGGGCGCGGTGCGCGGCGTCGCCACCGATCCGCCGCGCGGCGCCGAGGGCCTGGCCCAGGTGGCCGAGTGCGTCGACGCGCGGGCCCGGGCCTGGCAGCTCCCGGCGCGGGTGCGCCCCGGCACCGCCCGGGTCACCGCCCGCTACGTGCTCGGCGCCAGGCCGTGATCGTCGGCGCGCCCGCGTCGGAGCGCGCCGTGGTCGACCAGGAAGCGGCGGGCCAGCGCGACGCGATGGCCGTGGCTGGCGTCGATCGTGTGGGCCAGCGGATCGCCGGCGTGATCGAGGAACGCGTGCAGCGCGCGGGCGCAGGTCGCGGGATCGCCGGCGCGGTGCGCGGCGGCGGCGAGGTTCCAGTGGTGCAGCGGCCAGGCCGGCTCGAGCCACGCGGCGCGGGTCAGCGCCGCCACCGCCGCCGGGAAGTCGCCGAGGCGGAACCGGCACAGCCCGAGGTGGGCCTGGGCGTCGGGATCGTCGGGTGACAGCGCGACGCAGCGCTCGAGCAGCGGCCGGGCCCGCTCGGGCGCGCCGCCGGCCAGCAGATCGATCGCCCGGCCCAGCAGCGCGGCGCGATCGCGATCGGTGCCGACCGCGAGGTGGCTGTCGGCGAGCCCGAGCAGGTCGCGGCCGAGGTAGTACGGCGACGGCAGCGACTTGCCGCTGGTCACCGCGCAGCGCGCCGCCGCCGCGATCAGGCGCTGGGCCGCGGTCGCGGTCAGCGCGAACCGCTGGTAGCCGTCGGCGACCAGCGGCGCGACGATCGCCTCGCGCACCTCGCGCGGCGTCGTGTCGTCGGCGTAGCGCACCGAGTCGAGCTGCCCGTCGGCGCCGCACAGCACCGCCAGCGAGCGCCAGCGCGACTCGCCGGTGACCCGCCGCGCCACCGCGATCACCACCCGCCCGTCGGGGTGGCGCAGCCCGGCCAGCAGCGCCGGGCGGCCCAGCGCCCGGGCCGGGCGCCGCGGGCGATCGGCGGGCGTCGCCATCCGCAGCGGCGCGGTCACGCGCGACAGCTCGCCGCGCGCGTTGACGTCGAGATCGACCCGCGCCGCCAGCTCGTCGCCCAGCGCGCACGCGCGATCGGGATCGGCCTCGGAGAACGCCTCGACGAACTCGACCAGCTCGTCGGGCGCCAGCCGCGACACCAGCAGGTCGGCGGCGCTGGCGATCTCGGCCGGCGACACCAGCTGGTGCGCGAAGCGCGCCAGCGACTGCTGGTGCATCTGGTGCGGATCGTCGAAGCGGCCGGCGGTGGCCTCGTCGCCCAGCTCGGCCAGCAGCGCCAGCGCCGCCAGCGTGGCCTCGTCGTGGCCGGCGCGGCCCGCGAACTCGCGCAGCGCGATCCGGACCCGCTCGTCGGCGACCTGGGCTACCGCGCGCAGCAGGTCCAGCGCCCAGGCCCGCCGCGGCGGCGGGCCGGGCAGCTCGCGGACGCACAGCGGCACCACCGTCGCGCCCAGCGACCGGGCGATCGCGCGCAGGCTCGCCTCCTCGACGCGGGTGCGCGGCGCCGCGAAGCTGGCGCGCACCCGGTGGAGGTCGATCCACGACCGCGAGATCCCGTCGGACCCAGACACGCTTCCACGGTACGGGGAGGGATCGATCCGGTCAACCGGGGGGATCCGGACCGCCCCCCGTGCCCGTGCCCGTGCCGGGGGGATCGGCTATCGCAGCGTGACGCGGGTGAGATCGGGGGCCCGGTGGGCGGGGCGATCCCAGTCGCGGTGGCCGAGGACCTGGCCGTCGGAGCGCACGCGATCGATGGCGTCGAGATCGAGGCGGGCGAGCACGGTGGCGGGCCGATCGAGGGGGCCGATCGCGACGACGCCGTCGTCGGGGAGGCCGCGATCGGGCGGGGCGTAGATGGCGGCGGCGCCGTGGTTGTCGTCGACGGCGGGCGACCAGGGGGCCAGGCCGACGGTGGGCGCCTGGACGACGTAGCACTGGTTCTCGAGCGCGCGCGCCTGGCAGGCGATGCGCACGCGCCAGTAGCCGGCCAGCGCGTCGGTGCAGCTCGGCACCAGGATCAGCCGGGCGCCGGCGTCGACCATCCGCCGCACCAGCAGCGGGAACTCGGCGTCGTAGCAGATCGCGACGCCGAGGGGGCCGAACGCGGTGTCGACCACCGTCGGCGCCGCGCCGCCGCTGACGCCCCAGCGCTCGCGCTCGAACCGGGTCATCTGCACCTTGGCGATCGCCGCGGCGGCGCCCGACGGTGCATACAGCCGCGCGCGGTTGAGGTAGCGGTCGCCGTCGCGCTCGGGCAGCGAGCCGGCCAGCAGGTGGACCCGGTGGCGCGCCGCGATCGCCGCGCACGCCGCGCGGTACGCCGGCACCAGGTCCTGCAGCGCCGCGAGCTGCGCGTCGAGATCGGCGGCCACCTCGGGCGCCAGCGCCGAGGTCAGCTCCATCGCCGCGTACTCGGGGATCACCACCAGCTCGGCGCCGGCGCCGACCGCGTCGGCGACCAGCCGGTCGAGCTTGGCGGCGGCGGCGGCGACCGAGCCGACCGGCTCGATCGGGTAGCTGATCGCGGCGACGGTGACGGCCGCGGTCACGCCAACGCCTTGGTCCAGAACACCATCGGCTTGGCGGTCTCGGCGTCGGCGTCGAGATCCTTCCAGGCGAACCGGGCGATGATGTCCGGCCGCCGGACGAAGCCGCGCTTGCCCCAGAACCGGTCGAGCGGCACGTAGTCGGCCGGGCGCCGCGGGTGATCGGCCGGGCGATCGACCGCGCAGAACGCGGCGGTGCGGTAGCCGCGGGCCCGCGCGAACGCCTCGCGCTCGTCGAAGAAGCGGTGGCCCAGCCCGCGGCCGCGGAAGTCGCGGCGCAGCACCGACTCGCCGAAGTAGTAGACGGTGGCCGGGTCGTAGCCGGCCCCGACCAGCGGCGGCACCACCTCGTCGGAGTGCGCGGCCAGCGGCAGCGCCGTGGCGGCGCCGACGAGCTCGTCGCCGGCCCAGGCGATCGCCACCAGCGCGTCGGCGGTGGTCGCGTACGGCGCCAGGTACTTCTCCTCGTAGGCGACGTCGCCGTCGTAGAGGTACGGCCACTCGCGGAACACCTCGATGCGCAGCACCGCGAGCGCCGCCAGGTACTCGCCGACCGCGGCGCCGGTGACGGCCTCGACCCGCGGCTCGATCACTGCACCTGCTCCAGCCAGTCGGCCAGGTTGTAGAAGTTGGTGACCCGCGCGATCCGTCCGTCGCGCACGGTGAAGAACGCGCCGCCGGGCAGCACGTAGCGCTGGCCGCGGGCCGGCGGTAGGCCGTCGTCGGCGACCAGGTACTCGCCGTGCACCGTCCACTCGGCGGCGAAGCGATCGGCGTGGCCGGGCGCGGCCAGGACGACGATGTCCTCGAGCCGCTCGTGGTAGCAGCGGTTCATCCGGTCCAGGAACGCGCGGAACGCGTCCTTGCCGGTCTCGCGGCGGCCCTGGTTGAGATCGTGGGCGACGTCGTCGGCGAGGCAGGCCAGCATGCCGTCCCAGTCGCCGGCGTTGAACGCCGCGTAGTACTGCGCGATGATCCCGATGGTCACCGCGGTACAGTACCAGCGCGATGACCGCCCGCTACGATCTGTGCATCCTCGGCGCCGGGCCCGCGGGCCTGGCCGCCGCCGCCCGCGCCCACGACCTCGGCCTGCGCACCGCGCTGATCGAGCCCGGCCGCCCCGGCGGCGTCGGCGTCGCCGACGGCGCGCTGTCGTCCAAGACGCTGTGGCACCTGTCGATGGACTACGCCCGGGCCTGCCGCAGCGACCGCGGCTACGACGGCCGCGGCCTGACCGTCGACTGGGCCGAGGTGGTCGGCCAGGTCGGCGCCGCCTGCGGCGAGGCCTGGGCCCAGGCGGCGCGGCTGCTCGAGTTCTGGCGCGCGCCCAGCCCGCGCGGCGGCGTCGTCGAGCACGTCGTCGGCCGCGGCCGGTTCGTCGCCGCCGATCGGATCGCGGTCGACGGCCCGGCGCCGCGCGAGCTGGCGGCCGATCGCTTCCTGGTGGCGGTGGGCTCGCGGCCGCGCGGCCTGCCGGGCGTGGTGGTCGACGGCGCGCGCATCGTCACCAGCGATCACATCGAGCGGCTGCCGGCGCTGCCGCGGCGGCTGGCGGTGATCGGCGCCGGCGTGGTCGGCTGCGAGTACGCGACGGTGTTCGCCAACCTCGGCCAGACCGAGGTCACGATCTTCGATCGCGGCCACCGCATCCTCGGCTTCGAGGACGCCGACGTCGCCGCCGAGGTCGCGGCCAGCTTCGCGCGGATCGGCATCGCGATCGTCCACGGCGCGCGGCTCGATCGGGTCGTCCGCGACGGCGACGTGGTCCGGGTCGGCGGCACGACCGTCGCCGCCGACGGCTGCGTCACGCCGCTGGCCCGCGAGTTCGACGCGGTGCTGCTGGCGGTGGGCCGGACCCCGTCGCTCGACGGCCTCGGCCTCGAGCACCCTGGCGTCGCCGTCGACAAGGGCGCGATCGTCTCGCCCAGCCGCGGCTCCGCCCGCACCACCGCCGCCCACGTCTGGGCCGCCGGCGACGTCACCCCCGACGTCATGCTGGCCAACGTCGCCGAGCAAGAGGGCCGCCACGCCGTCGAGGATCTGGCCGGGCTGGCGCCGCGGCCGCTGGCCTACGAGGCCAAGAGCGCGATCTTCTTCTTCCGCCCCGAGGTGGCGGCGGTCGGCCTCAACGAGCAGATGGCCAAGGCCGCGGGGCTGGCCTACCGCGCCGCGGTGGTGCCGCACGCCCTGCTGCGCCGGGCCATCGCGATGCGCGCCACCGACGGCTTCGTCAAGCTGCTGGCCGCGCCGGACGGCACGCTGCTCGGCCTGCGCGTGGTCGGCCCCCAGGCGTCGAGCTGCATCCAGGGAGTCGCGCTCTTGATCGAGAGCGGCGGCACGCTGGCCGACCTCGATCGCTGCCCGCACCCGCACCCGGCGGTCACCGAGGGCGTGCA
>Ga0073899_10002597_pt1 | contig 16195 bp, 16 predicted proteins | sample KloWWTmetaKNB5Ph_FD_88975 | JGI IMG/M metagenome (GOLD analysis project Ga0073899, IMG submission 88975) | Active sludge microbial communities from Klosterneuburg, Austria, studying microevolution and ecology of nitrifiers - Klosterneuburg... | ecosystem: Engineered > WWTP > Aerobic digester >...
GCTTCTTCACCACCTGAAAGTCGGGCTCACGGGCCACCTCCAGGCTGCGCTGGGTCAGCTGGGTGCTGGCCGGCCGGGGCGGGGCAGCGGGGGCCGTCATGGGCTGCGTGGTCGACGACGGCGAGCCGGCGCCGATGGGCGGCACGTCGTCCGGCGGAATCGTCACGGCCGGGGCCGGCGGCGGATGCGGCAGCGGATCGGTGCGCGGAGGATGCGACTCGGGCGGGAGCGCGGCCATCGGATCGGTCTTCGGGGCCGACGCCAGCGGGTCGCTGTGCGGGAGCGGCGAAGCCATCGGATCGGTCGAGGCGGCCGGCTCGTGCGCGGACTTGATCACCGGCTCGGCCGGGACCTGCGGCGAGGGGAACGAACCCGGCGCGGCGACGGGCCCGGCGGGCGGCGGCTGTGAGAGCGACGCATCGGGCGGCGCCTTGTTGACCACGTAGCGGATCTTCTGACCCGGATCGACGGCGCGATAGCCCTGCTCGAGCAGCTCGATGGAGAACTTCGAGAGCGGACCGGTGTCACCACGGCGCTTCCGCGCTTCTTGCAGCGCGGCCTGCCATTGCTTGGCCTCGAGGCAGTACTTTTCGAGAGGTGTTTCCTCGCCGAGGCGAGACACCTCTATGAACCAGCGCATCGTCATCCGGCGAAGCGGGGGGTGGGCAGAGAGCGTTCCAAAGCAGGAATTGCTTGGGGAGGCAGGTAGTAGAGCGCCTCCGCTCGCTCTGGGCAAGCATCGATTTGTACGGGACGATACCCGGCGCGCAGGGGGCAAATGCTAGAAGCGGCCGCCATGGATTCGGGCCCCGAGAGCGGAATGCCGCGCGCTCGCGCCAGCTGGGGGGTCGGCGCCGAACGCGTGCTCTACGCCCTGTTCGCCGGGGCGCTGACGCTGTGGGTGGCGTGCCTGTTCTACGGCTCGATGCGCCAGCAGATCCTGTACACCTCGAACCAGCCCCTGGCGGCTGCCAGCGACTGGTCCGGGCCGCTCGACGACGTGTTCATCCACTTCGACTTTGCCCGGTCGAGCGCGCGCGGGCACCCCTTCGAGTGGTCCGAGGGCAACGGCTACTCGAGCGGCGGCACCAGCCTGCTCTATCCCTTCGTGCTGTCGATCGGTTACTGGATCGGCTTCCGCAAGCTCTCGTTGATGGTGTGGGCGGGCATCGTGGCCTGCGTCTGCACGTTCGCGCTGCTGCTCGCGGCGCGCCGGCTGTTCCGCGACCTGCCGAGGTACACCACCTACCTGGTGCCGCCGGCGCTGCTTGGCATCGGCGTGCTGTCGTGGAGCTTGTTCAGCGGCATGGAGGTCGCGTTCTTCCTGGCCGTGTGGGTGGCAGCGCTGGTCGCCTGGGACGACCTCACGCGCGGTGTGCCCGATGCTGCAACTGCCGCACGACCGTGGCTCGCGGCCGCGCTCTTGGGCTTCTGGTGCGCGGTGCTGGTGGCCACGCGCCCCGAGGCCGCGGTGGTGGTCGCGGTGTTCGCGCTGTCGGCGGGGTGGCTCTCGCGGCGGGCGCTGGGCGCCCGCCGCTGGCTGTGGATCCCCGTGATCGCCGGCGCGCCGGCGCTGGCCGTGCTGGTGGCGCAGACCCTGGCCAACAGGCTGATCACCGGGGACGGCACCGCCGCGGGTGCGCTGGTGAAGCTCGAGCTGCACCACCCGCACCTGAGCGCGACCGAGGCCTGGAACGCCTGGAAGTTTCACGTCGAGTACCAGGTGCGGCGGGTCGCCGAGTACCACCTGAGCGGCACCTTTGGCGTGGGTTACGTACCCTTCGCGCTCGGCGCGATCGCGCTGTTTCCACGACAAACCCGCCGCTATGCGCTGCTGCTCTGGGTGAGCGCGGTGCTCTGGGTGCTGACCGTGGCGCTCAACGGGCAGGTGCGCTGGCAGAACGAGCGCTACACCATGCCCGCGCTCACGTGGGTGCTTCTCGCGGCGTGTCTGGGGGTGGGCGCGGTCTTGGGCAAGAGCTTCGCCCTCGGACGGCGCGGGCTGGTGCTGCGCGCTCTACTCACTTCCGTGGTGCTCTCGGCGGTGGGTGCGTTCGCGTGGCTGCACCAGCCCAAGTTCCGGGATCAAGTCTGGTTCTTCGGCCGCGCCTCGCGCAACATCCGCGATCAGCACATCCGCACGGGCCGCCTGTTGCGCGACATGCTGCCGGCCCCGCCACGACGCGTGCTCTTGGGGGACGCAGGCGCCATTCCCTACGCAGCGGACTTGCCCGCCCTCGACATCATCGGCCTGGGCGGGATGCGCGGGCTGCCTTTCGCGCGCGCCACGCGCCAGGGGGTCGGCGCCGCCGTGGAGCTGATCGAGCGCATGCCGCCCGCCGAGCGACCCGACATCATGGCCATCTACCCATCGTGGTGGGGCGTGCTGCCGCTGTGGTTTGGCCAGGTGATCGGAGAAGTTCCGGTGAGCGGCAACGTGATCTGCGGCGGCGCCGCCAAGGTCTTGTACCGGCCGGACTGGAGCCCGCTCGAGGGCAGCGGTCGCCCGTTTTCGCTCGCCGAAGGCCACGCGCCCTCCGACGAGCTCGACCTGGCCGACGTGGTGAGCGAACGCGAGCACGGCTACGAGACCAGCTTCGGCACGCCCCATGTGGAGATGAAGCGCCTGACGCACCCGAAGGAGCCGCACCGCGATCTGTTCGACGCCGGGCGCATCGTGCCCGCGGGCAAGCACGTGCGTTTCGCACTGACTTCCCGCGGGGGCGCGTTGAAGCTGGTCTTTCGCATGGCGCCCGCGCGGCCCGGCAAGCTGGCCGTGAAAGCCGGCGGCAGACAGCTGGGTGAGCTCACGTTCGAGCACACCGATGGCTGGGTCGAGCTGTCGCTCGCCCTCCCCGACGACCTCCCGCCCGGGCGCTCGACCTTCGAGGTCCATGCGATCGAATCGGAGCACTCGCTCCACCACCTCTGGCTGATCCAGCCCCGGTGAGCGCATGACCTTCGGGCTGCCGCGGGAGACAGTGGCGTGGGCCGTGCTGGTGATCGGCGTGGGCGCACTGGCCGCGGGTGCGCTCGGCAGAGAGCCCGTTGCCCGCCTGGTTCGGTCGCGGCCCCGGCTGACGCTCGCACTGCTGTCGCTCGGCGCCGCGCTGCTCTCTGCCGGGTACCTGCATCACTATCTGCGCGGCGGGCCGCGCATCATCGACGCCACCAGCTACTTCCTGGAGGCGCGCGCCCTGGCGCGCGGGTACCTGGCGTTTCCGGTTCCCGATCCGTCCGGCGCGTTCCGCGGCCGGTTCTTGTTGACTCCCCCCGAGCAGACCACGCTGGCCGTGCTGTTCCCGCCGGGCTACCCGGCGCTCTTGGCGCTCGGCTTCATGCTGGGCGCACCGCTGGCGGTGGGCCCCCTCTTGGCAGCGGCGCTGACCTGGGTCACCGCCGCGCTGGCGCGCGAGCTGTTCGGCAAGGTCGAGGTCGCTCTCTTGGCCGCAACGCTGTCGGTGCTCTGCGCGGCGTTGCGCTACCACACCGCCGACACCATGTCCCACGGCTGGGCCGCGGTGCTGCTGTCGCTCACGCTGCTCGGCGCGCTGAAGGGTGGGCGCTGGCTGGTGGGCGCCGGGCTGGCGCTGGGAATGCTGCTCGCGACCCGGCCGGTCAGCGGGCTCACCGCCGGACTGTTCGCCACGCTCTTGTGCCTGCGCCGGCAGCGCGCGGGGCTCTTGCTGCTGGCCGTGGGCGCTCTGCCCGGCGTGGCGCTGCTGCTGTCGCACCAGCACGCCGCCACCGGGTCGTGGCTCGGCTCGGCCCAGCTGCGCTATTACGCCCTGGCCGACGGACCGCCGGGCTGCTTCCGCTATGGCTTCGGCGCGGGCATCGGTTGCGGCTTCGAGCACGGCGATTTCGTGCAGAGCCGGCTGGCTCGAGGCTATGGCCTGGGCGCCGCGCTGGGGACCACCGGCCGCCGGCTGTGGATGCACTTCGGCGACGTGATGAACGCCTGGCCGCTGTTCGCCGCGTTGCTCGCGACGCTGTTCGTGGGGCGAAACGAGCGCGCAGTGCGTCTCGGGGCGTTCGTGGTGGTGGCGCTGGTCGCGGCCTATGCGCCCTTCTATTTCGACGGCAACTACCCGGGCGGCGGAGCCCGGTTGCTTGCCGAGGCACTGCCGATCGAGCACGCGCTGATCGCCTGGGGGCTGTTGCGGCTACGCATCGCGCACTTCGCGCCCGGCGCGATGTGCGTCGCGTTCAGCGTGCATGGCAGCCGCATGCACGAGGCCTTGCGCGATCGCGAGGGGGGTCGGCCAATGTTCGAGGCGAGCGTGCTCGGCGCCGCCGGGGTGCATCGCGGGTTGGTGTTCGTGAACACCGACCACGGGTTCAACCTGGGGCACGTGCCGGGCGCCCGCGACCTGGTGGTGGCGCGCTTCCGCAACGACGCTCACGATCACGCGCTCTGGAGCGGCCTCGGGCGTCCGCCCGCCTACCGGTACGTCTTCGACGCGAGCGCGCGCCCCGAGCCCCCCAAGGTCGAGCCCTACACCCCCCGCGAGACTTCGGACTTCGAGGCGGGCGCCGAGTGGCCTCCGCTCGCCGTGCGCCGCGGATACGCCCATCCGGACTACCCGGGCGCCGCCTGTGCGGGGGGACACTACGGCTTGCGCCTCCACGGGGCCGAGGTCGATCTGGAGCTTGCCGCGGCCGCCGAGGGGAGCCACCGGGTCGTGCCGCGGTGGGTGCCCCTCGGCGACGGCCCGGCGGAGGTCGAGATCGAGGCTCAGGGGGTCATTTGGACCGCCCGCTGGGCTGCCCGGGCGGGGGAGTGTCTCGACACGCCGGGCCCGCCGATCCCGCTGCGGAAGGGGACTTTCCGCGTGCGAATCGCCGCACAAGGCGACGCCCTGGTGCTGGACAATCTGGCCGTCCGGCTCGTTCCCTCGGCCGGCGCCCCAGGAAAAGGCGTTGACAATTGAGGCGTTAGGGCGAAGCATCAGGCTTTCCGGAGGAGGCTCGAGGGGCATGACCAAGAGCGAGCTCATCGAAGCCATCGCGGCCCGCGGGGACCTGACCAAGGCCCGCGCCGAGATGGTCGTCAACTGCGTCTTCGATGCGATGACCGAGGCCTTGCAGAAAGGCGAAGGCATTGAAATCCGTGGCTTCGGCAGCTTCACCGTGCGCCCGTACAAACCGTACGACGGTCGCAACCCGCGCACTGGGCAGCCAGTGCCGGTGCCGGCCAAGCGCCTGCCGTTCTTCAAGGTCGGCAAAGAGCTGAAAGAGCTGGTGAACGCCAGCCGGCACACCGCCATCAGCGGTGGCGACGACAGCGACGACGACGACGACTGAGGCGGCGCCGCTTCGGCAGTAGCTTTCCGGAGCAGAACGCGGCAAGGAGAGCGAGAAATCACTCTCCTTCCGGAGCCTTTCGCATGGCGAGCGCCGAAGAGCAATTCACCGAGCTGACCCGCGGAGTCGTCGATCTGGTGCAGCGGGACGAGCTGCTCGACCGGCTGCGCGCGGGTCGCCCGCTCAAGATCAAAGCCGGCTTCGATCCCACGCGACCCGATCTGCACTTGGGTCACACGGTGCTGCTGCAGAAGATGCGTCAGTTCCAGGACTTCGGCCACGAGGTCACGTTCTTGATCGGCGACTTCACCGCCATGGTGGGCGACCCGACGGGGCAGAACGACATGCGCCCGCGGCTGACCCGCGAAGAGGTGCTTTCAGCCGCGAAAACCTATCAAGAACAGGCCTTTAGGGTGCTGGACCCGGTCAAGACGACCGTTCGATACAACAGCGAGTGGCTCGCGAAGCTGTCGCTCGACAAGGTGGTCGAGCTCGCCGCCAAGCGCACGCTGGCGCGGACGCTCGAGCGCCGCGACTTCCGGGAGCGGTTCGAGCAGCACCGCGACATCTATCTGCACGAGCTGCTCTACCCGCTGCTGCAAGGCTACGACTCGGTGGCGCTCGAGAGCGACGTCGAGCTCGGCGGCACCGACCAGCTCTTCAACCTGATGGTGGGGCGCGATCTGATGCAGCGCTTCGGAAAGAAGCCGCAGCTGGTGATGACCACGCCCATCCTCGAGGGCATCGACGCCCGCATCGAGGGCGGCCAGGTGGTCGGCAAGAAGATGAGCAAGTCCGCGGACAACTACATCGGGCTCACCGAGGCGCCGGTCGACATGTTCCGCAAGTGCATGCAGATCGACGACCAGGTCGTCTGGCGTTTCTACGAGCTCTTGTCGGCGCGCACCACCGCCGAGATCGCCGCGCTGCGTGACCGAAACGACCCGATCGGTGCCAAGGCCGCGTTCGCTGCCGAGGTGGTCACCCGCTTTCACGATGCGGCTCGGGCCCAGAGCGCCGAGATCACGTTCCGCGCGACCTACCTGGGCGACGGCGTGCCGGACCAGGTGCCCGAGGCCAGCGTGCCGTCCGAGGGCGGGAAGCTGCTCTTGGCAAAGGCCCTGGCGCACGCCAAGCTGGTCTCCTCGAACGGTGAGGGGCGGCGCCTGATCCAGGGCGGGGGCGTCGAGGTCGACGGAGCCGTGGTCAAAGACGCGCTCTTCGCGCTGGATGCCGGCGGAAGCTACCTGGTCCGCGTCGGCTCGAAGAATCGCCGGTTCTGCCGGCTCCGGGTCGCCCCGTGAGGTCGCTCTGGGCGCTGTGCCTGGGCGCCGCACTGGCGCTGGGGTGCGGCGGCGCAGCACCCCCGCCGCCGGCCAAGGCGCCCGCGGCTTCGGCTCCACCGCTCCACGATGGTCCCCTCACCGACTACGTTCCGTCGGCCGGTCTGCGCTGGCTGGTGGTGGGCCGCCCCAAAGAGGTGGCGTCCGACGCAGAGCTCGCCAAGGCCATCGAGCTGCTCTTGCCCAAACCGCGGCTCGCGGCCTTCTCGAAGTCGAGCGGCATCGCCCTGGGGTCGCTGGACGCCGGCCTGATCGCCGGATTCGATCACGCTACGCTATATGTCGCGGACATGCGCGCGCCGTCCACGCTGGCGGAAGAGCGGTTCGCGGCGCGCCTGATCGCCGGCACCCGCATCGCCAAGCCGCACCCGCGCATCCATCGCCTCTCGGGCGTCGTCGGCCAGACGCCGGAGACGCTGGTCCGGATCGACGAGCGCCTGGTCGCCGTGTCGGTCGGCTCCGCGCTGCCCGCGCGCATCGTCGAGCTGTACGCGCGTCAGAAGCTGACCAAGTCGCCTTCCGCCCTGAAGGGCTCTGCGCTGTCGTCCTTGCCGCTCCGGGAGCTCGAGTCGGCACCGATGCGGTTCTACGCACCCGGACCCTTCGCCGGCGAGTGGACGCGGGGCGCTGGCGGCCTCTTGGCCACCGCCACCGCCGTCGGCGTCGCCGTCCGGCCCGTCGCGGGCGGCAAGCTCTCGGCCGTGATCGTGATCGCCGGCAGCTTCGACAGCGCCGAGGGCGACGCCAGCAGCCGATTCGGAAAGGCGTGGGATGACCTGACGCAGAGCGGGCTGGGCAAGCTGCTGGGGCTCGATCGCGCGCCGCCGCCCTCGATCGTCGCCACGCCGGATTCGATCCGGCTGGCGGTCGAGGTCGACGCGCTGCCCTTGGCGCAAGGCCTGCGCGCCGCCGTCATGGCCGAGGTTTGGGAAATTCTCGACTTGAGCCCGCCGAGTGACAAGAGCACGGACTTGCCGTGATTCCGCCTCGATCGCCGCCCGATTCTCGTTTCGAGGCGCGCGTCGTGATTGACCCGGGGAGCCGGCTCGTAGTAAGCGCCTCCGACTCGTCGATCAGGGGGACCCCGATGAGCCGAGCAGGAGTGGATATGCAGTCGCAGGTGAATGGTTCGACCGCGCCCAGTTTCAAAGTCGGAGACAGGGCCGTGCATCCCGCCCACGGGGTTGGTGAAGTGGTTCAGCTCGAAGAGCGCGACTTCGGGGGGCACCGCACTAGCTGCTACGTCCTGAAGATGGTCGACTCGGATCTCAAAGTGATGGTGCCGACCGAGGCGGCAACCCGCGTGGGGCTCCGCGCGGTGATGAAGAAGAAGGAAGCCGAGAAGATCCTCGACATCCTGCGTGCGCCGGAAGTCGCCGTGGACGTGCAGCCGTGGAACCGCCGTTTCCGCGCGTACACCGAGATGCTCAAGAGCGGCCTGCCCGCCGAGATCGCCAAGGTGCTGCGCGACATGTATCGCCTGAAGTTCGACAAGGACTTGTCGTTCGGCGAGCGCCGCCTCCTCGACCAGGCTCGCTCGCTCTTGATTCAGGAGCTGGCGCTCGCCAAGAAGGTGACGGCAGCCAGCATCGAGGGCGAGATTCAAGAGATCTTCTCTGCGTGAAGATCTACACCAAGACCGGGGATTCCGGCTCGACCGGGCTCTTCGGTGGGACACGTGTGGACAAAGACGATGCCCGGGTGGATGCCTACGGCAACGTCGATGAAACCAACGCGTCGATTGGTGTGGCACGCGCGGCGGGGCTGCCCGCCGAAGTCGATGAGATCTTGGCCACGGTGCAGAGTGACCTGTTCACGCTGGGGGCAGAGCTCGCCTGCGTGCCAGGTCACGAGGCCCGCATGAAGATGGCTCTGCTCGGGGCCGCCGACATCGAGCGGCTCGAGCAGGCCATCGACGCGGCCGAAACCGGACTGACCGCGCTCACCGGCTTCGTGCTTCCCGGGGGCACGGCGGGGGCCGCGCTGCTGCACGCCGCCCGCACCATCTGCCGCCGCGCCGAGCGTGGGGCGGTGGCGCTGCGCCGGAATTCGCCGGTGCGCGGCGAGCTGATCGTGTACTTGAACCGGCTCAGCGATCTGTTGTTCGTGCTGGCGCGTCGCGCCAACCACGACAGCGGCGTGGCGGACGTTCCCTGGGTGAAGCGCGGAGGCTGAAGCTCAGCGCTTGCCGGCGAAAGCTTCCGCCGCTTCCCACACTCGCAGCACGTTGCCCGAGCAGATCTTCTCGATCTCGGCCTCGGTGTAGCCGCGCTCGAGCAACACCTTGATCAGCCCGGGGTACTGCGACACGTCCTTCAGGCCGGTCGGCAGCGAGTCGCCCACACCGTCGAAATCGCTGCCCAGGCCCACGTGGTCGACACCCACCAGCTTCTTCACGTGATCGATGTGGTCGGCCACCTGCGCCACCGTGGCGAACTTCGGGGGGCTGTCCTTCTCGAACTTCGCCAGCAAGGGCTTGGCCTTGGGGTCGCTCGACTCGAGCTTGTGCTTCTTCAGCAACGCCGCGCGGTCTTTCCAGCGCTGGCTTTCGGCCTTCTGGATCTTCTCGTCGATGAACCCAGACCCGAAGTTGATCTGGATCACCCCGCCCTTCTTGGCCAGCGCCGAGATCATCTCGTCGCTCATGTTGCGCGACCAGCCGGGGGTGAAGTGGCGACACGACGAGTGGGTAGCCACGACCGGCGCCTTGCTGGTGGCCATCACGTCCCAGAATGCGTCGTCCGAGAGGTGCGAGACATCGACCATGATTCCTAGGCGATTCATCTCGGCCACGACCTTCTCGCCGAAGGGGCTCAACCCTTTGTGGGTGTGACGGTCGTCGTACGACGAGTCCGAGAGGTGGTTGTCCTTCGAGTGCGCCAGGGTGATGTAGCGAACGCCGCGCCCGTGGAAGTGCGTCACGTTCTCGAGCTTCTTCTCGATGGGTGAGCCGTTCTCCATCCCCAGGAGCAGCGAGAGCTTGCCTTGCTTGGCGTTTTCTCGGACCTCGCCCACCGAGCGCGCAATGCGGCAGTCGTCGGGCGCCTTCTTCGCGATGCCTTCGACCAGATCGATCAGCTGGTCGGCCAGCTTCTTGGCGCCCCCCGCCTCGAGCTTGGCGGGCACGTAGATGCTCATGAACGGCGCATCGAGCCCGCCGGCCCGGGCGCGCGGAAAGTCGAAGTCCCCCTTCTCGGTGCGTGCCGTGACGTCCTCGGTGAGCTGGCCAGCCTTGTCCCGCGACGACCACAGCCGGTGAGGGACGTCGATGTGACCGTCGAGGATGATGAACCTCCGGGCGAGCTCGCTGGCCCTGGCGTCGAGATCCACCGGCGGCGGTGGCTCGGGCGACGCGCTTGGCTGGGCCGTGGGCAGCGCGGCCGCGCGCACGCTGACGGCGGGGCTCGCGGGCGGCGGCTGCGGATCGCCGGCCAGCGGTGCACCTTGCGCGCAGGCCACCGCCAGCACCAAGAGCGCGAGACCGGCCAGTGCCCTCACGCCTTCACCAAGGTCCAAACCCCGACCGCCACGAACCCGACCCCGGCGACCCAATGCAGCACCCTCTCGGAGACGTAGCGCGAGATCACGGCGCCGCCCACCACTCCAATGGCCGAGGTGGCCACCAGCGCCAGCGACGCCCCCGCGAAGACCGTCCACTTCGAGATTTTACCGTCCGAGGCATAGAGCAGCGTGGCCAGCTGGGTCTTGTCACCCAGCTCGGCCAGAAACACCGTGGCAAAAACCGTAGCAAAGAGCTTGGGGTCCATCGGGTCCAACTACCACTCGAAGGCCCCCCTTGGGCAAGGTCCGCCGGGTGATTACCATGCACCGGCCATGCTCGAACGCGGCTCCCTGACCGTCGCCCGCCTGCGCGGCATCCCCATCCGGCTGCATTGGACGATCCCCCTCGGGGCCCTGGTGTTCAGCGGGTTTCGCTTCGCGCCGGGCTTCTGGGCTGGGTTCTTCCTGCTGGTCTTGATCCACGAGCTGGGTCACGCCGCCCTGGTCCGCGCGTTCCGCCTGCGCGTCGAGGGCATCGACATCACGGGCTTCGGTGGTCTGTGTCACTGGTCGGGTCGCGCCACCCCCACGCAGCGCGGGGCCATCGCCTGGGGAGGTGTGCTGGCGCAGGCCGTGGTGCTCGCGGTCACCTTCGCCGGCCTCGCCCTGGTCGGCCGGCCGCGCACGCCGTTCGTGGCCGAGCTGGTGAGCGTGTTCACCTTCACCAACCTGTGGCTGATGGCCATCAACTTGCTCCCGGTCCCGCCGCTCGATGGCTACGAGGCGTGGAAGCTGCTCGGCCACCTGGCGCGGGGCGGCGGGCGGTCGCGCCGGTCCGCCAACGCCGAGCGCGTCGATGCCGTTGCCTGGCGCCCGCCCCCGACGTGGTCGGGCTGGCGCGCTGCGGGGCGAAAGCCCCCGTCGAACCCACCCCCGGCGCGCGGCGCGGCGTCACCGCCCGGCAAGGCCAGCCCCGAGGCCATGGCCGAGCTGGCCCGCATGCTCGAGAAGGTCGGCGAAGAGGCGAAGAAGGCACGCCGGAACTGAAGCTACCTGGGTACCAGCTTCATCTTGCACTTCGGACAGCGACTCGGCTTGGTGTCGGTGACCTCGGGGTGCATGGGGCAGACGTAGACGTCGGCCGCTTCAGCGGGGTCACCAGCGCGAGCGGAGGGGGCGGACGGCGCGAGGACGCCGAACAACGCGAGGGCGAGGCCAGCGGCGGAGAGCGTGCGCAACATCGTGCTCCAGATCTTGCCAGGATCGGCGGCGGGCGCCAGTGACGAAGATCAGCTCAAACGCGCGGAGGCTGCGCAATCCCTGCAGCGAGCAGGGGGTCAGGCTCGGGCGACCCGGCAACCAGTGCGAGGGGAATGACCCCCGCCCAGCACCGCGCCTCGAGGTCCGAGGCCAGATCCACCGGCGGACCGGAGCGGATCTTGGCCGAGGCCTCTTCGATCGCAAACGCCACCACCCGCGTGGCCGCCAGCTCCGCCTCGTTCGGCGGACGCACCTCGCGCGAGCGACCGGGCACCGCGCGTTCGACCAGCGCGGCGAGCGCGGCCAGCTTCTCGTCGCGGTCGGTGACGTCACGCCCCCGCGCCAGCAGCACGACGGAGCGATAGTTCATCGAGTGATGCATGGCGCTGCGGCCGAGCACCAGGCCGTCGAGCAGGGTGAAGGTCAGGCACGCCCCCGCGCACGCGGCGCCGAGCATGCGGCCGCGCAGTGCGCCGTGGAGATATACCGCCTCCCCCACCCGAACGTGGGCGGTGGGCAGCACGAACGGGTGCCCCTCGTGGACGAACCCGACGTGGCAGATCCGGGACTCGTCGATGATTCCGAAGACGGTGTCGCGGTCGTACGAGCCGCGTTCCTTCCGGCGAGAGAGGGTGGTGCGCACGGTGGGTTCGAGATCGCTCATGGTTGACACCCTGGGTGTGCCTCGGTACTGGACCAGTGGTAAGGTCCAGTTTGGAGAATTCCGACAGACCAGTTCGGACGTGGCAGCTGGCGCTGCCCCTGGGCGAGAGTGGCGCCACGCCGCTGTTCGCGCGGATTGCCCGGGCCCTTTCCGACGACATCCGGCGCGGCCGCCTGAAGCCCGGGCAGCGGTTGCCCGGCACCCGAACGCTGGCCGAATCGCTGGCGGTGCACCGGAACACCGTGGTCGCTGCCTTCGCCGAGCTCGAGGCCGAGGGCTGGATCGAGACCCGGCCGGCGCGGGGCGCGTTCGTGTCCGGTGCGCTGCCCGAGGCGCCGCCGCGCCGCTTCGCGCGGGCGGTCGCCCTCGCCGCGCGTCCGGGCTACGACCTCGGTCCGGCTCGGGGCAGCTGCGAGTCGCCTCTGCCGCCTGGAACGCTGTCCATGGCAGGCGGGATCCCCGACGTGCGGCTCGCGCCGGCGGCCGAGCTGGGTCGGGCCTTGCGCCGCGCCCTGGTGCGCGACAGAAGGCGCGTGCTCTCGTACGGTCACGAGCTGGGTCACCCGCGGCTGCGCGCCGCCATCGCCGAAATGCTGGCGAGCACCCGCGGGCTCGCGGTGGGCGCCGACGACGTGCTGGTGACGCGCGGCAGCCAGATCGCCCTCTACCTGATCGCGCAGGCGCTGCTGGAGCCCGGCGACGTGGTGGGCGTCGAAGAGCTCGGGTACCGACCTGCGTGGGAGGCCTTCCGCACGCGGGGGGTCGAGCTGGCACCGCTCGGTGTCGGCGCTTCGGGCCTGGACATCGAGAGCCTGTCGGCGCTGTGCGCCCGCCGCCGTGTCCGTGCGGTCTACGTCACGCCCCATCATCAATACCCGACGCTCGCGACCATGGCCGCACCGCGCCGGCTGGCGCTGCTCGAGCTGGCGCGGCGTCACCGCTTTGCCGTGATCGAGGACGACTACGATCACGAGTTCCACTACGAGGGGCGGCCGGTGCTGCCGCTCGCCAGCGCAGACGCGGCCGGAGTGGTGATCACGGTGGGCACGCTCTCCAAGATCTTCGCGCCGGGGCTGCGCGTGGGCTGGGTCGTGGCGCCACCGCCGGTGGTGGGCACGCTGGCCGGGCTTCGCGCACACCTGGACGGGCAGGGCGACCTGCCGCTCGAGGCGGCGCTGGCCGAGCTGATGGAAGACGGAGTGGTGCAACGCCACGCGAGGCGGGCCCGCCGGATCTACCAGGCTCGGCGGGACTACCTGGTCGCCGCTCTGGGGCGCCGGCTCTCGGACCAGCTGGCGTTCCAGGTCCCTTCGGGGGGTATGGCCCTCTGGGCACGCGTCCGCGGCGTGAACGCCGACGCGTGGTCGGAGGCCGCGCTGGCGCGCGGGTTGTCGGTTCGGAGCGCTCGCCACTTCGCCCTCGATGGCCGAAGCCGCCCGTACCTTCGGCTCGGGTACGCCAGCTTGAACGAGCGCGAGCTGGCCGAAGCAGTTCGCCGCCTGTGGGTTGCCCGGCCGGCGCGCCAACGCTAGGTTCCCGGGCCGTGCGCGACGAAGCCGAAGACGAATCACTGGTATCGCGCAGCGACAAGAAGCGCGCTCGCCGCGTGCGCGAGGACGCGCTCTCGCGCCTGACCAAAGAGCTGGTGAGCCTCAGCGATGGCACGCTGAGCCGGCTCGGCCTCGACGAGGGCCTGGTCGATGCCATCCGTGACGCCCGGCTGATCAAGAGCGCGCGGGCGAAAGATCGGCAGCTGAGGGTGGTGCGAGGGTTGCTCCGCGACGGCGAGTGGGGGGCCGTCGCCAGCCGCCTGGATACGCTGCTCTTGCACGGCAAGGCACCCCCCAAGGGCGTCGAGCCCAGCCCGGAAGAGGGGGCCGCCCGGCAGTGGGCGGTGCGGCTGATGGGCGAGGGCGCGCTGGCGCTCGACGCTCTGATTGCGGTACGCCCGTCGGCCGACCGCCGGCACCTCCGAGACTTGATCCGCAATGCAACCCACGGCTCGCCCGAGAGCCGCAAGCGGGCAGAGGCCAAGCTCGCCGAGGTGATTCGGCTGCTGCTAAGATGACGCCGGCATGAGCGAGCTGTCGTTCGACGACTTTGCGCGATACTTCCCCTTCGCGCCGGCAGCGTTGTGCGTGAAAGAGTGCGCACGGCTGACCCAAATCCGCCGCTACGCATGCCCTGGCCCGATCTTGGACGTGGGCTGCGGCGACGGCTTGTTCGCACGCATCGCCTTCGCGGACGCAGAGATCTGGGGCATCGACGTGGACGCCAAAGAGGGGGGCTGGGCGCTGGCGAGCCGGGCCTATGCACAGATCATCCTGGGCGACATCACGCGGGCGAAGCTGCCCCGTGGGTTCTTCGCCACCTGCATCGCCAACTGCTCGCTCGAGCACGTCCCCGATCTGGACGCGGCGCTCGCCAACATCCGCGATAGCCTCGAGCCCGGGGGGCGAGCCTACCTGTTCGTGCCGAATCGAGATTGGGCCAGCTGGTTTCTGAGCGTGCGCGCGCTCAGCTCGCTGGGGCTCGAAGGCCCGGCGCGCAGCCTGCAGGGCGCCGTGGACAGGGTCTTCAAGCACCGCCACCTGTACGACGAGGCGGGCTGGCGAGCACGGGTGGAACAAGCCGGGCTGCGCGTCGAGCAGGTCGACCCCGTGCTCAGCACGGCGACCACGGTGACCTTCGAGCTCTTGCTCTTGCCGTCGCTGTTCGGTCTGGTGAACAAGAAGCTGACCACCCGCTGGACGAACTTTCCGCGCTGGCGACGGCGCGCGGCGCGCCCCGCCTTCGAGCTGGTGAGCGCTGCGATGGCCGCCGACGGTGAGACGGCGCCCACGGCCGAGCTCTTGGTCGTCTGCTCGCGACCGGGGTGAGCGTGACTGAGCCCGTCGACTACTTCTCGAATCACCAGCTCAAGCTGCGGTTCCCCTGGCGCCTGTACCATGCTCCGATCGTGGCCGCGCTCGCGTGGGCGGTGCAGAAGGCCCCCGGCCCGCGCCTCCTCAACCTGGGCTCAGGGCCGTTCTTCGAGCTCGATCAGCTGGGCGCCACGGGCAAAGAGCTCACCTTGGCCGACATCGACCCGCGGGCGATGCGACTGGCCCGCGAGCTGCACGGCTCGCGCATTGCCGGCGCCGACGTGATCGAAGCCGGCGCACCCCTGCCCTACCCGGACGCCCGGTTCGACGGCCTGGTCTCGATGGACGTGATCGAGCACGTACCCGATCCTGCGGCGTGGCTTGCCGAGACCTTCCGCGTGGTGCGACCCGGCGGGCTCGTGTTCCTGACCACACCCAACTATGCGTCGCGCTCGCTGGTGCTGCTCGAGCGCACCGCGCTCGAGCTGGTCGCGCGCGCACAAGGCTTCAGCCGGCGCGACCTGCACCCCTCGAAGCTCGACGAACCCGCGCTGCGACGGCTGTTTTCCTCGGTGTCTGCTCGGCGCACACGCATCGAGCCACTCGCCTTCGGTTGGGTGCTCGCCGCCACGGCAGAGCGCCCATGACGGAAACCGCATTGACGGAGGCCAGATCCCCGGCTTCACTTGCTGTGATGTCCCTGCGCTTCGCCGCGCTCTGCTTGGTGGCCCTGGCCTGGGCGTGCTCCGGAGAGGAATTCGCGTCGGAAGCGACCGGCGGCGCCGGGGGCGGCGGCACCGGCGGGTCGACCGGCGGCAGCGGTGGGTCGGCCGGCGGCGCAGGCGGCAGCGCCACCGCTTCGAGCTGCAAAGAGCTGAGGGCCAGCGGTGTGACCGAAAGCGGGCTCTACCCGTTGCTCGACAAGAACGGCGTCGCTTTCTCTGCGCGCTGCGAGATGACGGTCGCGAACGGCGGGTGGACCCTGATCGCGCGCTCTTTCGACACCGACCAAGACGTGAGCTTCGGCTGGCGCAGCGCGGCCGGCGCGGCAGACGACCCGACCCAGCCCTACTCGATGAACGTGGGTGCCAAGGGCCTGGCGTTCAGCGAGATCTTGCTGGCCGAGCGCGACGCGGACTACGGCATCACCAAGGGGTTCGTGGCCAGCGTGCCGCCGGGCTTCTTGAAGCTGCATGCGCAGACGCCGTACCTCTTGAATCCGCCGGTGCAGACGGTCGCGGGCAACTGCCCGCCAA
>Ga0073899_10002598_pt1 | contig 16192 bp, 15 predicted proteins | sample KloWWTmetaKNB5Ph_FD_88975 | JGI IMG/M metagenome (GOLD analysis project Ga0073899, IMG submission 88975) | Active sludge microbial communities from Klosterneuburg, Austria, studying microevolution and ecology of nitrifiers - Klosterneuburg... | ecosystem: Engineered > WWTP > Aerobic digester >...
GAAGGCTCGTACCGGCTGAAGCCCGGTAACGAAGAACAGGGCGGTTCACAGGCGCTCGACCTGCAGCCCGCACAGGGCGGCTTCGTTGAGTGGACCTTCGCCGAGGACGGGATCTACACGTTGGTCAGCCATAAGTTCAGCAACGTCGGCAAGGGTGCCGCCGGGCTGTTCCTGGTCGGCGATGTCGAGGTTCCGGGAGCGAGTGGCGGTCACTGACCGCCAAGAGCTCAGCCAGCACCGCAGCTGGACCCGTCGCCGTCAGTCGATGACGTGCGACGGGTTCAGCCCGCGTGTGCGGTAGATCTCGGCGCCCTTGTGTTCCGGCAATGCCCCGGTGACCATGTAGGCGATCCGTTCGCCGATGTTGACCGCGTGGTCGCCGATCCGCTCGTAGAAGCGGGCGATCACGGCCAGTTGGATGGCGACTTCCAGCTGGAGCAGGTCGTCGGCGTGGACGTCGAAGATCGTCTGCACGAATTCGCGCTGCAAGCCGTCGAGGATCGAGTCCATCTCGTCGATCATCGCCGCCTTTTCACCATCGTGTTCAACGAACGAATCGATGGCCGTGCGGTAGAGCAGCTCGGCCTGATCGGACATCGCCGCGATCACCCGCCGGACTCGCTCGTCCAGGTCGTGGCCGTAGAGACGACGATTGGCTCGGCACACGTTGGCCAAGAGGTTGGCCGATCGAGCGACTTCGTCAAGGATCCGCATCATCGTCACCAACCGACGCAGGTCGATCGCCACGGGACCTTCCAGGGCGATGATCGTGACCGCCCGGTCTTCTAATTCGTGCGCCTGTTTGCTGATCTGCTGATCGACGATCATGACCTCGCCAGCATCGGCCAGATCGCCGGCGAGCAGCGCCGTGGTTGTCCGCGGAATCAGGGCGACAACCTGCTCGCCCAGGGCGGTGACGTCCCCGGACAGGCCAGCCAGGTTCTGATGGAAGGTGGTGCGCAACTCGCCCATCAACCGAACCGCCCGGTGACATAGGCCTCGGTGCGTTCATCGGCGGGCGTCGAGAAGATCGTCGCCGTGTCGCCAACCTCGATCAGCCGTCCGGTGCGCCGGTCGCTTTCGGGATTGACCTCGGTGGTGTAGAACGCGGTGCGATCGCTGACGCGGGCCGCCTGCTGCATGTTGTGCGTGACGATGACGATCGTGTAGCGCTCTTTCAGCTCGTGCATCAGTTCCTCGATGCGCGCCGTCGCGATTGGATCGAGCGCCGAACACGGCTCGTCCATCAACAGCACTTCGGGCTCCACCGCCAAAGCGCGGGCGATACACAACCGCTGCTGCTGGCCACCGGACATCCCCATCGCCGAGGACTTCAGCCGGTTCTTGACTTCTTCCCACAAGGCGGCACCGCGCAGCGACCGCTCGACGATCGCGTCAAGATCGGCCCGTTTCGTGGTCCCGGCGAGCCGCGGACCGTAGGCGATGTTGTCGTAGATGCTCTTTGGGAACGGGTTGGCCTTTTGGAAGACCATGCCGATCTTGCGGCGCACCTGGGTTGCCGATACGTCGCTGCCGTACAGGTCGATGCCGTGATACAGCACCTTGCCTTCGACGCGGGCCCCGGTGATCGTGTCGTTCATCCGGTTAAAGCAGCGCAGCACGGTGCTTTTGCCGCAGCCGGACGGCCCGATGAACGCCATGATCTCGTGCTTGGCGATCTCCATCGAGACGTCTTGGACAGCTCGAAAATCGCCGTAGTACACGGCCAGATCAGACAGTGAGAAGACGGCGGATGGCTTCTCCCCGGACGCTTCCGCGGTGACTGACTGCTGCTCTTCAACCATGTGTTGCACGATCCTAGTTACTGACTCTTGGCGATCCGGCCGGCGACGATGCGGGCCGAGATGGTGAACAGAAAGGCGAGGGCGATCAACGTCAACGCGGCACCCCACGCCCGCTGGTTTGCGGCGTCGAAGCTCTCCTTGGCGTTGGTGTACACCTGCATCGACAGCGACGTGTTGGTTCCCTCGAAGGGGTTCCAGTTGGTGGCTTTCAACGCCCCAATGGTGAACAGCAGCGGAGCGGTTTCGCCGGCGGCGCGGGCCACCGCAAGCAGGGCGCCACTGATAATTCCCGGCGCGGCTTTGGGCAGCACCACGGTCAGCGTCGTGCGGCTCTCGCTGCCACCGAGCGCGTAGCTGGCGTCGCGCAGGTTTTGCGGGACTAGACGGAGCATCTCTTCGGATGAACGGACCACGATCGGCAGCATCAAGCAGGCCAATGCCAGCGCACCGCTCAATCCGTTCAAGCCGGACGTGCCACGCGGCACCACCCAGAAGATGTAGATGAACAGACCCATCACGATCGATGGCACGCCGCTCATCACGTTGGTCAGAAAGCGCAGGATCCGGGCGAAGGCACCGTTTTTTCCGTACTCGTTCAGGTACACCGCGCCGGCGATACCCAACGGCACGGCGATCACGGTGGCGGTCAGCGTGATCACCGCGGTACCAACGATGGCGCCCTTCATCCCGCCGCCGTAGCGACGCGCCGAGGGACTGATGTCTTTGGTGAACCAGTCGGGGAAGTTCTTGAAGACGACGCCGATGCCCCGCGACAGCACGGTCCCCAGCACCAAGATCAGCACGAGGCCAACCGCGGCGACGGCCAGACCCATCAACACGGTCATCACCGTGTTCTTCACCCGCCGAGCAGTGGAGATCGACGAGAGTTCGCGGGCCAGATCATCCTGGCTCGTTGAGAACGCCTCGGCAGTCACGGTCGACATCAGGCCACCCCTCGTACTTTGCGCATTGTGCGGCCGACAACCCAGTTGGCGGCGAAGTTGACCAGGATCGTCAACCCGAAGAGCACGAGGCCCATGGCGATGAGCGCGCTGCGCTTGATTTCGGTCGTTGCTTCGCCCCATTGGTAGGCGACCACGGCGGGCAACGAGTCGCCCGGAGAGAGGAGGTTCGGCGTAATCGTCACCGCTGAACCGATCACCAGGGCGGCGGCGATCGTTTCGCCCATCGCTCGGCCAAGGCCGAGCATCACGGCACCGGTGATGCCCCCGATCGAGTGCGGGATGACGGCGCCGGTGATCATCTCCCACCGGGTGGCCCCAAGTGCCAGGGCTCCGTCACGATCGGCCTGCGGCGTCGTATCGATCACTTCCCGGGAGATCGAGGTGATGATCGGCACGATCATCACCGCCAAGATCAACCCGGCGGTCAGGATCGTGCGGCCCGACGAGGCGGTGCCAAACAGCCGACCGATCACCCACCAATCGCCAAACCAGTTGTGCAGGTTGCGATAAAACCCGGTCAATTTCGGCGCCAGGTAAATGATGCCCCACAGGCCGAAGACCGCCGAGGGCACCACGGCGACCAGGTCGATCAAGGCCACGAACGGGCCACGCCAGCGCTTTGGGGTGACCTGGGTGATGAACAGGGCAATCCCCAGGCTGACCGGCACGGCCAGGATCACGGCAATCAGCGCGGTGATCGCCGTGCCGAAGATAAATCCGAGTGCGCCGTAGACGTCGGCGGCCGGCGCCCAGCGCTTCTCGGTAAAGAACTCGAGCCCAGTGGTCCGAAAGACCAGGCTAGATTTGCTGCTCATCGTGTAGACGATCAGGGCCAGCACGGCCAGCACGGTGGCTCCGGCCAGCAGCGTCGTCCACTTGAACGCCCGGTCGGTGAGGCTGCGCTTGCCGTGCAGCCGTTGGCGCAGGTTGTCAGGTGTTTCGTTGGCCAGCAGCGCCATCGTCCCTCACGGTCATCTTTTCAGTGTTGCTCATTGGCTCGCTCAAACGTGCACGGCACGTTCCGCGGTGTCGACTGGCACCGCGGAACGTGCCGCTGCTAGGGGGTATCAGGCGCCGATTTTGGCGATGTTGTCGAGCGCCTTCTTGGCCAGCTCGGCAGGCAGTGGGGCGTAGTCGATTTCTTCTGCCATGTCCTGACCAGTGGTCAGCAGGTAGGTCAGGAATCCACGGATCGCTTCCGCCTTCTTGGCGTCGTCCTGCTTGGTGTAGGCGATGATCCAGGTCTGCGCAGCGATCGGGTATGCGGCATCACCGTCGGCCCAGCCGAGGAAGAAGGTCAGGTCATCCTTGATCGTCGCTCCCTCGGCGGCGGCCGTGGTGGCCTCGAGGGTCGGCTCGACAAACTTGCCGGCCTTGTTCTTCACCGAGGCGAACTTCAGCCCGTTTTCCTTAGCGTCGCTCAAGTCGATATAGCCGATCGCGCCGTCGGTGCTCTTGACGATCTGGGCGACACCCGAGTTGCCGTCGGCACCCTGCGTGGTGGCCGGCCACTCGACTTCGGAGCCCTTGCCGAGCTTCCACACGCCAGAGGCGCTGGGGCCGGCGGCGGCGTCGAGGAACTTGGTGAAGTTGTCCGTGGTGCCCAACCCGTCAGCGCGGTGAGCAACGACGATGTTGGTCGACGGCAGCTTGGCACCCGGGTTGTCGGCGGCGATCGCCGCGTCGTCCCACTTGGTGATCTCGGCCTGGAAGATCTTGGCGATCGTGTCGGCGCTGAGCTGCAGCTTGTCGATCCCGCTGACGTTGAACGACAGGGTGATCGGGGCGATCACGGTCGGCACGTAGACGAAGTCTCCACCGGTGAACTTGGGCTTGTCCTCGTCCTTGACGACGCTGTCCGTACCGGCAAAGTCGACGACCTTGGTCTGCAGGTCGCTGCGACCCTTGCCCGAGCCGCCGCCGCCGTACTCCAACTTCAGGTCCGGGGCCTCGCTGGCCAATTCGGCGATCGCCTCGTCGTAGAAGGCCTTGGGGAACGTGGCCCCGCTGCCGATGATCGACGCCGAGATCTTCGACAGGTCAGGCGCGTCGGCCGACGAGTCCTTCGCTGAGCCGCTCGGCGCAGCAGAGGTGCTGGAGTCGCCAGCGGGCGCAGCCGTGGTCGACGCGCCAGCCGCCGTCGTGGTGGTCGCTTCCTTCTTGTCCTCGCTGCATGCTGCGGCGAGCAGCGAGAACGAGATGATGCCGGCCAGTGCAAGCCGACGCTTCGGGGTGTTCACGGATGTCTCTCCTCATAGGGGGTTGTTGAACAGACGTCCGAGACGGTACGGACGGCAGGTAACGCAACAACCCCGATTGGGTGAACGACAGATGAACGAAGACCGAATCGCGGGCAAACACCCTGCCCCGCACGGGACTAGCTATGGCGAGTTCGCCGGCGCGTGCCAGCCACCACCATGCCCCCGATCAGAATCAGCCCGAACGCCACGGCCAGCTTGCCGGAGACCCCGGCACCGGTCGCCGGCAGCATCGTTGGCTGGAACGGCACCGTTGTTGGCTGCCCCGGCACCGTCGTCGACAGCGACGACATCGTTGTCGACGGCGACGACGGCACCGTTGTTGCCTGCTGCTCGCCCGGTGCGCACGTCACGCCAGAGTCCGGGGGCAGCTGGAAAGCGATCGGGTTGATCGATCCGTTCTCCCACAGCGAAACTGCCGGATCGGCCAGCGCGACGGTCCGTGCGCCCGTCCGCGAATCGGCCGACCACGTCAGCCGCTGGGTGTTCGCCGGCAATTGCGAAGCCCAAGCGACGTTCGAGGTCACACCAGGGGGATTGCACCCATCGATGATCGGCGGAGCGCCAGGAATGGGGACCACTCCTTTCGGCGTGTTGGCAAGCGTGAAGGACGTGCCGCGCACCTCCCATGGTCCAGCGATCGCCGCGACCGGCCGCTCGTTCTGGAACGCCGGCAGTGTCAGATCCGGATCGTTGATCGCTGTCCACGAACCAGCGGACCGGCAGAACACCGAGGGATCGTCGTCCAGCACATACCCGTCCGGCGCCGCCGTCTCCTGGACCACGACACAGTGCCGGTCCGGGACCGCGCCCAGGACGAGGCCGTCTGGTCTCGTGTCGCGCTCCTCATACAGCGCGGTCAGGCTGGCCATGCCCGGGCGTGGCAGCAGGTCGGTGGCGGCGGCCCGCAGTCCGCCGGTATCGATCGGCCCGGACGTGCCGGCGGCGTTCAACCCGGTGGCAAACCAGGAGATGTTCGAGCGATCCAGCGCGGCACAGTGCCACTGGTCGTACCCGTCGTCGAACATCGGGGTCTGCTTGCCACCCGACCAATCCGGATCGCCGGCGGGGACCGCTGGCGTGTCGAACCACGTGCAACTGGCGGCCCTGAATGTGCCACCAGCGAGCAGCTCGCCGGTCTCGTTGCGCTTGTCGAACGTGACCGACTTGGTGTTCATCAGTCTGAAGGTGGTGCTGGAGGGGAAGCCGTTCGAGTCAGCAACGTTCTCGACCGTCCACGACCCCCCGCTGGCGTTCCGATCCGGACCGGCTTCGAAGCCGACAGCGTTGGCCTCGGTCCAACCGCCCGGACCGGCACAAAACACCGACCGACCGGGACGAATCTGGTAACCAGCGGGCGCGGCCTTCTCTTCAAGGACGAGGCAATGTTGGATGGGCAGGGCCCATGTCCCGCGCAGTGGGATGTCGTCGGTGAAGCTCGCACCGGTCGTGCCCGTCAGGTCGAGGGAACTTGTCGGTGGAGTGGGGGGGATATACGGGCCGTTCAGCTCGACGTCCCACCACGCCGGCTGCGTCTGCCCCGCCGTGCTGTCGAACCACGAATACTCATTCAATGATTGGCATTGCCAAGAATTGTCGTTACCCGAGCGGGTGCAGCTGAATCCATCGATCTTGGCACCGCCGAGCAGGTTGCCATCCTGGTCGACCTTTTCAAAGGTGATCACGCCGTAGTTCGGAGCGCTTGCCAGTGCGGAGCCGCTCGTGAACAGGCACGAGACCGCCGTAATACCGACCGCCAACATGGCGCGCAGGGTCCAACGCATCAGAAACTCCTTGAACTACTCAGGGATCCGCCCAGATCTCTTGACGCGAGACCCCCCTGCATGCGCAGGGGGCCTCGTGGAGCGGACGACGAGATTCGAACTCGCGACCCTCACCTTGGCAAGGTGATGCTCTACCAGCTGAGCCACGTCCGCAGGGGTGCAGAGCAATCTAGCGGGCGACCGGTGGTGTCGCCAACGCGCTATTCGACGGTTGATTCCTCGATATCGGCCAGCACGTCGATATCGGCCAGCACGTCGCTGGCAGGTTTGACGACACCGACGGGCTCGGCGCCGGGCGGGCGGGCCGCGTCGAGCGCTACCGCTTGGTCAGCGGGGCTGGCAAGGCGCCAGCGGCGCTGGCCCATCGCTTCCAGGGGTCCAAGCGCCGGGTGATCGGCGCGGGTTTGGCGCCACCACCACACGGTGACCACGGTGGCCAACGCCCCAAGCAACGCCAGCACGGCGGCAGCGACCAGAATCTGGCGGGCTCGGCCTGGATCGGTGAAGTCGGCACCAATGAGGCCGACGGCGAAGACGTGCACGGCGGCATTCTCGCATGAGCAACACGGTGTCGCACGGTCAACTCGGCAATGCTGTCCGACGTGGACCTGCTGTGGATCGCTGTCGTCGCCGCATTGTGCGCACTGATGTGGTGGGGGGCATCGAAGATCGACCCGCATTGGGCATCGCGCGACGGGAGCCGCTTTCTGGGCCTCGCCCAACCCCTGGACCCGCCGCATTACGTGCCCAGCGGCCGGGCCAAGGAGATCCGCGTCGCCTTCGGCGACAACGACACGCTGATCGTCCAACGCCGTCGCGGGTTTCGCGCCGCGCACACGCCCTATCTGGTGGAGCGCGAGATCCCGGCCGTCGACGACAGGGCATCGAAGAAGCGCCAGTTCCTGCTGAAGCCGATCGGCGGCGGCACCGACGAGCCCGCCTTGCTGCTGCGCCTACCCGCGTCCAGCAAGACCGCGGCGCGCTTGGCCGCGATGTTCGACTCAGCAGTTCAGTAGCGGTTTGAGCGCTTCGCCCATCTGATCCAGATCGATCAGGAAGGCGTCGTGGCCATGCGGCGAATCCAGCTCGACGTAACGACTCGGCGTCCCCTGGGCCAGCATCGCTTCGTGGAGCTGGCGCTGCTGGTACGCCGGGTAGAGGATGTCGCTCCAGATCCCGACGAACAGCGACGGCATCGAGATCCGACCAAGCGCATTGGCCAAGCCGTTGCGGCCGCGGCCGATGTCGTGCAGCTCCATCGCTTTGCCCAAGATCAGATAGCTGTTGGCATCGAAACGGCGGACCAGCTTGTCGCCGTGGTAATCCAGATACCGCTCGACCTCGAACCGCTGCCACAGTTCCCAATGATCGCTGGCCGTGGTGCCGTCGGCCATGTCGCAGCCAAACCGATCGGTGAACACGTTGTCGTTGCGGAAGGTGATCTGGGCGATCATCCGCGCCACGGTCAGACCGTTCCACGGCCCCTCGCCTGGCGCGGCGTCGTAGTAGTCGCCGCCACGCCACGCTGGGTCCATCCGAATCGCTCGCCGGCCCACCGAACCAAGGGCGATCTGTTGCGCGGACGACTGTGCGCAGCTGGCGATCGCGGCCAGGCGACCGACTCGATCCGGGTAGGTGATCGCCCACTCGAGCGACTGCATCCCGCCCATCGATCCGCCGATCACGCTGTGCCAGCGCTGAATCCCAAGGTGGTCGGTGAGTCGCAGCTGGGCGCGAACCATGTCGCGGATCGACACGATCGGAAAGCGGCTCCCATATGGCAAGCCATCATCGGGATGCGGCGAGGCCGGACCCGTGGAGCCCTGGCATCCGCCAAGGACGTTCGAACAGACCACGTAGAACTGGTCGGTATCGATCGCTCGACCCGGCCCCACCAGACCCTGCCACCAACCCGGGTCGGACGTCGATCCAGCGGCGTGGCTGTCGCCGGTCCAGGCGTGGTTGATCAAGATCGCATTGCTTGCATCGCTGTTCAGCGAGCCCCAGGTTTCATAGGCGAGGACCACCCCCGACAGGGTCGCCCCGCTATCAAGTGCCAGCGGGCGGCCGAGGTCGAACAGCTGCCGATCGCCCAGTGGATCGCCCGGCCGCCAGGCACCGGTTGCAGGAGGCGGTGTCAGACCCATGATCGAGCGGACTCTATCGGCGCGCCCAATGGCCCGTCCTGGTCAATTCCGATCTGCTCAGCTCGCCGTGCCGATCACTGGCTGCGCCCAGCGCAGACGGGCGTCGTAGCCATGTTCGGTCGGCAGGAACCCGCGGCGGTCAGGCCACAGCAGCTGCACGACCGGCAGCGACGGTGGGTCGGTCGAGCGATACCAAGCGATGGCCGTGGCAAAGGTGTCGACGTGGTCGGCGACATCGACATTCACGAACAGGGCGCGTTGTTCGCCGTCGAACAGGCCGACGACCTCGACCCCAATCGGGATCTCGGTCCCACCACGCAACATGTCGGCTAGCAACCCCAGCAAGCCCCCGGCCGCGGCGGGCGTCAAACCGAACACCACCACGTCGGCAAAGCCGAACGCCTCGGGAAACCCGATCGTGTACGTGCACGAACCGATTGGCGGGTCGGCCTCCGGCTGGGCAGCAACAGCCTCCAACGCATACCCGTGGGTCTCGATCATCCAGTCGATCTTCTCGGCGTGGGGGATATGAAAGTCGGGGAGCTCGCTGGACGACGGCATCGATAGCAACGGTAACGGCATCCCGGCGATACGGTCGGATTCGCATGCTGGCGACGTCGTACCGATTCCTGCTGAAGCCGAAGTGGATCGCCTTCCACGTCCTCGTCCTGGCAGCGATCGTGGCGATGGTCAACCTCGGTTTCTGGCAGCTGCGTCGGCTTGACGAGCGAACCACCTTCAACGACAAGGTCACGGCGCGCAGCGATGCGCCGGTCGTGACCCTTCAGTCACTGCTCGCCGACGATCTGCCTCCGGAGACGTTGACCTATCGCAGGGCCAGTGTGACGGGCACGTACACCGACGACCCGATGGTCCAGATCGTCAACCGTTCCCAAGGCGGCGAGGCAGGACGGAACCTGGTCAACGCCCTGCGCACCGCCGATGGCACGGTGGTGCTGGTCAACCGTGGATTCATCTCGGCGACCGCATCCGCGCCCCCGGTGCCCACAGGGCCCGTCACGCTGATCGGCAGGGTGCGCACCAGCGAGCAGCGCCGCACGGGGCAAGTCAGCGACCAGACCGGCGTGCAGTTGAGCGAAGCTCGACGGATCGACCTTGCCATCCTCGGCCCGCAGTTCGGCGGAAATCTTGCCCCGGTCTATCTCGAGGTGCTTGAATCGCAGCCCGCCGAACCATCGTTGACGCCCGTGGCCGCGCCCGAGCTGACGACCGGGACGCACCTCAGTTATGCGATCCAGTGGTTCATCTTCTCCGGCTGTGCGCTGGCTGGTTGGTTCTTCGCCGTCCGTCGGTCAGCAAACCCAACATCTACCGGCAAACGTCGTCGTCGACCGCCGCCGATCGACGACGAACTGTCAGCCGAATACGCCCGTCAAAAGGCCGCCGAACTAGATCGGTCGGTCTAGCTCGGCCATCCGCCGGAATCGCTCCACTGCATCCGGAGCGACGTACTTGGGATCCAGCGAGCGATAGGCGGTATCGACGTTGACAGTAATCCGGCCGAATTCGCCCCAGCCAGAAAACTCGGGGTTCAGACGAAGCTCGGCGGCGATGTCTCGCGCCGCCGCCCACGCGTCGAGCCCAGCGTCGAACCGCTCCCCTGCCGCCCGATCAACGAACGCCAAATAGTCACGCACGGAGGCAACCCCGGCTTTGTCGGTGATTGGCCCATGGCCGGGGACGATCACATCCAGGTTCATGCCCAACATCAGGTCACACGCCGCAACCCAGTTCGACAACGGCCCAGCCCACACGATCGGCGTGCCGTTGATGAACAGGATGTCACCGGTGAACACTGCATTGGCGTCGGGCACGTACACGATCGCATCGCCTGCGGTGTGCGCCGGGCCGACCTCGATCAGTTCCACCTGACGACCGCCGATGTCAAGATCCAGGCGACCATCGAAGGTACGTGTCGGTGGGGTCAGCTCGATGCCGTCGAATTGGAACGAACCGAAGAAGCTGCGGAACAGCTCACCAAGTTCGCCGGGCGCGGCGTTCATCGCTGCCATCGTCGACGGTGGCACCTCCGTCATCTCGTGGGCGGCGGCGGTGGTCGCGATGATTTCCGCATCGGCGACCAGCTGGTTCCCGTAGCAGTGATCACCGTTGGCGTGGGTGTTCACCACGGTGCCGATCGGTGCCTTGGCCGACAACGGGCGCATCGCGGTCAGCATCTGCTCGGTCAGCACCAGATCGAACAAGGTGTCGACCAATAACGATGCGCCGTCGCCACCGACCAGCCCAGCGTTGCTCCATCCCCAGCTTCCATCGGGCTGTAGATAGGCGTGCAGTTGATCGCCGATCTCGTGCAGTCCGTGGCGATAGGTCGAGGGATTCATCGTTGTCTCCAAAGTTCGCAGAACCGTTCGGCCACCATCGCCGTCGGCAGGTGGGTGTTCACTCGCGGCACGGCCGGCATCACCGAAGCGTCGCAGACGTACAGCGCTTGGTAGCCACGCAGCGCGCAGGAGGTGTCCACCACCCGTCCCATCGCACAGGTGCCCGCTGCGTGCACATAATCGCCCAGGCGGGGCCTCGCCGCGGCGAGGGAGAAGTCGGTGTCCAGCGGCTCGCACACCCGGCGCATCGCCGTTGTGGCCAGGAGACGCTCGATGTGGCCGAGGGCATCGGCGAGGCGACACGCATCGCGCTTGTCGCTGAGCATCCGAAATTCGATCAGTGGTTCGACCAGCGGATCATCGTCGGCAAGACGAACTCGACCACGCGATGAGACCTCCATCACCGCAGCCATCAGCACGGCGTGTTCACCGCCGATCCCCTCGGTGGGCAGGATCTGCAGGTCATCGACACCGATGGAGGAGGAGCAGCGGATCAATGCGGCGATCGGCATCGTCCCGGTAACCGGTGGCACGGTCATCCGGATATTGATCGGGGCCGACGGGTGATCCTGCAGGCCGTCGCCAACCCCCGGCGTGTCGACATGGCTGCGCAACAGAATGGCCGGTGAATGGATCGCCCCGGCCGAGATGATCACGTGGTGGGCCAGAATTTCCTGGCCATCAGCGCAACGGACACCCAGGGCTCGGCGACCTTCGAACAACACCCGATCGACGACGAGGTCGCCGAGAATCCGCACGTTCGGTCGGCCGAGCAGTGGCGCCACATAGCCGCGGTACATCCCCCGTTGCCCATCAGCCGTTCGTCCGATTGGGGCGCGGATCGCCAGCGGATCAGCGGCCAACATGGCGCCCGACAACGGTCCGATTTCGGCGTCGGTCGTCGGGCGGATGTCGATCGCCGTGCGCACGTCGGCCAGTTCCGCGCCCCACGCCCCCGCCTGCTGCCAGCGGTACAGGTCGGACGCGTCAGGGGGCAGCATGACCATCGCGTTGACCGCACCAGACCCGCCCAGGCCGCGGCCGCGGATGTACGGGGTGGCTGGCCCGCCGGCGCTGCGCTGGGCATTCAGACCGACCCACATCCGCCCGGGGGAACTGAGCGCATCGAAGAACGAACCACTATTCAAGGCCTCGTCCCACCTGGCAGGACCAGCTTCAACCAGCGCGACCGATGTCGCCGGATCCTCGCTCAGCCGAGCGGCGATCACCACGCCGGCGGCGCCTGCGCCGACGATCAGAACATCGGCCACCTCGTTGGCCACCGGCGAGGTCACCCGCTCAGGCCGCGCAAGTGGGCCGCGTCGTTGTACCGCTGAATCCGCCACATGTTCGGCGAGATCAGGGTCATCTCGGTGATCGACGTGTTGGCTGTGAACAGTTGGAACCCGCCCATCGGCGGGGCCTTGAGGGCGAGGCGCAAGATCGCGTCGATCACCCCGCCATGGCAAACGACGACCGCGGTTGCCGGATTGTCTGGCTCGGGGCTCTCCAGTTCGTTGGTCAACTGGTACAGCGCGTGGCCGACGCGCAGGTGAAAGTCGGCCACGGTTTCTCCCCCAGGAAACATGTCGGCGTAGGCGTCGCCGGCGTTCCATGCCTTGGAAAAGTCGGGGAAGCGTTCGTTATACGCGGCAAAGGTCATCCCGTCGATCCCTGGGCCGGGATCGTGCTCGCCGAAATTGGGATCGATCCGCACCTCGCGGTGTAACGCAGGGGCCAGGATCGCCGCGGTCTGGGTGGCACGGGCGAAGTCGCTGGCGATCAGTCGATCGCAGACGAACTCGGCCTGTTCGGTCCAGCGCAACGCCAGCGCCTCGGTCTGTTTGATGCCGAGCGGCGACAAGCCAGTGCACGTGCGATACCCGGCGATGCGCTGCTCCACCGTGGCCATCGATTCTCCGTGGCGGACTAGGACGATGCGCGACATTCAACGGAATCTAGACGGCGCGCGCCGAACCGGCGGATTACTCCAGCTTGTCAACGAATGCTTCCAGCTGGCGCAGGTTGCGGCATTCGTAGACACCATCGGTGTAGGTGCCGTAGTCGCCGACGATCGAGTCGCCGGTGTTCCAATAACTGCGCGGCTCGGGGTTCAACCAGTACACGTGGCGCGCCCGAGCTTGAATCTCTTTGACGACCCACGACTGCGAGGCGTGGTAGTTGTTGCGCGCGTCGCCCAGCAGCAGCACGGTGGTCTTCTTGGTGATGCTCTTGCCGTAACGCTCCCAGAACACCTCGAAGGCGTGGCCGTAGTCGCTGTGTCCGTCGACCCACACCACATCGGCTTCGGTGTTGACGCGATGGATCGCCTCTTGGATGTCCTCGGTCTGGCGGAAGTAGTCGGTGACCTCGTCGATCCCGTCGATGAAGACGAACGATCGAACCTTGGAGAACTGACCCTGGATCGCGTAGACGAGCATCAGCGTGAAGCGGGCAAACGCGGCAACCGAGCCGCTGATGTCGGCCACCACCATCAGCTCCGGCTTGGCTGGGCGTGGGTACTTGAAGCGCGGGTCGGCGGGGACGCCGCCATAGCTCAACGAGTGGCGCACCGTGCTGCGGAAGTCCAATGGGCCCTTGCGTCCATGACGGCGCTTGCGCGCCAGGCGGGCGGCCAACTTGCGGGTCAATGGCTGCAACGCCTTCTTCAGCGAGACCATCTCATCGCGTGAGGCATGCATGAACTCGACGTCTTCGGGCAACGGTTTGCGCAGCGTCTTGGCCATCGCTTCGGCGCCACGGTCGGCCACCAGCCGGCGACGGATCTCGGCTTCGATCTCGCGCTTGAACTCCTCGATGCGCGACTCGTATTCGTCTTTCTCCAGCCGCTCCTCGAGCGGGGTGAGCTCGCCGCCGACCTCGTCCTTGCTGGCCTCCATCAGCTTGTTCAGCATGTTGTCCAGATCCAGGTTGCGCAGCGTGCGATACAGGTAATAGGTGCCCCCCACCGGCCGCCCGGGCTCCATCCCGGCGAAGCGTTGCACAGCCTGCTTGGCCAGGGCGCGCATCATCGCCTGATCGCCGTTGAGCAGCGCTTGCATCAACAGCTTGGCGATCTCCTCGGGCGTCAGCGCGTCCATCGACCCACCCTGCGGGGCACGTCCCTGGTCGATCTGCTCCTGCATCTCGCGCCACATCTCGTCGATGTCGGTATCGCCCTCGACCAACTTGTATTCGGGCCCGCGGTTGCTGAAGTAGACCTCGAAGACCGTCTCGAACGCCCGCCAGTGAGCATTGTTCTTGACCAACGTCGCGCCGAGCGCATACTTGAACGCCTGGCGATCTTCGAGCGGGATGTGCTGCACCGCCTCCATCGCATCGAGGTTCTCGGTCAACGACACCGGCAATCCAGCGTTGCGCAGTTCGACGACAAACCCAGCCAGCAAATCAAGCACGTGTTCGACTCTACGACCCGACCGCAGCGATTCAGGATTCGGCTGGTCGCTGGGCGAGAACCTCTTGTTCTGGTGAGGACTCGATCGTGCGCATCATTGCGTTATCCTGCGCTGGTGCGGCGAACGGTACTCATCCTGTCCACTGGCGTGCTCCTGATCGCGTCGCTGGTGGCGCTCGACCACCCATCGCCGGCGGAGGCAGCGAGTATCACCCCGATCGGGGCGATCGAGCTGTCCATCGATCGAGACACGGTCACCGCGGGCGCCGGGCAACGGATCGACGTCACATACAACGCCTGCGTCCCCGACTCCGCCCAACCCGGCGACACGATTCGTCTCACCGCGCCGAATGAGCTATCGATCCTGTCGTCAGTGTTCCCTTTCAACATTTCCTTGCCCACCGGCGGTACCGCGTTCGTCGTCACCTACGACGCGGCGACCAAGACAGCGATCTACACCCTGACCGCAACCGGAGCGGCAGTGAGCAATCTGTGCTTCACCTCACGCTTCGGCGCCACGAGCGGGTCGACGGCCACGGGTAACTACAACCTCAGCTTTTCGGTCAATGGAGTACCTTCAACGCCGACGATTCCGTTGAGCGTGGTGGACCCTGGACCTCCCGGCGTGGATCAGCCGCCAACGGCCCCGGAGAAGTTCGCCCAATTCCAGGACGACGCCCAGTGCCGCCAACCGGTGCTGTGCCTCAACTGGGTGATCAAGACGCCGGCCGGCAACCACGGGACAATCACGCTGGTCGACAACGCGCCGTCCTCCTGGCAGTTCGTCTGCGCCGATCTGAGCTACCAAACGCACTTCTACAATCCGACCACGTTCTCCGGCTGGGCGGCGATCTCCACCACGACCCCGGTGCGTTTGGTCAGCTGTACGACTCAGCGGCTGGAACTGAGTATCGACACCTCAGGTCTGACCGCCAATAGTGCCTTCGAGATCACTCTTGGAGCGAGTGCCTCACGACCAGACCCCGGGGGCGTGGTCTACACGAACATCGCCGATTGGGGCGGCGACGTTTTCGACAACTCCATCCAGTCGGCGTACTCGGGGGGCCAGGCACAGGGCGATGCGATCACCATCGACAAGCGCGACACCAACGCCAACGGCGGCGACGACCCCGCCGCACCGGTGACCTTGCCGACCGGCGCGGCGAACCTCGTCTTCGAGGTGCGCAACACGGGGAGCAACCCGTTGACGAATGTCGTGGTCAGCGATGCGGTCGACCAAGGTTCGGCCAGGATCAGTGGGCTCTCCTGCGACTTCTCGACCGCTGGGTTCGGGGCACCCACTGTCGGCACGCACTGGGACGGCCCCTTTCAACCAGGTCGGGTGTTCTTCTGCACCGCCTCCCTGGAGGGCGTCACCGCCACCCACCACGACACGGCCACGGTGACGGCCGTCGGTAACGGTCCAGTGAGCGCCACGAATGGCTACCACGCCAC
>Ga0073899_10002602_pt1 | contig 16165 bp, 10 predicted proteins | sample KloWWTmetaKNB5Ph_FD_88975 | JGI IMG/M metagenome (GOLD analysis project Ga0073899, IMG submission 88975) | Active sludge microbial communities from Klosterneuburg, Austria, studying microevolution and ecology of nitrifiers - Klosterneuburg... | ecosystem: Engineered > WWTP > Aerobic digester >...
CTGGGCTCGACCGGCCTCACCGTGACGATCGCCGGCACCCACCGCCTGCGCGGCGACCACTGGATCATCGCCGCGCGGCCGCGGACGCCCACCCAGGTCGTGCCGTGGGCGCTCGAGGACGGCCGGGTCGTCCACGGCACCCGCCGGTTCTTCGCGCCGCTAGCGCTGGTGCGGTGGAACGCCGACGGCAGCTTCGACCTGTTGCACGACTGTCGCCCGCACTTCCTGCCGCTGACCCGGCTGCGCGGGTGCTGCACCCACACCGTCGGCGACGAGGTGTCGAGCTTCGGGCGGTTCACGTCGATCCAGGCCGCGATCGACGCGCTCCCCGACGACGGCGGCAAGGTGTGCATCCTGCCCGGCACCTACACCGAGACGGTCACGATCGTCGGCCGCAAGCACGTCACGATCGAAGGCTGCGGCGCGCGGACGCGGTGGCGGCCCAAGGCTGGGCTGCCCTGGACGCTGCTGATCATCGGCGGCCACGATCTGATCGTCCGCGACCTGCTGATCGACGCCGGCGAGGCGTTCGGGATCGTGCTGTTCGACGCCGCGAAGGGCGCGAACGTCGGCTCGCTGGCCGACGCGGCGTGGACCGGCTTCGAGCGCCGGCTGGCCCGGGTCTGGCTGGAGGACCTGCGCGTCGAGGTCCTGGGACGCAGCGCGATCGCCGCGATCGGCGGCGTCGACGTGACGATCCGCGGCTGCGAGCTCCTGGCCGGGCCCCTGAGCAAGGTCATCGAGGGCGCCTCCGACCTGGGGCGGTGGCCGACGATCCTGTCGTTCGCCGACGACGTCGCCATCCTCGACAACCGCGTGCTGGCACGGGTCGAGGACGTGGCGACGCCGGGCGCGATCAACGCCGCCGGCCAGGTCACGTACACCCGCACCGCGCTGGGCGGCATCCAGCTCGGCGGCGGCACCGAGCGGGCCCAGGTCCGGCGCAACCACGTCGAGGGCGGCAACGGCGACGCGATCACGCTCGGCTCGTGGGCGTGGGTCAAGCGCAAGGTCAAGGACGAGGGGACGTGGGTCGACTGGGTCGACGGCTGGGCCTGGCAGCCCGGCATCAGCATCACGATCAACGACGCCGGCTGCATCGAGATCACCTGGGATCCGCGGCCGCCGGACGGCGACGGCGACGCGTGGGTCGCGGTGTCGATGGGCGACGTCTACGACGTCCGCATCACCGACAACGATCTCACCTCCATGGGCCGGGCCGGCGTCGGCGTGGCGCGGTTCTTCGACCTCGCCGGCCAGGACGAGATCATCGGCGTCCACGGCCTCGAGATCGCGCGCAACCGCATCCACGGCTGCGTCCGGCTGGGCGTGCCCGCGGTGCCGCTGGCGATGCGCGACGTGTCGGCCGCCGGCGCCGTCGTGCTGGCCGACGTCGACGAGCTGGTCGTGCGCGACAACGACATCGCCGGCAACGGCCGCCGCCACACCGAGCCGGTGTGCGGCGTGTTCGCGCTGCGCTCGGGCGGCGTCGTGATCGAGCGCAACCGGATCATCGACAACGCGCCGTTCGTCGCCACCGAGGAGCCGATGCGGCCCGGCTGGCGCGGCGGCGTCGTCCTGTACCGCGCGCTGCCGCCGAGCGTCACGCTCGACGTCGGCCTGAAGCAGCCGCTCCTGCGCCAGGACGGCCAGCCCGCGGTGCGGATCGCCGACAACGTCATCGTCGTGCCGAGCGGGCGGGCCATCCTGGCCCTGGCGCTGGGCCAGGTGGCGATCGTCGACAACCACCTGACGGTGCGCGGCGCCGCGCGGGCCGACATCGGCCAGCTGTTCGCCGGGCAGTTCACCGACGACGTCGTCGCGAACGCCGACGTGCTGGCCGCCAACCAGGGCACCGCGCTGCAGACGCTGCTCGACTTCATCGGCGGCATCGCCGTGCTGGTGATCGATCTCGGGATGAGCAACGAGCTGTTCGGGCTGCAGATCTTCTCGTACCTCGCCGCCAAGGACGTCGAGCCGGGTGGCCCGGGCCTCGACGCCCAGCCGCCGATCGCCGCCAACGGCCAGATCCTCTTCACCAGCAACGTCGTCGGCGTCGACCTGCTCGGGCCGCCGCTCAGCACGGTGCTGTCGGCGGTGGCGCTGGTGTCGCTCGACGACGTCGGCGTCGCCGACAACCAGGTCGAACTCGACCGCGCCTTCGATCGCGTGCTGGCGACGGTGATCGCGTTCGCGCTGACCACGCGGGTCACCGGCAACCGCATCAAGGAGGCGATGCTGCCGGGCACGCAGGCCGCCGTGCTGGGGCAGCTGCTCGGCGTGTCGGCGCTCACGGTGGGGCTGTTCTTCAACAACACCTCCGCCAACCAGACCACGCGATGCCTGACCATCGCGGGGATCCGCAAGATCGACGCCCCCAACCAGGTGCTGGTGTCGCTGTTCAACAAGAAGGCGTGCGGCGGTGCCGCCGACGCCGCCAGGCCCGCCGAGGGCTACGCCTACCAGCCGGTCGACTGAACGGAGCCCGCCATGTGGAAACCTACCAAGCTCGAACAGCAAGCTCCCGACCACGGCGGTGGTGGGCGCCCCCCGCCGCCACCCACCGACGGCGGCGCCGGCGCCACCCGCGTCGACCCTGGCGCGATCATCACCGCCGCGGCGTTCGCGGCGGGCGAGCTGGCGCTGCGCGCCGCCGCCGGTCGCGCCGCGGTGCTCGACGGCACCCGCGCCGGCCAGGCCACCCGCGAGGCCAAGCGGCTGGCGGTCAAGCACGGCGCCCGGTCCGAGGTCGCCGTCGGAGCGCTGCGCCGCGCGTCGGCCCGCGGCGTCGAGGCCACGGTGGCCAAGGTCGCCGCCGCCCGCGCCAAGGTGCCGGTCGTCGCCGCCGCGCCCGACGCCGCGACGTTCCACGGCCGCGTCGTCGACCGCGACCTGCGCGGCCGCGCCGGCGTCGACGTCGAGGTGCGCGTCGACGAGCGCACGACGCTGAAGGCCACCACCGACAAGGACGGCTACTACCGCGTCGACGTGCCAGTCGCGGCCGCTGCTGCCGCCGCCGGCCGGACCCCGCTGGTAGGCGGACGCCCGACCGCGGCCCGGCTGCTCGCGACCCGCGGCGGCCGGCCGCTCGCGCGCGGGGGCGCCGGGGTCACCGTCGCCGGCGGCAAGGTGGTCTACCGCGAGCTGGTGGTGGACGACGAGGGGCCGGTGCGGTGATGCGCGCCGAGCTCGACCTCGGACCGCGCCTCGCGCTCGCGGCGCTCGCGGCGTGCAGCGGCGGTGGGAGCGGCGGCGGTGGACCGCGCCTCGACCCGGGTGCGCTGCCGAGCGAGCTGCGCGGCCTGGTGCCCGGCGTCAGCGGCGAGCGCGAGGTCATGGCCGCGTGGCCCGACGCGACGTCGGTCCGCGACCGCGCGTTCGGCGGCACCGGGGTCGTGGCGCGCCAGGGATGGCCCGCGATCGTCATCGAGCACGCCGCCAGCCGCGCCCAGGTCGACCTGATCGAGCGCGACGGCGCGGTGCGCATCGTCCGCCTCAAGGTGCCGGTCGCTCGTCCGTGCGCCGAGGTCTTCGCCGCGTTCGGGGCCGGCCTGCGCCCGGGGCCGTGCGGCAACCGTGTGCCCGACGATGGTGAGCACGTCGGCTGCTCGTCCACGCCCGACGGCAAGCACCCCGTCGGCGTCAGCTGTCGCGACGGCGGCAAGCTCGACCTGCTGGTCGGCTACCCTCTGGGCCATCATGGCGACTGATCCGATCGATCCCGGCGCGGCCAGGCATTCCGCCGCGGTCGGTCCGGTGGTGATCGACGTCCTGCTTGGCTTCCCTGCCGCGCCCGATCCGTGGTGGCACGACGGGACGATCGCGCCGGCGCTGTTCGAGACGCTGCGTTCCCACCACCTGTGGTTCGGGTTCGATCGCGCGGGCCGCGCTGGCGCGGAGCTGACGCCGATGGGCCGCGATGAACTCGGCGCGTGGAGCCTCGGCTGGATCGCGCGCACCACCTACCGGATCGCCGCCGACGAGCTCGCCGCGACACACCTCGACCTCCTGCTCGCGCGGGGGCTGCGGCTGATGCTGGTGGTCTCGTCCGCCGAGCAAGCGGCCCACGCGTCGACGCTGCTTGACGATGTCGCGGCGTGGCTGGTCGCGCTCCGGCGCAGCGACATCGCGGGCGGCGTTCGCATCCGGCGTGGTCACGTCTGGCCGCTCGCCGACTACCCGACGCGGGGGCCGGCGCTCGAGGCGCGCGCGTGGGACCTCGGCACGGTGCTCGACGCGATCGATCGCGAGGCGTACGCTGGCGAGGTCGCGGCGCAGTACTTCGGCGATCGCTACGCGACCCTCGAAGAGGGTGAGGCCGAGCTGGCGCGGCTGCTCGCGGCGCCGGCGCCGCCCGGCTCGGTGCGCGTGGACGACGGCCCGCTGGTCATCTGGAAACACGTCGCCGACCTCACCGACGCCGTCGCCGTCGAGCGCGCCCGCGTGGCACAGCACGCGTGGATCACCAGCTTGGTCGAGGTCGCGCCGGCGTAGGCCACGATGCGTCGTGCCCCGCTCACTCGCCCGCAGGTCGCGGCCCGTCCGGCCGTGGCCTCGCGCGCGGCGCCTGCGCGGGCCCCGGCCACGCCGGCGCGCGGTGGGCCGCCGTTACTCGACGCGATCGTCGCTCGGCTGCGCGCCGACCCGCGAGTCGCGCTGCCGCACCAGACCGCCGCCGAGGCGGCGCTCGGCCGACGGTTTCCCGCGGTCGAGGTACACCACGGCGCTGCCGCGGCGGAACTTGGCGCGGAGCTCGGCGCGCGCGCGTTCAGCGTCGGTCACGTCATCGCGTTCGCCGAGCCGACGCCGCCGCTGGCGCGGGTCATCCACGAGCTGGCGCACGTGGTTCAGCAGGGGGCCGCCGAGCATCCGGTGACGATCCCGCAGGCCGCGCCCCCCGTCGTCGACCGCGCCGGCGCGGCCGAGCGCGAGGCCACGCGGGCCGCGCGTGGCGAGCCGGTCCGCTTCAGCGCCGCGCCGGTGCGGCTGTACCGCGACGAGGGCGACACCGATCCCGACACGCTGACCACCGCGCTCGAGCAGCGCCTCTACAAGGCGATGGTCGCGGCCCGCGCGGGCGGCGAGCTGGCCGTGACGACCTACACCGCCGACACCGCGCCGATCGGGATCCGCGACGGCGACTGGTTCAAGCCGATCTTCAAGCTCGCCTCGAAGCCGTGGAACGTCGAGGCCTACGCGCGGGCGGTCGAGGTGAAGGATGGCTCCGCCGACCTGGCCAAGGCGTTCGACAAGCCCGCCGACGCGACCCGGGGCGAGGTCGCCGCGCGGGGCTTCGTCTTCGAGGGCAAGCCGCTGCGGCTGGCCCGGGTCGCCGAGGTCGGCGACAAGCGCCACATCGCCTACGCGTTCGTCGGCGACAGCGACGTCGATGGCGTCGCCGCGCCATGGCAGGTGCGGGTCCAGGACATGCGCAGCGAGCAGCGGCTGCGGCTGTTCGCCCGCGACTCCGACCTCAAGCTCGGCGACGTCGAGGTGCCGGTGTTCGGGATCCGCGGCAAGGACGACAAGGTCGCGTCGACCACGTTCAAGCGCAGCTCGCCGAAAGAGATCCAGGCGGCCGCCTACGTCGCGTTCCTGCGCACGCGCGCCGGGTTGATCGCCGACGGCAGCGCCGGGGACGCCGAGGCCGCCGCCGATCTCGCGAAGTTCCGCGAGCCGGCGTTTCTCAAGCGCGGCGTGCCGGCCCCCGGTGGCCGCGCCTACCTGGTCCCGATCAAGGACAGCGCGGCGGGCACCAGCAGCGACGCCAAGAACTTCTTCTACGCGCTTCTCCCCGAGCCGCGCGACGAGGTCCAGTTCGCCGATCCCGAGCGCCAGCGCGAGAAGACGTCGCCCGCCGGGATGGTCGAGGTCTACAAGGTCACGATCCTCGCGGGGCTGCGCAAGATCCTCGACGGCACCACCAAGGACATCGGCGGCAAGCCGACGCTGGCCCTCGACGACGAGCCCAAGCAGAAGCTGCTGGCAATGCTCGACGAGCTGGACAAGCTGGTCGCCGAGACCCAGGCCGCGATCACGCTCGGCGCGACCGAGCCGGGCAAGGCGCCGTCTGACAGCGCGCTCGAGGCGGTGGCCGAGAAGATCCGCCACGCCTTCGTGAAGGCGTGCGTCGACAACTACGACGACGTCGCGGTCATGCACCAGCACCTCGGCGTCTCCAAGATCTTCATCAAGGAGAAGGACCCGAAGGTCAAGGACGACAAGCGCATCAGCCTCGACAAGGTGCGCGGCACGATCCTCGAGGACTGGGTCGGCAAGCACTACCCGATCGTCCAGACCGATCCGACCCACATCCCGGTGTTTGGGAAGAAGGATGGCAACAAGCTGGTCCAGAGCGAGGCCCTCCAGCAGGTCCGCCGCGGCGACGGCAAGATCCTCGCCAAGGGCCAGAAGAAGATCATCTTCGGGGCCAAGTTCGTCACCGCGGCGCCGTCCGACGAGCACCTCGCGCAGATGAAAGACTACGCGATGATTCTCGGCTACGACGCTGTGGCCAAGACCAAGGTCCCGCCGATGACCGGTTGGTTCTACAACCCGGCCGAGAAGGACCCGGCCAAGAAGTGGGCCGCCAATACCACCTGGGATGGCATCCTCTACGTCTTCTCCGACGCCGGGCAGAAGGACGGCTGGCAGGAAGCGCTGAAGCTCAATTTCGGCCCGCTCTTCAAGACCAAGGTCTGGAGCGAGGTAGCCGGCAGCGCGTCGCTCGAGCAGCTGCTGACCAGCTGGACCGAGAACCCGACCATCGCGCTCACGATCAAGAAGCCGGGCGACCGCACCAGCTTCACCTTCCCGCCGTTCGACGCGCCCGAGCCCAAGCTTGCCGGCGTCCTGTTCACCGAGGTCAAGCTCGAGCTGTACGGCCCCGGCGACCCGGTGCTGAAGGGCGGCACGGTCAAGACCGCGGTTGACCCCGCCGCGACCAAGGGCGTCGTGTCGTCGCCGCCCGCGCCCGACGCGCGCCCGATCGTCCCGCTCAGCGAGTCCGAGCGCGTCGACCTGATCGGCGCGCCCAAGCCCACCGGTGGAAAGCCGCGCACCTACGGCCGCATCAAGGAGCGGATCGGCGGCCTCAAGTCGAAGCTCGACGACCTGCTCAAGCGGGTGAAGACCTCGGCCAAGCTGATCGACGGCGGCCTCGAGGCGTCGGTCGAGGTCGAGCCCGGCGCGAGCGGCATCCCGAAATTCAAGCTGACCAAGGCGTCGGTCGTCGTCACCGTCGGCAAGGCGGCCGGCAAGAGCGGCCTCGCCGTCAAGGGCGAGGTCGGCCTCGAGCACGAGTCGGGCAAGATCGCCGGCGGGGTCACGATCAGCTACAAGGACGGCCTGGTCATCGAGGGGACGGCCACGGTCAAGGACGTGGTCGAGGGGCTGAAGCCGTTCACGGTGTCGGTGAAGTACGCGCCGCCGGCCGAGGAGGGCGGCCAGCCCGAGATCGCGATCGGCTGCAAGGAGGTTGCGTTCGAGAAGCGCTACGGCGGCGTGCTCATCACCGGGAAGTCGACCGATCTGTCCTACGACGTCACCAAGGGCACGTTCAGCGGCAACGGCAGCCTCACCGCGGACCTCGGCCCGTTCGGCAAGGCCTCGGTCGAGAAGGTCGCGATCGTCGAGAACAAGGTCGACAGCGCCACCTTCAGCTACGAGTCGCCTGCGCTGGCGTGGCCCAAGAAGAACCCGACGCTGTCGCTCGGCGTGAAGGGCACCGCGACCTACGACAAGGGCGCCTTCAGCGGCAGCCTCGACCTCGCGGCCAAGATCACGCACAAGAACCTGAAGGCGCTCAACCCCGGCCTCGAGTCGATCGCGCTGTCGGGCAACCTGACGATCGCCAAGGACGGCGCGACCAGCGGCTACATCAAGACCGAGTCGGTCATCCCGCTCGGCAAGCACTTCCAGATCCCGGCGCTGAAGATCGCGGTCACGCCCGACGGCGAGGTCAGCGCGGCGTTCGCGGTCCAGCTCGTCAACATCGCCACCAAGTGGGTCACGCTCACCGACGCGACGCTGGCCTGCGTGATCGATCGCGACGGCTTCCGCGTGACCAAGGGGCGGCTGGCGCTCGCGGTCGGCGGCAAGGGCCAGCGCTTCGTCGGGACCCTGGTCGTCACCTACGACCCGAGCGGCGGCTTCGATCTCGGCGCCGAGGTCGACGTCGAGGTCCGCCCCGGCCTGGTCGGCCACGGCACGCTCAGCTACTCATCGCGGACCAACAAGGTCACCGGCACCCTGTCGGTGAAGAAGATCCAGATCCTCGGGCCCAAGACCAAGCCCTACGAGCTGTTCAAGTTCGACAAGCAGATCGAGCTGTTCAGCCTCTACAAGATCATCGGGCTTTACCTCGACGTCGGCGTCCGGCTCGCCTTCGACATCGGCTACGACCTGTCGGTCACGCCGAGCCTGACGCTCAACGAGTTCTCGCTCGACACGTTCAAGTTCAAGTCGGTCCTGGCCAAGATGGAGTTCGACGGCAACCTGTCCGCCGCGCTCACCCTCGAGCCGCGCATCGGGCTCGGGCTGTTCGTCTTCAGCACCAAGCTCTTGCGCATCGGCGGCGGCCTCAAGATCCCGATCACCGCCAAGGCCTCGGTCGACCCCAAGGCGACGGTCAAGGCGTGGTACGCGCCCAAGGACCTCACCGACGAGAACAGCCCCTACGAGCTCGGCGCCAACGCCCAGCTCGCGCTGGTGGTGAAGTTCAGCATCATCGGCGAGCTCAAGCCCTACGCCGAGTTCGTCGTGCTCAACGGCGCCTACCGCAAGCCGTGGGACGGCGACAGCCTCGGCCGGCTCACGCTGATGAAGGAGCGCGAGCTGTTCCGCTACGTCGTCGACCTCGGCAAGCCGATCCCCGCCGGCGTCGACCCCGCGGTGGGGCCCAACCCGGACGCAGCCAAGGTGAAGGACGGCGCCACCTCGCCCACCACCGCGAGCGCCAACGCGCGCGACACCCAGGCCGACAAGAAGGTCGACGACAACCCGCCGGAGAACAAGCCGGCCGACAAGAACCCCGAGCAGCCGCAGGCCGACTCGGAGGAGGGGTTCTCGCTCAAGAGCCTGTTCGACGCCGTCAAGAACAACTCGACCTACAAGGCGATCGAGGACGTGATCGACTCGGCGGCCGGCGTGCTGCGCGCGATCGGCGAGTTCTTCGAGGCGGTCTACAACTTCATCAAGAAGTGGGTCGGCGAGGCGATCGACGCGGTCCGCGCCGTGCTGAAGGGCATCGCGAAGTACGGCCTGTTCGGCTACCTGAAGATGTTCTTGCTCGAGAAGATCCGCGCCGTCTCGCCGACGCTGGCCGAGATCGTCGAGCCGCTCTTGACCGCGCTGGCCGACAGCGAGGCCGCGCTGCGGGACACGCTGTTCGCGGTGCTGGCGGCGCCGCTGCCGACGTCGTTCAGCGGGTTCCTCGGCTGGGTCTGGGACATCGTCACGACCCTGCTCGGCGGCGCCTGGGACAGCTTCACGTCGATCGTCCGCGGCCTGAAGAACATGGTCTCCAAGGCCTGGGACGTCGCCAGCGACGCGATCAGCGGATACATCAACGAGCTGATCAAGTCGGGCGACCTGGGGGTCAAGGTGTCGACCTACTCGGGCGTGTTTGGCTCCACCGACCTGGCCGACGAATGGAAGATCACGATCGCCGGCCTGACGCTCGGCAAGCGCGTGCCCGACGGCACCTCGCTGTTCAGCCTCGATGGCGCCGCCGGGATCGCGATCGGTGAGCCGCTCTATCAGGTGCTCCGGCTGCTCGGCGCCAACGCGACCGATCGGAAGGGCAGCTTCTGGTACGACTGAGTTGCAGGCCGTGCGTCGATCCTGGCGCGAGCGCCCGCGAGGTCGGCCGGCGGAGGTGCGACGACGCGCCGGGGTCTCGCCGGCGACGTGCTAGCGTTCGACGTATGCAGGCCGGGCCGATCGCGATGGTGGTGGCGGCGACGCTGGTGGGCGCGGGCGGGATCTACCTGCTGGTCGCGGTGCGGCGCCCGGCGCCGGCGGTGACCGGGGGCGCTGCGGCGGCGCTGGCGGCGCCCCGGCCGGCGAGCGCGTCGGCGGCGCCGGTGATGCCCGCGCCGGTGGTCGCGCCGACCGCGCCGGTGGTCAAGCCGGCCGCGCCGGCCGTCGCGCCGCCGCCGCCCCCGCCGCCGGTGGTCGCGCCTCCACCCGTGCCCGAGGTCGCGCCGCTGGCGCCGCCGCCACCGCCGATGATCACCACCGCGTCGGGCCTGCAGTACGAGGACACCGTCGTCGGCACCGGCGCGACGCCGACCAAGGGCAAGACCTGCGTCGTGCACTACACCGGGTGGCTGTGGGTCGACGGCGCCAAGGGCGCGCAGGTCGACAACTCGCGCGAGCGCGAGCCGCTGCGGTTCGGGTGCGACGGCGGCCATGTGATCAAGGGCCTGGACGAGGGGCTCGGCTCGATGCGCGTCGGCGGACAGCGCACGCTGATCATCCCGGCGGGGCTGGGCTACGGCGACCGCGCCCGCGACCCGATCCCCGGCGGCTCGACCCTGCGCTTCGAGGTCGAGCTGGTCGGCGTCGAGTAGCGGCGCGACTCAATTGCCGAAGCCGCCGGCCCACGCGCCGGCGGAGACCGCCGCAGCCGACTGCGAGAACACCTGGAACGCCTTGCGGATCTCGCTGGTGGTGTTGCCCGGCGTCAGGATCCAGCGATCGGCGATGCCCATCTCCCGGAACACCCTCTTGAAGTCGGTGGTGCCGTCGCTGATGCCCATCGCCGCGACGACGTGGTTCTCCTGCGCGACCATGTCGGCGACCAGCGCGCGCACCTCCTTGGCGGTGGCGCGCGTCGAGCCGTAGTCGCCGCCGTCGGTGATGAGCAAGGTCACGGTGCGCACCGGGACGCCAGCGGCGGCCAGCTCGGTGCTCTTGGCGATCACCGTGCCGAGCAGCACGACCGTCTGGTCGTAGAGCGGCGTACCCAGCCGCGGGTTGTAGTTGCTCACGTCCATCGGGATCGCGTCGGGCAGGCCGACGTAGGGGTAGAGGATCTCGCCGTTGAGGTAGCGGGTGTGGACGAACACGTCGCCGGCCTGGCGCGACTTCTTGAGCGCCTCGATCACCAGGTTGTGGCCGTCGCGCACCGCGGCGGTGTTGCCGGCGGCGGCGATCGACTGCGAGTCGTCGGGCATCATCGTCACCAGCACCACCTCGCTGGCGGCGACGTCGTCGACCGCGATGCCGAGGCCGGCCTGGATCTGGGCGCCCAGATCGACCACGTCGAGGGCGGCGGCCGACGCGGCCGACAGCGCGCCCTGCTGCTTGGCGTCGGCGAGGAGCTTGGTGGCGGTGCCCTTGGGGCGCTGATCGTCATCGTGCTTGGACATGGAGTTCTCCTGAGGGAAGGGGTGAGGTGTGGTGGCGCGTCAGGCGAGGCCCGGCCAGGCCGCGAGCGGATCGGTCGAGCGGACCAGGTGCATGCCGGCGTCGGCGAAGCGCTGGAGCGCGTCGGTGGCGGCGGTCGTGAAGTCGACCGCGAAGCCGCCCTTGCCGTCGGGCACGGTCACCGCCGACATGCAGTCGGTGAGCAGGTAGACCTTCTTGGCCAGCGCGGGATCGGCGGCGACGATCTCGGACAGCAGGTCGTCGATGGTGCTCTTCACGCAGTGGCTGGCCGCCTGGCCGGCGATCACGACGGCGTCGGCGCCGAGCAGCGTCTTGACGAACCCGGTGTTGCGCTGGGCCAGCGGCGCGCCGTCGAACCGCGCCAGCACCTCGGGGCGCAGGACTGAGTAGTTCTCGGTGAGCGGGTTGCCGCCCTTGACCTCGACCCACGACTGCGCGCCGCGGGCGAACGCGTGGAACAGCCGCGCCGCGTGCACCACGCCGGCCAGCGCGTGGCCGTCGGAGCCCAGCAGGCAGTGCGGCGGCCACAGGTACAGCTGGTACTTGCCGGCGCGCTCGAGCTCCTCGCAGTAGAACCGCACCTGCTTGGTGAGCCACGCCAGGTTGCCGCCGCACAGCCACTTGGCCATCGCCGGGTTCGGCCGCGCCTCGCCCTTGCCGATCTGCTCGGCGGTGATGACCCGGTGCGCGGTCAGCGGCGCGCCGTCGCGATCGAGCCAGAACGACGGCGAGAAGATCTGGAACGCGAAGTGGGTGTCCATCGTCGTCGTCACGTCGGTGATCGCCGCGAGGTTGCGGTAGACGAACTCGGCGATGCGGCGTGAGTCGTCGACCGCGGCGGTGCCGCTGCGCCCGGCCACGTACAGCGAGCCCTCGGGGAAGCAGAAGTCCTTCTGCACGTCGATGAGCAGCAGGTGGACGCGGCGCTCGTCGGAGGCGGCCGGCCGCACCTGGTGCTGCGCGCGCCAGTCGGCGGCGGTGGTGGCCAGCATCGCCTCATCGGGGCGGTAGCCCCAGCGGCCGGCGTCGGCGGGCTGGTAGTGCGAGGGCAAGGGCAGGGGAGTGACGGTGCGCGTGGTCATGAGTGCTCCTGGCCCGCGGGGCGGGCGGTGAACGACAGCGCGACGGCCCGCGCGGGGCCGGTCGGCAGGGTGAGCGGGGCGCCGGCCTTGGCGATCGCCAGGCCGTCCTTGGTGACGAACAGATCGTCGTCCGCGGCGCACAAGGACGCCGTGTCGAGGAAACGCCGCGTGACGCGGGCGATCGCGCCGTCGCACTCGACGCGGACGATGCCGGCGTCGGTGGGCACGAACAGGTACGGCCCCGCGGCGCACGCGCCGGGCAGGCCGACCATCCAGTCGGCGTCGGCGACCGGCGCCTCGGCGGTGGCGACCACCGCGCCGGCGCGCACGCACGCCACGAGGTAGCGCTCGCGGCCGCCGTCGGCCTCGCGCCACCACAGCCACGCGCGATCGTCGGCCAGCGCGCAGCCGTGGGCGACGATCCGGCCGCGCAGCGCCGGCAGCCGGGCCCGATCGTCGAGCCCGCGGCGGCTGGGGGCGAACGTGAACGCCACCGCGAAGCCGCCGGCCCGCCAGTAGCCGGCGCCGAGCTGGGCGCCGACCCAGGCGTGCGACGCGCCGGCGACCAGCTGCCCGATCGGCTCGGGGCCGAGCGGGCCGGTGCGCATCAGCGCCGCGCCGGCCAGCCACACCGGCGGCGCGCCGGGCGTCGGGGCGGCGCCGATCGGCCACACCGCGCGCGGCAACAGCCGCGGATCGATCGCGCGGGCGGCGATGCTGCGGGTGATCGCGATGGTCGGGGCCTGGTGCCGGCAGGCCGGGCAGTGGCCGCGGCCATGGTCGATCGCGCAGCGCGGGCAGCGGGTCAGGTGCAGCTCGTCGAGCAGGCCGCGCGGGAACTCGCCGCGCTGACCGGCGTCGAAGATCCGCCGGAAGCAGGTGGCCAGCGCGTCGGGCAGCCCGGCCAGCGGCGCCGCCGAGCGCGGGTAGACCACGTCGGCCGCGAACACGCTGGGGCCGCGCAGCGGGCGCGCCGCCGGGGCCACCCGCGCGGCGGGATCCGCGGGCTGGTGCACGCCGCCGAACGGGCCGACCCACGCCAGCGCGCGGAACAGCATCACCGCGTACGCGAACCAGTCGCTGTCGCGATCGTGGGGCGCGATCAGCGCCGGCGCGGCGGCCGCGCGATCGCACAGCCGCGGATCGACGTAACGATCGGTGAACATCGCGCAGCGCCAGGCGCCGTACTGCAGGCTGTCGGCGTCGATCAGGTGGCAGCGCGGGCCGTCGACCAGCACGTTGCCGTCGTTGAAGTCGCCGATCACCACGCCGGCGGCGTGGGCCGCGCGCACGCTGGCGTGCAGATCGCGGAAGGCGTCGACCAGCGCGCGCAGATCGGCGGCGGTCCCGCGGCGGTGGCGCGGCTCGCCGAGCTGGAACATCGGCGCGCCGCTGACCTTGGGCATGACGTAGCCGACCACCGCGCGGCCGCGGCTGGCGCGCACCGGCGCGGTCGGCGCGACGAACGCCGGGGGCAGGCCGCGCGGGAACGCCGCCAGCTTGGCCTCGATCTCGGCCAGCCGGGTCGCCGCCGCCGCCTCGCGCGCCGGATCGCCGGCGACGTCGGGGTGGTCGGCGCGCTTGTACAGCTTGAGCGCGCGGCCGTCGCCCAGATCGTAGACGTCGGCCTCGCCGCCCTGGCCCAGCACCGCCAGCCGGGTGACGTCGACGCGCTGGCCGTCGACCACGACGGTGGTCACGGCCGGCTCCAGCGCACGCACACCGCGGTGGTGTCGTCGTCGAGCAGCGCGCCCCGCCGGTAGGTGCGGTGGGCGTCCCAGTCGATGTGCAGGCCGTCGTCGGCCAGCAGCCGCAGCCGGCGCTCGAGCGCGTAGGGGTTCTTGTAGATCGCGTCGAGCGCGGCCAGCTCGTCGAGCCGCGGCGCGGCGCTGCCGTCGGGCGCTGCCACCAGCGGCATCGCGCCGTCGGTGGCCAGCACCAGCCGGTCGATCTCGTGGCGCGATCGGGTCCAGGTGGCCAGCGCGCGCGGCGGGCCGAACCACGCCTCGGTCAGGTACGGCGGCGCGTTGTCGGCGAACGGGCCCAGCACGTGGACCACGTCGCCCAGCACGACGACGCCGTCGCCGACCGCCGCGACCGCGATCTGGTCGTCGGTGATCGCCGCCACCAGCGACGTGAACAGGAAGTGCTCGCGGGTGATCTCGGCCAGGTCGTCGCCCATCGTCGCCGCCACCACCGCCAGCCGCTCCAGCACCGCGGCGGCCAGCGCCTCGAAGTCGGCCGCGGTGATCGGGCCGCCGGCGCGCAGGCGCTGGGCGATCGCCTGGGTCCACACCCGGGCGCCGATGGCCGCGCCGATCTCGCTGCGGCTGCCGCTGCCGCAGCCGTCGCACACCGCGATCGCCACGCCGTCGGGCGTGCGCAGCACCCGCGCGGCGTCCTGGTTGGGCCGACCGACCCGCCGATGCACCCACCCGGCCACGCTGCCGGCCGCGATCACCAGGTCGCCACCCACGGCGGCCTCGGGCGCAGCGGTCAGACACGCAGGGGCGGCTTCATCGGGGACGGTCGAGATCGTGTTCATGTGACACTATGATGGTGTCGCTCACACACGATGTCAAGCGGCGCCCGCCGACGCGCCACCGATCGCGCGCAAGCCCGCGGACCCGCGGCGGTTCGCGCTACCCTGGGCCCCGATGCCGCCGCTCCGCGATCAGTACTGCTCGGCCTGCGGGACCGCCTACCCGGCCCGCGAGGCCTATCCGCGCCGCTGTCCCGATCCCGCCTGCGGCCTGGAGGTGTGGGCCAACCCGATCCCGGTGGCGGTGACGCTGGTGCCGGTGATCGACGGCGCGCGCACCGGCCTCCTGGTCGTGCGCCGCGGCATCGAGCCGGGCCGTGGCCGCCTGGCGCTGGTCGGCGGATGCATCGAGGACCACGAGCGCTGGCAAGACGCCGCCGCGCGCGAGGTGCGCGAGGAGGTGCAGGTGGCGATCGATCCGGCGTCGGTGACGCTGCTCGACGCGGTGTCGTCCGCGCCGCGGCCCAACCGCATCCTCCTGTTCGCGACCTGCGCGCCGGTGGTGGCCGCCGAGCTGGCGCCGTTCGTCGCCAACGCCGAGTCGCTCGGCCGCGGCGTGGTCTACGGCCCCGACGGCGTCGACGAGTTCGCGTTCACGCTGCACGCCGCCGCGGCGCGCCGGTGGTTCGCCGAGCGCGGCGTCACCGGGCCGCTGGCGCTGCGCGAGCTGTAGCTACAGCCGCTCGAGCCGCGCCGGCACGTGCTTGTGCCACGGCGTGCCCACGAACGGATCGCGATCGGCGGTGGCGGTCAGCTCGTTGAGCGCGACGCCGGTCAGCCGCGCGCCGTCGGCAGTCGGGTAGTCGAGGCCCAGGCCGTTAGGCAGCGCGATCGAGCCCGGCCGCATCGCGTCGCTGACCTCGAGGTCGACCTCGATCGCCGCCTGTCGGGTGACCAGCCGCGCGCGGCCACCGTCGGCCAGGCCCAGCGCCGCGGCGTCATCGGGGTGGATGCGCAGCGCGCCGCCGGCGTCCTTCTTGCGCCACGCCGGGTCGCGGATGATCGTGTTGGCGGTGAACGACCTGCGCTCGCCGGCGGCGAGCACCAGCGGGAACGCCGGATCGACCGCCGGCGCGGCGTCGGCCAGCGTCGCCAGCGCCGCCAGCATCTCGGGCATCGCCGGGTGCAGCTTGCGATCGGGCGTCGC
>Ga0073899_10002603_pt1 | contig 16161 bp, 10 predicted proteins | sample KloWWTmetaKNB5Ph_FD_88975 | JGI IMG/M metagenome (GOLD analysis project Ga0073899, IMG submission 88975) | Active sludge microbial communities from Klosterneuburg, Austria, studying microevolution and ecology of nitrifiers - Klosterneuburg... | ecosystem: Engineered > WWTP > Aerobic digester >...
GCGCCGCCCGCTTTCAATATACCCAGGATTCCGATCACCATCTCCAGCGAGCGCTCGACACAAATCCCGACCGACACCTCCGGCCCCACACCGCGCACGCGTAAAGTACGCGCCAGCTGATTCACCTTCGCGTTTAACTGGCCGTACGTTAACTGTTGATCTTCAAATACAACCGCAATTGCGTGCGGATTTTGCTCAGTCTGTGTTTCAAACATTTCATGAATGCACCGGCCCTGGGGATAATTGGCTTCGGTTGCGTTCCAGTCGTAGAGTAATTGCCGACGTTCCTGATAAAGCAGATAGTTCAACGCAGTTATGGGCATATCGGGTTGCACCATAACAGCTTTGAGTAATTGCCCGTAATGCTCAGACCAGCGCACTATGGTTTGTTCAAAATACAAATCCGTGTTGTATTCAAGCCAGGCTTTGAATCTTCCTTTTTCTTCGCACACGCAAAGTGTTACGTCAAACTTGGTACCGCCGGAATCTAATTCAAAGAATTGGGATTTAATCCCTGGCAGATCAAATTTACCATCCGTTTCACTTTGGAACACAAACATAACCTGGAATAGTGGATTGTAGGCTGTATCCCGCACCGGCTTCAGTGCATCCACAACAGCTTCGAACGGAAGATCCTGGTGCGCCTGTGCTTCTTGAGTCGCGGTTTTAGTTCTCGCCAGTAATGTTCTAAAATGCGGGTTATCCGTAAAATCTGTTCGCAAAACCAGTGTATTGACAAAAAAACCAATCAGATTTTGCAGTTCCGAGCGTGAACGGTTGGCAACCGGATAACCGATGCATATATCGTTCTGTCCGGTATAGCGATTAAGCAAAACAGCGAAAACAGCTGCCAGCGTCGTAAATAATGTTGCATTGTTAGACTGACAGAATTGTTTAAGTGAGACGGTTACTTCCTGCGACAACTCAAAATGATATTTTTTTCCACGGTGTTTTAGGACTGCCGGCCTGGGCAAATCCACCGGCAGTTCAAGCACGGGAGCCGCACCGGTCAGCTGTCCCATCCAAAAATCCATTTGTTTATCGTAAACCGTACCTTGCAGTTTCTCACGCTGCCAATTTGCATAGTCAACATATTGAATCGGCAGTTCAGGTAAAAGTGGCTTTTGGTCACCAAAATAGGCCCGGTAAAAAAAGCCCATTTCTTGAATCAGCAGTCTGATCGACCACTGATCGGCCACGATATGATGCAATACCAGCAACAGAATATATTTTTCCACACCCGTCTGTATCAGCACAACTTTAAATGGCGGCGCGGCGGCCAGATCAAACGGTTTTCTCACTTCTTGTTCCATCAATCTTTGCGCGTCGCGCTCACGCTGCCGCTCTGATCGTGACTGTAAATCAATCGTTCTGATAGTTACCTTTGCATCCTGCCAAACAACCTGCCGAGGTTGGCCTTCAGGCGTTACGACAATAGCTGTACGCAAAACTTCATGCCGCCGCACAATCTGATTAATACTCCAGTTTAATGCATTCTGATTCACCGCTCCATCAAATTCAACCGCACCCGCTTCGTTATAGAACGGATTATCGGGCTCTAATTGCGACAAAAACCACAAACGCTCCTGCGCAAAGGACAAAGGATAGGCATCCATCGGTTTGCATTTGGGAATGTCGGCATTTTTTTCTTTCTTTACCTCGGCCAAACGTGCTTCGAGCAACGCACGCTTTTCATCTGAAAGCCGTGCGATGCGTTCCGAAAGACTGTCTTCAGTTGCACTCATAATCTGCCCCCTGCTCCTTTACACATCGTAAGCGCGCTATCCCTGCAAAACAAATCCTGCTTGCCATACAACATTTGTGCATCAATCCCGTTCGTTTGCTCGGCGGCAACAAATTTTCGTATCTCAACCATATAGGGGTCGTCGTCAGTCGGTTCGAGGGCCATGAAGTATTTAAGCCAGGGTTCGCCGGACATTAATGGCAGCAGGGTCGATTCATCCTGCAAACCCAACATGGTGTTGATTTCGGGTAGCGGCCGGGAGTTGGTATCCAAGCTATAGAGCGCGTCCACTGCGGCGGCGTCAAACGGCATGCGCCATTCGATATCGTCACGGTCGGGCAACCGAGGGGTACTCATGTAATAAGCCCAATCATCGTCGTGCGTCAGTGCAAAAATACGAAACGATTGCGTGTCTTTTTTGTAATAAGAGCTTTCATAAAACAGGCTTTCAATACAGCGCACTACAGGGTGGTTTAGATAGTCGTAACCCAGTTCAACAAACCCTTGCAGCGAATCGGGCAGCTGCTGATAATAGGCTTCTAGGCTTTGACCTTTGACTTCCTGTTTGAGTTTAATCTGAAACGCGGTCAAATCCTGCGCGAGCGTTATCAGGTCGCCGTGTTGCCGCTCCATCGTTTCCAATAACCTTGCGATTTCCTCAACACGTTCTTGCGGTACATTGACAAACGGACCACCCAGCAGTTTCGGATTGTTGCTCGATTTAATATGAATCGCCGGATTCTTAATATAAGAAGCCAGCACGGCTTTTTGATAATTGAGAAAATGAAAGCCGTACAAAATCGGTGAAAAATTGTGTGGCCAGGCAATCCATCGATCGATAAGCGATTCAATAACGATATGATCGGCAAAACGGTAAAGCGGCTGGTTATTCATAATCTCCTTCCATCATTTGCATGTTTGATTAAACGCGTTTGGACTGCATCATCCGGGAGTTGCTCCAACTCATCGAGTAATGATTCAAGTAATGCTTGATCCTGATCATCATTCTGTAGCTGTATGACTAAACTCGCCAATTCAGCGATGGTAGGGGTCTGATATAGACTTACTATTGGTAAATCAACATTGAAAAGATCTTGAACTCTGGTTCTAACTTGGATGGCAGAAAGTGAATGTCCACCGAGATCAAAGAACTTGTGGTAAACGCCAAAAGGTTTGTCTATATTCAGCACTTCTGTCCAGATATTCATCAAAGTTTGTTCAACCATGTTTCTCGGCTCAATAATCTCTTCATTCGCAGTCGGCATGGTTGCATCAAGTTTCATAAGTGCGTTTCGATCCACTTTTCCGTTGGCGGTTAGCGGCATCGCATCAAGCATGACGCAGGTCGTGAGCATCATGTAATAGGGGAGCTGATGTTTGAGATGGGCTCGGATACTTTCAAACGTCAGCCCGGGCTCATCTGCGACGATGTACGCTATAAGCTGTTTCGCCCGGGATTCCTGATCGTGCGTCAGAACGACGGCTTCTTTAATTTGGGAATGTTGTAACAACACCGCCTCGATTTCACCCAGTTCAATGCGAAAGCCGCGTATTTTGACCTGATGATCGACACGATCCAGGTATTCGATATTGCCGTCGGAGCGGTAACACGCGAGATCGCCAGTGCGGTATAACCGTTCACCCGGTTGTCCGCCAAACGGATTCGGCACAAACTGCCCCGCAGTCAGCGCGCTTAAACCGTAATAACCGCGTGCAAGTCCCGCACCGCCGATATACAGTTCACCGCTGACACCGACAGGCACCGGATTTAAATCCCGATCGAGCAGATAAATCTGTACATTCGGAATCGGCTTGCCGATTGCAACCGGCCGGTTTTCATCTTCGGGCTGCGGTTGATAGACACTGCTCCAGACCGTGCCTTCAGTCGGGCCGTATTCATTGTAGAGCGCCACATGCGGCAAAATGCTGTAATGCCGCGCGACTGTTTTCGACGCACAGGCTTCACCCGCAACGATGAGAGTGTTTAATCGCTTAAAATATTCTGGCGGAACGCTGTCGAGCAACACGATATACAGCGAAGGCAGGCATAACAGATGGGTGATTTTTTCCGTGGATAACAAACGCCCCAGAATTTGAGGGTCTTTTTCACCGCCTTCAGGCGGCATGACCACGCACCCGCCCTGACTGAGCGTGCCGAAAAGGCCGGCCATCGAACTGTCGAAGGTATACGACGACAACAGCAAAAAGCCTTCAATTCGGTCAGGATAAATATGCTGTCGCGCCAGTGTTGAATTGACAATATTGCCATGTGTAACCGCAACCCCTTTAGGTTTTCCGGTCGATCCCGAGGTATAAAGCACGTATGCTAGATGATCTGGAACATTGACAGTTTGCGGATTGCCCTCGGGTTGTACGTCGATGGCTTCACGCGCTTCATCAAGATCAATCATGCGTATGCCGGGTAACGCTCGTTCGTCTGCAAGATTGCGATGAGTGATCACCGTAGCGACTTTTGAATCCGTGAGGATTGTGCTGATTCGTGCAGACGGCATCGTGGGGTCGACGGGTACGTAAGCGCCACCTGCCTTCAGTACACCGAGAATGCTGACCAGCATATCTGTGGAGCGCATCATACACAAAGCGACAACAACTTCCGGACCGACAGCCGTTTCACGTAAATAATGCGCCAACCGGTTGGCCTGTGCGTTCAGTTCGCCATAGGTCAATACCGCACCGTCACAGGTTACCGCCGCTCGATCGGGATTTTCGCTGGCCTGCGCTTCAAATAAGCCATGCAAAGTCTGATTGACCGGAAAAGCTACCGTTGTCGCGTTCCATTGTGTGACTTGCCGCGCCCACTCGCTATCGGTCAACATGGACAATACGCCAAGCTTGATCTCAGGCGTTGCCGTGACCGCATCAACCAGTGTCTGGAAATGGCCAGCCATGCGCGCAATCGTTTGTGCTTGAAACAAGTCGTTGCGGTATTTGAATGATAATAAAAGGCCGTCGTCATGGTCTGCGACCATCAGCCGCAAATCGAAATTTTCAATGGATCGGTCGATGGCTTTCGGTGTCAGTGTCCACCGGCTCCATTTTTGTGGCTGGCCTTCACTGCCAAGCGTCAAGTGGGCCAGATTGTCATCTTGATCAACCGAATCCTGCTGTAATCCAAGCCAGGTTTGATAAATCGGCCAGTGGTCGGCATTGCGCTCCGGTTGCAGTTGTTCCACCAGCAGTGAAAATGGATAGTCGGCATGCGCCAGGGCGTCGGACACACTATCGCGAATTTGTTGCAGGTACGTGATGAAAGTTCGAGACGGATCGAGTTGACTGCGCAGTGCAATTGGATTGACAAAATTACCGACGACATCCATAAAACGCACCTGTGGACGACCACTGCTGGCGGTGCCGACAATCAGATCATGTTGATGAGTATAACGGTATAACAGCACCTTATACACCGCCAGTAGCGTCATAAACAAGGTTGCGTCATTTATTCTGCCCAGGTGCTTGAGTTTTTGCGTTTGTGCTGGGCTGAGCTGTAGTGTGTGCGATGCCCCACAGTAAGCCGGTACCGGTGGCCTGGGATAATCGGTTGGCAGTGCTAATATCGGCAATGTGCCGTCCAATCGATTTCGCCAGTATTCCCGGTCGACCTGACAGGCCTTAGCTTGCAGGTAGTTTTGCTGCCAAGTGACAAAATCGTGATAGCTTGCGGTATTTTCCGGATGACGTGGCAGCTGCCGAGGGTACTGAGCCACCTCGCATTCTATCTGTGCTTTCAGATTATCGAGCAGAATCAATGCGGAACGTAAATCAACCGCGATATGGTGCGCACAAAAAAGCAGAATATGACGGTGTTTTTTTAACTCATATAATGTTATATGCAGCGTATCGCCATTGTCCAAATCAAATGGTTTGCTGATGCGTTGCGTCATGTCCGTCTGAATGTCGCTTTCTTTCCAGCCCGATGTATCGATTGTCACGAAGTATTCCGGCCAGTCATGCGGTTGCAGCGGATTCTGCTCAACGTCATCGTCTTTCATATGAAAGCGCATACGCAGTTGTTCGTGCCGCAACCGCAATCGATCGAATGCCTGCCGCACGGTCTCCGCACGCAACTCACCTTCCAATTCAATGGCAAAATGCAGGTTATACCCGATACTCCCGACTTCCAAGTTGTGCACCATCCAAATAGCTTTTTGTGCATGGGACAATTTTAAGGATGAAGTGGTTGACAATTCCGGTTTGTGATCTAAATCCGCATTTGCAATTGCCGGCGTAATCGTCTGCATGCCGTTGTGCGCCAGAGTTTCCGCCAATGCCCGGATGGAACGGTCGGATAACAACCATGCAAGTGGCACATCCGTATCCAGTAATGCATCCACAGCATGTTTGAATTCGACGGTACGCAAGGAATCGAGACCCAATGCGCGAAGCGGTGTTTGTGTATTCAAATCTGATTTTGCAATACGCATGGATTGCGCCAAACAGGTGCGGAAAAAGTCCGTGAGCAAGTCGATGCACTGCAACTTAGTTGACCGATGGAGCGCCTCGCGTAATGCAGCCACATCTCCAGTCTCTTGAAAAACATCAATTGTCGTGACAGCATCTTCGCCGGATTGCGCCAGAACAGGCATCTGCCGTTCGACCCAGGCTTGCTTACACGCCTGGCGTTGAATTTTTCCGCTGGAGGTTTTCGGCACGGCACCTGGGGCGACCAGTACCAGCATACCGATGGGTGCATCGCTGGATTCACTAAGTGCCTGACGCATCGCGGCAAGTATTTCTCGGCATTTTTCTTCAGTCAGCTTCTTGCGCCGCGCTTCGGCGACAATTACCAGCGTTTCTTCATTATCATGCCAGACCGAAAATGCCACGCAACAACCCGGGCGCAAATTCGTCACATTGTCTTCCAGTATTTGCTCAAAATCGTGCGGATAATAATTCTGACCACGCAGGATAATGAGATCTTTGATACGACCGGTGACATACAGGCTGCCCTGCTTGAGTATACCGAGATCACCGGTACGCAAATAACCGATACGATCGGCACGCATCACGCCGGAATCTGCCGTTTCCAGCACCGCACCAAACGTCTGTTGCGATTCAATCGGTCGGTTCCAATAACCCTGCGTAACACTCGGCCCGCCGATCCAAATCTCACCTTCGATTTCATCCGCGCATAATCTGCCGGTATCGGGATTCACTATCCGTACCTGATTGTCCTCAGCAGGATAGCCGCAATCAACCCATTCCCGCTTTGTCTGTTCGGCTTCACTGACTTTAAACTGCGCTATGCTATCCGAGTGTTGGGGCGTGTAATGCCGCCCGGTTACAAATAACGTCGCTTCGGCCAATCCATAGCACGGATAAAAAGCCTTTTTACTAAAACCGCACTGAGAAAAAATCTGTGCAAAGCGGTCCAGTGTATTTGCACGGACGAGCTCGGAACCGTTGAATGCCAGTGTCCAGCAACTCAAATCGACGGTATGGGTTTGTTCCGGAGTAATTTTCCGGGCGCACAGTTCATAGGCAAAATTGGGTCCGCCCGAAGTCGTAACACGATATTTGGAAATGGTGTTCAGCCATCGGATCGGTTTTTCCAGAAATGTCATCGGCGACATCAGAATCGCAGTCGTGCCGAGGTAAAGCGGTTGCAGAATATTGCCGATCAGTCCCATATCATGATAGAACGGCAACCAGCCCGCAACAACGGTTTCGTCTGTATGCCGGAACGCCGCGCGGATGGCGCGCTGGTTGGCCATGAGATTACCGTGACTGACCATCACGCCTTTTGGATCTCCGGTAGAACCCGAGGTGTACTGCAAAAATGCCAGACTGTCAGATGCTGGTACCAACGGCTTCCAGGCGGGTGCATCACTATGTTCAATCCGATCGGTGGATAGCCAGATACATGCGTTACCAACGTTGTTTTCCTGCCAGTCGGCATGCAGTTTTTCATGCCATTCGGCGGTTGTCAGTATCACTTTCGGGGCTGCATCATGAATTATCGTGGTAAGCCGTTGCCGGTGGTGTCTTGACGGCGGATACACCGGTACCGCAACAGTACCTGCATACAGGCAACCGAAAAAAGCAGCGATATAATCCAGACCGGATGGATACAGCAGTAAAGCGCGTTCTCCAGCTAGCTGGCGCTCTTGAAGCCAGCCGGCAATTAAGCGCGCCCGGACGTCCAGTTCTCGATAGGTAAGTACCTGTTCCTGATGCTCGCCGTCTGCAAGAAACACATACGCACAGGCATCGGGCATACGCCCGGCTCTATGTTGCAGTAGCGTTACCAGACTCGTATCAGTGCGCACTAATTGTTGTTTTTTCATCATGATCTCCATCTCGTAAAGATTCAATGCCCTGATTCATGCTGTCAATGCAATCGTGCCAGGTGTTCATGACAATCGATATTGGATCACCAGTTACTTGCCAGTGCCGATTCATTTTGTGCGAAAGCTTCCAGCGTGTATAAATAAAGCGGTCACTTTCCGGTCTTCAGCTTTCCGGTCTTCAGTACAGTTGGTAAACACCGCTCGTTCACGCGTCATAAAAACCAGATCGGCGATCGCTGCAATATAGAAATCGCGGCGCAATGTCTCAATATCGATTTCAACTTCATGCACCCGTGACACCGCAAAGCTGGCAATGCACTTCAAATGGATAACGCTCGACAAGATTATGTTTGGCTTGAGTCAGCATGTCGTAAAAAACGCAATCCGATGCACATGCGCTTCAAGGTTTGCCTTCCAGACATGAACTGTTTGTTCCGGCAACATGGCGCCGGTATGCAACTCATTGTATGCCAATGCCGAAGTTGTCATGCCGCCTTGCAGGTAAAGGACCGGATTTGTTGCGCCATTAATGTCAGCAATTCAGTTTCCGCACTATGCAGAAAAAAATGATCGCCCGGAAGAAGATGCAATGTAAATCGACCATGTGTTTCATCTTTCCAGGACGCAAGCTGGCCCAGATCGACTTCCGTATCCTCAGAACCGCCAAATACAGTAATCGGGCAACCGAGTAATCGAGGATGCTGTTGATAACAATACGATTCGAATAAAGAAAAATCCGTCCTGAGTGCCGGCAACACCAGCGCCATAAGTTCGTTGTTTTCAAGTACTGCTTGTGGCGTTCCGTTTAATTTGCGCAGTTCTTCGATCAATGCAGACTCAGGCAATGAACTGAGCCGGCGGCGGCATTTTTGCCGCGAAGGTGCCGCACATCCTGACGTAAATAAATGCGCCGGTATCGGAAGATGTTCTTTTGCAAGCCGATGACTTACTTCAAAACCGATCAGGCCACCTAAGCTGTGACCGAAAAACGCAAAAGGCACTTCAAGGTACGGCGAAATTTCTCTGACAATGGCTTTAACCAGACTCGACAACTCTTCAATCGGTGATTCGTGCATACGCATACCGCGCCCCGGTAACTGTATCGGGCAAATATCAATCGTTTCTAAAAAAAAACCAAACCAGTTCTGAAATATTGCCGCACTGCCCCCAGCATAGGGTAGGCAAAACAGGCGCAATCGAATACTCGGCGACACACGCACCTTTGGCAGCCACAACGAAATGCACTTATCCGTCGAAGTCATTATCTAACCGGTCGAATTGTTCTACTCGGCGCTTACTTTGGCTTTGGTCACAGCTTCCGCCATCTGTTTACGCAAACTCAACGGCCTCATGTCCGTCCACACTTCCTCAATATAGGTCAGACAATCGCCCTTTTTACCGGACTTGCCCACAGCACACCACCCGTTCGGTATTTCTTTGTACTCGGGCCATATTGAATATTGTTCTTCATGATTAATTACCACATGATAAATAGTTGTATCTTCTTCATCATTCCAGGCCATAGTACTTCTATCTCCATATTGATTGAAAAAACATATTCGATAGGCCGGTAAAAACGATCTTCTATCGTGGGTTTAGAGGCTAAATCTGTATGTCCAAACAGTCAATGCGGCAAATTGTCGCACCGGCGGAAATCATTCGATATGAAATTTGCTTCGATAACGTACCAGCGATAATGAAGATACACGGGTAGAAATCTTATGGCAGGCATCAAAAGCAACTGCGGGTAAAGCCATCAGGGCGACCGTATCGCGTTTCATACGTTCGGCAATAGTCTCAGTTTGGCCGCGCAGCTTAGCTTGTTGGCGCTTGATGCACCCATCCAGCAATTTGGCATTCAGGGCATTGAAATCAGATGCAATGGGTCGCGGTACCATGAAGTGACGGCGACTGTAGCCAACCATACCTTCAACATTGCCCTTGTCATTGCCATGGCCAGGCCGCCCAAATTTGTCTTCAAACAAATAATGACTTTGCAATTCGCTGAATGCCTTGGTACGCTGGCATTTGCCATCGCCCAGTATCTTGGCTACTGCAATCTTGATGTTGTCGCATAGGATCGATTGTGGCACCCCACCCAAAAATGCAAAAGCAGCAACATGCCCATCCAGGAAGGATTCAGTATCTTTAGTTGGATAGGCTCTGACAAAACAACCATCCGAATGCGGTAGATCAAGACAGAAATAATGGAAGCGAACCAGTTTGCCGCCAATAAAGCCGTGTTCTTCCCGTAACCGCTCCAATATCCGTATCGCAGGCGTTGCTTGTCGGCTTCCAAAATGGCATCAATGATGCCAGTAAATCCAGCAAGCTTTGGTGAAATGGGCTCTTTCTTGCGCCGGTAACCTGGCGGTGCAGCGTATTGGCACATCTTCTTGACAGTCTTGCGGTGAACTCCAAAATAACGCGCAACTTCACGCTCGCTTTTGCCTTCCACCATCACCGCTCGCCGAATCTTCACTTCATGCTCATCGCATCAGCTTACAGGCTTAAGACTGGTACATACATGGACACCCACGGTATGCCAAACTTTCAGTCAATGATTTAGAGAAGGTAAAGATTGCAGCCATACATCCGGACTTTATGTGAAGCTCATTGCCTCTGTCCCTGATGGAATACGCTGGTTGAGGCTCTATCACTTTTACGCGCTTGATGTGCTTGTACCAGTACGGGCTTTCCCAACCACGGTCTGACCTATCTTGCCATCATGTCATGATTGCCTGTGCAATCGGTAAAAGTTTTTCTCCTTAAACTCGTTGCTGATGCGACATCACCAATACGGCTTCTATTCATCCGTACGATCAGGCTACGGCAGCGGATGCTGCCGCAGTATGATTGGGGTGGAATGTAGTGTCTTTGGCAAGCAATGCCCAGATGATACGTACGTTCTTGTTCGCCAGAGCAACAGCGGCAACATTCTTGTTGCGCCGCGCTATCAGTTTGCTCAACCAGCTCTCTGGTTCAACTTTGTTCTCAGCAAAGCGGATAACCGCTCGTGCTCCGTGGATCAGTAAAGTGCGCAAGTAAGTGTCGCCACGTTTACTGATGCCGAGCAATTTTTGCTTGCCACCGCTGGAGCATTGCTTTGGAACCAATCCGAACCATGCTGAAAGTTGCCTGCCGTTCTTGAATTCCGTAGCATTCCAGACCGTTGCCACAATGGCGCTGGCTGTGATCGGGCCAATACCGGGATTGGCTTCCAGTTTCTTGCTGGCTTCGTTCTTTTTATGCCACAGCTTGATTTGCAACTCTAATTCTTCCACTTGGCGATCCAATTCCTTGAGATGATCGTTTAGTCTTTCAAGCAACCGACGCATAGTTCCTGGCAAACCATTCTCAGCATCTTCCAGAATATCCGGCATACGTTTGTTGATGGATCGGATCCCCTGAGGCATCACGATACCAAACTCAGAGAGCAAACCACGCATCTGATTTGCCTGTGCAGTTCTGGCCTTGACGAAACCCTGTCTGGCACGGTGCATCGAAAGAATCGCTTGTTGCTCAACATCCTTGATCGGTACAAAACGCATGTTGGGTCGGCTCACTGCTTCACAAACCGCTTCTGCATCTGCCATGTCATGCTTGTTAGTCTTCACATAAGGTTTGACGAACTGGGGTGACATGAGTTTGACAGTATGACCAAATTCGCCCAGCTTTCTCGCCCAGTGGTGTGAACTACCGCAGGCTTCCATGCCAACCAGGCAGGGATCAAGATTGGCAAAGAACCTCGCCATCTCGCTACGGCGCAGCTGCTTACGTAGCACAGCTTTGCCGTACATATCCACCCCGTGAATCTGAAATACTTCTTTTGCCAAATCAATGCCTATCGTTGTAATCTTCATGTCGGACGCTCCTCTCTTGTTTAGTGGCCTTTAATGCACCACTACTTTGGCACTTCGATGCCTTTTAGGGTAGTGGGCGTCCATTCCATTACTTTTATTCCGCCATGCACGCGAAATTTAGTGTGCCTCAGTGGTATTTTTACGAAAAGTCGAATAGAGGCGAAGAATTCTCGACTACTTGCCCGTTTTCCAACCGGATGCATCGATCCGCCAAATGAAAATATTGTTCATCGTGAGTAATAACGATTACTGTTTTTCCACGTGTTCTAAGATCATTTAATATAACGGTATAAAAGAGTTCTTTAAAAAGCGGATCCTGGTCCGCTGCCCATTCATCAAATACATAAAAAGGCCGATCCTCAAGATAAGCCGTTATAAGCGCCAGTCGTTTACGCTGACCTTGCGATAGTTCTATAGTCGAGAAAATTCCATTGGTTACTGTTACCTTATGATCAAGCTTCAACTCGGATAAATAGCTACGCACTCTATGATCAAGATTCTCAGCCATTAAGCCCAATAAGCTTTCAAACAGATAAAAATCTGAAAAAACAACTGCAAAGTACTGCCGGTAATTTTCTCTATTATTTTCGTCAATTTCGATTCCATTTAACCTAATTTGACCACTTTCTGGACTATACAAACCCACTAGTAGCAAGGCCAACGTGGATTTTCCACTACCATTTCCACCAGTAATAAACACCAACTCTCCGGGTTGGAATGTTAAATTCAAAGGACCTAAAGTAAACTTATGTTCATCACCTTCGCGCATATATTGATGAGTAACAGCCATTAACTCCAATTTTCCAGAATGTTCAGAAGTCTCCGTCAGTTTCAATTCAATTGAAACTTCTGCTTGCTTAATCAACTCTTTTTTCAGGTAATTAATTTTGCCAAGCGCAACGCTTGCACGACTGAAAGCAGGCAAACCACCGAGTGCTGCAGTTAATGGAGCCATCATATAAAGCAGTGTCAAAGTAAAACCAGACGCAATTTCTGACGTAACTGATTGCCAACCAACAGCTTCAAAAAGAATGAATCCGATGAGGAAATATAGGAGTGTCGTCCCAAATATTCCAGCCAAAACAAAAAGTGTCATCGCAGAAATGATTTCTCTTCGGCAAGTTTCAGCTGTAGGATAAAGTACATCTTCAAGAAACGCTCTCCGTCTTTGGAGATTAAGCTTGATTTCCTTTATTCCATAAATCAATCCTCGAAAATGTGCAAATAATGCGTCACCCTGTTCTCGAGCAACCCTCAAAGGCTTAATGGCTTTCACAGTACTCAAATGGTAAATCATAATGCCAAAAGCAATAATAACAAGTACGATCATAAACAATTGCCACGACAACCAACTAAGGTAAATCAAACAACCTAATACCCAGGAAATATTGATACACATTTGAGGAATTAGTTGAAAGGATTCAATGAGAACGGCAACATCATCAGTTAAATTAGCCAGTAACCTAGGCGCACCAAGCTGTTGCAGTAAACGCAGGGGAGCGTTAATGATGCGGCGACTCAATTCCATACGTAAATTACGCGCTGCTGTCTGTCCGGCGCGCATAATGGCAATGGTCGAAAAAATTTGGGTAAATATTACCAGCACCGCAAGACCAGCAAAGTGGAAAACTGTCAATCTAAAATCGGATGACGTCGCATGCAATTCAGTATTGATCAAACCAATCAATGCAGCGCTTCCAAGTCCACTCACGATACCTGTAATCACAGCCAATACAATATTTTTTTGGGAACATTTAATGAGGTGAAAGGCAATATCCATATTAAAGATTAAGTTTTATTCGACTTGCAAGTTGCATGAAAACAAATTGTTATGTATTTAATCAATCAACAGTTAATTTAAGCTCAAATCGTTATTTAAGAAATTGCTTTGTTAAAAATTACTAATCACTCCCTTAAACTCTAAAAATGATAAATACGTGCCGAATAACGCATGCTCTGTTGATTATTGGCTTTTGTTTCAATTACCAGCATCTGAAGCGAAAGCTCAATGAGCGCATATCTGCCCAGATTTCGTTAATGTAGTAAGACATTCTTCCTTCTTCCCTGTTTTACTTACAGCACACCAATTTCTAGGTACTTTCTTATAATCAGATCAGGCCAGATAGAATATTGTTGTTCATGATTAACAACTACGAGTTATGTTATCGTTAGTGTTTTGTCTTCATTCTACGTATAAATTAAAAAATTCTCTCGAATTAGCAAAAACCACAAGTATTCCGAGAGATGGAAAAAGCTCTTTAGACTAAATCTGACAGACTTTTGAGTCAACGCGGCATATTGTCACATGAGGCAAAATGTCGCACTAGAATTTTCCTATAAATAGCGGTGTAAAAATAATGGGATGGACGCCCACCTGTTGACACCAATATACTCTACCGGACGGATTAGACTTATGTCTACTTTGAAGACGAAACTGCCTGCTCCAGTGCTTCACGAATAAAGTGAAGTGGCCCCTATGAACTGTACAACCTGAGGTTAGAATTAAGCTCTGATATGGATAGTTAATCAAGCACAGGCAGTCTGATGAATTGCTTGAAATTGATAATAAACCTCATTGGGGGTTTGATTATCAAGACCTTGATGAAAACGTTCCTGATTGTACCAGGCAAACCACTGAGTCAAACTTTTTCTTACATCCTTTAAGTCACTGAATGCTTTGGTGTATAAGAGTTCATACTTTACTGTACGCCATAGCCGTTCAACAAAAATATTATCATGGTAACAACCCTTTCCATCCATGTTGATCTGGATATCGTGATTCTTCAAAACAGCTATCCATGCTTCGCTGGTGAACTGAGCACCCTGATCGGTATATATTGGGAACCAGTTAAAGAAGGTATGTTGCTCCTTACCGTATTACCGCTAACGACCAAATCAAACGACTCCGCTTTCATTTTAGTTTTCAAAAAACTCCTCAGTCGGCGATAAGATTTCTTGTCAAAGGTAGTTTAGATAATTCACCAATAGGTCCAATTGATTATACTGCAATGAATAGAGATTCAATTTGGCTGCCAATTACCAACGGAAATAGTGCCGATCTCGAGATTTTTGTCACCGACTTATCAGAAACCTCTTATTTTAAAATAGATCTCATAAATCTTATCGTAGTGGATTTAACAAAAGAAAAGGATTCCTTGACTTTAACCAAGCACTTAGGTCTGGTAGAAAATGAACAATATGATGTATTTTGCTGGCTTAGAGATGTAGATTACTTCGAGTTGAAAGAGGCAGCCAGCGCTACTGCATTGATTAGTTTTATATATCAAGGGAATTCCTACACTTGTACAGGCACACTGTTGAATGATTTAGGAAGTACTTTGACTCCTTGGTTTGTTACTGCCAATCATTGTATATCAGACCAATCTGTGGCAAATACTGCAGAATTTGACTGGCATTATGAGTCCATATTATGTGGTGGTTCTTATACATCTTCTAGGCACCAGAAATCTTTTGGGGGAGCCGAATTACTTTGGAATGACTTTACGTGGATGTTTCTTTTATTAAATTAAGGAATCCACCCCCCCTTTGGAACTATTTATCTGGGATGGAATACTGGACTCCACTTTGCTGACTGTTCGAGTCGCAAGCTTGTCTTGCACCAGTCAGCCGACGACAGCAAGTATCACCGGAATCGCAATCAGCGAGAGGATTTTGGCAACCGCCTCTGCCGTAGCCAAATAGTTCATGTTCGCTCCGCTTGACATTGGTGTAATTGCAGAATGGTGAGGATAGGCTTTTGAGCGCACGGTCCCCACAATCTGGCTGTCTTCGGTTGGCGGCGTGGCATGTCGCTGCGTGTCCCGTTGAGCGAGGTGTTAGGCGTCACGCTGACTAAGTTCATGGTGCGGCCTTCTTCCAATGAGTCGCTATTTCATTCTCGGGCCATGCTCTGAGCAGATTGCCTTCGGATGTTGTGGACAAATCGTTTGTGCTCAAGCTTGAGTACGGACGATCTGCGATGTCGACGTAAGTAGCACCAAGAGTCCGAATATTCTTGTGCCCCATCCAGGCAATGAGGAACCGGCCGTCCCGTTGGAGAGCGGGAATGCGAACTGGGTCGCGCCAATCGCCGCCATCGGCTTTGCCAGCAATCAATACGTTCATCGCCGGCCCGCTACCAACGTTGCGAATCGACCAGCCATCTTCATGGGTGTACTCGAAGACAAGAACTGGCCTGATCGACGTCACGGCCGACTTGGAAGATAAGCTGTATGACAGCCCGAAC
>Ga0073899_10002604_pt1 | contig 16158 bp, 13 predicted proteins | sample KloWWTmetaKNB5Ph_FD_88975 | JGI IMG/M metagenome (GOLD analysis project Ga0073899, IMG submission 88975) | Active sludge microbial communities from Klosterneuburg, Austria, studying microevolution and ecology of nitrifiers - Klosterneuburg... | ecosystem: Engineered > WWTP > Aerobic digester >...
CCGCCTGCGCGACATGATCGCCAACCGGCCCGACTGGTGCATCAGCCGCCAGCGCAGCTGGGGCGTGCCGGTGCCCTTCTTCCTGCACCAGGACACCGGCGCGCTGCATCCGCGCACGATGGAGATCCTCGACCAGGCCGCCGACATCGTCGAGCACGGCGGCATCGAGGCCTGGAGCCGCGTCACGACCGAAGAGATCCTCGGCGCCGAGGATGCCGCGCACTACACCAAGAGCAGCGACATCCTGGAGGTGTGGTTCGACTCGGGCTCCACCTTCTGGCACGTGCTGCGTGGCAGCCACGCGCACGCCTATCCGAACGGCGCCTCGCACGCCGCCGGCCCCGAGGCCGACCTCTACCTCGAAGGCCACGACCAGCACCGCGGCTGGTTCCACAGCTCGCTGCTGCTGGGCTGCGCCATCGAGGACCGCGCGCCCTACAAGGGCCTGCTGACCCACGGCTTTGCCACCGACGGCCAGGGTCGCAAGATGAGCAAGAGCCTGGGTAACACGGTCGAGCCGCAGAGCGTCACCACCAAGCTGGGCGCCGAGATCGTGCGGCTGTGGGTGGCGTCGACCGACTATTCGGGCGACCTCAACATCGACGACAAGATCCTCGCCCGCGTCGTCGATGCCTACCGGCGCATCCGCAACACGCTGCGCTTCCTGCTCGCCAACACCAGCGACTTCGACCCCGCCACCGACGCGGTGCCGGCCGACCAGCTGCTGGAGATCGACCGCTGGGCGCTGGCGCGAGCGAGCGAGCTGCAGGCCGATATCCTCAAGCACTTCGACGCCTACGAGTTCCACCCGGTGGTCAGCAAGCTGCAGGTCTTCTGCTCCGAGGACCTGGGCGCCTTCTACCTCGACGTGCTCAAGGACCGCCTGTACACCAGCGCGCCCAAGAGCCTGGCGCGCCGCTCGGCCCAGACCGCGCTGTGGCAGGTCACGCACGCGATGCTGCGCTGGATGGCGCCCTTCCTCAGCTTCACCGCCGAGGAGGCCTGGGCGATCTTTGCCGCGGGCAAGACCAGCGGCTCGATCTTCACCGAGACCTACTGGCCCTTCGCCACCCCCAACGAGGCCCTGCTGGCCAAGTGGGCGCGCATCCGTGCGATCCGTGATGCGGCCAACAAGGAGATCGAGGCCCTGCGCGGCACCGGTGCGGTCGGTGCGTCGCTGCAGGCCACGTTGACGATCACGGCGGGTGCCGATGACGCCGCTCTGCTGCGCAGCCTGGGCGAGGACCTCAAGTTCGTCACCATCACCTCGGCGGTGACGGTGGTCGACGGCGCCGAACTGGCCATCGTGGTCACGCCTGCCGCCACCGTGAAGTGCGAGCGCTGCTGGCACTACCGCGACGACGTGGGCGCCGACGCTGCACACCCGACGGTCTGCGGGCGTTGCGTGAGCAACCTGGAGGGCAGCGGCGAGCTGCGCACGGTGGCCTGACGGCCTGACCAGCGGGCGAGTCCCGACGCTCCCGCGTCAGAAACTCGCCCGCGACTTGATCAGGAGCTGCACCTTTTTCACGTCCGGGCCGGCGTTGACGGGAAACGCCAGGTCCACGTGCAGCACGTTGCTGAAGGCCGTGCGGGTGCTGACGATGCGCAGGCCGGTGCCGAGGTTGCCGAGCCAGCCCGTGCTCGATGAGCTGGATGGGGCAGACGGGGTGGCGGTGCTGGCGTCTGCGCCACCCCAGGCGCGCCCCACGTCCAGGAAGGCGGCTCCGCCGAAGCGGAACAGCTCCCAGAGGTACAGGTCGGTGTAGAAGCGCTCTTCCAGGGTGAGGAGCGCGCGCCGGTGGCCGTTCTGGTAGCGCAGCGGGTAGCCGCGCAGGCCGTTGTCGCCGCCCAGCTGGAGGGTGTCGGTGCCGTCCGGACGGGTCAGCTGGTCGAAGGCTGCCGAGGCGTAGAACAGGCGGCGCGTGCTGCGCGGCAGGTAGTACTGAGCCTGCAGCCGCAGGTGCTGGCGCTGCAGGCCGGCCGAGGAGGCTTCGCCGTCCAGCGAGGCCGAGGCCATCAGCGTCTGCCGGGGCGCCGGCTCGAAGCCGTCGGCGATGCGGCCCGAGTAGAGCAGGGCGTTGCGCGTGGTGCCGAAGCGCCCGGAGGCCCAGCCCAGCTGCAGCGTGGCGGTCTGCCCGAGCGCGAAGAACTCCGGGCGGCCGATCAGGTTGCGGTTGACCTGGCGGCTGTAGGCGTCCTCGATCCACTGCCAGCGCAGGAAGGGCGCCACGACCTTCTGGTCGGTGGGCAGGCCCTGCGGCGCGAGCAGGCCGTCGGCGCTCTCGTAGGCGTCGCGCTGGTAGGTCAGGCCGAGGCTGGTGCGTAGCACCCAGCCCTGCACCCAGCCGTCGGACCAGCCGCCGAAGACCTCGCCCTGCCGGGTGTGGTGGCGGTACTGGCTGACGATGCGCCCGCCTTCGTACTGGGCGTCGATGCGGTCGTCACGCACCGCCGACAGGCCTGCAGCCCAGCGGGTGTCGAGCGCGTAGAAGGGCCGGGCGACCGCGGCGGCGTCGCGCCGGCCGTCGCTGTTGGTCGCGTGGCGCAGGTCCACGGACGCCCAGGTGCCGAAGGCGCGTTCGTTGGAGAACTGGATCTCGGTGCCGGAGCGGTCGACGTTGGTGGTCCGGCTGATGCCCAGCGTGGTGCCGGTGCCGAAGACGTTGTAGTCCTTCAGGTGCAGCCCGCTGGAGTTGGCGCCGCCGCTGCGCCCGGCGCTGGCGCCGATGTCCAGCGACCAGGTGTCGCGGGTGACCACCAGGATGTCCACCTCGCCGTCGCGCACCGCCAGGGGCCGGAACTCCGCATCGTAGAAGTACTGGCTGGAGCGCAGCAGGCGCTCGCTTTCCTCGATCAGCCGGGCGGACACGACCTCGCCCGGATTGAACAGCAGGGCGCGCTCGACCACGTGGGCGCGCGTGCGGATGTGCAGGGTGTTCGCCAGGTCGAACAGCCAGTTGCGCTCACGCGGGTTGGCGGGGTCGAAGATGTCCTGGTTCCGGACCTGGATCCGCCCGATGCGCACGCCGGCGGCCTCCAGTTCAACCCAGGACGGCAGCGGTGCCGCCGCCGCCGTTGCCGGCTCAGCCGCCTGTCCTGCCGCTTCCTGCTGTGCCACCGCCGGGCACAACCAGGGCAGCCACAGCAGTGCAACGGCGAGGCTCAACCAGGGGCGGCCGTGGGGTCGGTGCGTCAGGGGGGCGGAGGCGGGCACGGCGGCAGTGTGCTGGGGGCGGCTGATCGAGGGCTGAAGACGGGTTGTGCAGCAGCGGGAGGCTGCCATGACCCATCTCGAGTGGGGCCTTGCGCTGCATCATGTCGCAAGTTCGCACTTCGGCCTGCGGTTTGCAGGGGCTTCGGGGTGTGGATGCTGCCGCCGCGGGACACTCGTCGCATGGAGCAAATGGTCCCCGCAGCCCTCGTGCCCGCCGACAGTGCGCCCCGCCTGCACGGCGACTTGGCCGTCTGGCTGGTGATCCTGATCGAGCTGGCCACCTTCGCACTGCTGTTCGCCAGCTTCGCCTTTGCGCGCATCTGGGAGCCGCAGGTGTTCGCGCAGTCGCAGGCGACGTTGGACCTTCGCTTCGGCGCGGTCAACACCATGCTGCTGGTCAGCGGCAGTGCCGGCGTGGCGCGGGCGGTGCAGGCGCTGCGCGCCGGCGCGGCGCCGGCCCGTGCGGGGCGCTGGTGGCTGTTCGCCCTGGCCTGCGGGGTCGCCTTCCTGGCCTTGAAGGGGGTCGAGTACGCCGACAAGTTCGAGGCGGGGGTGGGCCTGACCACCAACACCTTCTACATGTTCTACATCCTGCTGACGGGCTTCCACTTCCTGCATGTGCTGGTGGGCGTGGTGTTCATCGCGGTGCTGTGGTTCCACACCCGCCGCGGTGCCTACGGGCCCGGGCGTACCCATGTGCCGGAAACCGGCGCGGCGTTCTGGCACATGGTCGACCTGCTGTGGATCGTGCTGTTCCCGCTGGTCTATGTCATGAAGTGAGGCAGGGGGAACATGGCGATGTCGTTGTTGAAGAACCCGGTCGACCGCATCTGGCTGGCGCTGATGGTGGCCACGGCCATCACCTTCTGGCTCGGCGAGAGCGGCCTGGCGAGCAGCGCGGGCGCCGTGTCGGTGGGGCTGATGTTCGGGCTGTCGCTGCTCAAGGGCGTGCTGGTCATCCTCGACTTCATGGAGCTGCGCCAGGCGCCGGCGCTGTGGCGGCGGGTGATGCTGGGCTGGCTGACGGTGGTGATCGCGCTGATCCTGCTGGCCTGGACGATCGCCCGCTGGCGTGCGGGGGCTTGAACGGGCCTGTCGGGTTCGTTTTCAGGGGCGCGCTCAGGTGTGCCAGACGCGCGGCTCGGCGGCCGGCAGGTCCCAGGCGGCTTCGCGCCAGGCACCGCGCACCGCACGCAGCAGGTGGAACAGCGGCTCGGTGGGCCCGGCCAGGGCGCGCAGCACGATCAGGCGCGGCTGGGCGCGGGTGACCCCGGCGAACAAGCCGGACGCCTCGATCAGCGCGCGTGCACCCTCGATGGCCTGGGTGACGCGCGCTTCGGCCGGGTCGCTGCCCCAGGCCAGCCAGGCAGTGGCCTGGGCGCGCTGGCCGGCCAGGCCCAGGGGCGAGTCCAGCAGCAGCCGGTCGCTGGCGTCGATGCGGGCCTGCTCCAGCCAGAGGCCGTCGATGGCGATGCGCTGGTCGAAGTGGCCGGCCGCAAAGGGTGCGCCCGCAGCTGGCAGGCCCAGCGCGAGCAGGTCCCAGCCGAGCATCGCGGCACCGGGCGCCAGCGTCACCTGCAAGTCGTTGACGGCGCGCGCACCGTCGTAGACCAGCGTTTCCAGCGGCAGCCACTCCAGCCGGGCGCCTTCGCCCACCTGCAGCCGCACCTGCTGGGTGGCGTCCTCACCCCCGCTGCGGTACCAGCGGGTGGCGCCGGGCGTGGTGAGCAGCGCGTGGCTGCCGGGGCCCAGGCGGGCCTCCACCTCCAGCCGGTCGCCGCCCACCAGCCCGGCGGGCGGGTGCACCAGCACGTGGTGGCAAATGGCCGAGCCCTCCGGGTAGAGCGCCTTGAGCACCCGCAGTGGTCCGCGGTGCGATGAGCGGGCGCGCGTCGCGCTGCGCGCCGGGGCGCCGGGGCCGAGGGCGTCGCAGGTGTAGTCCAGCCGCAGCGCGGCGTGCCAGCCCATGCGTCCAGGGCCTCAGACGGGCGCGGTGAGCAGGCCGCGCTCCTCGATGAAGCGCACCACCGCGGCCAGGCCCTCGCGCGTCTTCAGGTTGGTCATGACGTAGGGCCGGCGGGTGGCGAAGTCCGGTCGCATGCGGCGGGTATCGGCCTCCATCACCGCCAGGTCGGCGCCCACGTGCGGCGCCAGGTCGGTCTTGTTGATCACGAAGAGGTCGCTCTTGGTGATGCCCGGCCCGCCCTTGCGCGGGATCTTCTCGCCCGCGGCCACGTCGATCACGTAGATCGTCAGGTCGCTGAGTTCAGGGCTGAAGGTGGCGGCCAGGTTGTCGCCACCGGACTCGATGAAGACGATGTCCGCATCGGGGAACTTCTCCAGCATGCGGTCCACCGCTTCGAGGTTGATCGAGGCGTCCTCGCGGATCGCGGTGTGCGGGCAGCCGCCGGTCTCCACGCCCATGATGCGCTCGGGCGCCAGTGCGCCGGCCACGGTGAGCAGGCGCTGGTCTTCCTTCGTGTAGATGTCGTTGGTGACGACGACCAGGTCCCAGCGCTCGCGCATGGTTTTGCAGAGCATCTCGACCAGCGTGGTCTTGCCGGAACCGACGGGGCCGCCCACGCCCACGCGCAGCGGCGGGAGCGTCTTGGTGCGGCGGGGGATGGCGTGCAGGGCGGAGGTCATGCGCAGGGCTTCAGAGGGGGCGGGTCATGAAGACGCTGAAGGGGTCTTCGGGGTAGTCGGCAAAGGGGCCGCACTCGGCAAAGCCGAAGCGGGCGTAGAGGCGGCGCGCCGGGTCGAAACCGGGCACGCTGCCGGTTTCCAGGCTCAGCCGGGCCAGGCCGCGCTGGCGCGCTGCGTCGAGGATGTGCGCCAGCAGCGCCGCGCCCACGCCGCGGCGCAGGTGGGAGCGGGCGGTGCGCATGGACTTGAGCTCGCCGTGGTGGGCATCGAGCTGCTTGAGTGCGCCGCAGCCGAGCAGCGCGGTGCCCTCCCAGACGGTCCAGAAGGTGATGTCCGGCGCGCGCAGGCGGTCCAGGTCGAGCGCGTGCACGCTTTCCGGCGGCGACAGCTCGAACATGCCGGCCAGGTGCTCGCCCAGCAGGGCCTGCACGGCCGGGTGGCTCAGGTCGTCGGTGCGGATGTCCATGCGGCGCTCCCGTGGGTGGGCTGAGGGTGGACTGAGGATGCTTGCAGGGAGGGTCAGGACCGGAACAGGCGCGAGTACTGCGCCTCATGCCGGGCGGCCAGGATGGCCTGCACCGGCGCGAAGTTCTGGCGCTGTGGCGGATCGGCGAGCAAGGCCTGCTCCACCCAGCCGGGCAGGGCGTCGGCGAGCTGGCCGAGCAGGCGCTGGCCGGCGCTCTGGCCCAGCGGCACGGTCTTCACCGCGGCCTGCACCATGTTCTCGGCCCAGCCGAAGCCGAAGGCGATCAGCGCCTCGCGCAGGGGGGCGCCGCTGCGCGCGGCCGCCAGGGCAAAGGCGATCGGCCAAGTGGGGGCGGGCTGCAGCGTGGCCAGCCGTTGCAGGTCGGCGTCGTTCTCACGCTGGCGCAGCCAGTCGGTCAGTGAACGGCCCATCTGCAGCGTCTGCTGGCGCGCCTCGGCGCCGTCGCGGGTGAGGACCACCCAGTCGTTGAGCGCCTCGATGCCTTCGGCTTTGTCTCCACCTTCACCCTTGCCTTCACCGTCCGCAGCGCCTTGCCAGGCCCGCACCGCGGCGGCCAGCAGGGGCAGCTCGGCGCGGGCGAGCACGAGCGCCTGCTGGTCCAGCAGCCAGGCGGTGGCGCTGGCTTCGTCGTGCACGCGTCCGCTGTCCACCGCGGCCTCCAGCCCCTCGGAGTAGCTGAAGCTGCCCACCGGCAGGGCCGGCGAGGCCAGCCAGAGCAGGCGGATCAGCGAGGTGGCGCTCAGTGCTGGCGTGGCGGCGGGGGGCGGGGCCATCGGCGCTCAGTGCCCGTGCGAGTGGTCATGGCCATGGCCATGACCGTGCGAATGTCCATGCCCGCCGCCGTAGGCGCCGCCCTCGGGCTCGAAGGCCTCGGCCGCCTCGCTGACGACCAGGTGCTGGCCGCGCAGCATCTCGGCCAGCACGTGGTCGGGTTCCAGCTTCAGGTGGTCGGGCTGCAGCTCCAGCGGCACGTGGCGGTTGCCCAGGTGGTAGGCCGCGCGCAGCAGGTCGAAGGGCGTGCCGTGCTCGGCGCAGGCGCGTACCACCAGCACCGGCTGCGGGGCTGCCTTCACGAGCACCAGCGAGCCATCCTCGGCCACCAGCACATCGCCGCCGCGCACCTGGCTGCCGCGGGGCAGAAACACACCCAGGCGCCGCCCGCTGGAATCGGTGGCCTCGAAGCGACTCTTTTGCCGCAGGTCCCAGTCCAGCTCCACGCTGGCGGCACGCTGCAGCAGCACCCGCGCGAGGCCCCGGCCCTGCGGGATCAGCTTGTGGACGGTGAGCATGCGCCTCAGAACAGGAAGTAGCGCTGTGCCATCGGCAGCACGCTGGCGGGCTCGCAGGTGAGCAGCTGGCCGTCGGCACGCACCTCGTAGGTCTGCGCGTCGATGTCCATCACCGGCGTGTAGGCGTTGTGGACCATGTCGGCCTTCTTCACGCTGCGGCAGCCGCGCACCGCCACGGTGGGGCGTTGCAGGCCGAGGCGCTCGGGCAGGCCCGTGGCCTGCGCCGCCTGGCTGACGAAGGTGAGCGAGCCGCGCGGCAGCGCCCGGCCGTGGCTGCCGAACATCGGCCGGTAGTGCACCGGCTGGGGCGTCGGGATGCTGGCGTTGGCGTCGCCCATCGCGGCGGCGGCGATGAAGCCGCCCTTCATCACCAGCGCCGGCTTGACGCCGAAGAAGGCCGGCTTCCAGAACACCAGGTCGGCCCACTTGCCCACCTCGATCGAGCCCACCTCGTGCGCGATGCCGTGCGACAGCGCCGGGTTGATGGCCAGCTTGGCGACGTAGCGCTTGACGCGGGCGTTGTCGTGGCGCTCGCTGTCACCCGGCAGGCCGCCGCGCTGCAGCTTCATCTTGTGCGCCGTCTGCCAGCAGCGGATCAGCACCTCGCCGACGCGGCCCATCGCCTGCGAGTCCGACGAGAACATGCTGATCGCGCCCAGGTCGTGCAGGATGTCCTCGGCGGCAATCGTCTCGCGGCGGATGCGGCTCTCGGCAAAGGCCAGGTCCTCGGCGATGCCGGCGTCCAGGTGGTGGCACACCATCAGCATGTCGAGGTGCTCGTCGAGCGTGTTGACGGTGTAGGGGCGTGTCGGGTTGGTGGAGGAGGGCAGCACGTTGGCCTCGCCGACCACCTTCATGATGTCCGGCGCGTGGCCGCCCCCGGCGCCCTCGGTGTGGAAGCTGTGGATGGTGCGGCCCTTGAAGGCGGCGATGGTGTCCTCGACGAAGCCGCTCTCGTTGAGCGTGTCGCTGTGGATGGCCACCTGCACGTCGGTGGTCTCGGCCACAGACAGACAGCAGTCGATCGCCGCGGGCGTGGTGCCCCAGTCCTCGTGCAGCTTCAGGCCGATCGCTCCGGCCTCCACCTGCTGCTGCAGCGCCTCGGGCCGGCTGGCGTTGCCCTTGCCAAAGAAGCCCAGGTTCATCGGGAAAGCCTCGGCCGCCTGCAGCATGCGCGCGAGGTTCTCCGGCCCCGGCGTGCAGGTGGTGGCAAACGTCCCGGTGGCCGGCCCGGTGCCGCCGCCGATCATCGTGGTGACGCCCGACATCAGCGCCTCCTCGATCTGCTGCGGGCAGATGAAGTGGATGTGCGTGTCGATGCCGCCAGCGGTGACGATCATCCCCTCGGCGGCGATCACCTCGGTGCCCGGGCCGATGACGATGTCCACGCCCGGCATCACGTCCGGGTTGCCGGCCTTGCCGATGGCGGCGATGCGGCTGCCGCGCAGGCCGATGTCGGCCTTGACGATGCCCCAGTGGTCGACGATCAGCGCGTTGGTGATCACGCAGTCCACCGCGTCGCCCGCGCCGGGGCCGTTGGGCCGTTGGCCCTGGCCCATGCCGTCGCGGATGGTCTTGCCGCCGCCGAACTTGACCTCTTCCCCATAGCCACCGGCGCGCAGTGTCAGGTCCTGCTCGACCTCGATGACGAGGGCGGTGTCGGCCAGCCGCACCCGGTCACCCACCGTGGGGCCGAACATCTCCGCGTAGGCGCGTCGCCCGATCTTTGCCATCACAGGGCTCCTTGCACCAAACCGCGGAAACCGAACACCTGCCGGTCTCCGGCGTAGTCGACCAGTTCGACGGTGCGCTGCTGGCCGGGCTCGAAGCGCACCGCGGTGCCGCTGGCGATGTTCAGGCGCATGCCCTGCGCCACGACGCGGTCGAAGCGCAGCGCGCCATTGGTCTCGGCAAAGTGGTAGTGCGAGCCGACCTGGATCGGCCGGTCGCCGCTGTTCTCGACCACCAGCGTGAGCGTGCGGCGGCCGGGGTTGAGCGCGTGCTCGCCGTCGTCGACGAGCAGTTCGCCGGGGACCGCACCGGCGGGCAGGGTCTGGGTGAGGTTCATGGCCGGGCCTTGTGTCGATGAGCCGCGCAGCGGCTCAGGCGATGGGTTGGTGCACGGTCACCAGCTTGGTGCCGTCGGGGAAGGTGGCTTCCACCTGGATCTCCGGGATCATCTCGGCCACGCCCTCCATCACGTCGGTGCGGGCCAGCACGTGCTGGCCTTCGCCCATCAGCTCGGCCACGCTGCGGCCGTCGCGGGCGCCCTCCATGATCGCGGCGCTGATCAGCGCCACCGCCTCGGGGTAGTTGAGCTTCAGCCCGCGCGCGCGCCGGCGTTCGGCCAGCAGCGCAGCGGTGAAGATCAGCAACTTGTCCTTTTCTCGGGGAGTGAGTTCCATCTCGCTACGCTCGACGCATGTTGATCAGCCCGAGCAGCCTGTGGCTGAACTCGGGGAGTGGGTTCCATGGGCCGGCGGGTGTGCAGGAACAGTGCCAGACCCCGCCAGCTGGCGCGCATCGTGCGTGCAGCAGGGCGCGATGCACCAGGCTACCGAATCACGCACCATTCCGATCCATGCCGATGGCACCGTGTCGGTGCGCCAGCGCGTCGTGAAGGTGCGCCGCGACTACAACCGCTGGGTGGCCAGCGAGACGATGGAGGACGATGCGCTGCGCTTCGCCGCGCGCGCACACCGGCGCTGGAGCGCCTGGCGGGTGGCCAACACCGCCTTTGGCGCCTCCTCCTTCCTGGTGCTGGAGGCGGTGGGGGCGACGCTGCTGGTGCAGTTCGGCTTCGTCAACGCAGCCTGGGCCATCCTGGCCACCGGGGGGGTGATCGCCCTGGCCGGCCTGCCGATCAGCGTCTACGCGGCGCGCCACGGGCTGGACATGGACCTGCTGACGCGCGGCGCGGGCTTCGGCTACATCGGCTCGACCATCACCTCGCTGATCTACGCGAGCTTCACCTTCATCTTCTTCGCGCTCGAAGCCGCGGTGATGGCCTACGCGCTGGAGCTGGCCTTCGACATCCCTCCGGCCTGGGGTTACCTGGTGTGCGCGCTGGTGGTGATCCCGCTGGTCACGCACGGCGTCACGGTCATCAGCCGGCTGCAGGTGTGGACCCAGCCACTGTGGCTGGCCATGCTGCTGCTGCCCTACGTCGTGGTGTTCCAGAAGAACCCCGGGCTGCTGGGTGACCTGGTCCAGTACGGCGGCCAGCCCGGGTTGACCCAGTTCGACTGGAGGGCCTTCGGCGCGGCGATGACGGTGGGCATCGCGCTGATCACGCAGATGGGCGAGCAGGCCGACTACCTGCGCTTCATGCCCGAGCCCGGGCCGGATGCGCGCAGCCGCTGGCGCTGGTGGCTGGGCACGCTGGTGGGCGGGCCGGGCTGGGTGGTGCCCGGCGTGTTGAAGATGCTGGGTGGCGCACTGCTGGCCTTCCTGGCGCTGGGGCTGATGGTGCCGCCCGAGCGGGCGGTGGACCCCAACCAGATGTACCTGGCCGCGTGGGAGCACGTCTTCCCGCGCTACGGCTGGGCGGTGGCGGCCACCGCGCTGTTCGTGGTGGTGTCGCAGCTCAAGATCAACGTCACCAACGCCTACGCCGGCTCGCTGGCCTGGAGCAACTTCTTCTCCCGCGTGGCGCACAGCCACCCGGGGCGGGTGGTGTGGGTGGTGTTCAACACCGGCATCGCGCTGGTGCTGATGGAGCTGGACGTCTTCCAGGCCATGGGCGGCGTGCTGGGCCTGTACGCCAACATCGCGATCGCCTGGATGATGGCGGTGGTGGCCGACTTGGTGATCAACAAGCCGCTGGGCCTGTCGCCGCCGGGCATCGAGTTCAAGCGCGCCCACCTGTACGACATCAACCCGGTGGGCGTGGGGGCGATGGGCATCGCCTCGGCGCTGTCGGTGGCGGCCTACCTGGGCCTGTTCGGGGCGATGGCACAGGCCTGGTCGGCGGCGATCGCGCTGGTCGCCGCGCTCGGGGCCGCGCCGCTGATCGCCTGGGCCACGCGCGGGCGCTGGTACCTGGCGCGCGGGCCGCAGGCCGAGGCGGCACGGCAGGCGCTGGCGCGCGGCGAGCGCCGGCCCTGGGCTGGCGGCCGCAGCCTCGCCACCGTCAGCGACGACGACGGGGCCTACCGCCGGCTCGCCGCGGTGCAGCAGCGCTGCGTGGTCTGCGAGCGCGACTACGAGGGCGAGGACGTGGCGCAGTGCCCCGCCTATGGCGGGCCGATCTGCTCGCTGTGCTGCACGCTGGATGCGCGCTGCCACGACCTGTGCAAGCCCGAGGCGCGCCTGGCGGTGCAGTGGGCGGCGCTGCTGCGGCGCGTGCTGCCGCGCCGCGCCTGGCCCTACCTCGACAAGGGCCTGGGCCACTACCTGCTGCTGATGCTGCTGCTGGGGCCGGCGCTGGCGCTGCTGTTCACCCTGCTGTTCGAGCAGGAGATGCGCCTGCTCGGCCTGCACGAGGACCTGCCGGCGGGCCTGCTGCTGGGCGTGGTCGGCCCGGCGCTGCAGGCCGGCTTCGTCAAGGCCTGCGCCGCCCTGCTGCTGGTGGGCGGCGTGTTCGCCTGGTGGCTGGTGCTGGCGCACCAGAGCCGCGAGGTGGCGCAGGAGGAGGCCAACCGCCAGACCCAGGCGCTCAACGAGCAGGCCGAGGTGCTGCGCGCCGAGATCGAGAGCCACCGCCGCACCGACGCCCAGCTGCAGGAGGCCCGCCGCGTGGCCGAGCTGGCGCGTGCCCAGGCCGAGGCCGCCAGCGGCGCCAAGACGCGCTACATCACCACCATCAGCCACGAGCTGCGCACGCCGCTCAACGCCATCCTCGGCTACGCCCAGCTGCTGGAGGAGGACGACGCCATGCCCGCCCACCGCCGCCAGGCCGTGGGCGTGATCCGCCGCGGCGGCGACCACCTGCTCTCGCTCATCGAGGGCACGCTGGACCTGGCGCGCATCGAGAGCGGCAAGCTCAAGCTGGACGTGCGGCCGATGCGCTTTTGCGACTGCATGCGCGAGATCGCCGGGCTGTTCGAGCTGCAGGCCCGGGCCAAGGGCATCCGCTTCCAGCACGAGTTCTCCGCCCACCTTCCTGAAGTGGTGCGCGCCGACGAGCGGCGGCTGCGCCAGATCCTCATCAACCTGCTGGGCAACGCCGTCAAGTTCACCCCCGCGGGTGGCGTTGGCGGCGCTCCGGCTGGCAACGTGCGACTCGGGATCCAGTACAGCGGCCAGATGGCGCGCATCGAGATCAGCGACACCGGCCCGGGCATGAGCGCGGCCGAGCTGGCGCGGGTGTTCGAGCCCTTCGAGCGCGGCAGCGGCGCCGCGTCAGGGGGCGCGGCAGGGGCTGCCGGTGTGGTGGGCGGCACCGGGCTGGGCCTGACCATCAGCAAGATGCTCACCGACCTGATGGGCGGCGAGATGACCGTGCGCAGCGCCCCCGGCGAGGGCACCCGCTTCTTCCTGCGCCTGTTCCTGCCGGCCGTGGAAGCCGCCGAGTTGCCCGCAGCCGCACGGACCGACCTGGCGCGCCAGCGCCGCGGCTACCTCGGGCCGCGCCGGCGCATCCTGGTGGTCGACAACGAGGAGGCTGATCGCGGCCTCCTCGTCTCGCTGCTGCAGCCCCTGGGCTTCACCATCGACCTGGCCGCCTCGGGTGACGCCGCCCTGGCGCTGCTCGCCGCCGCCCGCCCCGAGGCGCTGCCCGACGCCGCCTGGCCCGACGCCGTCCTCATGGACCTGGCCATGCCTGGCATCGACGGCTGGGAGACCCTGCGCCGCCTGCGCCGTGCGCGTGCCGCGGCGGGCTTGCCCGAGCTGCCGGCGGCCATCGTCTCGGCCAACGCCTTCGACCGCGCGCTGGACAACGACGTGGGCATCACCCCGGCGGACTTCATCGTCAAGCCGGTGCGCATCGGCGAGCTGCTCGACTGGCTGGGGCGCCGCCTTGAGCTGCAGTGGACCGATGCGTCCGACGTGCAGGTGGCTGCCCTGCCGGCGGCAACCGCAGGCGTGGCTCGCTACCTGCTGCCCGACGTGCCGCTGGTCTTCCCCCCCGCCGATCAACTGCAGGCGCTGGGCGAGCAGGTCGGCCTGGGCTACCTGCGCGGCGCGCTGCGCTGCCTGGACACCATCGCCGCCACCGACCCGGCGCACGCCCCCTTCGTCGAGCGCATGCGCGGCTTTGCCCGCGCCTTCCAGCTCGACGCGATGGCCGCCCTGCTCCAGCAGGGCCTGAGCCCTTCGCCGCCTGACATCGACACTGCCACCGAGACCCCATGAACGCCTCCGCGAGCGCTGCTGTGAACGCCCCGCCGACCCTGGACCGCAGCGCGGGCGAGGTCGTGCTGATCGTCGACGACGTGCCCGACAACCTTGCCGTGCTGCACGACGCCCTCGACGAGGCCGGCTACACCGTGCTGGTGGCGCTGGACGGCCCGACCGCCCTGGCCCGCGCCGCCCAGGCCCACCCCGACATCGTGCTGCTCGACGCGGTGATGCCCGGCATGGACGGCTTCGAGGTGGCGCGCCACCTCAAGGCCGAGCCCGCCACCGCGGCCATCCCCATCGTCTTCATGACCGGGCTGACCGAGACCGAGCACGTCGTCGCCGCCTTTGCCGCCGGCGGCTGCGACTACGTCACCAAGCCCATCCGCGTGCCCGAGGTGCTGGCGCGCATCGCCGCGCACACCCACACCGCGCGCGAGCAGCGCCAGGCCCGCAACGCGCTGGACGCCTTCGGCCACGCCACGCTGGTGGTGCGCCTGCTCGACGGCCGGCTGGTCTGGCAGACCGCGCTGGCGCGCCAGCTGCTGCAGCTGCATTTCCAGAGCGACGGCCGGCGCGCGCCCACCCCGGTGCTGGCCTGGCTGCAGCGCGAGGCCGCGCGCCTGGGGCCGGTGGACGGGCCCATCCAGCAGCCACCCAGCCTGGAGCTTGATGCAGGCGGGCGGCGCCTGCGCTTCACCCTGCACGAGGCCACCGGTGAGGGCGAGTGGATGCTGGTGCTGCGCGAAGCCGATGACGCTGCCGTGGTCGGGGCCCTGATGCTCGCCTTCGGCCTCACCACCCGCGAGGCCGAGGTGCTCTACTGGGTGTGCAAGGGCAAGACCAACAAGGACATCGGCGACATCCTGGGCTCCAGCCCGGCGACGGTGAAGAAGCACCTGGAGCACGTGCACGCCAAGCTCGGTGTCGAGACGCGCACGGCCGCCGCATCCTTGGCGATCAGTCGGGTCAGGGAGCTGGCGCCGGGGCGGTGAGGCTCTGCTGAGCCACCGGCGGCCTGTCGCACTGTCGCACCAGGTGCACGGTCCACGCTCAGGCCCAGGCCTCGCCCAGCGTCTCCACCTGCTGCAGCACCAGCTCGACCGCCTCTTCGGCCTGGTCGGGCGGGTACTTGTACTTGCGCAGGATGCGCTTGACCATCAGCCGCAGCGTGGCGCGCACGCTCTCGCGCTGGGTCCAGTCCACGCTGATGTTCTTGCGCAGGTTCTCGGTCAGCTCGTGGGCAATCTTCTTGAGCGTCTCGTCGCTCAGCTCCCGCACCGCCGACTCGTTGTGGGCCAGCGCGTCGTAGAACTTCACCTCGTCTTCTGACAGGCCCAGCTGCTCGCCCCGGTTGGCAGCGGCCCTGAACTTCCGCGCCATCTCCACCAGCTCTTCCATCACCTGCGCGGTTTCGATGCTGCGGTTCTGGTAGCGGGTGATGACGCTGGCCAGCAGGTCGGAGAACTTCTTCTGTTGCACCACGTTGGTGGCGAACTTGCTCCTGATTTCGCCTTCGAGCAGGCGTTCCAGCAGCTCCACTGCCAGGTTTTTTTCGGGCAGATTCTTCACCTGCGCCAGGAACTCCTCATCGAGCAGGCCGATGTTGGGCTTGTCGAGCCCCACGGCGTCGAAGATGTCCACCACCGCGTCACTCACCACCGCCTGGTTGATGATCTGCCGGATGGCGGCGTCGCGCACCTCGTCGGTCTTCTTCTGCTGGCTGATGTCGCGCTTGGTCAGGACGACCTTCACCGCCTGCATGAAGGCCACCTCATCGCGCACCGCCCGGGCCTCGTCGAGCGTGCAGCACAGGCTGAAGGCCTTGCTCAGGGCCAGCGTGGCGTCGGCGAAGCGCTTCTTGCCGTCGCGCGGTCCCTTTCCACTGGGCCCACGCGGGTCCTTGCCTTCGGCCCTCACGCCCGAGTCCAGGCCCAGGACGTGATTCGCTGCACCGGCCAGCGTCCGGTGCCCCCCGGTCTTGAAGCCGCTGTAGTCGCAGCCGTGCAGCAGGGCCCGCAGCACGTCGAGCCTTTCGAGCAGCACCGACAGCGCCTCGTGCGCGTCCACCGTCGGCCGGCCACGACCCTGGCTGGCGGTGTACTCCTTCATCGCGGCCTTCAGCTCGTTGCCGATGCCGATGTAGTCCACCACCAGGCCGCCCTGCTTGTCCTTGAACACCCGGTTGACGCGGGCGATGGCCTGCATCAGGTTGTGGCCCTTCATCGGCTTGTCCA
>Ga0073899_10002607_pt1 | contig 16152 bp, 17 predicted proteins | sample KloWWTmetaKNB5Ph_FD_88975 | JGI IMG/M metagenome (GOLD analysis project Ga0073899, IMG submission 88975) | Active sludge microbial communities from Klosterneuburg, Austria, studying microevolution and ecology of nitrifiers - Klosterneuburg... | ecosystem: Engineered > WWTP > Aerobic digester >...
CACCGGCGCGCGCTTCGTGCTCGATCTGCCGCGCGGCGACGCCGCAAAGTCGAGCCGACGGCCGAGGTGAAGCTCCGGCGGGAACCTAGCCGTGCATGAACGCATCCTGCGGCGGAAGGGAGCCGAGCCCGGTTCGCTCTGCCTCGCGTGGTGGCCAAGAGCACGAAAGGGAGCTAGGTTTCATGCATGGAAGGCCGTGTTGTCGTGCGCGGACGCCTTCGCGGGAGGCACATCGATCTGGACGAGGACGTCGACGCGCTCGACGGCGAAGTCGAGGTGACCATCCGCCCGTTCGCCGGACCCCATCCGACCGTCGCCGACATGCTCGCGTTGGTCGCTACGTTCCCGCCGGGGACGCGCACGAAGGAAGACATCGATCGCCAAGTCGCAGAAGAGCATGCGAGTTGGGACCGTGACTGAGGCGTATCTCGACGCTTGCTCGCTCATCTACCTCACCGAGGGCGCTGCTGGCTAGCGCTCCGCGGTGGAGGCACGTCTCAGGGCGCTCCCGGCCACCGCCGGCCTCTTGACGTCGCGAATCTCGCGGCTCGAGTGCAGGTCGAGGCCCACGCGGGAGCGAGATGCGGCCCTGCTTGCGCTGTACGACGCAGCGTTCGCGCGGACACGCATCGTCGACGTCACAGCTGCGATCATCGAACGAGCGACCGAACTGCGCGCGCGGTACGGGTTGCGGTCCCCCGACGCGATCCACCTCGGGACGGCGATCGACGAGGGCGCGGACGTCTTCATCACCGGCGACGCGACGCTCGCGCGCTGCACGGAGATCGACGTCGACGTGCTCACACCGATGCCGTAGGGGCAGCGCCGCGTCGAACCGTTGCTGGGGCTATCCACGGCACCCACGGCCTGTCCGAAAGCCACGACACCGGCGCGCGCTTCGTGCTCGATCTGCCGCGCGGCGACGCCGCGAAGTCGAGTCGACGGCCGGGGTGAAGTCCAGAGGCAGCGTCGCCGCACGGATCGGGCACACACGTCGTGTCCCACCTGCTCACACCGAATTGCGTTCGAGAGGCCGGCCCGGCTTGTCGGCAGCGGCTCGCGTGAGGCAAGCTCCATCCGAGGGGCGGGGGAAGGCGGAGGGTTCGCGATGACGCACGCAGCACGCAGCACGCAGCACGCAGCACGCAGCACGCAGCGCTGCGTCGTGGCAACGACCGTTCGCGGCCGCGCTGACGCTGCTGGCGGCTGCCCCGATCGCTTGCGGGGGAGAGCAAGACGCATCGCAGCGCGGCGGGACATCATCTCCCGTCCTTTTCGGCGCGGACAGCCGCAAGAACGTGGTGGCGTTCGCTGGCGACAAGCAGGTGCTCCAGTGGACAGACTCCGTCGCAGTGCTGGGGCGCACGCCGGGACTCACTGACGCCGTGTGCGCGAAGTCGGCGACGTCCAAGCTCTGCTACTTCAATTCACTGCCTCGCACGAAGGGTCCGCTGCCAGGCGTGTCTGGTGGCGGCCTCTGCTCCGACCAAGCCTTCGCGCAAGAGCGCTGGGTCCGCCGAGTGCTACGGCGGAGCGGGATGATGAAGACACCGAGGTGTGCTCGGGTCGCGCTCCTTCTGGCTGCCGGGTGCTCCGGGCCACATCCCCGCCCAGGGAAGATCGAGCCGCCGCTCGTTGCCAAGCCCGACGCCGGGGTCCCGGTAAGAGCCGTCGGGGAGCCTGCCAGCATCGAGCCGGAGGACCAGTGGATTGCCTATGGGTTTCGGCTGGTCCGTGAAAGAGAGCCCCTGGACCAAGAGTGGGCGCCGCGGATCGAGCACATTCTGAAACAGCGCTTCGAGAACACGCCCGATCGCCGGCTGGTCGCCGTGGAGTGCCGGCGAATGACCTGCCTCATCGCGTTCATCATTCGGCCTCCTGAGCGGCCCGAGGGCCCGCACGTGGACTGGGCTGGGATCCAATACGGTACGACCTGGCAGCGATCCGACGGGTGGATTGATGTCTACATCGTAAACAAGCGCCACCCGATGGACCGACCCGATGCTGCTGAGCGGGTGGCTTCCCACTCGGCGCCGAATTGGCCCGAACCCTGCCGCAGCGGACGGCGCGGGTACGACATCACCAGAGAGCACCGTGAGTGCTTCCTAATTGGCACTGGGCTGGGGGCGGGCCCCCTGTGCTTCCGCTCCGAAGACGCGGCGTGCAGGTGCGGGTGCTCCCGAGTCGGGCTCGTCCAGTCCGCATGTCAGACAAACGAAGCCTACCTGGTCCGGTGCAGCGGCCCGCCCCAAGACCCGGACTGGAAGGTGGAGCACTTCCCTCCTCTTCGCTCGCCCTGAGCTGGGGCGGCGCCGCGCCGCTTCCTTCGCTTCTCGACCGCAAGCCTCGATGCGCTCGAGAAGGCTTGGTGAGCGCGCGAGTGGAGCCCACCAAGCCTCGCCCTGCTCGGCCCGCGCCGGACCCCATCCGGCCGTCGCCGACATGCTCGCGTTGGTCGCTGAGTTCCCGCCGGGGACGCGCGCAGCCGCGCCCCGTCTGGACGTATGTTAGTCTTCGAGACTGCCATGCGTGTCTCGTTCGCGTTCGTCACCGCGGTGTTGCTGCTGGCCACCCCCGCGCTCGCCCAAGAGGCCGCGGACCCGGCGGCGCAGCTCTACCTCGAGGGCGCCGACCTCGCGTCGCGCGGCGAGTGGAGCCTGGCGCGCGACAAGTTCCAGGCGGCGGTGGCGCTGCGGGCCACCGCGGTCGGCTCGTTCAACCTGGCCCAGGCCGAGCGCAACCTGGGCCTGGTGGCCAGCGCCAAGCGGCACTTCATCAGCGCGCGCGCCCTGGCCGAGCGCGAGGGCGCCGACGACGTGCGCCGCCTGGCCGACGAAGCGCTGGCCAGCCTCGGGCCGCGCGTGCCCCGCGTTTCCCTGCGCCTGCCGCGCGACGCGGCCAAGGTCGAAGCGCGGGTGGGCGATCGCCCCGTCGAGATCGTCGAGGGCGAGATCGAGCTGGATCCGGGTTCGCATCGGCTCACGATCAGCGCCGCGGGTGAGAAGCCGTTCGTGCACGACCTTCGCCTGGCCGAGGGCGAGCGGCGCGCGCTCGACGTGCGCTTCGAGCGGCAGCGGCCCAAGGCCAGCCCGCCCCCGCCCGCCCCGGCGAAGCGGCCCGCGCCTCGGGTCGAGAGCGCCCGCAGCGGGCCCCCCACGGGCGCCATCGTGCTCGCGGGCATTGGCGTGGCGTCGCTTTCCGTCGGCGCCGTGCTCCACGTCCGGCGCAACGACAAGCTCGACGACGCGGCGGCGGGTTGCACCCGCACCGGCGCGGGGTGGAGCTGCCCGTCGAGCCTGGAGAACGATCCGGCGCACCGCGAGCTGAAAGACGACGCGAATCGGGCCGAGCTCTGGCGCAACGTGGCGTTCGGTGTCGGCGCCAGCGCGCTCGCTGCGGGTGGCGTGTGGTGGGCGCTCGACGGCGGAAGCTCGGAGCAGCGCGTGGCGGTCAGCGTGGGGACCACCACCCGCGTGCGCTGGCAGTTCTGAGCGCGCTACTTGCGCACGCAGGTCAGCTTCCCGGTGGCGGGGTCGATCAGCAGCTTGTCCTTCGGGCAAGGCAGCGCGCGCACCGGGGCCTTCTTCGGATGACCGGCATCGGCGACAGGCTTCACCAGCTCGCTGGCAGCAGTCGGCCCCAGCGCCGCAGGCACCGACGCGGCCACCGGCGCCGGCGGGGACGGCGTGGGCTGCACCACCGGCTCCTCGACGGGCTTCGCGCGCAGCCATGTTCCGAGCCCGAGGCCCACCACGAACAGCAGCACCACGCTGGCAATCCCGAGCACCAGGGTCGGGCGTTTGCGCGGCGCCGCGGGGGGCGTCAGGGCAGGCGCCAGCACGCGGGGCGCCACCACGGCCGTGGTCGCCGTGTCCGAGATCTCGGCCGGTGGCGCAGCGTGGCGCGGCAGCTTGCGCGACAACGTGGCGTCGTCGGCAAAGTCGACGATCACGGCGCTGGCGCGCTTCGGCAAGAGCGACTCGAGGGCGGCGCCCAGCTCCCGCGCCGAGGCGAAACGCCTGCCGGGGTCGCGATTCAGACACCGCGCCACGATCTGAGAGAGCCGCGGATCTGCGTCGCTGACCACCGCGTCGAGCCGTGGAATGGGCGCGTGCAGCACCTCACCCACCACCGCGAACGCGGTCGCGCCGCCGAACGGCAGCCGGCCGCTGACCATCTCGAACAGCATCACGCCGACCGCCCACAGGTCGGTGCGGTGGTCCACGTCCCGTCGCCCTTCGGCCTGCTCGGGGCTCATGTAGGCCGGTGTGCCGATCGGGGCGCCCGTGGCCGTGGCCGACGGCGAGCCCGGCGTCATCAGCTTGCTGACCCCGAAGTCGAGCACCTTGACCACCCGCCCGTGCCCCGCGTCTTCATGCAAGAACACGTTCGCGGGCTTCAGATCGCGGTGCACGATCTCGGCGGCGTGGGCGGCCTGCAGCGCTGCTGCGATCTCTGCGCCCACCGCCGCGGCCCGCACCGTGTCGAGCCGGCCCACGCGCTCCAAGAGATCGGCCAGGCTCTCACCCCGCAAGAGCTCCATCACCAAGTAAGGTTCGCCCGCTTCGGTCTCGCCGACGTCGTACACCTCGATCACGTTCGGGTGCTCGAGCCGACCCGCCACGCTCGCCTCGCGCAGCATGCGCTCGCGAAGCTCGGGCGCCGTCGAGGCGTCACCCCGCACCAGCTTCAGCGCGAAGCGGCGCTGGGTGCGCAGGTTCAGCGCCTCCCACACCGCGCCCATGCCGCCTTCGCCCAGGCTGCGCAAAAGTCGGTACTTGTTCGAGACGACGCTGCCGGGCCCCATCACCGCACCCTGCTCGAATAGTTACGGATACGCACGGAAGCTCACCCAATTTCGTGGGAATTGGATATTATGTCATTCATCATGTATTGGCAGCTTCGCACGACGCTGCTCGCGTGCTTGGGGCTGTGTGCCTGCACGCCCGATGCGTTCGAATACGGAGGGCCCGGCAGCCAGGGTCCCAGCAACTGCGACACCGACGACTGCCCGGCGCAGTGCCCGGCCGGCACCAAGCCCGGGCCCAGCGGCAGTTGCGAGCCGATCTGCGGCGATTGGCAGTCCAGCCTCGAGATCCCGGTTCCGGGTGCCCTCGCGGTCTTCGACACGAAAGTGTACGCAACGGGTACGAGCGCCGGGGACGAGGGGCGCCCGCCCCGGGCCATGCTGCAACGGGTCGAGGGCTGCACCGGGGCGCTGACCCAGGCGGCGCTTCCGCTCTCGGACCAGGGTTCGTCCCTCGAAGCGGTGGCGCCACAAGGTGCCGCATTGATCGTGGCCGGCTCGAGCGACGGGGTCGTCACCTTCGCCGAGCTCGACTCGACCACGCTGGTCGAGAAGGCAGCGCACCCGCTGCCGGGGCTCCCCGCCGACGCGCGCGTGGTCGATCTCTCCCTGGGCTCGTCGGGCGCCTGGCTCGCAGGTCAGTCCAAGGCCGGCGGCTCGTTCGTGGGCCGGCTGGCGGGCGGCAAGATCTGCTTGGGTGCCGTCAGCGGCGTGGTCCACACCATCGCCGCGCTGAGCGACGGAGCGCTGGTCGTCAGTGAAGCGGGGGGCAAGCTCAGCTTGGTGCGGCTCGGCGCCGCCGCGTGCAACACCTCGACCGCAACGTCGCCGCCGCTGGCGCTGCCCGGTGCAGACTCGGCCAGCGCCCGCGATCTCTTGGTCATCGACTCCGCCGCGTGGGTCGTCGGCCATGCCCGCGCGGGGGCCACGGCGCCCTTCGGGTTCGTGGCCGCGGTCGACGTGTCCAGCGGCGCAGTCACGGCGTTCGCCCAGTCCGACGTTCTGCTCGAGAGCATCACGGCCGTGGGCTCGCACCTCTACGCCGGCGGCTCGCGCGGCCCGGCGCAGCCCGGGGACGATCACAGCGGCGTGGCCGCCCTCGTGGCGTGGGCGCTTCCGCTCGAGAACGGCGCCGAGCCGATCTGGAGCCAGACCGTCGACGCACACCGCGTCCAGGCGCTGGGTCACGACGCGCGGGCGGTGTTCGCGCTGACCGCCACCGGCACTCCGGGGTCGCCGCTTGCAAGCTTCGCGCTGCTCAGCCCGCCGCGTTGACCAGCTCGGGATAGTCCGGCTGCCACATCTCGCGCCCCACGCGCTCGACGATCTCGTCGTCCGAGAGCTCGACGCAGAGACCCTCGTCACGGGCCTGCCGCGCCACGGCCTCGGCGATGGCGCGCGCCACCTGGCGCAGCTCGCGCTGTCGCGGGTAGAGCTCGCCCTCGGCCAGATCTCGCGCGCCCACGCAAGACGCCAGCGTCTCGGCCGCTCGCAGCAACATCGCATCGGACACGAAGCGCGCGCCCGTGGCCAGCACGCCCAGCCCCACGCCGGGGAACACGAACACGTTGTTGGCCTGAGCCACGCGTCGGCTGCTCTCGCCGACCATCACCGGCGGGAACGGGCTGCCGGTGGCCACCAGCGCGCGCCCCTCGGACCACGCGAGCACCTGCTCGGGCCGGGCCTCGCACTTCGAGGTCGGGTTGCTCATCGGCAAGATCAGCGGGCGCGGGCAGTGCAGCGCCATCTCGCGCACCACGGCCTCGGTGAACAGCCCACTGGTGCCCGAGGCGCCGATCAGCACGCTGGGCCGCACCGCGCGCACCACCTCGAGCAGGCTCTTCTCGCGTTCGGGGTCGAGCCCGGCCGCGCTGACCTGGGCCTCGGACCAGGCAACGCCACGCTTGTACTCGTCACGCAGGTTGCGCGCCTCGACCACCAGGCCCTGGCTGTCGAGCACCGCCACGCAGCCCCGCGCATCCCCCGCGCGGGCAGACGCCGCCAAGAGCTGACGCGCGGTGCCCACGCCCGCAGCGCCAGCCCCCACGATCACCACACGCTGATCGACCAGGCGCTCGCCCTGGGCGCGACAGGCCGCGAACATCCCCGCCATGACCACCGCCGCAGTGCCCTGGATGTCGTCGTTGAACGACGGCAGGCGCTCGCGATAGCGCTCGAGCAGGGTGAAGGCATTGGCCTTCTTGAAGTCCTCCCACTGCAACAGCACCCCGGGAAACACTCCGGCGATCGCCTCGACCAGCTCTTCGACCAGGCTCTCGTACGGCTCGCCCCGGAGCCGCCTTGCGCGCACCCCGAGGTATTGCGGGTCGCCGAGCAGGCTCTCGTTGTCGGTGCCCACGTCCAGGCTCATGGGCAGCACCTGCGACGGATGAATGCCCGCGGCGACGGTGTAGAGCGCCAGCTTGCCGATGGGGATGCCCATCCCGCCTGCGCCCAGGTCCCCCAGCCCCAAGATGCGCTCGTTGTCGGTGAGGACGATCAGCCTCACGTTGCGGCTGGGAGCGTTGCTCAGCACCTGACGGATCCGGCCGCGGTGCTCGGGGGTGATCCACAGCCCGCGCCCGCGCCGGAAGATGTGACTGTACTTCAGGCAGGCCTGACCGACGGTGGGCGTGTACACCACCGGCAAGAGCTCTTCCAGGTTCTCGAGCACCAGGCGATCGAAGAGCGTCTCGTTCCGGTCCTGAAGCGCCGCCAGATAGATGTAGCGCTCGAGCGCGTCGGTCTTGTCGCGAGCGATCTCGAGGGCCAGCGCCACCTGATCGCGCAGGGTGGTCACGGCGTGGGGCACCAGGCCCTCGATGCCGAACTCTCGGCGCTCGTCAGCGGTGAACGCGGTGCCCTTGTTTAAGAGCTCGTTGAAGGTGAGCCCGCGCCCGCGCAAGGTGGTGCGGGCGCGCCACCGGCCGCGCTCGTCGCGATCGAACTCGAGCTCCGAGGTCACGCGCTCTTCGCTCCGTCGAGCAGCTCGGACACGGTCACCGCGGCATTCGAAGTCATCCCGCTCGGCAGCATCGTGCATCAGCACGATGGCGGCAATACCGTGAAGCCGGCGAGCTCGGCCGCAGCCCTCAGCTTGTCGTCGAAGCAGACAAACCACCGGTCTCGTGGCTGGCCACGGCAGTAGATCATGGCTGCGCCAAGCTGGAACGCGTCGGCCGCGCGCAGCGGGTACTTGTCTAGCATCGACTCCGCAGAGCGGCGGGCCTCCTCGGTCGGCAGGATCTCGGAGGTGGACCGGCAGAGCGCCGACAAGCGCTTGAGGGCGTCGGCCAGTCCGGTGGTGTCGAGCACCCCCTCGCGGTGCAAGCTGAGAAAAGCGCTGCGCGCCTCGACCGGCGTCCCCCACCACGTTGCGATGGTCCGACAGCGCTGGGCGATCCGCCTGGCCTGGCCAGTGGCTGGTTGGTGTGTGCAGAGCAGAGCTAGCGCACTGGTGTCCCAGTACGCGGCCAGCTCACGTTTCTTCGCGCTCGGCACGCAGCGCCTCCATCAACCGATCTCGCCCAACCTTTGGGGCGCGGGTCCGCCAGAACGAGGCGGGCAGCGGCCGCTCCGGCAGCCGCAGCTTGCCCTCACCAGCCAGCGCCAGGTCTTCGGCGTTGCCCGACGAGAGCTGCTCGAGCGGGACGATCTTCGCGATCGGGACCGAGCGATCCCTCACCAGGATCTCTTCCCCTCGGCGGACCTCTGCCAGGTAAGCGCTGAGCTTGTCCTTCAGCTCCGCGATGCTGACGGCGCGGGTGGCCATGTTGGCCATTATAGCCAAGTCCCGACGCCAGCCCAGCTCAGCTGTCCTTCGTTCCGTCGAGCAGCTCGGACACCGTCACCGCGGCAAGCCCCCGGTCGGCCAGCTCTTCCAAGAGGCGCGGCAAGATCTCGACGCTGGCTGGTTCGAAGTCATCCCGCTCGGCAGCATCGTGCATCAGCACGATGGCGCCGTCGATCAGACGCTTCTCGATGCGCGAAAACACCGGGTCTGGGTCGGTGGGGCCGATGCCGTCCAGCCCCCGGGCAGACCAGGCCACGGTGCGCACGCCTGCGCGCTTGGCCCCGGCGGCGGTGCGCGAGCTCAGGTACCCCACGGGCGGTCGAAACAGCGTCGGACGCAGACCACACGCCTGCTCGACCGCGCTCTGCGCCCTAGCAATGTCCTCGGCGACGTACTTCGGCGGCTTGAGCGAATACAGCCGGTCGTGCACGTGACCGTGCACGCCGATCTCGTGGCCCGCCGCATGGATCTCGCGCACCACGTCGGCGTGGGCCAGCGCCTTCTTGCCCACCACGAAGAAGGTCGCCTTGTGGCCGCCCCGCCCCAGAATTTCCAGCACCTTGCGCGTGGTCTTGGGGTTCGGCCCGTCGTCGAAGGTGAGCGCCACGGCCTTCGCGCCGGGCTCGCCGCGCCACTCGACGTCGCCGAACATCCGCAGCTGGGGCACCAGCACCCCCGTGGTGCACAGCGCCGCATAACCCACGAAGGCACTGAGCGCGACCCACATGGGCACCGGATCCAGCAGCGCGCTGCGCGCCAAGAGCGCAAGCCCCGCGACGCTGGTCACCCAGAGCACGATCCGCGCGGCCGGCATCAGTGCTTGGTGGCCTTGCGGGCGGCGTCGGCTTCGGATTGTTCGTCCAGCGCCTGCTCCAGCTCGGCCCGTTCGTCGGTTGCGGCGCCCGTCGGGTCCACACGGGTCTTCGTCGTGGGCGCGCTGCCCTCCGAGCTGCCGGTGTTGTCCAGCTCGTAGAACAGCGCCAGCGCGGTGGCGATGAGCGGCAGGCTGGCGATCGGCAACTCGCCGACGACGCCGGCACCCAGCTGACCCAGATCCACGTTCATCGAGAGCCACCGGCGGATGGCGAACATCGCCCCGGCACCGATCAGCGCACCGACGCCCGCCTTCAAGCCCGCCTCGATGCGCGCGTCCTTCTCCCAGATCCCCTTGCCGGCGACGAGCCCGGTCAGCGCGCCGGTCACCGCGGCCGCCACATAGGCCAGCCACGCGGCGAAGACCGGCATGCCCAACCCAAAAACCAGCGCCGCCCCGAGCAAGCCACCGATCACGGTACCTTTGAGCAGACCGAACAGCACGCGCTTCAGCAAGGTGGCGATAAGGTTCTCCTCGCGCGGTCAGCCGTCAACCCCGTCCCGGGGTATACTCCCCCTCTTAGGCATGCGCGGCGTGATCGTCTTCGTGGCTCTGGGCCTTGGTGCATGTGGCGGTGAAGAGTTCACCAACGCCGGGAGCGGGGGCGGCGGTGGCGGCAGCGGCGGCAGCGCGGGTGTTGCCGGCTCGGGTGGAAACGCCGGCGGTCTGGGTGGCGCTGGCGGAAGCTCGGGCAGCGGCGGCGCGGGTGCAGTCGGGGGGGCCGGCGGCGTCTCGGGCAGCGGCGGCAGCGGCGGCAGCGGCGGCAGCGGCGGCGGCGGCGGCAGCGGCGGCGGCGGCGGCAGCGGCGGCGGCGCTTGTGCGGGCGTGGATTTGAACACCGATGGGTCGAACTGCGGCCAGTGCGGCCACAGTTGTCTGGGCTCCGCCTGTGCGGCGGGCGAGTGCGTTGGGAAGGTCCTGGTCACGGGCGTGCAGCCCAAGGGTCTCGCCGTCGAGGGAGGCAAGCTCTACTTCGCCGACGAGATGGCCGGGGCCATTCGCGTCATGCCGGCGGACGGCTCCGCTGCGCCCACAGCCTTTGCCGCAGGGCAACCCTCCCCGCGCTACCTGTGCATCGCGGGGGGCAAGGTCTACTGGACCAAGGCCGACGGGACCGTGATGATGCAGCCCACGGGCGGAACCACGGCGACCACCGTCGCCAGTGGGCTCTCGAAACCGCTCGGGATCGGCGTGGCCGGGCCGAACGCCTACGTCGCAGAAACGAACACGGGGTACCTGCTCCAGCTTCCGCTCGCAGGGGGCAGCAAGGTGACGCTGGCCGCGATGAACGTCGGCCAGTTCATCGAGGGGCTGGCAACGGACGGTCAGAAGATCTGGGTGGCGTACAACCTCGGAAGCGGAGTCGCCGAGCTAGCCATTACCGGAGGCTCGGAGAAGCTCTTCGCCACGAGCCAAGGCGGGCCGTCGGGCGTGGCAGTGGACGCGACCTGGGTCTACTGGGCCAACCAGCAGTCCGGCGAGATCCGAAAGAAGACCAAAGATGGCACCGCCACCGTCACGCTGAAGACGGGCGTAGCGCACGCCGTCGGCGTCGCGGTGGACGCCAAGTTCGTGTACGTCGCGGAGGGCAACGCCCAGCGGATCTTCCGCGTTGCCAAATAGCGAGCGACCTCCCGCTACGGCAGCCCCGGCATGCAGTGCCGGATCTGCGGATCCATCTTGCAGAAGCCCGACTCCTTGCATTGCTTGGACCTTCGGCAATCGAGCTGCGAGCGCGCGATGCACGACTTGAGCTGAGGGTTGTATCCGCACCGGCCGCTGTTCGTGCACACCTCGCCCTTGCGGCACAGCTCGGGGGTTGCAACGCAAGTCCCGTCGTCGATCTCGCACTCGCCGTCCTCCTTGCAACTGGGGGAGGCCAGGCACGACTCCTTGGTGGCCATGCATCGTCGCCGGTCGGGCGTGGGCACGCAGCTGCCGAGCAGCTTGCAGACATTCGACGCCTGGCAGCTCTCGGCGTCGACGCCGCACTTTCCGTCCGGCAAGTCGACACACTGGCCGACCTTCTTGCACTTGTCGCCCGAGGCGCAGCCCGAGCCCGCATCAGGCGTGGGCGCCGAAGCCACCGGAGCCGCGCTGGCGGGCGGCGCTGCTTCGATCGGTGCGTCGGCAGCTGCCTCGCTCGGGGGCGCCGCCGCGTCCGACAGCGCGGCCGGCGGGGCAGTCGCAGGCGCGGACGGGGCGCTCGCGGGGCTGTCGGGCAGAGGCGCATGGGTGCCGCACGCGACCCAGCACCAGAGCGTCAGCGCTCCGAGGCCCAGCTCTCTGCTCAACGGTCGGGAACGGCTCACCATGGCCCGGCAATATAGCCGCGAAGCAGCGAGGCGAGCCGCCAACCGGAAGATCCCCTTCGCCGTCGCTGACCGGCGGCGCGCCTGCCAGTCCCCGCGGGGGCTGTGGTAGGGGGGCGCTTCGTGCTGTTCAACACCCTCGCCTACGCGAAGTTCTTCGCCCTCGTGTTCGTGGTGGCGTGGGTCGTGGTCAGCCGGCGCTGGGTGCCGCTCTTGCCGTGGTTCGCCCTGGCGGGGTACGCCCTGTTCCGGCCGCCGGCGCTGCACGGCATCGGCATCGCGGTGATCGCCTTCGGCCTGACGGCTCTGCTGTGCCGGCGCGAGCCGACCCACGCCGTGCCCCGCGGGCGGGTGGCCGCGGCGGCGGTCGCCATCAACCTGGCAGCGCTCTCGTGGCTCACCTTCCGCGAATTCGGACGCGACCCCCTCAGCCTGGCCCTCGGGGGCATTGGCCTGCCGATCCCCAAGAGCCCGCTTCTGCTGGCTGCCTCTGCGCTGATCGCGCCGGTGGCGCTCTATGCGCTGGTGCGCGCCAAGAAGGTGCGGCTGCTGTTCATCCTGGGCGCCAGCTACGTGTTCTATGCCCACTGGGACTGGCGCTTCCTGCCGTTGATCTGGGGCTCGTCCACCATCGACTGGCTGCTCGGCCACGCCATTGCCAAGGCCAGCACCGATCGGCGCCGCAAGCTCTGGCTGATCGGCACGGTGATCTTGAACCTGGGCGTGCTCGGGATCTTCAAGTACTTCAACTTCGGCATCGACTCGGCCCGCGCGGTCTTTGCGCATGCGGGGGTTCACGTGCCCGAGGTGGCACTGCGGGTCGCGCTGCCGGTGGGCGTCAGCTTCTTCACCTTCGAGTCGATGAGCTACGTCATCGACGTCTATCGCCGGGACATCGAGCCCCACGACAGCTACGTCGAGTACCTGGCCTTCGTGGCCTTCTTTCCCCACCTGGTCGCCGGCCCCATCGTGCGCCCGCGCGATCTGCTGCCGCAGCTGTCCGGGCCCGCCCGGTGGAACAGCGCCGAGGGCAGCGAAGCGCTGTTCTTGATCGCCACCGGGCTGCTGAAGAAGATCGCCATCGGCGACTACCTGGCGCTCAACCTGGTCGATCGCGTGTTCGATGCGCCCACGCAGTACTCGGCGCTCGAGTGCTACACGGCGGTGCTGGGCTACGCGGTGCAGATCTACTGCGACTTCTCGGGATATACCGACATCGCCATCGGATCGGCACTGCTGCTCGGGGTGCGCTTTCCGCTCAACTTCGACTCGCCCTACAAGGCGCCGAACATCCAGGATTTCTGGCGGCGCTGGCACATCTCGCTCTCGACCTGGCTGCGCGACTACCTCTACGTGCCGCTGGGCGGCAACCGCAAGGGCGAGGTGCGCACCTACGTCAACCTGATGCTCACCATGCTGCTCGGCGGCCTGTGGCATGGCGCCAACTGGACGTTCGTGGTGTGGGGCGGCATCCACGGTGCAGCGCTGGCCGTCACGCGGGCGTACACCGAGTGGCGCGACCGCCTCGAGGTCCCGAAGCGCCGTTCGCTGGGGGTGCACGTGCTCTCGGTGCTCGGCACCTTCCACCTGGTGTGCGTGGCCTGGGTCTTCTTCCGCGCCGAGACCTTCGCCAAGGCCGCGGTCGTCTTCACGCAGCTGGGCACGCTCACCACCTATCACCCGAACCTGCCCACCCCGATCTTGGCGGCGCTGGCCCTGGGCCTGCTCTCGCATTGGGCGCCCGAGCGCTGGTACCAGGGGGCGCGCACCGTGTTCAGTCAGATGCCCGCCCCCGCGCAGGGCATGGCCTTGTTCTGCGTGGGCCTGGCGCTGACCGCCATGGCCACGGCAGACGCGGTGCCTTTCGTGTACTTTCAGTTCTGATCGCGCGCCGCGTGCTAACCTGGCGAGATGGCGCGGGTCGCTCGGATTTGGACCTGGGATCGAGGCGCTCGCCGGGTGGATCTCGACGGTGATCCTTCGGTCGTCGCACCCGTTCTGGAGACGGTCCTCCAGGGCTGCCTGTGGGAAGAGCTGGAGAAATTCCCGCCGGACGTCGTCGCGCGTCTCTTGCCGCGGGTGAGCGTTCCCCGCAACATCCGTCGGCTTGTCGAGATCTGGGTCGAAGAGCGGCAGCAGCCGGCCGCGTGAGCTGAAAGCCTGGCAAGAACGCGCGATCCGCGTGGTCGCAGGCAGTCCGCTCGCGCCTGAGCTGGTGTTCGGCGGCGGCACCGCGCTCGCGGCGGTGCACTTCCACCACCGACTCTCGGAGGATCTCGACTTCTTTCTCGCACGGATGCCCGAACCTGAAGAAGTCGTCAGTCTTGGGCGGGCGCTCGCAACCGCGACGACCCGCGTGGACCTCGAGGTCGTCGCGCCGCGGACTTCGTTGATACTGCGACGCGGCCCACGCGTGGTCGGGAAGATCGACTTCGCGTACTACCCGTACGACCCCGTCGGGCGACGGACTTCGTGGCGCGGCCTGGCCGTAGAGTCGCTCGTGGACATGACGGTCAACAAGCTCCAAGCCGTGCTCACGCGCCAGCAGCCCCGCGACTTCGTCGACTTGTACTTCTTGCTGCGCGAGGGCCCCGAGCGGGACCTTTCGCGCCTCTTGGAGCTGACCCGTGCGAAGTTCGACGTGGGGGCCCATGCCATGGGCCTGGCCGCGCGTTTCCTCCTCGTGCACGACCTCCGCGAGCTGCCTCGGCTGGTCCGGCCGGTACGGCTGGCCGAGCTCGTGGCCTTCTTCGAGGCGCGCGCGCGGGATCTAGCCCGAGGCTAGGTTTCCGCCGCTTGCGCTGCGCTGCTGCGGTGGCGCCCGCAGACGCGCTAGGCTCACCACCGCCGATGCCCGAGCCCGCCCCCGACGACGACGCCCCCGAGCCCACGCCGCCCAAGCGGAAGAAGAAGAAGCGCAAGCCCGCCGAGCAAGGGCTCGACGCTCCACCCGCGCCCGCGCGCCCCGAGCTGGACGCGGCGGGCCGCGAGCGCCCGCGCTTCGTGCTGTCGTTCCCGTCCGATCCGGAGCTGGATCGACTGGTCGCGGCCTTCGAGCGCGGGGACTTCGCGGCGGTGCGCGCCGGCGCGCTGCCGCTGGCCGAGCGCGCCGACGACGAGCGCGTCCGGGACGCGGCCCTCGAGCTCAGGCGGCGCATCGACCCCGACCCGCTGATCAGGTATCTGCTGCTCGCCTCCGTCATCCTCTTGGTGGTCCTGGTGCTCCATGCGTATGCGCACAAACATTGAGCTTGCCGCTGCGCTCGTGGCCTTGGGCTGCGGTGGCCCCGCAGCGCAGAACGGCAGCAAGCTGGGGCCCACCGAGCCGGCGGTCACCGACATCGAGCGCTACATGCCGCTCAAGCCCGACACGGTCTACGCCTTCGAGACTTCTATCGAGAACAGCGGCGAGAAGGGCGTGTTGATGATGCACGTCGATCGCCCGCGGGCGAACCAGGCCGTGCTGGTGGTGGGCGGCAAGTCACAACGGCTCGAGATCGAGAAGCAGGGCATCCGCCTGACCACCGGCGGCTGGCTGCTCAAGGCCCCGCTGACCGTGGCGGCGCAGTTCAAGGGTCAATTCGGCCAGGTCGTGATCCGCAGCACCGACGCCGAGGTCCAGGTGCCGGCCGGGCGCTTCACCGGCTGCGTCGAGACGATCGAAGAGAGCGCGGCGGTTCGCAAGCGCGTCACCACCGTGTTCTGCCCGGACATCGGCATCGTCTCGCTCGACGCCGAGGGCACCATCGGCGACGAGTTCGGGCGCGAGCGCGCGGTGCTGCGCTCTTACGGCCCGCGGGTCGACATCAACGCCATGCCCGCGGGCAAGTGAGCCGCCGGCCTCACGCCGGCGCGGCGAAGGCCGAGCCGTTGCTGCGCAGCGCGCGCTTGGCCTCGGCGTGGGTCACTTCGCCATAGACCAGGCCGCCGTGCACCACGCTGGGGCTGAGGCCGGGTGCCAGCGGGCTGGGCGTGACCTCGCTCGAGGGGAACATCTGCACGAAGCCCGGCGCGCGATTCACGCGGTCGACCAGCGTCTTCTCCAGCACCATCGAGGTGTATTGCAGCGCGCCCTGCTCCGGCGTGTTCGCGTTCAAGATCACGTCCAGGTCTTGCATGCGGGCCGTGCGGGCAAGCCCCGCGATGCGGCTCTCGTGTGGGGACCAGTTGTCGGCCGAGACACCGTTCTCACCCACCCCCCAGATCCCGTCGGGCGTGTTGACCAACAGCGTCTGGTGACCGCGAGTGTGCCCCGGCGTGCGCAGCAAGAGCGCGCCGTCGCCCAGCTCGAAGTCGCCGTCCAAGAGCGCCACGCGATCGGTGCGCACGCCTGCCTTGCCCTCGGCCACGAACCACGCGCGCTGCA
>Ga0073899_10002609_pt1 | contig 16146 bp, 13 predicted proteins | sample KloWWTmetaKNB5Ph_FD_88975 | JGI IMG/M metagenome (GOLD analysis project Ga0073899, IMG submission 88975) | Active sludge microbial communities from Klosterneuburg, Austria, studying microevolution and ecology of nitrifiers - Klosterneuburg... | ecosystem: Engineered > WWTP > Aerobic digester >...
CGCTGGAAGCCGGGCGCGGCTGTGGTGGTGGTGCTGGCGGCCGACGGCTACCCCGGCGCACCGTCGACCGGCGGGGCGATCCGCGGCAAGCGTCTGTTCGGCAGTGCGGATCCCGACGGTACGGGCGACACCGCCCACGTGATCCACGCCGGCACGGCGCTGGACGGAGACGTACTCGTGGCCCAGGGCGGCCGCGTGCTGGGAGTCGTCGCGCAGGCGGCCGGCCTGGCCGAGGCTCGCGCGAAGGCGTACGCGGCCGTCGCCGAGATCGACTTTCCCACGGGCTTCCATCGCTCCGACATCGCCGCCAAGGCCGTCGCCGGCGAGATCCCGACACCCACCCTGTAGGTCGCGGCCTCCCCGGCCGATCGTCGGTGGTCAGCAGGAGCCGACCTGCACCGTTCGAGCCGGACTGCACCGTTCGAGCCGGACTGCACCGTTCGAGCCGAACTGGACCGTTCGAGCCGATCTGCACCGTTCGAGCCGTGTGCCGCTCGATGCGTGGGTTTCGGCTCCATCGGACGGGGCCGGCCCGCGGCGGCGCCGGTCGCGCGGGCCGGACGGGCGGCGGGTCGCGCGACCTGCTGCACGGCGGCGACGGAGGGGCGAGGACGTCTGGGAGAATGGCCGGGCCGACGAGGTGAGGAGCGACGCGATGACGGGCAGCCAGCCGCGAACCAGCAGCGGGGCGGGAGTCACACCGAACGTGCTGGCGACCCGCTACGCCTCCCCCGAGATGCGGGCGATCTGGTCGCCCGAACACAAGATCGTCGCCGAGCGCAGGCTCTGGCTCGCGGTGCTGCGAGCCCAGTCCGACCTCGGCGTGGAGTTCGGTGGCGACGATCCGGGCGTGGTCGTCGCCGACTACGAACGGGTGCTGCACCACGTCGATCTCGACTCGATCGCCCAGCGGGAGCGCGTCAGCCGCCATGACGTGAAGGCGCGGATCGAGGAGTTCAACGACCTCGCCGGGCACGAGCACGTCCACAAGGGGATGACGTCTCGCGACCTCACCGAGAACGTCGAGCAGGCCCAGGTCGTCGACGCGTTGCGCCTGGTGCGGTCGCGCGTGGTCACGGCACTCGTCCGGCTCACGCGCCTGGCCGCGCAGTACGCCGACCAGCCCATCGCCGGACGCTCGCACAACGTCGCGGCCCAGGTGACCACGCTGGGTAAGCGATTCGCCTCGGCCGCCGACGAACTCCTGGTCGCGCACGCCCGGATCGACGACCTCGTCGGACGCTACCCGCTGCGGGGCATCAAGGGCCCGATGGGCACCGCGTCCGACATGCTCGACCTGCTCGGGGGTGACGCCGGCCGCCTCGCGGAACTCGAACGCAGGGTCGCAGCCCACCTGGGCTTCCCCCGGACCTTCGACTCGGTGGGGCAGGTCTATCCCCGCTCGCTGGACTTCGACGCGGTCACGGCTCTCGCGCAGGCGTGCGCGGCCCCGTCCTCGCTGGCCACCACGATCCGGCTGATGGCGGGTCACGAACTGGTGACCGAGGGCTTCAAGCCTGGCCAGGTGGGGTCGTCCGCGATGCCGCACAAGATGAACACACGCTCGTGCGAGCGGGTGAACGGCCTGGCCGTGGTCACCCGGGGCTACGTGTCCATGGTCTCCGAGCTGATGGGCGACCAGTGGAACGAGGGTGACGTGTCGTGCTCCGTGGTGCGGCGCGTCGCGCTGCCGGACGTGTGCTACGCCACCGACGGGCTGTACGAGACGTTCCTCACCGTGCTCGACGAGTTCGGGGCCTTCCCGGCGGTGATCGAGGCCGAGCTCGCCCGCTACCTGCCGTTCCTGACCACCACGAAGGTGCTGATGGCGGCGGTGCGGGCAGGGGTGGGTCGTGAAGTCGCCCACGAGGCGATCAAGGAGCACGCCGTGGCGGTGGCGCTCGGCATGCGGGAGCACGGCACGGTCAGCAACGATCTGTTCGCGCGGCTGGCGGCCGACGAGCGGCTGGGCCTCAGCCACGACGCGCTGACCCGGCTGGTGAGCGAGCCGCTGGAGATGACGGGCGCCGCAGCGGCCCAGATCCACGCCGTCGCCTCGCGGGTGCAGACCCTGGCCGACGCCGACCCCGAGGCGGTCGCCTACCGTCCCGGCCAGGTGCTCTGACCGCGGTCGATCGGCGTCGGGCGACGTCGAGCCGTGGCGATCAGGTGTGCAGGACGCGCTTCGACACGGGCAGGGCGATCGTCACCGGTGCGACCTTGGCGGTCATCGCCAGCGCGGCGTTCAGGGCGCCGTCGATCACGGAGGGCTTGCCCTTGCGGAGCGCGTCGAAGCACGTGTCGACGACCTGCTCGGGGGTGCGGCGCCGGGTGAGGACGCCGTTGTCGCCGGCGGCATGGAAGAAGTGGGTGTCGGTCGCTCCCGGGCACAGCCCGAGCACGCTGACCCCCGACGGGCGGAGCTCGTGCCAGAGCGCCTGCGACAGGGAGAGGACGAACGCCTTGGTGGCGGCGTAGACCGCCATGGAGGGCAGCGGCTGGAAAGCGGCCGTCGAGGCCACGTTCACGATGGCGCCGCGGCCGCGGGCGACCATGGCCGGCGCGTACGCCCGCGCCAGGAGCGCGACGGCGCCGCAGTTGAGGGCGATCTCCTCGGCCATCCGGTCCGGGTCGGCGGTGACGAAGTCGCCCACCGTACCGAACCCGGCGTTGTTGACGAGCATCCCGACCTCACGGTCGGCGGTGGCGGCGACCAGGGTGGTGCGGCCCTCGGCGGTGGTCAGGTCACACCCGACGACCTCCACCTCCACGGCGTGCAGCGAGGCCAGGACCGCCGCGGTGCGCTGCATGGCGGCCGTGTTACGCGCCGCCAGCACCACGTTCAGCCCGTCGTGTGCCAGCCTCGCCGCGAAGGCCTTTCCGAGCCCCCCGGACGCACCGGTGACGACTGCCCATTCTCGATCGCTCATGTGGCCGAGCCTAGTCACCGCCGCGGTGAGGTTCGGCCCGCTCTGGGGCCGTCGCGGCCGGCGAGCGGCAACCGCCGGCGCTGCGACGGTGCGTGGGCACGACGGCCGCAGGATGGGAGGATAGGGGCATGGAGCACTTCGACGTCTGCGTGATCGGTTCCGGCAGCGGCAACTCGATCATCGATGAGCGGTTCGCCGGCAAGCGGATCGCCCTGGTCGACGCGGGCGAGCGGTTCGGCGGTACCTGTCTTCTGGCGGGCTGCCTGCCCACCAAGATCTTCGTCCACACCGCCGACATCGCCGTGCAGGCCCGAGACGCGGGGCGCTTCGGGCTGACTCTGCCCGCGCCCGTCGTCGACTGGCCGTCGATCCGTGACCGCGTCTTCGGGCGGATCGATCCCATCTCCGAGGCGGGGCTCGCCTGGCGCCTGAGCGACCCGTCGGTGACCCTGTTCCGGGGCACCGCCCGGTTCACCGGGGTACGGACCCTCGCCGTCACCCTTGCCGAGACGGGCGACGAGGTGGGCTTCACGGCCGATCAGGTGGTGCTCGCCGCCGGCAGCCGTCCCTATCACGCGCCCATCGAGGGGTTCGACGCCCCTGAGCTGGCCGGTCGCATCCACACGTCCGACACCATCATGAGGATCGAGCGCCTGCCGCGCCGCATGGTGATCCTCGGCGGCGGCGCGGTGGCGGCGGAGTTCGCCCACATCTTCAGTGCGCTCGGGGTCCGGGTGACCGTCGTCAACAGGTCGGAGCCCCTGCTGCGTCACGAGGACGGCGAAGTGGCGGCGCTGTTCACCGAGCTGCTGTCGCACCGGGTCACGGTACGGCTGCGCCAAGTGGTGCGAGAGGTCGAGACCGACGATCACGGCGGCATCGTCGTGGTGACGACCGACAGCGACGGCATCGAGTACGCCTACGAGGCCGACCTGCTGCTCGTGGCTCAGGGGCGGGTGCCCAACTCCGACACCCTCGACCTCGAGGCCACCGGCGTGGCGGTCGCGGCGGACGGGTACGTGGTGGTCGACGAACACCAGCGCACCACCTGCCCCGGCGTCTACGCCCTGGGCGACATCTCCAACCGGCACCAGCTCAAGCACGTGGCCAACCACGAAGCCCGCGTGGTGCAGCACAATCTGGGCCACCCCGACGACCTCGTCTCCGCCGACCACCGGTTCGTCCCGCGAGCGGTCTTCTCCTCCCCGCAGCTCGCGGCCGTCGGGGCCACGGAAGAGGAGCTGGTCGCCTCGGGCCGTCCCTTCCTCAAAGGCGTGCAGCGCTACGGCGACGTGGGCTACGGGTGGGCGCTGGAGGACACCGACCACATCGCGAAGGTCCTCGTCGATCCGACGTCGCTGCAGCTTCTTGGCGTGCACATCCTCGGGCCCGAGGCGGCGACCCTGATCCAGCCGGCGATCCAGGCCATGGCGACGGGGCTCGATGCCCGCACCATGGCGCGCGGTCAGTACTGGATCCATCCGGCCCTCACCGAGGTGCTCGAGAACGCCCTGCTCCAGGTGGCACCCGACCCGCGGTGACCGCCGCTGCCGGCACCACGTGCCCGACGCTTCCGAGGCAGTGCGGATCCGCCCGGCCTGGCCGTCGACACTAGGGTGGTCGGCATGCTCCGTCGTCGCGCCGCCCTGGCCGCGCTCTCCGCCTCGGTGCTGGCGGCGTGCGGTGGTCCGGGCGTCGCCGGCGGAGCCGGCGCGGCCTCTTCCGCGCAGCCGACCGGGTCCGCGACGCCCACGAGCGCCCCTCCCACGAGCGCCCCTCCCACGGCGGACACCGCCGCGCCGACCCACGCACCGTCGAGCCCCGGCGCGGCGTCGTGCACCGAGGAGGCGGCCGCGCTGTCGCTGGAGAAGCAGGTCGGCCAGCTGTTCATGGTCGGCGTGACGCCAGGTCAGGGCACGCAGCGGGTGGTCGCAGCAGGGGTCGGCAGCATCATCCTGCTGGGCACCTGGACCGGGGGACGGGCCGCCACCGCCGCTCAGGTCGAGGCGTTCACCCGAGCCGTGCCGGGGCTGCTGGTCGCCACCGACCAGGAGGGTGGCGTCGTCCAGCGCCTCAAGGGCACCGGCTTCGACACGATCCCCAACGCGCCCGCCCAGGCGGCCCTCGGCGACGAGGCTCTCGGGCAGGCAGCGGACCGCTGGGCCACCCAGCTGTGGGCGGCCGGCGTGCGCTACAACCTGGCTCCCGTCGCCGACGTGGTCCCGACCGCGAAGCTCACCACGAACCAGCCGATCGGCGTACTCAAGCGGGGGTACGGGTCGGACGCGGCCACGGTCGGCGCTCGCGTCGCCGCCTTCGTGACGGGGATGGAACGCGCCTCCGTGGCCACCAGCCTTAAGCACTTCCCGGGCCTGGGCGAAGTCACCGGCAACACCGACTTCACGTCCGCGACCGATAGCGTGACCACCCGGACGTCGGCGTCGATCGCCTCGTTCCGCGCCGGCATCGCCGCCGGTGCGTCGTCGGTGATGGTGTCGTCGGCCGTCTATTCGAAGATCGATCCCGGCGTACCGGCCGTCTTCTCGAAGCTGATCGTCACCGAGATGCTGCGCGGCGACCTGGGGTTCACCGGTGTCGCGATCTCCGACGACCTGGGGGCCGCCGAGTCCGTTTCGGGGGTGTCCCCCGGCGATCGGGCGGTCCGCTTCTTCGCCGCCGGCGGCGACCTGCTCATCAACGCCGACGTGACCCTGCAGGCAGCCATGACCGATGCCGTGCTCAAGCGCGCCAAGGCCGACCCCGCGTTCGCCCGCCAGGTCACCACCAGCGCTGCCCGGGTGCTGGCGCTCAAGGCGTCGTTGGGAATCGGTTCCTGCCGCCGTTGACCTGTGCGCAACCGGCACCGAACTGGACCTGCCCGTCAGGATCTGACCCGTACACGGGTCAGATCCTGACGGGCAGGTCCAGTTCGGATGATGGGGGAGGGGCTCGTCCGGCGTCACGGGCCGGGCGAACCGGGCGTGCCTAGACTCTGGGTGTGAGTGCACCAGGCTGGTATCCCGATCCCGGAGGCGCGCCGGGCATGTTCCGTTACTGGACCGGCGCGACGTGGTCCGCGGCACTCTCGCGCGACGCGCAGGCTGCTCCCCCGGGCGGAGGGATCGGGTCGCCACCCGGATTCCAGCCGGGGCTGCAGCCCGGGTACCAGCCCGGCAACCCGTCGTTCGGTCAGCCGGGCTACGTACCCGGTCAGGGCTACGTGGCTCCCGGAACGCGGAAGCGCCCCGTCGCCGCGTGGGTGCTGCTCGCGGTCGGACTGGTCGTGGTCGCCGTCGTCGGCTCGTTCGTGATCCGCGGCGTGCTGGCCACGGGCGGCTCGAGCGGTACCGCGGGCAGCCAGCCCGGAGGACAGGCGACGACCAACCCCTGCCCCACCAACAAGGGGGCAGCGTCCACCGCGGCACGCCCGAACGACGGCCGGGTGTACGGCGGCGCGCTCTCCTACCCGCGCCTCGGCACGCCCTGGTCGGAACCCCGGCCCGAGACAAGACTCGCGTTCGGTCGCGACGTGCAGTACCAGTCCGTCACGATCGAGGCGAATTACGCCGGTACGGGCAGCGACTGGGTGGCGTCGGTGCTGGTCGGCGAGCTAGCCGCCGGCGACGGTTTCTACAGCCCCGAGGAGGGGTCGCAGATCGTCATGAAGTGCATCGTGGGTGCCTTCTACGGCGACGCGAAGGTGGGACGCCAGGACCTGGTCAACAAGGCCATGACGGTCTCCGGCAAGGAGGCGTGGCTCGTCGAGTCCCACCTCACGTTCGACATCAAGGGGCTCCAGGCCAAGGGCGAACTGGCCATCGTGCTCGTCGTGGCCACCTCGGCCGAGTCGTCGTCGATCTACTACGCGTCGATCCCCGACAACGCCCGGCAGTACGAGCAGCCGGCCCGTACCGCGATGGCTCAGTTGAAGGTGGGCTGAGCCGGCTCGGCCACCGCACGGGTCCCGGACGCGGGCGCGCCGGACGAGTCAGACCAGTCCCTCCACGTCGGCCAGGCGGGCGATCGTCGCCGAGGCACGGCGCCGCGCGTCGTGGTCGACCCGGGGGGCGAGTTCGGCGAGAAACCCGTAGCGGCGGCGCACGCTGCGGTGGTAGGCGTCGTCGACGGGCTCGGACGTGAGTGCGTGCCACCAGTCCACGACGTCACCCCACCCCGGGGCGGCCAGCGACCCGCCGTACTGCTGGAGGGCGAGCGCGGAGCACAGACAGGCCAGGTCGAGACGCTGCCCGAGTGGCCACCCGGCGAGCGTGCCCAGCAGGAACCCCGCCGAGAAGACGTCGCCCGCGCCGGTGGGATCGAGTTCGTCGACGACCAGGGCGGGCACGCTGGCCTCCTCGCCGGTACGGCTGTCGATCGCGTGGGCACCGTTGGCGCCGTCGGTGATCACCGCCACCGGGACCAGGTCGGCCAGGGCGTAGAGGGCGGACTGCACGGTGGACGAGCGCGTGTAGGCCAAGGCTTCGACGGCGTTGGGGACGAAGACGTCGCAGTGCGCCAGGTTGGCCAGCACCTCCGTCTGCCAGCCGCCGGCAGGGTCCCAGCCCACGTCGGCCATCACCAGCGCCCCGCTCGTCCGGGCCCTGCGCACCCAGCCGTCGAGTTCGAAGCAGCTGTGCTCCGCCAGATCGCACAGCACGGCCCGGGTGTCGGGCACGGTGCCGATCATCGCCGTGGCGGGCTCGGGGGCGGGATGGCCGTGCGTGACCATGCTGCGGTCGCCGTCGAACGACATCGACACCGTGACCGGGCTGTGCCAGCCGCCGTACCGCTTCGAACGGCTCAGGTCGACTCCCTCCTCGGTCAGGGTGCGCCAGCAGAACTCCGCGTAGTCGTCGTCGCCGAAGGCGCCGGCGATCGAGGTCCGCAGCCCCAGCCGGCGGGCGGCGATCCCGAAGTTGGCGATGCCGCCCGGACACGACGCCATCCCCTCGGCCCAGATCTCGGTTCCCGGCTTCGGCGAGCCCGGCAGCCCGGCGAAGATGATGTCGAGGAACACCGTTCCGCATGCGAACACGTCGAAGCCGGGCAACAGACAGTCGCGGACGCCCGCGAGCGGATCGAAGCGTTCGGGCACGCACCCATCCTGGCACCCAGGGAGAGGACCCGGAATGAGGCTGACGATCTGTGGCGGCGGAGGTTTCCGCGTGCCCCTCGTCCACGGGGAGCTGCTGCGACGACCCGAGCTCGGGGTCTCGGAGGTCGTCCTCCACGACACCGACGAGGCGCGGCTCACGGCGATGTCGTCGGTGCTGCGGGGCCGGCCGGCTCCGGGGCCGGCGCCGGCCGTACGCGCCGTCACCCGGCTCGACGAGGCGCTCCTCGGTGCCGACGTGGTGTTCTCGGCGCTGCGAGTCGGGGGACTGGCCGGCCGGGTCGCCGACGAGCGCTGCGCCCTCGACCGCGGGCTGCTCGGCCAGGAGACCACGGGGGCCGGGGGACTGACCTACGCGCTGCGTACTGTGCCGGTCGCCGTGGCACTGGCCGAGGCGATCGCCCGCGTGGCCCCCCACGCGCTCGTCATCAACTTCACCAACCCGGCCGGGCTGGTGACCGAGGCGATGCAGCGCGTGCTGGGTGACCGCGTCGTCGGCATCTGCGACTCGCCGCTCGGGCTGGCGACCCGCTGCGCGCGCGCCCTGGGGGTGCCGCTCGCCGACCTCGAGATCGACTACGCGGGGCTGAACCACCTGGGCTGGCTGATGGGGTTGCGGCGGGCCGACGGGACGGACCTGCTGCCGGCGTTGCTCGCAGACGACGCCGCCCTGGCCTCGTTCGAGGAGGGCAAGCTCTTCGATCCGGACTGGCTCCGGACGCTGGGGATGATCCCCAACGAGTACCTGCACTACTGGTACGACACCCGCGAGGCGATCGCCGCGATCCGCGCCGGGGAGACCCGTGGGGAGTTCCTGCGGACCCAGCAGGAGACCTTCTACGCCCAAGCCAGCGCGCAGCCGGAGCACGCGTGGGACCTGTGGCAGCGGGCGAACCGCCGGCGGAACGAGACCTACATGGCCGAGACCCGCACCTCGGCCCGCGACGAGGCGGACCTGGTCAGCGGTGGCTACGAAGGGGTGGCCCTCGCACTGATGGCCGCGCTGCGCGGCGCTCCTGCCGGGGCGACGTCAGAGCCTGCCGCCGAACCGGCGCCGACCCGCCTGATCCTCAACGTCCGGAACGGCCTGGCGGGCCGGCCCGCGATCGAAGGACTCCCCGCCGACGCCGTGGTGGAGGTGCCGTGCGTCGTCGGTTCCGCCGGGATCGAGCCGCTGCCCGTGTCACCCCTGCCCGATCACGCCCTCGGCCTGGTGCAGCAGGTCAAGGCGTGTGAGCGGCTGGCGATCCGGGCAGCCGTCGAGCACCGGACCGACCTGGCCGTGGCGGCGCTCGGCCTGCATCCCCTCGTCGACTCGGTGGCCGTCGCCCGGCAACTGCTCGCCGACGTGCGCCGGCGGGTTCCGGACCTGGACGCCGCCCTGACCGACTACCAGGCGTAGGCCTCGGGAGCGGCCCCGCCGGGACCCGGGAAGATCTCGTCGAGTCGCGCCAGCACCTCGTCGGACAGCGTGATGTCGAGGGCGTGGACGGCGCCCTCGAGCTGGGCCATCGTGCGAGGTCCGATGATCGGGCCGGTGACACCTTCCTGGTGCAGCGTCCAGGCCAGCGCCACGTCGCCGGGCTGCTCGCCCAGCTCGGCGCAGAGGGCCTCCCACTTCGTGAGTTGCGGCCGGAGCTCCTCGATGCGCTTGAGCGCCGCCTCCGACGACCGGCGTCCCTCCTCCGCCTTCTGAAGGGCACCTCCGAGCAGGCCTCCCGCCAGCGGTGACCAGGGGATGACGCCGAGTCCGAAGTGGCGCGCCGCCGGCAGGACCTCGAGCTCGATCGTGCGAGCCGTCAGGTTGTAGAGGCTCTGCTCGCTGACGAGGCCGAGCGAGTGCCGCGCCGACGCGGCCCCGCAGGCGGCCGCGATGTGCCAGCCCGCGAAGTTCGACGAGCCGACGTAGCTGATCTTGCCCTGGGCCACGAGCACGTCCATCGCCTGCCAGATCTCGTCCCAGGGAGTGTTCCGGTCGACGTGGTGCATCTGGTAGAGATCGATGTGGTCGGTCTGCAGCCGCCGCAGCGACGCATCGCAGGCGCGACGCAGGTTGAGCGCCGACAACCGCGACTGGTTGGGGACCTTGGTCATCTCCCCGTACGCCTTGGTCGCGAGCACGATCTCGTCGCGGCGGCCGGACTTCGCGAGCCACCGACCCACGATCTCCTCGGTCCAGCCGCGACGGTCGACCCCGCCGTAGACGTTCGCGGTGTCGAGGAAGTTCACGCCGGCGTCGACGGCCGCGTCCATGATGTCGTGGCTGTCGGTCTCAGAGGTCTGCGGACCGAAGTTCATGGTGCCGAGTACGAGGCGGGACACCTTCGCACCCGACCTGCCGAGCTGGACGAACTGCATGGCAACTCCTTGTTGGGTGAGTCGTTTCACACCCAACCTACGGCCCTGCTCCGCCCGCAGGGCGAAGATCACGGATCTGATGCCGTCGACCGCCTCCGCGCGGCCCCACGCTCTGTCGTTCGGGGGAAGGCGGGAGGGTACTCCGAGCGTGATCGGGCATCGCCCTGTTCACCCGCTGTTCACCTCGTCCCGCCCCACCGGTCAGACTGCCTCGTTACCGTCCGTGACGTGACCCGAACCAAGAGCATCCGCACCTCGGCCGCCAAGCTGGCCGCCATCGCCGCAGCCGCCACTCTGGCGCTGTCCGCCTGCAGCAGTTCCACCACGGCTCAGCCCGGCTCGTCCGGCTCGTCCGGCAAGGCCGCCGCCTCCCTCGCCTGCCCCACCGGCAAGCTGATCGGCGAAGGCAGCTCGGCCCAGAAGAACGCCATCGACGAGATCATCGCCGCCTACGGCGAGGCCTGCGGCAAGAAGGCGACCATCGAGTACAACCCGACCGGCTCCGGTGCCGGGATCAAGAACTTCAACGCCGGTCTGGTCGACTTCGGCGGCTCGGACTCCGCGTTGAAGACCGACGAGGCGACCGCGGCCAAGACCCGCTGCGCCACCAACGAGGCGTGGAACCTGCCCATGGTGGTCGGTCCGGTGGCCTTCTCCTACAACCTGTCCGGCGTGAGCAAGCTCGTGCTCACCCCCTCGGTGCTCGCCAAGATCTTCACCGGCAAGATCACCACGTGGAACGACCCGGCCATCGCTGCGATCAACAAGGACGCGAAGCTGCCGGCCGACAAGATCACGGTGTTCTACCGCTCCGACGAGTCCGGCACCACCGAGAACGTGACGCGGTTCCTCAAGGCCTCCGCCCCGTCCGACTGGACGACCGACGCGAGCAAGTCGTGGAAGGGCGCCGGCGAGGGCAAGAACAAGTCGTCCGGTGTGGCAGAGTCCGTGAAGGCGACGTCCGGGGCGATCGGCTACCTCGAGTGGAGCTACGCCACCGACAACAAGCTCGGCGTCGCCGCCCTCGACCTGGGCTCCGGCGCGGTCGAGCTCACGTCCGCCAGCGTCGGCAAGGCCGTCGAGTCCGCCAAGCTGGCGGGCACCGGCAACGACCTCAAGCTGGAGGTCGACTACGCCACGAAGGCCGCCGGGGCCTACCCCGCCATCCTGGTGACCTACGAGATCGTCTGCTCGGCCGGGCTGCCCGCCGACAAGACGGCACTGCTCAAGGACTTCCTGGGCTTCTTCTCGTCGGCCGCCGGCCAGAAGGACCTGGAGTCGCTGGGGTACGCTCCGCTGCCCGAGTCGATGCGCACCAAGGTCGCCGCCGCCGTGGGCGCCATCAAGTGAGTGTGAGTCCGGCCTGACGGGTCGACCCTCGGCGTAGTCTCACGCCGAGGGTCGTCCCGTCCCGTCCCCCGTTCTACGAGAGGTACCCAGGTGACAGTGACGCCCGGTTCCCCGCCGACCGAGCACGTGAGCCTCGACGTCGCCACGGGGCTGCGAGCCACGCCTGACGAGCCCGTCGTCGGCGGCGCCCACGTGGTGGCCGGCGAGCCCGGTCTCGAAGCCCAGCGTGCGGCCGGTGCCGGGGCCGAAGCACAAGGGGTCCACCTCGTCGCGGTGGGCCACGGGCCCGACCGCGCCTTCCGCGGCACGGCCTACGCGGCCGCCTTCCTCGTCGTGGCGCTGGTCTCCTTCGTCGGGATCTTCCTGGTGGTGCTGGCAGGCCCGAGCCTCGCCGCGAACCGCGCCAACTTCCTCACCTCCACCCAGTGGGAGGTGGGTGGCGCCGAGCTGGCGTTCGGCATCGCGGGGCTGTTGTGGACGACGGTTCTCACGTCGATCCTGGCGATGCTCATGGCCGTCCCGGTGGCCGTCGGGGCGGCGCTGCTGATCACGCAGTACCTGCGGCCCAAGGTCGGCAACACGGTGGGCTTCCTGATCGACCTGCTCGCCGCCGTCCCGTCGATCATCTACGGACTCTGGGGCGTCAAGGTGCTGGGGCCGGCGCTCGCCGGGGTGTACGACTGGCTCGGTGCCACCCTGGGCTGGATCCCCTTCTTCGCCCCCGGCATCCAGTCGACCGGCAACGTGATGACGGCCTCGGTCGTGCTGGCCATCATGATCCTGCCGATCGTCAGCGCGATGTCGCGGGACGTCTTCGCGCAGACCCCCCGTGACCACATCGAGGCGGCCCTCGCCCTGGGGGCCACGAAGTGGGAGATGATCCGTACCGCCGTGCTTCCCTACGGCAGGTCCGGGGTGATCGCTGCGTCGATGCTCGGCCTCGGACGAGCCCTCGGCGAGACGGTGGCGGTGATGATCATCCTGTCGCAGACCAACGACCCGGGCATCAACGTGAGCATCTTCGCCGGCGGCGAGACCTTCGCCTCGAAGATCGCCAACAACGCCGCCGAGTTCGACACCCCGAGCAAGACGGGGGCCTACATCGCAGCGGGGCTGGTGCTCTTCATCGTCACCTTCGCCGTGAACGCGATCGCGCGCCTCGTGGCCGACCAGAAGGGCGCGAAATGACCACGGCGACCGAGTCCGCCCAGCTCGCGCTCGGCAAGCCGAGCGGCAGGCGTGCCTTCACCGACAAGGCGATGACCGCGCTGGCCTACCTGGCCGGGGCCATCGCGATCGTGCCGCTGGCGTGGATCCTGTTCTCGGTGGTGCAGCTCGGGCTGCCGGAGGTGCTCTCGGTGGCCTGGTGGACGCAGGACCTGGGCGGCACCACCGACCGCCGTGCGGGCGGCGGCGCGTTGGCCGCCATCGTGGGCACGCTCGAGATCGGCCTCATCACGGCCCTCGTCGCGGTGCCGATCGGGGTGTTCGGGGCCATCTTCCTGATCGAGTACGCGCGGGGCACCCGCTGGTCGCGCGTGGTCTCGTTCATGGTCGACATCCTCTCGGGCATCCCGTCGATCGTGGCGGCGCTGTTCGTCTACGCGCTCCTGATCACGATTCTGGGTACCGGGCGGTCGACCGTCGCGGCCGCTCTCGCACTGGTGCTGCTCATGCTTCCCGTCGTGCTCCGCTCGACCGAGGAGATGCTCAAGCTCGTCCCCGACTCGTTGCGCGAGGCCTCCTACGCCCTGGGCGTGCCGAAGTGGCGCACCATCGTCAGCATCGTGATCCCGACCGCCTTCTCAGGCATCGCGACGGGGATCGTGCTCGGGCTGGCGCGGGTGATGGGCGAGACCGCGCCCCTGCTCATCCTGGTGGCCGCCGCGCGCAACCTGAACCTGTCGCCGCTCTCGGACACCATGTCGACCCTGCCCACGATGATCAACACCGGGCGCGACGTGGCCGAGACGCTGCCGGGGTACGGGCGTGTCTGGGGCGCGGCCTTCACCCTCATCCTGATCGTGATGGGACTCAACCTGCTCGCCCGCGGGATCGCCCGCGCCAGCCGACTGAAGGAACGCTGACTCATGGCCAAGCGCATCGAAGTGGTGGACCTCGACGTCTTCTACGGCTCGTTCAAGGCGGTCGAGGGGGTGTCGCTGACCGTCGAACCGCGCACGGTGACGTCGTTCATCGGCCCGTCCGGCTGTGGCAAGTCGACCGTGCTGCGCACCCTCAACCGCATGCACGAGGTGATCCCGGGCGCCTACTGCCAGGGGTCGATCGGTCTCGACGGGGTGGACCTCTACGGCGCCGGCGTCGACCCCGTCGCGGTGCGAAGGCTGGTCGGCATGGTGTTCCAGCGTCCCAACCCGTTCCCGTCGATGTCGATCTACGACAACGTGGCGTCGGGGCTCAGGCTCAACGGGGTCAAGAACAAGAAGGTGCTCGACGAGACCGTCGAAAGGTCGTTGCGGAGCGCGAACCTCTGGAACGAGGTCAAGGACCGGCTCGGCAAGGCCGGCACGGGACTGTCGGGTGGGCAGCAGCAGCGCCTCTGCATCGCCCGCGCGATCGCGGTTCAGCCCGAGGTGCTGCTGATGGACGAACCGTGTTCGGCTCTCGACCCCATCTCGACCCTGGCCATCGAGGATCTGATCCAGGAGCTCAAGGAGTCGTACACCGTCGTCATCGTCACGCACAACATGCAGCAGGCCGCCCGCGTGTCCGACCGCACGGCCTTCTTCAACCTCGCGGCTCAGGGCGAGCCCGGCAAGCTCATCGAGATCGGCGCCACCGAGAAGATCTTCTCGAACCCCGACGAGAAGTCCACCGAGGACTACATCACCGGACGCTTCGGCTGACCCCCGCCGCAGGCCCGTCCCCACTGTCCGGGACCTCCCGGACATGCCGACCCTCCCCGGACATCCGAAGTTACCGACCCCCCCGACCTGGGCCGGACCTCTCGACCGGCTCGAACTGGACCTGCCCGTCAGGATCGGACCCGTACACGGGTCAGATCCTGACGGGCAGGTCCAGTTCGGCGTCCAGTTCGATGTACGGAGGGCGTCCCGGAGGTTCCGGACACAGCCTCAGGAAAGCGCTTGCCAATGGACGGTGGATACGGAAGACTGAGGGCACACGACCTCAGGAGGTGGGCAATGGCGCCGGTGGCCATGGTGACGGGCGGCAGCAGGGGAATCGGACGAGGCATCACCGAACGGCTTCTCCACGACGGCTACCGGGTGTCGATCCTCGCCACGAGGCCGGCACCCCATGACATCCTCGACGAGCTGGGACAGTTGGGCGAGGTGGCCTACACCGCCGGCTCGATCGCGGACCTCGACGACCAGCGCCGCTACCTCGAGGCCACGCTGGCGGCGTTCGGGCGGGTGGACGTGCTCGTCAACAACGCCGGCGTCGCGCCGAGCGTGCGCAACGACCTCCTCGTGGCGACCACCGACGAGTTCGACCGCGTGCTGTCGATCAACCTGCGCGGCCCCTACTTCCTGACCCAGCTGGTCGCCAACCAGATGATCGCGCAGCGCGACCTCGAACGGTCGGACGCGCGCGAGGGCAGCGGGGTCGTGGGGTCGATCGTCAACGTCTCGTCGATCTCGGCCACCACCGTGTCGGTCAACCGCGGCGAGTACTGCATCTCGAAGGCCGGGGTGGCGATGGCCACCCAGCTCTGGGCGGCACGACTGGCGCCCGAGGGCATCGTGGTCTACGAGGTGCGGCCCGGCGTGATCGCCACCGACATGACCGCGGGCGTCCAGGAGAAGTACGACGCCCTCTTCGCCGGCGGACTGGCTCCGATGCCCCGCTGGGGCAAGCCCTCGGACGTGGCCGGCGCGGTCGCCGTGCTCGCGTCCGGACAGATGCCCTACTCCACCGGCGACGTGATCGTGGTGGGCGGCGGCATGCAGATCCCGAGGCTCTGAACCGCCCCGACCGGACCACCGCGAGGCCCCCGCGCCGCGGGTCCGACCCGTACGGTGGACCCATCGTCCCGGACCCGATTCATCGTTGACCTCAGCCGGCACCACCGAAGGACCCACATGAGCACTCTCGACACACTCACCGTCGACGGCGTCGACGTTCCGGTGATCACGGCGAACACGGTGGTGGTCGGGACGGGAGCCGCGGGCTACTGCGCGGCCGACCGGCTGTGGATGTTCGGCCAGCGCGACGTCGTCATGGTCACCGACAGGATCCGGGCGGGCGCGTCGCGCAATGCCGGATCCGACAAGCAGACCTACTACAAGTTGACGCTCTCGGGCGCCGAGCCCGACTCGGTGCGGTCGATGGCCGAGACGCTTCACTCCGGTGGCTCGATGGACGGGGACATCGCCCTGGCAGAGGCTGCCTGGTCGGCGCGCTGCTTCTTCC
>Ga0073899_10002610_pt1 | contig 16140 bp, 11 predicted proteins | sample KloWWTmetaKNB5Ph_FD_88975 | JGI IMG/M metagenome (GOLD analysis project Ga0073899, IMG submission 88975) | Active sludge microbial communities from Klosterneuburg, Austria, studying microevolution and ecology of nitrifiers - Klosterneuburg... | ecosystem: Engineered > WWTP > Aerobic digester >...
CCCACATTTCCCGCTCGGCACAGGCGAGGTAACTTTCCCCCGGATCGACATGACCTGATGCACTGCTGTCCCATTTGCGGGGGTGAGTGTCTTTGAGATGAGAACGAAGTTGAAGGTAGATCTCACCGACCTTGTTCTGTAAAAACACATGCCCGGCACGGTGGAGGAGCTTTCGCTCGTGGACCTCACGGCGCGGGAGTGACTCGATCACTTCGTCGTTTTCATTGACGACATCGAGCAGCTCGGTCGCTGACGGCGGAAGGACACTGCACGGATGCGGATCGAAAAAGTTCGAGAGATTGATCCATTCAACGAGAGAGAGTTCCTCGGCCCTGACACTCGCCTTAAATCCGAGCGCACCGAAAATCTCCGCAGCGCTCGCGGCTTCGAGCTGGAGATTGTTGTGGAGCTGCTTTCGCCTCTGGGAAAACCCCTGTTTCACCACACTGCGAAAGACCTCGGGCGAATGCAAGGGAAGCTCCTCGATCGGACGAGGATCAAAGCGCAGGATCGTCGAATCAACGGCGGGACGCGGGTGAAAAGGCTCGGGCCCGACCGTGCGGAGCGCCGTAGTCCGCCATCGCTCCTGTAGCATGAGACTGAGAATACCGTAGTTCTTCGTTTTCGGGACCGCCGTGAAACGATCCCCGACCTCCTTTTGTACCATGATGATCGCACTGCTGACCGGGCTTGGGGCGTCGAGGAAACGACTCAGAATCGCATTGCCGACCGAGTAAGGCAGATTACCAATGAACTTCACGCTGCCTTCGCGGAAAAGCGGGCGAACATCGTATTCGGTCGCATCGGCGTGAATGACTTCGACGCCCCGGGGACCGTATTTTTCCTGAAGAAACTTCGCGAGCCGCCCGTCTGCTTCAACGAGGACGAGTCGGCGGCATTTCCCGACAAGATGTTCGGTCAGGGCGCCGAAGCCGGGACCGATTTCGATCACACAATCGTCGGGCTTTACCTGAAGTTGAGCGGCGATCCAACTCGAAATTGAGTCGTCGACGAGAAAGCTCTGCCCGAGCTTGCGGCTGGGAGTGAGGTCAAGACGTTTGAGATGGGTCTGGAGGTCGGATAGATTCACCGCACCAACATGGCGTTCTTTGCAGTGGAATCCAGCGGGAGTTTGTTAGCGCCCAACCGGGAAAGGCCTTAAGGCCTCACTCCAGCGCTTTGAGCAGCATATCCACATGCTCCGCCGGCTTCACTTTTTGAAAGACCGCCTTCACGATCCCCTTTTCGTCAATCACGAAGGTCGTTCGCTCGGTCCCGAAGTAGGTCTTGCCATACATTGACTTCTCGACCCAGACTCCATAGGCTTGAACCATGGTCTGCGCTTCATCGCTGATGAGAGGAAACGGCAGTTCGTATTTCGCGATGAACTTGCCGTGCTTTTTGACAGGATCGATACTCACTCCGAAGACCTTTGCCTTCGCCGAAAGCTCAACCCAAGCGTCCCGAATCCCGCAAGCCTGGGTCGTGCAGCCTGGCGTGTCGTCCTTCGGGTAAAAGTAGAGAACGACCTTTGAGCCCCGGAGACTGGAAAGGCTTACCGTCGCGCCGTCTCCGAACTCTCCGCCGATCACCGGCAGGTCAAAATCCGGTGCTTTCTTGCCTGGTTGTGGTTGTGTTGACATAGAATGGTATACGCGGTCAAAGCGCCCGTGGATTCCAAGAAACATAAGGATGCCGTCAAGGCGATGCGAGAAAATCGAAATTTGGCTTTTCAGCATTGCCTCCGCAGGAAGCGCTGATTTTTTGAACACATTGTTTGCGGGCAATTTTCGCCTTTCCTCAGCGGGTCCCCTCCCCTATCGTCTCGGACTTTAACCGCCAAAGCCTCCATGCCCGAAACGACTGCCTCCGCTCCCGCACTGCAAGAAGATGACGTCGCCGCCATCGACCACCTCCGCACGACCTACGACGAGCTAAGGGCCGAGCTTTCCAAAATCATCGTCGGTCAGGACGCGGTTATCGAGCAGCTCGCGATCTGTCTCTTCGCCCGAGGCCACGCACTGCTTATGGGTGTTCCCGGCCTTGCCAAGACCCTCCTTGTCTCCCGCCTCGCCGAGACGATGTCGCTGAGTTTCAGCCGCATTCAGTTCACTCCTGATCTCATGCCGATGGACATCACCGGGACCGAGATCCTCCAAGACAATGGAACGGGACGCCGCGAATTCGAATTTGCGAAAGGGCCCGTTTTTGCCAACATCGTTCTCGCCGACGAGATCAACCGCGCCCCGTCTAAAACCCAGGCCGCGATGCTCGAGGCCATGCAGGAACACCGCGTCACCGTCGCCGGTCACAGCTTTGAACTGCATCCGCCCTTTTTTGTTCTCGCGACGCAGAACCCCATCGAGCAGGAAGGCACTTACCCCCTGCCCGAGGCACAGCTCGACCGCTTCATGTTCATGATTGGCGTGGACTATCCCTCCCGCGATGAAGAAATCGCCATCGCCCGGACCACAACGGGTGAAGCCTTCCCGAGGCTCACTGCACTCCTCGACGGAGAGAAAGTGATCCGCTTCCAGCAACTCGTGCGTCGCGTCCCCGTACCCGATCATATTTATCACTTCGTCGTCGACCTCGTTCGCCGCACCCGGCCGGAATCGACCGACGCGCCCGAGTGGCTCAAGCCTCTCGTCGGCTGGGGAGCCGGACCGCGTGCCGTGCAATACCTCATCCTCGGTGCCCGCGCCCGCGCCGCGCTTCGCGGAAGCTACATGGTCCGGCAGGAGGACGTCGTTGCCGTCGCGGCCCCCGTTCTTCGCCATCGCATCATCAAGACTTTTACCGCCGAATCCGAAGGCATCACGAGCCGATCCATCATCGCCCGCCTCATCGAGGAGCTGAATAAGGAATCGTAGGGAAACATTCCTCCTCATGACCCGTGACTCATGACTCATGATTGACTTCGCTTCGCTTCGCTTTGAATCATGACTCGTGACTCCAACCGCGATTTCCTCAATCCGGCCGTCCTAGGCAAGCTCCTCGGACTGCCCCTCAATGCCCGTTCCCCGATGTTGGGGAATGTGTCAGGGCGCCACCGCAGCCCGGTGCGCGGATCGGCGATTGAATTCGCGCAGTATCGCAAGTATGTCCAGGGCGACGACACCCGCCGTCTCGACTGGCGCACCTGGGGCCGGACGGATCGTTATTATATTAAAGAATTCGAAGCCGACACAAATCTGCGCCTTTGTCTCATCGTCGACACGAGCGGGTCGATGGGATACGGCGAGCTGGGTTCGACCCGACTCGACTATGCGAGGCGACTCTCCGGCACTCTCGCCTATCTCGCGGGGCAGCAGGGCGATGCCATCGGCCTCTACAGCGGTTCCATCGGATCCTTTCAGGAAACGCCGCCGCGCCGGGGTCCTCAACATCTCGGACTCATCCTCGATCAGGTCGCCCGGCTCAAAGCCGAGGGGGAGACCGGCCTGATCAAAGCGATCCACGAGGCGGCGGAGAAGATCCAGCAGCGCGCCCTCATCGTCATCATCTCAGATTTTCTCTTTCATCCTGAACCTCTTCGAGAAGCCTTCCAGCATCTCCGCTTCCGCAAACACGATGTCTCCGTCTTTCACCTGCTTGATCGCCAGGAGATCGATTTCGCCTTTGATCGCCCGACGCGCTTCATTGATCTCGAGGGCGGCCATTCACTCCTTGCCGACCCCTCCCTGATCCAGCGACGCTACCGGGAGGCGGTGAAAACCTATCTCGGCACGATCGATAATATTGTTAATCATTCCGCCGTCGACTACCACCGGACCTTTCTCGACGAACCCTACGATCAGGTTCTCGCACGCTTCCTAATGGGGCGAAACCCGAAAACGGCACGCACCGCGAGATGAGTTTTCTCCAGCCCATCCTCCTCGTCGGACTGCCGCTCGCACTGCTGCCCGTCATCATTCACCTGATCAATCAGCATCGGCACCGCACCGTACGCTGGGCGGCGATGATGTTCCTCCTCGACGCGAAAAAAATGACGAAAGGCCTCGCCCGCCTGCGTCAGATCCTCATTCTCACAATGCGTGTTCTTGCCGTCGCAACGCTAGTGTTTGCCGCAAGCCGTCCCCTTGCCGGGGGCTGGGCAGGATTCACGGGAGGCAAAGCCGACACCATTCTCGTCCTCCTCGACCGTTCTGCGAGCATGGAGCAGCAGAATCTCGAAACAGGAGAGTCGAAACGCTCGACAGCCCTCTCCCGCATTGCGGATCTCATTGAAAAGACCGGTTCCGGGAGCGAGGTCATTCTCATAGACAGCGCGACCCTCGAACCCGTAAAGCTGACCGATGCCGCCGCGCTCCGCGACCTGCCCGCGACGGCTCCCACGTCAACTGCCGCAAACGTACCCGCGATGCTGCAGAAGGCCGTTGACTTTCTGATCGCCAATGATAGCGGACGAACCGACATCTGGCTCGCCTCCGATCTCCGGCAGAATGACTGGAATCCCGGCTCAGGGCAGTGGCAGTCACTGCGATCCGACCTCGCGGCACGGGAAACGGTACGTCTCTTTCTCCTGACATTCCCCCGCGTTAAGAGCAACAATGTCTCGATCACCGTCAGTGACGTCAAACGGCACCGCACTCCGGAGGGACTGCGTCTCATCATGGATCTCGCGATCCGCCGTCAGGGGCCGGATGTCGAAACGGGCAGTCAAGCCATCCCTGTTGAGATCACCCTCAACGGCACCCGCACGGTCGAGGAAATGACTGTCTCGGGTCCCGAACTGATTCGGCTCGGTTACTCCATCGAACTCGGGAGCGGCAACGAACGTGGCTGGGGCCGCATCGATTTACCGGCCGACGATAATACGGCGGACAACCATGCCTTTTTTGTCTTTGATGAGCCCGCAACCCGTCAGACCGTCATCGTGAGTGACGACCCACTCACCGCTGAGTCGATACGGTCCGCCGCCTCGGCCTCGACCGATTCCGGCGTTGCCTGTGAAGCACGCATCCTCGCTACCGCTGACATCGCCCAGATCCCGTGGGAGGAGACGGCGCTGCTCTTCTGGCAGGCACCACTGCCCACCCCTGACACGCCCACCGCTACTCTGCTGCATCAGCATATCAAAGCGGGCCGGAGCCTCATCCTGCTCCCCCCGCCCGAAGACGGAGGCGGAGAATGCCTCGGCGTAAAATGGGGCGAGTGGCTAGGTGATGAGACCCACCCTCTCAAGCTCACCTGGTGGCGAGCCGAATCGGGTCTTCTCGCGAACACACGAAACGGGTCTCCCCTTCCCGTCTCAGATCTCGGAATCTTCCGCAGTCGCCTCTATACCGGCGAAACACAATCGCTCCTCAAGATCGAAAGCGGTGAATCCATCATCAGTCGCATCATCCCCGGCGCGTCGGGCAGCGACGGGGAATCCGATTCCGGACCAGCGACGGGATCTCTTCACGTTTGGGGCACCCTGCCCCGCACCGACCACTCGAGCCTCGCCACGGATGGCATCGTCTTTTTTGTGATGACCCACCGGGCCCTCGAAGAAGGTGCCAACGCCGTTTCCAGGGCACAGGCCCGCGAGGCCGGATTGGCGGCTCTGTCAGGATTTCAGAAAGTGACACCCCTCTCGCTTGGACGCGATTCCGACACGCTCCTCACCCCCGGCCTCGCCGCCGGCGCTTTTTCCTCGGGCACTGGCGAGGACGACCGGCGCCTGATCGCCCTGAACCGCCCGGCAGCCGAAGACGACACCCGCATCCTCAATCCGGAAGCCCTCGAGACCCTCCTCGCCGGGGTCGACTACCGCCAGATCAATGACGAAGTCGGGAGCGGATCCTCCCTCGCCTCCGAAGTGTGGCGTGCCTTTCTCATCGCCATGGCGCTGGCGCTGATTGCCGAAGCCGCCCTCTGTCTCCCGCCAAAGCCGGAGGAGGAATCGAACCCTCTTCGATCAATGAGTTAACCCTCTTCAATCGTGACCCTAACCAACAGCGAACTCACCTTCTCCTCGACGCCGACGACGCTCGTCTTCGGGATCGCTACGCTCATCGCAACCGGCGGGATCGGATTCATGATCTGGAAACGGAGCGCCTACTCGGCAGCATCGGGCTGGCTTGAGGTGCTGCGCTTCCTCATTGTCGCCGCCGTCGCTCTGACATTAAACCAGCCGGAATGGCGCGAAACTTTCGAACCGGATCGAAAGCCTGTCATCGCCGTGCTGCGGGATGAATCAGGCAGCATGAAAACTGAAGATGTCCTCGCACCGGAATCTAGCAGTGTCGGTCCAGGCGCCCGCGAGGCCCTCGCCACCGAGCTCACCACACCCGAAGCATGGAGTTCGCTGGGAGAAGAATTCGAAGTCATCATCGAACCCTTTTCGAAAGCCATCCCCGGAACACCCGGCGGCACCGATATTGAAAAGTCGCTCTCCGACATGCTCGACCGCTACCCGAACCTGCTAGGACTCGTCCTCGTCTCTGACGGTGACTGGAACACCGGCGAACCTCCCGCCCGCGCCGCGACGAGGTTCCGCATGGGCGATATCCCTATTTTCACCGTTCCCGTGGGCAGCGAGACCCGTCTCCCCGACCTCGACGTGACCGCCTTTGACGTGCCTACCTTCGGCATCGCCGGCAAGCCGGTGCGACTGCCCTTCACTCTGGCCAGCGCCCTTGCAAAAGATCACGCGGCCATCCTCGAGATTCAGACGAGTGAAGGCGAAACGCTCACCAGCGAAGTTATTATCCCCGCAATGGGTCGCCTCCAGGAAACGATTCTTTCGACACCAAAAACCGTCGGTGATTTCAAATTGACCCTCACCCTTCCGCCTGCGGACGAAGAGCACGATCCTATCAATAATACTATTTCCGCTCCAATCTCCATTCGAAAAGAGGAGTTGAAAGTCCTCATCATCGAGTCCTTTCCCCGCTGGGAATATCGCTACCTGCGCAATGCCCTCGAACGCGATCCGGGCGTCGCGGTGCGCTGTCTTCTTTTTCACCCTGACGTGACGACCCCCGGCGGAGGCCGCGGATACCTCGCAGCGTTTCCCGAGCCCGATCTCCTCTCCACCTTTGACGTCATTATCCTCGGGGATGTCGGCGTCGCTGATCGCCAGCTGACGGCGGATCAGGCAAACGCGATCAAACATCAAGTCGCGAGCCAGGCCGCCGGTCTCGTCCTGATGCCGGGCTTTCGCGGCCACCAGATCAGCCTTCTCAAGACAGAACTCGACGATCTTTTCCCCGTCTTCCTCGACACCGCACAGCCGCGCGGATGGGGCTCGGCGACACCGGGTCAGTTTGAGCTGACCGAACTCGGTGCCCGGAGTCTCCTCACCCGTCTCGAAGACACCGAGAACGCGAACGCCAATCTGTGGGCCTCCCTCCCCGGCTTCCAGTGGTACGCCGGCGTGACCCGCGCCAAAGCCGGATCAGAGGTCCTCGCGACGCACAGTTCCGAGACGAACCGCTACGGACGTATCCCTCTCATTGTCACCAAAACCTACGGCACCGGAAAAATTCTCTTCATGGGCACCGACGGCGCGTGGCGCTGGCGCAAAGGCGTTGAGGACAAGTATCACTACCGATTCTGGGGCCAGGTCGCCCGTTGGATGGCCTACCAGCGCAACATGGCGAGCGATGAGAGAATGCGTCTCTTTTTCTCCCCCGACCGCCCCCGCACCGGAGACACCCTCACCCTCAATGCCAATGCCATGAGCGTCGGCGGCGAACCCCTCCAGTCGGCGAATGTCATCGTGCAGATCACGACCCCTTCAGGCAAGATCGAGACAGTCCGTCTTCAGCCCGGGGGCGAGGAGCAGTGGGGCCTTTTTACCGGCACCTATGTCCCGTCCGAGCCGGGTGAGCACCGACTCACGATGACCTGCGCCGAGAACGGCGGCACCCTCGACACCACGATCACCGTTCAGGGCACCACTCTCGAACTCGTCGGTCAGCCTGCCCGCTATGAAGTGATGGCGGAAATCGCCCGAATCACCCGCGGGGAAATGCTCGCCAGGCCCGACCTCGCCCTAATCAAAGAACGCATCGCCGCCCTGCCCGAACCTGAGCCGCTGGAGCGACGCTTGCGGCTGTGGGCGCATCCGGTGTGGATCGGCGTGATTGTCTTTCTGCTGACCATCTTCTGGATCGGTCGGAAGGTGGCGGGGGCGGTATGAGGTCGGCACGCGCCACAGGGTTTCGCCTCCGGGACACAATCACAGCGAAGCGGAAACCGAAGGTAGCCGGGAAGAAGCCAAGGCCAGTAGATGCCTCAGGCATCATGGGCATACAAAGGATTCAGGCAAGTCTGACTCTGTGGCGGTCGGGTTCTGAACGGACGTCGCCACTACAGCAGTCGGGCACTGCATCAACAGGAGTGGCTTGTCCGACATACCTACTAATCGGGGCTGCTGTTTTTGGAAGTCGAAAGACAGCCGACAAGCAATCTCTATACAGCCCACAAGCCTATCCCGTTAAAGATCACGCTTGCCATCCGCGCGCTCTCTCACTACGATCCCGCTATGCGTTTGAGCCATTTCATTCTCGTCTCTCTCTCCTTCGCCGTGTCCCTCCTCGCTCCCGCCGCCGCGCAGGACATTTCGCCGGCTTTGCCCGTGCCTCCCCTGCCACCGGCCAACACCGACCGTCTCCCCGGGGTCGCTTTGGCGGAGGGCATCACGCAAATCACCGGGGTCGCGATTTCGCCGATGCTGGGGGTCTGCGGAGTCGGAACGTGGAGATATTTCACGTCGACTCCGGAGGAGCGGCTCTCGCTGCCCTGGTTCTGCCATCCTCTTGCCTGGGGCATCGGGCTCGGGCTCCTGAGTCTCTGCCTGATCAAAGATCTCGTCGGCACGGCGATGCCGGCGATGCTGAAAAAGCCGCTCGATGTCATCGAATTGTTTGAGGGCAAGCTGAGTGCTATCATCGCGAGTGCGGCCTTCATTCCTTTCATCACGAGTGAGATCACGAAACACTTTGCGGCGAAGGGTTCCCCGGTGAGCGCGGGCATCTCATCGGCGCTTTCGAGCGAGGGTCTGGCGATGGCTTCCCCCATCCTCGCAAACGCCCCCCTGCTGATGCTTTCCCTTCTCCTGCCGATCTCTCTTATCGCTTTCTTCGCGGTCTGGCTGACCAGTCATTCGCTCAATGTGCTACTGCTGCTCTCACCCTTCAGTATTCTCGATCTCCTGCTGAAAGCAGCACGGGTTTTTCTTCTGGGGTGCATGGGACTACTCTATTTCATTCAGCCGGTCATCGCGGCGATTCTCTGCGGAATCCTTATCGCCATGGCGCTCTATCTGGCCCCGCGAACCTTCAGGGTCTGTGTCTTCGGAACCGTCATGTCGGTCGACTTCATTCGATCGCTGATCTGGAAGGGCGCTGGAAGCGGCAAGACCCGAGCCTTCCTCGCCCGACAGGGAAGCCCGACACTGGCGGAGCGCAGTTTTGGAACACTCACTCAAAACGAGGAGGGCCGGATTCATTTCTCGAGCCGCATTCTTCTCATCGGTCCCCGACGTAACCTGATCCTGCCCGAAGCGGGTCAACTCTCGATGCAGAAAGGTTTCATTTTCCCCTCGGTCCGGGTGCGTCTCGCCGGATCGGAGAAAACCGATACTCTCCTCCATCTTCTCCCCCGGCACCGGCACGATCTCGAAGCGGTGGCCGCGACGCTGGGCATCGCCGCGATCCACGACCACTTTGTGGGACGCGGGGTCAAAGCGGCCTCGCGCTGGATGTCAGAGTCCTTTCGGGGGAATCGGGAGTTGATTGAGACGAGAGATCCCGCGGGGAGATAAATCATCGCGGGAGAACCGCAGCTTTCTGCGGGTGAGCGTTCGACATTGACTCGCAGCCGTCTTTCCGACAGCCTCCGTTAACATGAAACACACTGGGATGCACCTCCTCGTCTCCCTCGGAGGGCTCGCTGGCACCCCGCCGAAACAGTAAAGAACCCGGCTGCAAAGACAAGCGAACCTAGTCGTCCCGCTTCGCCACCTTCTTCGGCCAGAGAAGCGAAGCAATGACAGAAGCAGCGAGGGTTACCACGATCACCCCTAGCGAGATGTGGGTGTCGATTTTCCAAACCGTATGGGCGAGCAGCATCTTTACCCCGACGAAGGTCAGGATGACTCCCAGGCCAATTTTGAGGTAGTGGAACTTGTCCATGACCCCGGCCAATGCAAAGTAGAGAGACCGCAGGCCAAGAATCGCGAAGACGTTCGAGGTATAGACGATGAACGTATCCGTGGTCACCGCAAATATGGCCGGAATCGAGTCCACCGCGAAAATCAAATCGGTAAACTCGACGATCAAAAGAACCACAAACAAGGGAGTTGCAAACAGGACGCCGTTTTCGCGAACAAAAAAGCGGTCTCCCCGGAAATCAGTCGTGACTGGCATGAATCGTTTAAAGAGACGCACCAGCGGATTTTTTTCCGGATGGATTTCGGTCTCGTTCTTCACGATCATTTTGATTCCAGTGAGGATGAGAAACGCGCCGAAGATATAGATGACCCATCCGAACTCAGTGATCAGTTTGGATCCCGCCGCGATCATCGCCGCCCGCATGATCAGAGCCCCGAGGATCCCCCAGAAGAGCACCTTGTGCTGATAAATAGCGGGAACCGCGAAGTAGGAGAAAAGGAGCGCAATGACAAAGACATTGTCCACGCTGAGCGACTTCTCGATCACGTAACCCGTGAAGAATTCCAATCCCTTTTCGTCCCCCATGTAGTGGGCAACGCCGAGGTTGAAAATCATCGCGAGAGTAATCCAGACCACGGTCCAGGCGATCGATTCCCTGAAAGAAACGACATGCGCTTTCCGGTGAAAGACGCCCAGATCGAGCGCCAACATCAAAAGAACAAAAACGTTGAAGCCAACCCAGAGCCAGAGAGTATCAGTCATATTCAGTCGAAGAGAGGAGCCACTTGAGTGGCAAACGGATTTAAACAATGGACGCAATCTATCGTTTGAATAATATGAATTTACACATTAACCATTCCATAAAAACTAATCTTTGAACGACAACACTTTTCTCAATTATCACCATCTCCGCTACTTCTGGACCGTCGCGAGAGAGGGCAGTCTGCGGCGGGCGGCTGAGACGCTGAAAGTCTCCCAGCCCTCCATTTGTTCGCAGATCCAACTGCTTGAGGAATCGCTCGGTGAGGATCTTTTTCGTCCGAGCGGGCGGTCGCTGATGCTGACAGAATTCGGCCAGCTCATCTTCGGTTATGCGGAAGAGATTTTTGCTCTCGGTGGTGAGATTCTCCGTGCGACGAAGCAGGCTCCCGGCGTTCGCCATCTCCGTCTGCATGTCGGCATCATCGATTCCTTTCCCAAACTACTGAGCCATGAACTCCTCCGGCCCGTCCTGGAGCACCAGCCGCCGGTTCAGCTCACCTGTCACGAGGGAAAACTGGCTGACCTGGTTTCCCTGCTAAATACGCACCGGCTCGATCTGGTCCTTTCGGATGAACCTGCCTCTCCGGGTGCGTCCGGTAAAGTGTTCAATCATCCTCTCGGAACCTGCGATGTTACCTTTTGTGCCAGGCCGGAATTGGCCCGCACACTGAAAGGCCGGTTTCCGCGGAACCTTGATGCCGCTCCCGCTCTCCTTCCCACCCAGAATTGCAGCTTGAGGCGCGACCTCGAAAAATGGTTCAGAAGCGTCGAAGTCGAACCGCGGATCGTGGCAGAATTTGAGGATGCTGCGTTGACAAAAATTGTGGCCTCGGACGGGCTCGGGTTCATCGCCGTTCCCACGCTGGTGATGTCAGAAGCGATCGAGCGTTACGGTTTTGTGCCGATAGGCCGGACCAAGGAAGTCGAGACGCACTTTTACGCGATTACCGCAGAGAGACGATTCACCCATCCGGCGATCCTCGCGATGACACAGAATTTTCGTATCGGCAAAAGCAGGAAAAAGTTCTAACACGGTAATATCGGAGATTGGTTCACTCCGGTAAACGGCGATTATCCCCTTCCCTCACTGTCACATTCTCATCATCGAGCTTTTCCAGGAGCGGCATGAGAATACGTCGAACCGTACCCGTGTGCTGCCGCAGGTCACTCGCGGTGGCGCGGCCGTTGTCCCTGAGGTATTCGACGATCTGCGACTTGATCCGCTCGTAACCGACGCTGGAAATCACGGTCTTCGGATCGAGTTCCACCACTTCACCCATGTTCACGAGAAAGCGGAGCGCCTTTTCCTCGGCAGCATTGGTCGCCGTTTCGCCCTTGTTCGGCGGCGAGATCAAATCTGAGGTGAGCCGTTTGCGGACCAGTTCACCGGCCTTGATCAATTCGGGCGGGAGTTTCGGTTGATGCAAACGGTGGCGAATATTCGAACCGGCTTTGGCAAAATCTCCCGCGAGCAGTCCCGCTAGAAGCACGTCGAAAAACTTCGCTGAAGGCAATTCCGGAATCATCATCGCCCGCAGATCGCGGAGCGGGAGGCCCAGTTGATCAGGGTGTGCGCGATGGACCGCCTGCACTTTTTCCGCAGCGAGACGCGATACACGTTTCCACCAGACTGCTTCGAAGACCCACTCGCCACTGAGTTGCACTTCGCCGTTCGCGGCCATAGCCTCGATGCCAGCACGAATTTCCGCGAAGCTGAAACGTGACTTGGCAAGGAGCGAAGGACGAAAGGCGGCCTTGTCCCGCAACAACTGGGAACGTAGGAGCACGTCGAGATCGTCGTGATGATCTCGACGAGCCTCAAGCAACGCTGCCTGAAAGGGTTTGCGAAAAGCCCTCCGGTTTGCATCCTCGTCAAGGACGACTCCACCGGCGAGAGTGAGCCCGGCCGAGGCATCACGGAGGACGAAGCGATCCCCGACAAAGACATAGACGGGATCAGAAAATCGGAGTTCGGCGAGGACGGATTCACCCGGCTCGAGTGAACGCTGCCCGAGGAAATGGAGCCGGGCTCGGCGTCCGGTGCTGCCATAATGAACCATCACTTCCCTTCCCGTGCGGAGGGCTCGGGTCGACTTTCGGTCTCCGCGAATCCCGCGATCTGACTTCGTGATTATCACATCGATCGCGGTGACGGCATTCCCGAGACCCAACAGGGTGAGAACGTCACCTCGTCCCACCCCGAACCGGGCCGCTTCGCCCGAGTCCCGGACCGCGATCCCGGCCAGGTTGAGCGCCGTCCTGGTTCCGGGAGCAACCGAATCAGTGATCTTTCCATGGGATTGAGCACTGCGGACGTGTGTCTCAAGACCGGCGGGTTGCACCACCATTTCACGGCCGACCTTAAGCGATCCATCGATGAGCGTCCCTGTCACAATGGAGCCAACGCCTTTCAGGGAAAAGGCGCGGTCCACCGGCAACCTTGGTTTGCCGCTGTCACGGACTGGATCCGCCGTCGTGAGGAGACTGGCGATGGTGCGGCGCAGGAGATCCATCCCCTGCCCGGTGTGTGAGGAGACGGGGACGACCGGCGCACTCTCCCAGGCACCACCCGCGAGATTCTCTTTCAGGTCTTCAAGGACGAGTTCGAGATCTTCCACCAGATCGACCTTGGTCAGGGCGATCACGACACGCTTCACCCCAAGGTATTGGAGGATCTGATAGTGCTCCTCCGTCTGCGGCATCCATCCGTCGTCCGCCGCGACGATAAACAGGGCGAGGTTGATCGCGCCGACACCGGCAACCATGTTTTTGACAAAGTCGGAATGCCCGGGGACATCGACAACACCGACGACCAGTTTGTCTCCGCTCCCGTCCGTCGCCTCCAGATCGAGCTCGGCGAAACCGAGTTCGATCGTCATGCCACGCCGCTTTTCTTCAGGCAGTCGGTCGGGGTCCGTGCCGGTGAGGGCGAGAATCAGGGAACTTTTGCCGTGGTCAATGTGACCGGCGGTTCCGAGAATGAAGTGACGAATGGGCATGGGCTTCGGGACCGGGAAGGAAACGCAAAACATCCCCTACCGCAACCACCGGCGCAGCAAGGTCGAAAAGAGATCGCCGATGACAATCACGGAACCTCCGAGGATGACATAAAACAGCATCTGATCCCAGAAAAAGCCCTTCGAAAGGGCAATCAATTTACCGAGCGTCAGCAGCCCGAGCATCCCGAGGACGGTGGCGTCTTTGACGCAGGTCTCCCAACGATAGAAAAAGTAGATGAGGAAACGATTGAAAACCGCCGGAAACATCGTCGTGCCGAAGACGGAAAATCTCCCTGAGCCGGACGAATATGCCTGAACGGCGGCGTCCTCGTCCCCATTCTCAACGGCCTCTCCGAAGAGGCGGCCGAGGATACCGAGGTTATGAATCGCGAGCGCAAGCACCAGCGGCCAGACCTGCAGTCCGAGGAGAGAGAGCAGCAAAAAGGCGATGAGGTATTCCGGAACGGATCGACAAAGGACAAATCCAAATCGCACGAGCGGCCCGACCAGCTTCCACGCCGCGGCAGTGAAGCGGTTCGATCTTCCTGAGGCGATCCCGAAAGGATCTACTCGGACCAGACGCCGACTCCCGAGAGGCAGCAGGGGCAGCACGAACGCCCCCGCAAGAATGATCGCTACCGTCGCAATGCCGAATGTGGTCATGAGGGCGAGAAAACCCTCATCGGTGAGAAGGCCCCACGCCCACTGCAGGGCGTCGCTCCAGTCTCCCGACTTCCGCACCGGAGCCGGCACCAGTTCCCCGGCGAAGTTTTTGAAATTAATCCAGCGCCGCTCCGCAGTAAGACGGCCAAGGAGCGGGGAACTGGTCACCCACGCCCAGGTAATCGCGATCAGGACGATGAGCCCGCTGATCCGGAGATACGGATACCTATCCCGCTGCCGTCGCAATTCCGCGATCCGAGAGGAACGAGCGAGGGTGGATGCAGAGACGCTCATACCGCACATCCTCCCGGGGTGACGTGAAGGCGCTTCCTGATCGAAGCCCCCCACAGATCCACCACGACTATCATTGCGATCAGCAGATAGAGATAGGTCCAGACCTCGCGGTAGTAAAACTCCTCGTGGGAGAGTTCGATGTAGAGCCCTATCGTCTCAATCCCGACAAATCCCAGAACGGCGGATGAACGCAACGCACATTCGAAACGGTAGAAGGCGTAAGTGATCAGGTTAGGGAGGGCCCGCGGGAAAATGCCGACGAGAAAGACCTGAACAGGGCCGTGCCCGATCGCCTTGAGCGCCTGCGCCGAGTCTCTCGCCTCCTCATCGATGAGTTCCGAAAACACCTTTCCCAGCGTGCCGGAAAAGGGAAGCGCGAGCGCGATCATCCCAGCGAGCGGAGAAACTCCCATCGCAGACAGAAAGAGAAGCGCCCAGATCAATTCGTGAATCGAACGGATTAGACTCATGAAGAGGCGGGAAATGCCGTAGAGTGCCCTCAGAAGAAAAAGGGTCCGCCGACCAGAGGGTTCCGGCCACCAGGCCGAGGAGCCGAGAAATCCTAACACCAGTGCCGTCGGCACCGCCAGGCTCATCGCCCCGAAGGCAAATTTGAGCGTCAGGAAGAGCCCTCTGATCCCCTTCCACCAGATCGGTTCCGCATCGTCCGGGACGTTGGTATCTTCGTAGTCAAAGGCCGGATGCAGGGCGGCACTGAAAAATTCGCCGGTGCGTTCCCAGTGCCGTGCATCGGGCGGAACAAGACCGGCGGGTGAAAGACCGAGCGACCAGACGCAGAGAAAAAAGACAAGCGCTAGGCCGAACAGGATCCAGCGTTTCAGGCCGTATTTTCCGGGATCCCTTTTCATTGATCCAACGATTCAAGCGTCACGTATCATTTCCTCTTCGCTGAGATTATAGAGAGCGCTCTGATCCGCCCCGCTCAGGTCCCCCGCCGCACCGTCGAACACGATTTGCCCCTTCCTCATGCCGATGAGTCGGGGGAAAAATTCCTTCGCGAGTTGGAGATCATGAAGGCTCACACACAGGGTAAACCCTTGCTCGACGGAAAGCTCGCAGAGCAGCTTCACCGTATCCCGCGCCCTCGCGGGGTCAACACTGGAGACAGGTTCGTCAGCGAGGAGAGCTTCCGGATGCTGGAAAAGCGCCCTTGCGATTGCGACACGCTGCTGCTGGCCGCCGGAGAGCTGGGCAACGCGGGAGTAAAGCTTTTCCTCGATCCCGACCCGGTCAAGGATCTCGTGAATTTCAAGCAGATCGACGCTGGATGGCAAGAGCAGATCGCGCAGCGA
>Ga0073899_10002611_pt1 | contig 16138 bp, 13 predicted proteins | sample KloWWTmetaKNB5Ph_FD_88975 | JGI IMG/M metagenome (GOLD analysis project Ga0073899, IMG submission 88975) | Active sludge microbial communities from Klosterneuburg, Austria, studying microevolution and ecology of nitrifiers - Klosterneuburg... | ecosystem: Engineered > WWTP > Aerobic digester >...
GAGCACATCCTGCTGGCGCGCCAGGTGGGCGTGCCCTACATCATCGTCTTCCTGAACAAGTGCGACATGGTCGACGACGCCGAGCTGCTGGAGCTGGTGGAAATGGAAGTGCGCGAACTGCTGGACAAGTACGAATTCCCCGGCGACGCCACCCCCATCATCCACGGCAGCGCCAAGCTGGCGATGGAAGGCGACAAGGGCGAGCTTGGTGAACAAGCCATCATGAAACTGGCCGACGCGCTGGACAGCTACATCCCCACGCCCGAGCGGGCGGTGGACGGCGCCTTCCTGATGCCGGTGGAAGACGTCTTCAGCATCTCCGGCCGCGGCACGGTGGTGACGGGCCGGGTCGAGCGCGGCGTCATCAAGGTCGGCGAGGAAATCGAGATCGTGGGCATCCGCCCCACGGTCAAGACCACCTGCACCGGCGTGGAGATGTTCCGCAAGCTGCTCGACCAGGGGCAGGCCGGCGACAACGTGGGCATCCTGCTGCGCGGCACCAAGCGCGAGGACGTCGAGCGCGGCCAGGTGCTGTGCAAGCCCGGCAGCGTCAAGCCGCACACCCACTTCACGGCCGAGATCTACGTGCTGAGCAAGGAAGAAGGCGGGCGCCACACGCCGTTCTTCAACAACTACCGGCCGCAGTTCTACTTCCGCACGACGGACGTGACGGGTGCGGTGGAGCTGCCCAAGGACAAGGAGATGGTGATGCCGGGCGACAACGTCAGCATCACGGTCAAGCTGATCAACCCGATCGCGATGGAAGAAGGCCTGCGCTTTGCCATCCGCGAGGGCGGCCGCACCGTCGGCGCCGGCGTCGTGGCCAAGATCATCGAGTAATCAACACAGTCAGGTTGCCGCAGGGGCATAGCTCAATTGGCAGAGCGTCGGTCTCCAAAACCGAAGGTTGGGGGTTCGATTCCCTCTGCCCCTGCCACCCCTTGAACCGGGTGGAACCGAAAACCCAGCCCGCCGGGCGCTGCAACAGCCCGGCGGGCTTCGTTGCCAGTGCATCCGGCGGAAAATAGCTGCTGATGCGCGGCCACTTCAAACCACAGCGTCATGTCCACGTCCCCCCAAGTCGAAACGGTGTCCACGGGCGCCGACAAGGCCAAGCTGGCCGGGTCGGTGCTGCTGCTGCTGGCGTCGATCTTCGCCTTCTACTACCTGGCGCAACAGGATCTGTGGGTGCGCGTGGCCGCATTGCTGGCGTTGATCGTGGCCGCGGTGGCGTTGTTCTTCACGTCCGAGCCCGGCAAGCAACTCATTGCCTTCGGCCGCGATTCGGTGCGCGAAGTGAAGAAGGTCGTCTGGCCCACGCGCAAGGAAGCGGGGCAGATGACGGGATACGTCTTCGCCTTCGTCTTCGTGATGGCCTTGTTCATGTGGTTGACCGACAAGACGCTGGAATGGGCGCTGTACGACCTGGTTCTCGGCTGGCGCCGTTGAGGTGAAACGATGAGCGAGCAAGATATCCAAGCCCTGGCGCCGGAAGCGCCGGCGACGCCCCCCAGCACCAAGCGCTGGTACATCGTGCACGCCTACTCCGGCATGGAGAAGGCGGTGGAGCGCAACCTGCGCGAGCGCATCGACCGTGCCGGCATGCAGGACAAGTTCGGCCGCATCCTGGTGCCTACCGAGGAAGTGGTGGAGCTGAAGAACGGCAAGAAGACGGTCACCGAGCGCCGCATCTACCCCGGCTACGTGCTGGTCGAGATGGACATGGCCGACGACACCTGGCACCTGGTGAAGCATACGAACAAGGTCACCGGCTTCATCGGCGGTGCGCGCAATCGCCCGGCGCCCATCTCCGAGGCCGAAGTCGCGAAGATCGTCAACCAGATGCAGGAAGGCGTGGACAAGCCGCGGCCCAAGGTGCAATGGACGGTGGGCGAACTGGTGCGCGTGAAGGAAGGCCCTTTCACCGACTTCAACGGCGCGGTGGAAGACGTGAACTACGAAAAGAGCAAGGTCAAGGTCTCGGTCACGATCTTCGGCCGCGCCACGGGCGTGGAGCTGGACTTCGCGCAGGTCGAGAAGGTCTGACGGCAGCGTTTTGAGTACCCGGCGCGCCGCCCCGACCCCGGCGCGCCGTCATCACCAGGGTCGATAGACGAGGAGCCCGCCGAAGCGGCAGGCGCTTGAACTCGAGGAGCCATCCATGGCAAAGAAGATCGTCGGCTTCATCAAGCTGCAGGTACCGGCCGGCAAGGCCAATCCGTCGCCGCCCATCGGGCCGGCTCTCGGCCAGCGCGGCCTCAACATCATGGAGTTCTGCAAGGCGTTCAACGCCCAGACGCAGGGCTACGAGCCGGGGCTGAAGCTGCCGGTGGTGATCACCGCCTACGCCGACAAGTCCTTCACCTTCATCCTGAAGTCGCCGCCGGCGAGCGTGCTGCTGAAGAAGGCGGCCAAGATCGAGAAGGGCTCAAGCAAGGCGCACCTCGAGAAGGTGGGCACCGTCACGCGCGCCCAGCTCGAGGAAATCGCCAAGACCAAGATCAAGGACCTCACCGCCGCCGACATGGACGGCGCCGTGAAGACCATCGCCGGCTCGGCCCGTTCGATGGGCCTCATCGTCGAAGGAGTCTGAACATGGCCAAGCTCACCAAGAAGGCCAAGGCCCTGCAGGGCAAGGTCGAGACCACCCGGCTGTACCCGCTTTCCGACGCGCTCTCGCTCGTCAAGCAGTGCGCCACCGCCAAGTTCGACGAATCGATCGACGTCGCCGTGCAACTGGGCATCGACGCCAAGAAGTCCGACCAGGTCGTGCGCGGTGCCGTCGTCATGCCCAGCGGCACCGGCAAGACCAAGCGCGTGGCCGTGTTTGCCCAGGGTGCCAAGGCCGAGGAAGCCAAGGCCGCCGGCGCCGACATCGTGGGCATGGACGACCTGGCCGCCGAGATCAAGGCCGGCAACATGAATTTCGACGTCGTCATCGCCAGCCCCGACACCATGCGCGTGGTCGGCACGCTGGGCCAGATCCTGGGCCCGCGCGGCCTGATGCCGAACCCGAAGGTCGGCACCGTGACGCCCGACGTGGCGCAGGCCGTGCGCAATGCCAAGGCCGGCCAGGTGCAGTTCCGCGTCGACAAGGCCGGCATCATCCACGGCACCATCGGCCGCCGCTCCTTCGACGACGACAAGCTGGTGGCCAACCTGCGCGCGCTGATCGACGCGCTGAACAAGGCCAAGCCGGCGTCCAGCAAGGGGATCTACCTGCGCAAGGTGGCGGTGTCCTCGACCATGGGGGTCGGTGTGCGCGTGGACACCGGTTCGATCGCCGAACAAGCCTCGGCATAACGTTTTTTGACGGGCTGCGCGCTGGTCTGGCGCGCGGACCGGTGAATTGGTGGGCTGGCTCTCGGCAACGGGGCCAGGTCATCCAAGACCGCTGGCGAGGCGCCCGGGCCACCGGGAGCTTCTTAATGAAGGGCCTTGCGGCCCCGAGCCAGCGCAGATGGCGGTCCCGCTGCAAAGGTGCTCGTATTTTGGGTTCCCGAAACAGAAGGTCGCTGATGTCCCGGTGTGCCGCGCAGCAATGCAAGGCACGTTTTGTGTGAGGAGCAGACCTTGAGTCTCAATCGCAACGAGAAGGCAGCCGTGGTCACGGATGTGTCCGCGCAAGTGGCGCGTTCGCAGACGCTCGCGCTGGCCGAATACCGTGGCCTCACCGTGGAACACCTGAACAAGCTGCGCGTCGATGCGCGGGCCAAGGGCGTGTACCTTCATGTACTGAAGAACACGCTGGCCCGTCGCGCCGTCGCCGGCACGCCGTTCGAGGTGGCCCAGGGTGCCATGGTCGGCCCGCTGATCTACGGCTTTTCCGAGGATGCCGTGGCCGCGGCGAAGGTCATTTCCGACTTCGCCAAGGGCAACGACAAGCTGAAGATCATGGGCGGCGCGTACGCCGGCAAGGCACTGGATGCGGACGGCGTCAAAGCCCTCGCAGCCATTCCGAGCCGCGAAGTGCTGATCTCCCAGGTGGCCGGCCTGTTAAAGTCGCCGATCCAGCGTTTCGCAGCCGTATTGGCCGCAGTCGTGCAGAAGCAAAGCCCCGCGGCTGCCGAATCGGCCGACGCACCGGCCGAGCCCGCTGCAGCCTGATTCCACCCCAGCATCCAAATTTCTGAACCCCAAAGTTTCGAGGAACCCCAAATGGCATTCGATAAAGACGCATTCCTGGCCGCGATGGACAGCATGTCGGTGATGGAACTCAACGACCTGGTCAAGGCCATCGAGGAGAAGTTCGGCGTGTCCGCCGCTTCCATGGCCGCCCCGGCCGCCGGTGGTGGCGCCGCTGCTGCCGCGCCGGTGGAAGAGAAGACCGAGTTCAACGTCATGCTGCTGGAAGCCGGCGCCAACAAGGTGTCGGTCATCAAGGTCGTGCGCGAACTCACCGGCCTGGGCCTGAAGGAAGCCAAGGACCTGGTCGACGGCGCGCCCAAGGCCGTGAAGGAAGCGATTCCCAAGGCCGATGCCGAAGCCGCCCTGAAGAAGCTGCTCGACGCCGGCGCGAAGGCGGAAGTCAAGTAATTCCGCTGAGTGCTCCCGGGGGCTTGCCCCGGGGAGCACTTGCAAGTGCCGAGGGCGGTGCTTGCAAGTGTTCTCTGATCCGACTGCAGGGAACAGGTTTGGTCGGGCTCCGGTGCAACGCCGGGGTTGTCCGCCAGCGGCAGGTAGTGGCCTGTCACCAAGCTTTCAGGTGCAATGCCTGAGTCGACGACGGGCCGTCCCGAGTCGACTCGCTCCCCTTGGGGGCGGTGGCCGCGAAGCGGACACCTTGGGGCACCGGGACAGCCAGTCGCCGACGGAGTCCCGCCAAGGCCAGGCCGGGGCTCCCGAAACGGAGAGTTCAATGGCGCAAGCAACCCCCTACACGTACACCGAGCGCAAGCGCATCCGCAAGAGCTTCGGCAAGCGTGCGAGTGTCCTCAACGTGCCCTATCTGCTGACCATGCAGCGGGAGAGTTATGTCGCGTTCCTGCAGAAGGACGTGCCACCGAACCAGCGCAAGCCCGAGGGCCTGCAGGCCGCTTTCCTGTCGGCGTTCCCGATCGTCTCGCACAACCAGTTTGTCGAGATGAAGTTCATCGAATACAACATCGCCAAGCCGCCGTTCGACGTGCGCGAATGCCAGCAGCGCGGCCTGACCTTCGCCGCCGCCGTGCGCGCCAAGCTGCAGATGATCATCTACGACCGCGAGTCGCACCCCGCGAAGGCCGTCAAGGAGATCAAGGAGCAGGAGGTCTACATGGGCGAAGTGCCGCTCATGACCGACTACGGCTCGTTCATCGTCAACGGCACCGAACGCGTCATCGTGTCGCAGCTGCACCGTTCGCCCGGCGTCTTCTTCGAGCACGACAAGGGCAAGACGCACAGCTCGGGCAAGCTGCTGTTCAGCGCCCGCATCATTCCGTACCGCGGCTCCTGGCTCGACTTCGAGTTCGACCCCAAGGACATCCTGTATTTCCGCGTCGACCGCCGCCGCAAGATGCCGGTGACGATACTGCTCAAGGCCATCGGCCTGACGCCCGAGGCGATCCTCTCGCACTTCTTCGTCTTCGACCACTTCCGCCTCATGGACGCGGGCGCGCAGATGGAATTCGTGCCCGAGCGGCTGAAGGGCGAGGTGGCGCGCTTCGACCTCACCGACAAGGCCGGCAACGTCATCGTCGAGAAGGACAAGCGCATCACCGCGCGCCACGTCAAGCAGCTGGAAGCCGCGGGCACCGGCTTCGTGAGCGTGCCCGAGGACTACCTGGTGGGCCGCATGCTGGCGCGCAACATGGTCGACGCCGAGACGGGCGAGATCGTGGCGAAGGCCAACGACGAACTCACCGAGGCGGTGCTGAAGAAGCTGCGCCTGGCCGGCATCAAGGAAATCCAGTGCCTGTTCACCAACGAACTGAACCAGGGCGCCTACATCAGCCAGACGCTGGCCTCTGACGAAACGGCCGACCAGCTCGCCGCGCGCGTGGCCATCTACCGCATGATGCGCCCCGGCGAGCCGCCGACCGAGGACGCGGTGGAGGCGCTCTTCCACCGTCTCTTCTACAGCGCCGACACCTACGACCTGAGCCGCGTCGGCCGCATGAAGTTCAACGCCCGCGTCGGCCGCGACACTCCCGAAGGCGCGATGACGTTGTCCAACGAGGACATCCTGGACGTCGTCAAGATCCTCGTGGACCTGCGCAACGGCAACGGCGAGGTCGACGATATCGACCATCTCGGCAATCGCCGCGTGCGCTGCGTCGGCGAGCTGGCCGAGAATCAGTACCGCAGCGGCCTGGCGCGCATCGAGAAGGCCGTCAAGGAACGCCTGGGGCAGGCCGAGACCGAAGCCTTGATGCCGCACGACCTGATCAACAGCAAGCCGATCAGTGCCGCGCTCAAGGAATTCTTCGGCGCATCGCAATTGTCCCAGTTCATAGACCAGACCAACCCGCTGAGCGAGATCACGCACAAGCGGCGCGTCTCGGCCCTGGGCCCGGGCGGCCTGACACGCGAGCGCGCCGGCTTCGAGGTGCGCGACGTGCACCCCACCCACTATGGCCGCGTGTGCCCGATCGAGACGCCGGAAGGCCCGAATATCGGCCTCATCAATTCGCTGGCGCTGTTCGCGCAGCTCAACGAATACGGCTTCCTGGAAACGCCTTACCGGCGCGTCGTCGACGGCAAGGTGACGATGCAGATCGACTACCTGTCGGCGATCGAGGAGGGCAAGTACGTCATCGCCCAGGCCAATGCCGGCCTGGACGGCCAGGGCAAGCTGATCGACGAACTGGTCTCGGCGCGCGAGAACGGCGAGTCGGTGCTGACTTCGCCCGAGCGCATCCAGTACATGGACGTAGCGCCGACGCAGATCGTCTCGGTGGCGGCCTCGCTCGTGCCCTTCCTGGAGCACGACGACGCCAACCGCGCGCTGATGGGCGCCAACATGCAGCGCCAGGCGGTGCCGGTGCTGCGCCCCGAGAAGGCCTTCGTCGGCACCGGCGTCGAGCGTGTCGCCGCGATCGACTCCGGCACCGTGGTCACGGCGCGCCGCGGCGGCGTGGTCGACTATGTCGACACCAACCGCATCGTCATCCGCGTCAACGACAACGAGACGGTGGCCGGTGAAGTGGGCGTGGACATCTACAACCTCATCAAGTAGCAGCGTTCCAACCAGAACACCAACATCCACCAGCGGCCGATCGTCAAGCGCGGCGACCCGGTGGCGGCGTTGGACGTGATTGCCGACGGCGCCAGCACCGACCTGGGCGAGCTGGCCCTGGGCCAGAACATGCTGATCGCGTTCATGCCGTGGAACGGCTACAACTTCGAGGACTCGATCCTCATCAGCGAGAAGGTCGTCGCCGAAGACCGCTATACCTCGATCCACATCGAGGAACTGGTGGTCATGGCGCGCGACACCAAGCTGGGCTCGGAAGAGATCACGCGCGACATCCCGAACCTGAGCGAGCAGCAGCTGGCGCGGCTGGACGAGTCCGGCATCGTCTACATCGGCGCCGAGGTCAACCCCGGCGACGTGCTGGTGGGCAAGGTCACCCCCAAGGGCGAGACCACGCTGACGCCGGAAGAGAAGCTGCTGCGTGCCATCTTCGGCGAGAAGGCCAGCGACGTGAAGGACACCAGCCTGCGTGTGGACCAGGGCACCAACGGCACCGTCATCGACGTTCAGGTCTTCACCCGCGAAGGCATCCAGCGCGACAAGCGCGCGCAGCAGATCATCGACGACGAGCTGAAGCGCTTCCGGCTGGACCTGAACGACCAGCTGCGCATCGTCGAGGCGGACGCCTTCGACCGGATCGAGAAGCTGCTCGTCGGCAAGGTCGCCAACGGCGGACCGAACCGCATCGCCAAGGGCAGCGTCATCGACAAGGCCTACCTGGATTCGGTGGAGAAGTACCACTGGTTCGACATCCGTCCTGCCGACGACGAAGTGGCCAACCAGCTGGAGAGCATCAAGAACGCCAACGACCAGACGCGCCACAGCTTCGACCTCGCGTTCGAGGAAAAGCGCAAGAAGCTGACGCAGGGCGACGAGCTGCCGGCTGGCGTGCTGAAGATGGTCAAGGTCTACCTCGCCGTCAAGCGCCGCCTGCAGCCGGGTGACAAGATGGCCGGCCGCCACGGCAACAAGGGCGTGGTGTCCAAGATCGTCGCGGTCGAGGACATGCCCTACATGGCCGACGGCACGCCGGTGGACATCGTGCTCAACCCGCTGGGTGTGCCTTCGCGCATGAACGTGGGTCAGGTGCTGGAAGTGCACCTGGGCTGGGCTGGCAAGGGCATCGGCCAACGCCTCGGGCAGATGTTGCAGACGGAGGCCAAGGCGGCCGAACTGCGCAACTTCCTCGACGAGCTGTACAACCGGTCGGGCGGCAAGACCGAGCGCCTGGACCAGCTCAGCGACGCCGAGGTGCGTGAAATGGCCGGCAACCTGCAGCACGGCGTGCCCTTCGCCACGCCTGTGTTCGACGGCGCGGCGGAAGAGGAGATTCGCGCCATGCTGCATCTGGCCTACCCCGACGACATCGCGCAGCGCAAGGGCTTGAATGCCACGCGCACGCAGGCCACGCTGCACGACGGCCGCACCGGCGAGGCTTTCGAGCGCCCGGTGACCGTGGGCTACATGCACGTGCTCAAGCTGCACCACCTGGTGGACGACAAGATGCACGCACGTTCCACCGGCCCGTACAGCCTGGTGACGCAGCAGCCGCTCGGAGGCAAGGCGCAGTTCGGCGGCCAGCGCTTCGGCGAGATGGAAGTCTAGGCGCTGGAAGCCTACGGTGCTTCGTACATCCTGCAGGAGATGCTCACCGTCAAGTCCGACGACGTCAACGGCCGCACCAAGGTCTACGAAAGCATCGTCAAGGGCGAACACGCCATCGAAGCCGGCATGCCGGAATCGTTCAATGTCCTGGTCAAGGAGATCCGCTCCCTGGGCATCGACATCGAACTGGAAAAGAATTAAGGAGCTACACGCATGAAGGGACTACTCGACCTTTTCAAGCAATTCACCCCGGACGAGCATTTCGATGCCATCCGGATCGGCCTGGCCTCGCCGGAGAAGATCCGCTCGTGGTCGTTCGGCGAGGTGAAGAAGCCCGAGACCATCAACTACCGCACCTTCAAGCCCGAACGCGACGGCCTGTTCTGCGCCAAGATCTTCGGTCCGATCAAGGACTACGAGTGCCTGTGCGGCAAGTACAAGCGCCTGAAGCACCGCGGCGTGATCTGCGAGAAATGCGGCGTCGAGGTCACGCAGACCAAGGTGCGCCGCGAGCGCATGGGCCACATCGACCTGGCCGCGCCCTGCGCGCACATCTGGTTCCTGAAGAGCCTGCCTTCGCGTCTGGGCCTGGTGCTCGACATGACGCTGCGCGACATCGAGCGCGTGCTGTATTTCGAAGCCTACGTGGTGGTCGACCCCGGCATGACGCCGCTGAAGAAGTTCAGCATCATGAGCGAGGACGACTTCGAGGCCAAGCACGCCGAGTACGGCGACGAATTCGTCGCCATGATGGGTGCGGAGGGCGTGCGCAAGCTGCTCGAGGAGATGGACCTGGACGCGGAGATCGACAAGATCCGCAACGACATGACCGGGTCCGAGCTCAAGATCAAGAAGAACAGCAAGCGCCTGAAAGTCATGGAGGCGTTCAAGAAGAGCGGCATCAAGCCGCAGTGGATGGTGCTGGAAGTGCTGCCGGTGCTGCCGCCCGACCTGCGCCCCCTGGTGCCCCTGGACGGCGGCCGCTTCGCCACCAGCGACTTGAACGACCTGTACCGCCGCGTCATCAACCGCAACAATCGCCTGGCGCGACTGCTGGAGCTGAAGGCACCCGAGATCATCGTGCGCAACGAGAAGCGCATGTTGCAGGAAGCCGTGGACAGCCTGCTGGACAACGGCCGCCGCGGCAAGGCGATGACCGGGGCCAACAAGCGGGCCCTCAAGTCGCTGGCCGACATGATCAAGGGCAAGGGCGGCCGCTTCCGCCAGAACCTGCTGGGCAAGCGGGTTGACTATTCCGGCCGTTCGGTCATCGTGGTCGGCCCGACGCTCAAGCTGCACCAGTGCGGCCTGCCCAAGCTGATGGCCATCGAGCTCTTCAAGCCGTTCATCTTCAGCCGCCTGGAGGCGATGGGCATCGCCACCACCATCAAGGCGGCGAAGAAGGAAGTCGAGAGCGGCACGCCGGTGGTGTGGGACATCCTTGAAGAAGTCATCAAGGAACACCCGGTGCTGCTCAATCGCGCGCCGACGCTGCACCGCCTGGGCATCCAGGCCTTCGAGCCGGTGCTGATCGAAGGCAAGGCGATCCAGCTGCATCCGCTGGTGTGCTCGGCCTTCAACGCCGACTTCGACGGCGACCAGATGGCCGTGCACGTGCCACTGTCCATCGAGGCGCAGATGGAAGCCCGCACGCTGATGCTGGCGTCGAACAACGTGCTCTTCCCGGCCAACGGCGAGCCGTCGATCGTGCCGTCGCAGGACGTGGTGCTGGGCCTGTACTACGCCACCCGCGAGCGCATCAACGGCAAGGGCGAAGGCATGGTCTTCGCGGACATGCAGGAACTGCAGCGTGCGCTGGACAACGGCGTGGTGGAGATCACGGCCCGGATCAGCGTGCGCATGACCGAGTGGGTGAAGAACAAGGACAGCGGTGAATTCGAGCCGCACACCGCGCTCGTGGCCACCACGGTGGGCCGCGCGCTGCTGTCGGAGATCCTGCCCAGGGGCCTGCCGTTCAGCAATATCAACAAGGCGCTGAAGAAGAAGGAGATCTCGCGCCTGATCAACGTGTCGTTCCGCAAGTGCGGCCTGAAGGACACCGTGATCTTCGCCGACAAGCTGCTGCAGAGCGGTTTCCGGCTGGCCACGCGGGCCGGCATCTCGATCAGCATCGACGACATGCTGGTGCCCAAGGAAAAGCCGGGCCTGATCGAACGCGCCGAGAAGGAAGTCAAGGAGATCGAGCAGCAATATGTCTCGGGCCTGGTGACCGCCGGCGAGCGCTACAACAAGGTCGTCGACATCTGGGGCAAGACCGGCGACGAGGTGGGCAAGGTCATGATGGCCCAGCTGTCCAAGGAAAAGGTCACCGACCGCAACGGCAAGCTCGTGGACCAGGAGTCGTTCAATTCCATCTACATGATGGCCGACTCCGGCGCCCGCGGCTCCGCGGCGCAGATCCGCCAGCTGGCCGGCATGCGCGGCCTGATGGCCAAGCCCGACGGCAGCATCATCGAAACGCCCATCACCGCCAACTTCCGCGAAGGCCTGAACGTCCTGCAGTACTTCATCTCCACGCACGGCGCGCGCAAGGGCCTGGCCGACACGGCGCTGAAGACCGCCAACTCGGGCTACCTCACGCGCCGGCTGGTCGACGTGACGCAGGACCTGGTGGTTATCGAGAACGACTGCGGCACGCAGAACGGCATGAACCGCCGTGCGCTGGTCGAAGGCGGTGAGGTCATCGAGAGCCTGCGCGACCGCATCCTGGGTCGCGTCACGGCCATCGAGGTGCTGCACCCCGAGTCGCAGGAGGTCATGGTGCCGGCCGGCGAGATGCTCGACGAGGAAACCATCGATACGCTGGAAGCCGCCGGGGTCGACGAGGTCAAGGTCCGCACCGCGCTGACCTGCGACACGCGCTTCGGCATCTGCGCCAAGTGCTATGGCCGCGACCTCGGCCGCGGTGGCCTGGTCAACGTCGGCGAAGCCATCGGCGTGATCGCCGCGCAGTCGATCGGCGAGCCGGGCACGCAGCTCACGATGCGCACCTTCCACATCGGTGGTGCGGCATCGCGCGCGGCGGTGGCCAGCAGCATCGACGCCAAGAGCGACGGCGTCATCGGCTTCAACGCCACCATGCGTTACGTGACCAACGGCAAAGGTGTGCTGGTGGTGATCTCGCGTTCCGGCGAGATCGTCATCAGCGACCAGCACGGTCGAGAGCGCGAGCGCCACAAGCTGCCTTACGGCGCCACGCTCAACATCAAGCCCGACCAGCAGGTCAAGGCCGGCACCGTGCTGGCGACCTGGGACCCGCTGACGCGACCCATCATCACCGAATTCGCCGGCCGGGCGAAGTTCGAGAACGTCGAGGAGGGCAACACCGTCGCCAAGCAGGTCGACGAGGTCACGGGCCTGTCGACGCTGGTGGTCATCGACCCCAAGCGCCGCGGCGCGGTGAAGGTGGTGCGGCCGCAGGTCAAGCTTCTCGACGCCGCCGGCAACGAGGTCAAGATCCCCGGCACCGACCACAGCGTGACGATCGGCTTCCCGGTCGGTGCGCTGATCCAGGTGCGCGACGGCCAGGACCTCGCCCCGGGCGAAGTGCTGGCGCGCATCCCGATGGAAGGCCAGAAGACACGCGACATCACGGGCGGCCTGCCGCGCGTGGCCGAGCTCTTCGAGGCACGTTCACCAAAGGATGTCGGCACGCTGGCCGAGATCACCGGCACGGTGTCGTTCGGCAAGGAAACCAAGGGCAAGAACCGCCTGCAGATCACCAGCCCCGAGGGTCAGGTTCACGAGGAACTGGTGGCCAAGGAAAAGAACATCCTGGTGCACGAAGGCCAGGTAGTCAACCGCGGCGAACTGGTGGTCGACGGCTCGGCCGACCCGCAGGACATCCTGCGCCTGCTGGGCATCGAGGAATTGGCGCGCTACATCGTCGACGAGGTGCAGGACGTCTATCGCCTGCAGGGCGTGAAGATCAACGACAAGCACATCGAAGTCATCGTGCGCCAGATGCTGCGCCGGGTGCAGATCACCAACGCCGGCGACTCGTCGTACATCAACGGTGAGCAGGTCGAGCGCTCCGAGCTGCTCAATACCAACGAGAAGCTGCGTGCCGAGGGCAAGGTGCCGGCCACGTATGCCGACGTGCTGCTGGGCATCACCAAGGCCAGCCTGTCCACCGACAGCTTCATCAGCGCCGCGTCCTTCCAGGAGACCACGCGCGTGCTCACCGAAGCAGCGATCATGGGCAAGCGCGACGAGCTGCGCGGGTTGAAGGAAAACGTCATCGTCGGCCGCCTGATCCCCGCGGGCACCGGCATGGCCTTCCACGAGGCGCGCAAGGCCAAGGAAGCCATGGACGACTCCGAGCGCCGGGCCATCGCGCTGCAGGAGGCCGAGGAACTGGCCGCAGTGCAGATGGCGCAGGTCGACGCGGCCACCGCGGCAGCGGCCGCAGGCAGCGAGACGGCCGAATAGGTCCGATTGCGTTTGGGCCACGAGGGGGCGGCTCCGGCCGCCCTCTTTCTATCCCTGGGGCGTGTCGGTATCGCGCCACTCGGCCGGCTGCAGGATGCGCACTCCTCGGGCGAGCGCCTTGCGGCGCAACTTCAGCAAGGCGCGATCGCGAGTCACCAGCCAGGTGGCGTGGTGGGCCAGCGCCGCGTCGATGAAGATCTGGTCGTCCGGATCGCTGCAGCGCAGCGGCTGGTTGGATGCGGGCACCGGATCCCCATGCAGGGTCGCGTGGCACTCGAAGAAAGCGATCGCCAGCTCGGGTCGGTGGCCCCAGCGTGCAAGTGCCGGATGACGCAGCATGTGTTCCAGCTCGGTGCGCATCGCCGGCGTTGCCAGCCAGCGCAGCCGCCCCTCCAGCATCGCCTGCAGAAGCGGCCGAGCCGTGGCATCGCGGAACACCAGCCAGTCGAGGACGACCTGGGTGTCGGCCACGAGCCACGGCGTTGGGCCGTTGCGGGCCGGTGGATGCGAGCTATTCAACGCGGCACTTGCTGCGGTACACAGGGCGGAATATAATGGAAAGCTTTTCGGCGATATTTGCCGCTAAATCTGCGGCCGGAACGCCATCAACGGAAACCAACGGTCCTATGCCTACCATCAACCAGCTCGTGCGCCACGGCCGTCAGGTCGAAGCCGTGAAGTCCAAGTCGCCGGCGATGCAGAATTGCCCACAGCGCCGCGGCGTGTGCACCCGCGTCTACACCACGACGCCCAAGAAGCCGAATTCGGCGCTGCGCAAGGTCGCCAAGGTGCGCCTGACCAACGGCTTCGAGATCATTTCCTACATCGGCGGTGAAGGCCACAACCTGCAGGAACACAGCGTCGTGCTGGTGCGTGGCGGCCGCGTGAAGGACCTGCCCGGCGTGCGTTACCACATCGTTCGCGGCTCGCTCGACCTGCAGGGGGTCAAGGACCGCAAGCAGTCGCGTTCCAAGTACGGCGCCAAGCGCCCGAAGAAGGCCTGAGAGGCCTTCGCAGCCCGGGTCGACGCCTCGCGTCGGCGGGGCCGGCCGGCTTTGCAGAGCCGGCCACACGTGCGGCAGGTGCCCCTGTTCTTGGTGGGGTGCCGGCCGAGTAAGTGAGGGGCCGCGGATGGCCCTTCGCGGCGCGGGTCGCAAGGCCTTCGCCAACTGAAGCATCTACAAGGAAGAGTGTCATGCCCCGTCGTCGCGAAGTCCCCAAACGCGAAATCCTGCCCGACCCCAAGTTCGGTTCCGTCGATCTGTCCAAATTCATGAACGTCATCATGGAGTCGGGCAAGAAGGCTGTCGCCGAGGCCATCATCTACGGCGCGCTCGACCAGGTCGAGAAGAAGGCCGGCAAGGACCCGCTCGAGGTCTTCATGGTGGCGCTGAACAATATCAAGCCGATGGTCGAGGTGAAGTCCCGTCGCGTCGGTGGTGCCAACTACCAGGTGCCGGTGGAAGTGCGCCCGGTACGCCGCCAGGCGCTGGCGATGCGCTGGCTCAAGGAATCGGCGCGAAAACGCGGCGAAAAGTCGATGGCCGCGCGCCTGGCGAATGAACTGCTCGAGGCCAGCGAAGGCCGCGGCGGCGCGATGAAGAAGCGCGACGAAGTGCACCGCATGGCCGAAGCGAACAAGGCCTTCTCGCACTTCCGCTTCTGATAACCGGCTTCCGGCCGCCTCTACGGGTTAACACCAGCCCGGAGGCGGCTCCTGCTTTTGGAGAAAGACCATGGCCCGCAAGACCCCTATCGAGCGCTACCGCAATATCGGTATCAGCGCGCACATCGACGCCGGCAAGACCACCACCACCGAGCGCATCCTCTACTACACGGGTGTCAACCACAAGATCGGCGAGGTCCACGACGGCGCCGCCACGATGGACTGGATGGAGCAGGAGCAGGAGCGTGGCATCACCATCACCTCCGCCGCCACGACCTGCTTCTGGAAGGGCATGGACCTGTCCCACCCCGAGCACCGCATCAACATCATCGACACCCCGGGCCACGTGGACTTCACCATCGAGGTGGAGCGTTCCATGCGCGTGCTCGACGGTGCCTGCATGGTGTACTGCGCCGTGGGCGGCGTGCAGCCGCAGAGCGAGACCGTCTGGCGCCAGGCCAACAAGTACAGGGTGCCGCGGCTGGCCTTCGTGAACAAGATGGACCGCACCGGCGCGAACTTCTACAAGGTCTACGACCAGATGAAGGCGCGGCTGAAGGCCAATCCCGTGCCGGTGGTGCTGCCCATTGGTGCCGAGGAAAACTTCACCGGCGTCATCGACCTCATCGTCATGAAGGCGATCATCTGGGACGAGGCCTCGCAGGGCATGAAGTTCGAATACCAGGAGATTCCCGCCGAGCTGCTGGCCGAGGCGCAGAAGTGGCGCGAGAACATGGTCGAGGCCGCCGCCGAGGCCAGCGAAGAGCTGATGAACAAGTATCTGGAGACGGGTGAACTCACGCACGACGAGCTCATGAAGGGCTTGCGCATGCGCACGATCGCGGCGGAGATCCAGCCCATGCTGTGCGGCACCGCGTTCAAGAACAAGGGTGTGCAGCGCATGCTCGACGCCGTGATCGACTTCATGCCTTCGCCGATCGACGTGCCGCCGGTGCCGGGCACCGACGACAACGACAAGGAGACCTCGCGCCGCGCCGACGACAGCGAGAAGTTCGCCGCGCTCGCCTTCAAGCTGATGACCGACCCCTATGTCGGCCAGCTCACCTTCGTGCGCGTCTACTCGGGCGTGCTGAAGTCGGGCGACTCGGTCTACAACCCGATCCGCGGCAAGAAGGAACGCATCGGCCGCATCCTGCAGATGCACGCCAACCAGCGCGAGGAGATCAAGGAAATCCTGGCCGGCGACATCGCCGCCTGCGTGGGCCTGAAGGATGTGACCA
>Ga0073899_10002614_pt1 | contig 16133 bp, 12 predicted proteins | sample KloWWTmetaKNB5Ph_FD_88975 | JGI IMG/M metagenome (GOLD analysis project Ga0073899, IMG submission 88975) | Active sludge microbial communities from Klosterneuburg, Austria, studying microevolution and ecology of nitrifiers - Klosterneuburg... | ecosystem: Engineered > WWTP > Aerobic digester >...
AGATGGCGCACTTCATCTGGTGATTTTCTCCAGTTATTATTTTTTCCGTCGGCATATCTGATCGATGCCGCAATAAGTTCCTGCGGCGTTGCATTGTCCAACGATGCAAGCTGAACTGCCACGTAGTTTCCGCCGATCTCCTCTATGTAACCACGTGCAAACAAGCGCACACCGCAGTATTGACAAAAAAGGTGGTGCCCGACTTTTTGTCCGAACTGATAGTCGCTCAATGCGTCTTCGCCCGAAAGTAACCGAAAAGCACTGGGCTTAATAATCGCGTTCCAGTTTCGGGTCTTTATGCAAATCGAACAATTGCACTTGTTGGTCCCAGTGCTCAAGTCGATGTCGGCCTCGAAGCGGATTGCGCCACAGTGGCAACTTCCCTGGTAAGTTTTCAACATGTTGGAACTCCAGTTGTCAGGTTGAATTGTCAAGCCGCTTGCTGCTGAAGAAGGGTAGCAAGATAGGCAGCATATAGCACCAGCAGCAAAACGCCCCGTCTTCGTTCAATGAGGCTGTGTGCTGCAGTGTGTTGCATCGACAGTGCGACAACAATACAATGCACTATTCATTAATGAAGGGTTTCCTCTGATCGTGCAAGTAGATTTCTTGCCGAATTGTCGGTGCGGTTGTCGTGAGCATGGTAGCCATGGATGGCTTGCGGTTGCTCGTCCCGCCTCCGTGGAAAGATCTCATCCGGTTGATTCTGTTCAATCAACATTGGGACTGAGGCAGGGGGACTCCCGGCCATGATCGCGAAATTACGTCAGTGGCTCCATGAGCCCGAGGTACGTGGCGTCGATGTGGATGATCACTCGTTGCCTGGCATCCAGAGCGTCATATTGAGCGAAAAGCCATTATTGCGGTCCGCATTTGAAACCTTCTATTGCGATATGGCGTGCCTTTGTGATCGTTTCTTCACGGTTGAGGGGATCGAAGTTGAGCTTGGTACCGGCACCGGTTTTTTTAAACAGCTGCGCCCGGCGTTGATTACCTCGGATATTCGCAACATTCCGCATATCGATATGAAGCTCGACGCTCAGGCGATGACTCTGGCGGATGATTCGGTGCGCTGTATATATGCCATCAATGTGTTTCACCATCTACCTGATCCGGAGCTTTTCTTTTCCGAATTGACGCGCGTTCTGCGTCCCGGCGGTGGATGCATATTGATCGAACCACACGGCGGTTTCCTGTCTGCTCTGGTGCATCGCCATCTTCATAGTGACGAGCATTTTGATCCGGATGTGCCGGGATGGCGTACTGACAGAATCGGCGGGCCGCTCTCCGGAGCAAATCAGGCGTTGGCACACATCATCTTTGAACGCGACCTGACACGCTTTAATGCCATGTACGGGACGAAACTGGAAATCGTATATCGCGGTTATGAGTCAAACGCCTTGCGCTATCTGTTATCGGGCGGCCTGACTTTCCGCCAGCTACTGCCTTCGTTCATGACCTCTCCGTTGGCGCTGATCGAGAAATTACTCAGTCCGCTGGCACACTATTTGTCATTGCATCAGGTGATTGTTCTGCGCAGGCGCGCAGACTGATTCAATACACCTTTCAATACACTCAGCCCGCTGAAGCGCGCACCTGATTCAGCTTCAGCTCATTCGGCGGATTTTCAACACAGCGGGTGCCTGCCGGATCGTAGATGTAGGCGACGCAGCTGTTGCAGCTGGTGCACCCGGAGTGGCGCAGCGTACCCTCCTTGAATTTGTTGATGAGTGCCGTATCGTGGATCAGTGCGCGTGCCATGACAACACACTCGAAGCCATCGCGCATGGCGATTTCAACATTGTCCATCGACTTGGTTCCGCCAAGGTACGCCAAAGGCATATCGAGTGCGGCGCGGATCTTGCGCGAATAGTCGAGAAAGTACATCTCCTTGAATTCCACCTTCGGCGCGAAACGTTGCGAGAGCTTCATCATGGTACGCAGGAACCAGCGATCGTGGAGCACCCGTTCCATTTCCTCGACGTTGAGGTTGCTGCCGAAGATGAACCAGGTGGATTCGATGTTGCGTCCACCCGAGAGCACCAACATGTCGGCGCCGGCGGCCTGTAAAACTTTACCGGTGACGATGGCGTCGTCGACGGTGGCACCGCTTCTAACGCCGTCGGCGACGTTGATTTTGGCCAGCACCGCCAGATCCTTGCCGACCGCTTCCTTGACACGCTTCAACACCATCGCCGGAAAACGTGCGCGGTTCTCGGCGTTGCCGCCATATTGGTCAGTGCGCTTGTTGGAGAGCGGTGAGATGAACTGGTTGAGCATGTAGCCGTGGCCCATGTGTATCTCGACGGCATCGAAGCCTGCTTCACGGCATAGCTCGGCAGCGCTGGCGAATTCGTTGGCCACTCGATCCATGTCTTCCTCGTTCATGGCCCGCTGAAAAAAATTGCCAGCCATCGATCCGGCCGGATTGAAACCCGACATGGAACTCATCGTTCGGCCTTTGACCTTGCACATGGTGACGAAGGAGCCGCCATGGGTGATCTGGAAGCTGATCTTGCCGCCCTCGGCATGCACGGCATCAGCCATCGCCTTCATGTCAGGCAGGACTTCGCGGCGGATCCATATCTGGTTATCCAGAGTGCGTCCCTCCTTGGCAACGGCACCGTAGGCCACCGTCGTCAGCGCCACACCGCCCGCCGCCAGATCGCGATGATGCTTGAGCAAGGCCTTGGAAGGTGCGCCTTCATAACACATGCCTTCGTTGGCACCTGATTTGATGAAGCGGTTGCGCAGCGTGATCGGGCCGAGCTGGAAAGGTGAAAACGGATCGCAAACTGACGTCGACGTATTTGAAGACATGAAATACTCCCTGAAAACGGTTGAAAACAGAGCTGCGTGCTGCGTGTTATATCAACGCATGAACTCACCGCCATTGATGTCAAGGCAGGCACCCGTGATCGCCCGGGCATAGTCCGAGGCAAGCATCAGCGCTGCGCGGGCGCAATCATCGTCGGTCGACATGCGGCCGAGCGGAATGTTGGCGACGATCTGCTTGAGCACTTCATCCTCGCTGGTCTTCTGCATTTTGGCCATCATCTTGATGCCCTGCTGGACGGGGACGCCCCACATCCAGCCCATGAAGGCACTGTTGACACGAATACCGTATTTACCGACTTCCTTCGCCAGATATTTGACCGCCACTTCCTGCGCGCCCTTCGATGCAGCATAGCCACCTTCGCCATGATAGGGCTTGCGCGTCGCCATGGTGTTGATCATGACGATGGCGCCGCCGTGACCACTCTCTTTCATGTGCCGGATAACCTGCTGTGAGAGTTGCAGAGTGCCAATGACATTGGTGTTGTAGATTTTCAGCCAGGTCTCGAGATGGGCGGTCTCGACAGGTTCGAAATTGCCGTGCTCGAAAGCGCTGTTGAGCAGTGCATCGATGCGGCCGAATTGTTTGACGGTCTCATCGGCAAGGTGCGCACATTGTGCGTTGTCGGTGATGTCGGTCGGTACTTTTAGAACGACACAATTCGCCCCGATCTCGCGGATGGCATTTTCAGCGATATCCAGCTTCTCCGGCGTGCGTGCCGCACAGACGACGGCACGGGCGCCTTCGCGCGCTGCCTCAACCGCCAGCTTGATGCCGAGTCCCGGGCCGATGCCGGAAACGATGACGACTTTGTCCTTGAGCAGCATGTGGGCGTTCCCTTATCTTTATGAGCTCTGTCGCGGCAAAATATACCGCTGCCGGTAGTCGGCAAAATCGCGTTCGATCTGCGCTTCGGACAGTCCGAAATGTTCGATGCTGTAGTCATGCACCGGGCGCTTGTCGCGGCTGTTCTGTTCGAGATATACCTGCATGCGCTCCTGAATACCTTCTGGAAAGGACAGACCGACGAAATCGTAGATGGCGCGCACGACGTCGAGCGGTTTGCTCAGCGTATCGCTGAACCAGATATCGAGAAACCTGCCGGTACCGTGTTTGTCGCGAAACGCCATGGTCTCGCGCATGCCGCGCGCGAAGATATCCGACCATTGCTGCCCGGTGTGCCGGGGATCGACATCATGGCCATATACCTGCCACAGCGTCGCATTGAAGCTGGCGATGGAGGGAATTGTCTGGAGTGGATCGCGATGTGTCTGGACCACTTTGGCATCCGGGAACACCTTGAACAGCACCTCGATCTGGCGCAGATGATGTGGTGTCTTCAGCACCCAGCGACCGGCGCTGGCAGTTTCGCCACGACCGCGTTTCTGCCACTGGATAAACTTGAGCATACGTTTCAGATATTCATAAGCCGGTGTCTGATCGTGATTCCACATCCATTGCGTATAGGAGGGAATATCGGCATAGGCGTCGAAGAAGGCGTGGAAGGAATGTTCGAGCAGCATGCCTTCCTCGTCCGGTGCTTCGGCATCGAAGGGATGGATCGACTTCAGCTTGGGCATCGCTTCGAGCATTGCCGCCACCTCGGCCTTGCCCATCTCGATGCGCGGATCAACCGCACCCGGAGGCACTACTGCCAGCGGCGCCGGAAAGCGCGTCTCCCACCAGAGCAGTGGATAGAGGCGTTGATCGCAGCCGAGAATGCGCTGCAACAGCGTTGTACCGGTCCGTGGCAGGCCGACGATGACAATCGGGTTTTCGATTTTTTCGTCGGCAATCTGCGGAAAGTTGCGGTAATACTCTTCGACAACCAGACGGTTCTTGAGCAGATCGATGATGCGCTCGTTGAGAATCTGTCGGCCAAGGTCGGACAGTTTGCCTTCTGTGTCGAGTGCCGTCAGCAGCGCTTGCAGCGCCGGACGGAAACTTGGCTCACCGAAATCCGCAAGACCGCCGCTGCGGCGTGCAGCCTCGACCAGCATGGCGTTCATGTCGAAACTCATCCGGAATTCCTCCAGCCTGCGATTTTATATTTGTAATCCGCCCAGTTTAACGATACGGGTCGTCGGATGCACGATCTCCTTTGCACCGATCCAGCGGAAGCACATGGTACCAAGGCGGTGTCCGGCGGTCTCCAGCCAGTTCGGCAGCGCCGGATCGCTGTGTGCCAGAATCAGCGTCACGCCGCCGCGCGCGTTGAGCTGGACACTGTGTTTGTTGTAGTGGATGCGGTGATAACGATAGTCGAGCGATTCCATCCAGTAGTTATCGATCTGCAGATTCCAGAAATCGCATGCCGGGATGTGGTCAAGTTCGATGAGCAACGCCTCGTCGGTTTCCAGCTCCCAGTAGCCGTGATAATAAAAAATGTTCGGATCACCGCCCGCCGCCTGACAGACGGCCTGGTCGGCCGGCGGCAGAGAATTCCTCTCCTGCGTCTTGTAGCTTTGCGTCCAGTCGGCGAAGATACGCGCGGTGTTTTCAACGAAATTACCGGCACGCTGGAGATTCTCGTGGAAGGTCAGCGGATCAAGCGGGGGTGGAGAATCCGGCCGTTTGCCTGAAGCGGCGCCGGTGTGCTGGAGGCGTTCGATGGTGATTTGCGCCGGTTGTTCGGTGGCGCGGTCGAGGAAAGTCTGGCGTACCAGCAACTGGTTGCTGTCTGCTGTCATCGCCAGCCAGTTACCGGATTTTTTCTTTTGACTGAGGATCAGCTCGAAGCTGCCATCGGCGGCAAAGCGCATGTTATTGGCATCGATGAAGCCGCTGCCATCCATGCGTCCGTTGCGATTCGCATAACCACCGGTCTTGGTAGCGAAGTTGAGCGCAGAGACTGTGCCGCGTGTGCCGCGCACCAGATAATCGTTGCGACCATCGATACGCGCCGAGAGATACAGGTTGTCGGGATTGTCGGCACCGATCTTTACTGTCTCGTGCGACGGCTTGATGAAGCCGGGGAATTGCGGGTCGGCGAATTCGACATGCATCTCCAACGCGATGCGCGTCAATCGGCTCAGATAACGCCAGCCTTCGGCGCGGGTGAAGGCATCGGTGGGCGCTTCAGGGCGGAGGATCTGCTGTCCGGCGCGCTTGAGAGTGTCGCAGAATTGTTCCCAGGATTCTCCGGTGAGTATGGAGGCTAGTGCTGGGTCGTGCATTGGATTGGCCATGACATCCCTCGCTGGTGAATCCGCAGCATGCGTAGGTCGGGTTAGTGCAGCGTCCCTCAAGGGATTTCCTACAGTCATAACCCGACCTGTTGACCTACCGATCTACGAAAAATCCTTCTTCAGCAGGCGGCGCAAAACCTTGCCCATTTCATTGTAGGGCAACTGATCCTTGAAGACGATTTTCGCCGGTACGCGCGATGAGCGCAGGCGGGCTTTGACCCATTCCTGCAGTTCAGCGACGGTCGCGTCGTGATGCTCCTTGAGGACGATCACGGCACCGACGTTCTCGCCCCACTGTTCGTCGGGAATCGCCACCACGGCGATATCCGAAACCGCCGGATGTTCGAGCAGCACGTCCTCGATTTCTCCCGGTGAGATATTCTCGCCGCCGCGCACGATCACATCGTCGGCGCGACCTTCGAGATACAGATAGCCGTAGCTGTCGAGATAACCGCGGTCACGCGTCGGGAACCAGCCATCGGCGTCGAGCATGCTGCCGAGGCCGAGGTATTCGCCGGCCACCTGGCCGCCACGCACGAAGATATCGCCGGGCTGATTTGCACCCAGTGGCTTGCCCTCATCATCGCGGATGATCAGTTCGATGGAACCGATCGGTTTGCCGACTGAAGTCAGGCGCTTGTGCACTTCCGGATCTTTGCTCGCCGCGCCGCTGCGGTGATCTTCCGGCGTCAGCAGGCAAACCGTTGAGCTGGTTTCGGTGAGGCCGTAGGCGTTGGTGTAATCGGCATTGGGTAGTAAAGCCATGGCGCGTTCGATGACGGAGAGCGGCATCTTGCCACCACCGTAAGCGATGGCACGCAGATTCGGCAGGTTGGCGGCTTCGCCGGTTTCCGTCAGATGATCGATGACGCGCGAGAACATCGTCGGCACGACGAAGGCGTTGCTGATTTTTTCGTCGCGGCAAAGTTGCAGCCAGGTCGCAGCGTCAAAGTTCGGCAGTTGCACCATACGCCGGCAGGCGTAGGTGGAACTGAGCACCGCCGAAATGCCGGCGATGTGATACGGCGGCACGGAAATCAGCACCGCATCTTCTTCGGCGGCGGCACCAAATTCGATAGTGCCGAGGATGTATGACATCAGGTTTTCATGGCGCAGTACGGCGGCCTTCGGCTTGCCGGTGGTGCCACTGGTGAACAACTGGATGGCCACGTCGGAGGGATCGCCCGGTGCCGCTTCAACTTGCGCAGCGTTGGAGCGGGCCAGCTTGAGGAAGTCTTCGCGCAACACGACCTTGATGCCCTCAGCCACCTTCAGCGGGCTGATCGCCGGTGTGTCGGTGACCAGATAGGCTGGCGCGATGCGTTCGAGCAATTCTTCCAGCTCCGGCTTGGTCAGCCGGTAGTTGAGCGGCACGTAAGGTACGCCAGCATAGGCTGAGGCGAATACGGCAATCGGTACCGCCATGCTGCTGATATCGAGCAGGCCGACATACTTGCAGCCGCTGGCCTTGATTTCAGTAGCGACACGCTTGGCGGCTGCGAGCAACTCGCCGTACGTCATGTTCTCGCCGTTTGAAGTGACGGCAATACGGTCGGGGTAGCACTCCGCCGACATCTCCAGGGCCATGGCCAGATTCATGAAGCGTTCCCTATTCTCAGTCTGAAGAAGGCAGTGCTTTCGCCTGCTTGACCGTCATGGCGCCGCCGTCGATGGCCAGTGAACCCTTGCCACCCTTGGTGCACAGGAACTCGAAGCGATCCTGTTCGTCGACATAACGCTTGCCGACCAGTGAGCCGGTGGCATGCGCCGCATCGGGCTGAACGCCTGCTGCGCGGGCCGTGGCCATCTCGATCATCTCGGCACCGCCGCAAGTCAGATTGACTTCTGCGGCAGCGGCACGGGTCACCATCACTTCGGTATCGCAAACCGCGCTTTTCAGGCGCACACCGGCTTTCAAGGTTTTCATGATTACTCCTGTTTGTCATGATGCCGATGGTTGCTGAACCGTCGACAGATTGCAATTGAACGATGATAAATCAATCGTTGGAGTATCCCGGCAGGGCGACGGCCTCTCATCGTCCATACGGACTAAGACTGGCCGTGGCGGCGGCTGGCAGCGCGTAAAGTCCGCCAATGAATTTAGAATGGCCGAATTCAACGCATCCAACCCTGACAGAAACCGCTGAACAGGTTTCAAATAGGCTCTCCCAGAGTTTTGCTGGAATGCGCTTTGTCGATCGCCAGCACACGCTACACATTACACGCTACACGCCACACGCCACACACCCATGTCTCTGCACGGATCATTCTCGCTGCCGGCTGGCCGGATCTGCACGCTTGAGGGCGCAGGTTTTGCCAGTGACTACGCTGCCCTGCTGCTCGATACGCTGGGCGTCCAGGTGCGCCGGCAACCCGGGCGGGATGACCTGCACCCGGCCGTCGCCTGGGCGAATAGCGGGGCGATGGCACTGACCGGCCATGCCGATGGTTCATCGCAAATGTGTCCGGTGCCGCTGGCCTCGTGCATCGATGGCGTGCGAGCCGCTTTCGCTGCGCTGGCCGGAAACGCCCTGTCGCTGCCGGGTGCCGAGGTGCTTGGCGAGCGCGCCGCGCTTTCCGGTTTGCAGCGTAACGGTGCCATTGCACCGGGCGGCGTCTGCCGGTTGTTGCGCGCCGCCGATGGCTGGCTGGCGGTCAATCTGACGCGTGACGATGACTGGCAGTTGCTGCCGGCCTGGCTGGAATGCCCGGTTGATGCGACATGGGATGCCGTCGCCGGCCAACTTGCGACGCGTGCATTGTCGACACTGGTCGAGCGTGGCCGTCTGCTCGGTCTGGCTGTTGCCGCTGCCGTGTCGCCGCAGGTACAGAACCTTCCGTTACCCTGGCAGGTTGTTATGCAAACAGGCGTTCCGCGCACCACGCAGGGACGCGCATCACCTTTGGTCGTTGACCTTTCCGCGTTGTGGGCCGGACCCTTGTGCAGTCACCTGTTACAGCTCGCCGGTGCGCGCGTCGTCAAGGTTGAAAGCCTGCAACGCCCTGATGGCGCGCGCCTCGGCCCAGCGGAGTTTTACGATTTGATCAATCACGGCAAGGCCAGCGTCGCTCTGGATTTTTCGACGGCGCAAGGTATCGGACAACTGCGCACCTTGCTCGAACATGCCGACATCGTCATTGAAGCCTCGCGGCCGCGTGCGCTGCACCAGCTCGGCATCTTTGCCGAAGAGCTTGTCGCAACGAAACCTGGCATGACCTGGATTTCGATCACCGGCTATGGCCGCACTGTGCCGCAGATGGATTGGATCGCCTATGGCGATGATGCCGGGGTCGCTGCCGGTCTTTCCGGCCTGTTGCTGGAACTCACCGGCGATGCCCTGTTCTGCGGCGATGCCATTGCCGATCCGCTGACCGGCTGGCATGCGGCGCTGGCAGCACTGGTCAGCCATCAGAATGGCGGCGGCCGTTTGATTTCACTGGCCTTGTGCGATGTCGTCGGTCATTGTCTGAACTTCAAACTTCCCGCTTCCGCCGATGCCCTGCATCAACGCTGGCGCGACTGGAGTGCGCATGTCATAGATATTGAAGCGGCGTTGCCGCGCGCCCGTTTGCCAGCCGGCAAGGCAAGCGCACTCGGTGCTGATACCCAATCGATTCTCACGGCATTGAGAATTCCATGAGCGCCATGCTGATCCGCAACGCCGAGATCGATTTTTCACAGCGCGTCGATGTGCGCATTATCGCTGGCCGGATCGCCACTGTCGGCGAGCGACTGGTGCCGCAGCCCGGTGAAGTGTTGCTTGATGCCGATTCCGGCGCATTGCTGCCGGGGCTCCATGATCATCACATTCATTTGGTGGCGCTGGCCGCCGCGCTCGAATCGCTGCAATGCGGCCCACCGCAAGTTGCCACGGCCGAGCAGCTCGGTGTGGTGTTGCGCGACAAAGCTGCCGTACCTATCTACGACAACGATGAATGGATACGTGGTATCGGTTATCACGAGTCGGTCGCCGGCGACATCGATCGCGACTGGCTCGACCGCCATGTTCCCAACCGACCGCTGCGCATCCAGCATCGCAGCGGTCGTCTGTGGATTTTCAATTCCTGCGCCCTTGAGCGTCTCGGCGCGGCGGGTGAGGCGCTGGAAATGCGCGCCGGACGGCCGACCGGACGCCTCTACGATGCCGATGCCTGGCTGCGTGAAAAACTTGGCAGCCGCTTTCCGTCGTTGCGCCGCGTCGGCGGGCTGCTTGCCGCTTACGGTGTGACTGGCGTTACCGACACGACACCGCACAATGATCTGGCCCAGTACCAGCACTTTGCCGCTGCACGGAAAAACGGCGAGCTGCCGCAGAATTTAACGATCATGGGTGATACCAGTCTGGATATTGTCAATATTCCCAATAATGGCAGCGGCATTATTCGTGGGGCGACCAAGTTCCACTTGCACGAGATTACGCTGCCCGATTTTGATGCATTTTGCACAGCCATCCGCAACAGCCATACCGCGCAACGGCCGGTAGCCATGCATTGTGTAACGCTTGTCGAACTGGTGTTCGCCGCAACCGCGCTGGCGGAAAGCGGGGCACATCCCGGCGACCGCATCGAACACGCGGCGCTGGCACCGCCCGATACGCTGCCACTGCTCGCCTCACTGGGCGTGACGGTGGTCACCCAGCCAAATTTCATCCACGAACGCGGCGATGCCTATAGACAGGATGTTCCTGTCATCGACCAACCCTGGCTATATCGCTTGCGCGGCCTCATCGATGCCGGTATTCCACTGGCTGGCAGCACCGATGCGCCGTTCGGCGATGCCAATCCATGGTTGGCAATGCAGGCTGCTGTCGACAGACGCACCCGCAGCGGCGCAACGCTGGGGGCTGCGGAGGCGCTGACGCCGGAGCAGGCGCTGGCATTGTTCACGGGTTCTCCGGCAGCACCGGGCAGTGTTCAGCGCCGGATCGTGCCAGGGGCACCGGCCGATCTGTGTCTGCTCGACCGGCCGTGGGCGCAGGCACGTCGCGATCTCGGCAACGTGCGTATCGTCGCCACACTCAAGGACGGGCAGCGCATCTGGCCGCTGTCGCCGGCACTTGAGCGATGACTCCATAGTATGATGATGCTATTGACAATGTGTATTGCGGGAATTGCCACATGCTGAAGAATATGAAGCTGGTTTCGCGCCTCCACTTTTCGCTGGCGCTCCTTTTTGGTTTTGGCATTTTATTCGGCCTCGTCGGCTTTACCCAAACCAGCAAGATGTCCGCAACGATGGACGACATCTATCGTAAGGGACTGACTGGCGGCCAGCTTCTGACCGAGACAAGTGCCGCCGGATGGAAGTTGCACCTCGGCGTCGCCAACTATGCGCAGGCCGGTGTAGAGCAGCGCAAAAATACGCTCGACGCACAATCCGGCTTGTATTCGGCACTCGATGAAAGCATGAAGGAATACATCGCGCTGACTGCCGATCCGGGTAATGACGATTTGCTGCGCGAATTCAATGCCGCCTATGAAAATTTCAAGACCGGCAGCGCGCACTACTTTGAACTGGTCGACGCCGGAAAGCTTCCGGAGGCGGCGGAACTCAACGCGGGTACGGTCGGTGTCGCGGCGGATGCGATGCAGAAGGGTATCCGTGCGCTGCGCGACCATCGCCTGAAGGTCAACGAGGAGACCGAGAAGGAAACGCTGTCGGCGACGACGCGGATGCACGCCATACTTTCTCTCGGCGGCGTAGTGGCATTCTTTATCGTGTTCTTCAATGTTCGTCAGTTCGGACTCTCAATCAGCCGGCCCATGGATGCACTGCGCCTGGGAATGATCGGCGTCGGCAAGACGGGCGATTTCACTATGCGCATTCCGGCCGACAACAACAATGAAATCGGCCAGGCCATCCATGCCTACAATGCACTGATCTCCAATTTGCAGGGAACGTTGCGCACATTGCTGGGCATCGTGGAGCAACTCACGCAAGCCGCGCATTCATCCTCTGGTTCGGCGGCCCAAGTGGCCTCAAGCTCCCTGCAGCAGAGCGAGGCGACGGCCGTCATCGCGGCAACGGTGGAAGAAGTCACCGCGAGCATCAACCACGTTTCCGAAAGCGCAAAAACGGCGCTGGACATTACCCATCGTTCCGGCGAACTGTGCAATCAGGGCGGCAGAATCATCAACGAGACGGCCACCGGCATCATGCAGATTTCCGACACCGTGCGCCAGACCTCCGTGACCATCGAGACTCTCGGTCAGCAGTCGAACCATATCTCCTCCGTGGTGCAGGTCATCAAGGAAGTCGCCGATCAGACCAACCTGCTGGCGCTCAATGCTGCCATCGAAGCGGCGCGTGCCGGCGAGCAGGGGCGCGGCTTCGCAGTAGTCGCCGACGAAGTGCGCAAGCTCGCCGAACGCACCACCAAGGCCACCGAGGAAATCACGCAGATGATCGCCACGCTGCAAAAGCGCGCAAACGAAGCCATCGTCAGCATGGGTGAAGCCGTCGTCCGGGTCGACGCCGGCGTTGCCCTCGCGCACCAGGCCGGCAATGCCATCGGCCAGATCGAAGCCGAGGCCGGCAAGGTCATCGACGTGGTCGACGATATCTCTTCCAGGCTGGAGGAGCAAAGCATCGCCAGCAACAACATTGCCGGGCATGTGGAAAGTGTGGCGCAGATGACCGATAGCAACAGCGCGGCAGCCAATGAAACCGCCCAGGTCGCCAACGTCCTTCAGGATCTTGCCAATGTCATGCGCGAAACGGTCAGCCGCTTCAAGGTCTGAGCCGGGCCCGCTACGCCATGCCTTGGTGGCGCGCTGCACTATAATCTGACGCCCATACAGAATAACACCGCATCCCGTCGGGAATGCGCAACGAGGAGCCATCATGGCAGCAAAGGATTTCAACAAGACCGCCGATCTCGGCCGCGTTCTGGTCACCGGCGGTTCCGGCTTCGTCGGTTGCAACTTCGTCAAGACACTGCTGGCAAAAGGTTGCAAGGTGCGCAGTTTCGATCTTGCGCCTTCGCCGCTGTCGGCGCAGGAAAATCTGGAAGTCATCCAGGGCAACATCTGTGATCAGGATCTGGTCCGGAAGGCCGTGCAGGATATCGACACAATCTTTCATACTGCCGCCATCATCGAACTGAAGGGCGGCAAGGCGGTGACCCAGGAATATCGCGATCGCTCGTATGCCATCAATGTTGAAGGCACCAAGAATCTGCTGCGTTTTGCCCAGGCGTCCGGCGTCAAGCGTTTCGTGTATACCGCCAGCAACAGCGTGGTGATCGGCGGTCAGCCGATTGCTAACGGCACCGAGGAACTCCCCTATACCGAGCGCTTTAATGATCTCTACACCGAGACCAAGGTGGTCGCCGAAAAATGGGTGCTCGAACAGAATGGCCAGGACGGCGTACTGACTTGCTCGATCCGTCCCAGCGGCATTTGGGGTGAGGGCGATCAGACGATGTTCAGGCACATGTTCAACCAGATGATCGCCGGCCTGCTTCAGGCACGCGTCGGCTCGGGTAAGGCGAAGCTCGACAACAGCTACGTGCACAACCTGATCCACGGCCATATCCTCGCCGCGCAACATCTGGTCGAAGGTGGCACCGCACCGGGTCAGGCTTATTTCATCAACGACGACGATCCGATGAACATGTTCGATTTCTCGAAGCCGGTGGTCGAGGGTGTCGGTTATCCGTTCCCAAAGATGAAGGTACCGGCGGCTCTGGTCAAGGGCATCATGACGGTTTGGCAGGCGCTGCACTTCAAGTTTGGCATCCAGGAACCGCCGGTGCCGCCGCTGGCCATTGAGCGCATCGCCATCGACAATTATTTCAGCATCGAAAAGGCGCGTCGCGATCTGGGCTATGAACCTTTGTACACCACTGCACAGGGCCTCAAGGAAAGTCTGCCGTATTACATCAAGATGTACAAGGACATGAAGCTCGCTGCGGGGAAATGATATCTGTCCGGGAAATTGGCTAACCGCGTCATGCACGATTTGATGCTGCCGGGCGTACGCGGAATATCGTGAGCAGCCAATTTCACTTGATGCGGGAGCGTCGCTTCCGCCCCTTCTTCTTCACGCAGTTCCTCGGCGCGTTCAACGATAACGTCTTCAAGACGGCGCTGATCACGCTGGTCACTTTTCGCGCCGGACAGCTCACCAATCTGGATGGCAAAATGCTGGCGACGCTACTGCCGGGGCTGTTCATCCTGCCGTTCTTTCTCTTCTCGGCAACCAGCGGTCAGATCGCCGACAAGTTCGAAAAATCCGCCGTGGCGCGTGCCGTGAAGATCTTCGAGATCTGCATCATGCTGCTTGCTGCCTGGGGATTTCTCGTAAATCTGTTGTGGCCGCTGGTCACGGCGCTATTCCTGATGGGCGTCCACTCGACGCTGTTCGGCCCGGTGAAATATGCCTACCTGCCGCAGCAATTGAAGAAGGACGAACTGATCGGCGGCAATGGCATGATCGAGATGGGCACCTTCGTTGCCATTCTGCTCGGCGAAGTGCTCGGTGCCTGGTTGGCGACAGCGCCGCAGGGCAGCGTCATGACCTCAATGATGATCGTCGGCCTCGCCGTGCTCGGCTACTGGGCGAGCCGGGGAATTCCGCTGTCGCCGGCGGCCGATCCGCAACTCAAAATCAACTGGAATCCGTTCACCGAGACCTGGCGCAACATCGCCTTCGTGCGCGGCAACCGTGTCGTCTGGCTATCGATTCTCGGCATCTCGTGGTTCTGGTTCTACGGTGCGACGGTGCTGGCGCAGTTTCCAAATTACGCTAAGGAAGTGCTCGGCGGCGATGAGAGCGTGTTCATTCTGCTGCTCACGGTTTTTTCCTTCGGTATTGGCAGTGGCTCATTGCTCTGCGAAAGGTTATCCGGCAACAAGGTCGAAATCGGTTTGGTACCGTTTGGCGCAATTGGCCTGACGCTGTTCGGCGTCGACCTGTATTTCGCCAGCAATGCGGTGGCCATGACCATGACGGTGCCGCCGCTCGACTACCGCGAGTTCATCGGCGTTGCCGCACATTGGCGGGTGCTCGCCGACATCGCTCTGATTGGCCTGTTCGGTGGCTTTTACATCGTGCCGATGTATGCGCTGATCCAGACGCGCAGCGAGAAAAGCCATTTGTCGCGGGTAATCGCCGCCAACAACATCATCAATGCGCTGTTCATGGTGATCTCGGCCATCGTGTCGATGTTGTTGTTCAAGCTGGGTCTGAGTATCCCGCAACTGTTTCTGGCGACCGCGCTGTTCACCGCCGTGGTGGCGATTTACATCTACTCGCTGGTGCCTGAATTTCTCATGCGTTTCATTATCTGGCTGCTGATCCACGGCGGCTATCGTCTGAAGAAGGAAGGCATTGAAAACATCCCGGAGGAGGGGTCGGCGCTGATCGTCTGCAATCATGTCAGCTTCGTCGATGCGCTGGTGATTGCGGCGGCGTGTCCACGGCCGATCCGTTTCATCATGGATCACCGGATTTTCAAAATCCCGATTCTCAATTTTGTCTTTCGCGAAGGGCGCGCGATTCCCATCGCCCCGGCAAAGGAAGATCCGCAAATGCTCGAACGCGCCTACGAAGAAGTCGCCAAGGCGCTCGCCGAGGGCGATCTGGTGGGTATATTCCCCGAAGGCGGCATCACCCAGACGGGAGAGATCATGCCGTTCAGAGGTGGCGTTACGCGCATCCTCGAACGTTCGCCGGTACCCGTGGTGCCGATGGCCCTGCGCGGTCTGTGGCGCAGCTTTTTCTCACGCAAGGACGGATCGGCGATGACGCATCTGGAACGCTTCAAACCATTTCGCGGCATCGGCCTGCGTGTCGGCAAGGTCATGCCGGCAGAAAATGTCTCGCCGGAAAATTTGCACGCGATTATTGTGGCGCTGCGCGGTGCGGCGAAATAGGTTTTACGGCGGGGCGGAAAGCGGGTGACCGAGAGATGTCCGGGATGGTTGGCTGAATGCCAGAACGACAGGCGTCGGAAAGTCTCAACGCCATGTAAATTAACGCTCTATCGCACGCTTGATGGATTTTCCTTTGCTGAAAATATTGCGTCTCTGAGGTAACCCGACTTTCCCGGACGTTTTAATCTGGACACATTACCTGCTCTTCGAATTGTTGCGGGCTTTGATAT
>Ga0073899_10002616_pt1 | contig 16122 bp, 15 predicted proteins | sample KloWWTmetaKNB5Ph_FD_88975 | JGI IMG/M metagenome (GOLD analysis project Ga0073899, IMG submission 88975) | Active sludge microbial communities from Klosterneuburg, Austria, studying microevolution and ecology of nitrifiers - Klosterneuburg... | ecosystem: Engineered > WWTP > Aerobic digester >...
AACCTCAACTTCGTCCCCGGCCAGACCGTCCCCAACGCCGTCACCGTCAAGGTCAGCACCGCCGGCATGATCTCCATCCTCAACAGCGCCGGATGCAGCCACGTCATCGTCGACGTCGTCGGCCACCACACCTCGCTGCCGGACCCCCCGATCGATCGCCAGAGCCGGAGCTCGGTGCGCCGAGCGTTCACCGACGAGCTGCTCCCGGCCTTGATGGCGCCGATCGCGTGGAGCGGGAGCACGACCGGTTGCGCCGCCGGCACGACGTCCGCGGCGCACCAGACCGCGACGTTGAGGACCGTGAACTGGTACCGACGCTTCGTCGGGCTCACGCCGGTGACCTTCGACCCGACGTACTCGGCCAAGGCCCAGCAGGCGGCCCTGATGATGCAGGCGAACAACGACCTGAACCACTTCCCACCCGGAACCTGGGCCTGCTACACCACCGACGGCGCTCAGGCGGCGGGTAGCTCGAACCTCGCGCTGGGCACCCGAAACGGTCCGGACGCGATCAACCTGTACATCCACGACCCCGGGGCGGACAACACCGAGGTCGGGCATCGTCGATGGGTCCTCGACCCGCAGCGCGTGTCCATGGGGTCCGGAACCACAGCCACCGCGAACGCTCTGTGGGTCTTCGGCGCGGCTCAGGCGCTGCCGTCGACCCCGGCCGTCGTGGCCTGGCCCGCGGACGGGTACTTCCCCAACGAGCTCGAGCCCGGCGGTCGGTGGTCGTTGTCCGTCCCCGGCGCGGACTTCGGAGCAGCATCGGTCACAGTCACCGACAGCGCCTCCGACACCTACGCCACGACGATCCATCCGGTGGCGAACGGATACGGCCAGAACACCCTCGTCTGGCAGGTCGAGGGCCTGAACCACGGCGACGGAGACGGCGACCGGGACTTCTTCGTGACCGTGACGGGGATCTCCGGCTGGATCCAGTCGAGCTACAGCTACACGGTCAAGATGTTCGACGCGGCGTGACCGACGGTCGCCGGTACCCTCGTGAGGATGCGCGCGTGGTACCTGGACGAGTCCCCCGGTCGATACCAGTGGGGTGAGGTCCCCGACCCCGAGGTCGGACCCACCGACGTCAGGGTGCGGGTCCGGGCGACCGCCCTCAACCACATGGACCTGTGGCTGACCACCGGCCTGCCCAAGCCGCCGAGGTTCCCCCACGTCCCCGGCAACGATGTCGCCGGCGTCGTCGACGCGGTCGGGGAGATGGTGACCGAGTGGGTGCCCGGCGACGAGGTCGTCATCAACACCGCGGTCGTGCCGGCCGATGCCCTCACACGCGGCGACGACAGCGTCCTCGACCCGGCCATGATGCTGCTGGGCGAGAGCTGCTGGGGCGGCCACGGCGAGTTCTGCGTCGTCCCCGGCCACCAGTTGGTGCGGCGTCCGGCAGGCCGCAGCTGGGCCGAGTCCGCCAGCTACCCGGTGTGCTACACGACCGCGTGGCGACTGCTGCGACGGGCCCGGCTGCAGTCCGAGGACACCGTGCTCGTCACCGGCATCGGCGGCGGTGTCGCGACCGCGGCGATGATGCTGGCCCGCCACGTCGGCGCCCGCGTGTTCGTCACCTCCCGCGACGCCGCCAAGCGGGAGCGGGCGATCGAGCTCGGCGCCGAGGGCGCGTTCCCCTCCGACGAGCCCTACCCGATCACCGCCGACATCGTCGTCGACAGCATCGGGCCCGCCACCTGGGACTTCGCCTTCCGCACGCTGCGCCACGGCGGACGGATGTGCGTCTGCGGCGGCACGTCGGGCCCAAAGGTCGAGCTCAACCTCCCGCGGTTGTTCTTCAAGCAGATCGACGTCATCGGAGCGAGCTGCGGCAGCCAGAGCGAGTTCCGCCACGTCACCGACCTCCTGGGCGATGGCCTGCCGGTCGTCGTCGACGAGATCCTCCCCCTCTCGGAGTACCCGCGGGCTCTCGAACGGCTCCGCAGCGCCGAGCAGCTCGGCAAGATCGTGCTGGAGCATCCCGAGCCGTGATCGACCGCCGGTAGGGTGGCGCGGTGAACACGGCCCGTGCCGACGACACCGCTGAGGACCCGGCCGCCGCCACGACCCCGATGGCATCGCCCGACGCCGTGGACGCCGCCTTCGCCGCGGTCGACCGACAGGCCGACCGCCTCCTGTCTGTCAGCCACGCCATCTTCGACCATCCCGAGCTCGCCTTCGACGAGCACCACGCCCACGACCTGCTCTGCGACGCGCTGGAGTCCGCGGGGCTGTCCGTCACCCGCCACGCCCACGGCCTCGACACCGCCTTCGTCGCCGAGGCCGGCTCCGAAGGACCCACCGTCGCGGTGATCTGCGAGTACGACGCCCTGCCCGGCGTCGGCCACGCCTGCGGTCACAACGTGATCGCGGCCGCCGGCCTGGGCGCGGGCCTCGCCGCCGCCGAGCTCGCCGAACAGATGGGCGGCCGGGTGCGGGTGATCGGCACCCCGGCCGAAGAGGGTGGCGGGGGCAAGGTGTTCATGTTGCGCGACGGCGCCTTCGACGGTGTCGACGCCGCGGTGATGGTGCACCCGGCCGACCACGACCTGCCGACCATGTCAGCGATCGCCATCCAGCGTCTGAACGTGACCTACACCGGTCGGGCCAGCCACGCCGCCGCCGCGCCGTGGAACGGGGTCAACGCCCTCGACGCCGCCGTGCTCGGCTACGTCAACGTGGCCGCTCTCCGTCAGCACATCCGCCCCGACGAACGGATCCACGGCATCTTCACCGAGGCGGGGGAGCAGGCCAACGTCGTACCCCGGCGCGCGGCTGCGTCATGGTACGTGCGCTCCCCGAACGTCGAGGGCCTGGCCGAGCTGAAGGAACGGGTGCTGGCCTGCCTGGTCGCAGGAGCGTCGGCCGCCGGCTGTCGGATGGACCACGAGTGGTTGGAGCCCGCCTACGACGACCTGGTCGACGATCGCTGGCTCCTGGACCGCTGGATCCGTCACAGCACCGCCGTCGGCCGGCCGCCGCAGGATCCCGACACGGTGGGCCCCGTCGTCGGGAGCACCGACATGGGCAACGTCAGCCACGTCGTCCCGTCGATCCACCCGATGATCGCCGTGGCACCCCCCGGCGTGGCGATCCACACCGCGGAGTTCGCCACCCACGCCCGGGGCGCCGGAGGCGACGCCGCCGTGCTCGACGGGGCCAAGGCCCTGGCCGGGGTCGTCCTCGATCGTTGGGCCGCCGGTTCCCCTGCCGGTTCGGTGCGCTGAGACCGGTCCCCGGGACAGCCGCCCGGCGGCTCTATCCTCGCGGTCCGATGACCGCACTCCCGACCTACGTCGCTGAGCAGTTCACCCCTGAGGAGGCGGCGGTCCTCCGCCGGTACTTCACGAGCCTGGACGGCCCGGTCTTCGCCCTGGTGAACCTGCCCGAGGTGGTCAAGGGAGCCCTGTTCGCCCGGTACTCGCGCTCGGCCAAGTCTCTGCGGCGCCTGTTCCTCGACGAGTTCGTCGGCGAGCTCGACACCACCGGCGACGAGTCCGTCGACGCGACCATCGGCCTCGAGCGGGCCGAGTCGCTCTACGACCGTGTCTTCTTCGAGTACGGCGACGACAGCGTCGCTCAGCTCGGTGGGGTGCACCTCGCGTGCGAGCAGGCGTCCAACCTCCTCACCAAGGTGCTCGAGTGGGGTCGGCTCATGTCCTACCTGGAGCAGTCGACGCGCTACATCCCCTACGACGAGCGACTCGGCGGCCGCTTCCGCTACCACCGCGACCCCGAGATCCTCGGTTCACCGCTCGGAGCCCGCTACGTCGGTGACATGGACCAGCTGTTCGACTCCTACTCGGCGCTGGCCACCGACATGTCGGAGCACTTCCGGGACCGCCACCCCAAGAGCGAGACCGATTCGGACTTCGTGTACCGCCAGGCCATCCGTGCCAAGGCCTTCGACGCCGTGCGGGGCATCCTTCCCGCCGCCTCGTTGTCCAACGTCGGCATCTACGGTTCGGGTCAGGCCTTCGAGGCCCTGCTGCTGCGCATGCGCAGCCACCCCCTGCCGGAGGCCCGCCAGTACGCGGACCTGATGCTGGTCGAGCTCCGCAAGGTGGTCCCCAGCTTCCTCAAGCGCGTCGATCTGCCCGACCGGGGCGTCGCCAGCTCCGAGTACCTGCGCTCCAACCGCGAGGCCATGGAGGCGGTCGCCTACGAGATGCTGTCCGGCGACGGGGTGGACGGTCCCACCGATCCCGGCGTCGAGCTCGTCGACTTCGACCCCGAGGGGGAGCTCAAGGTCGTCGCCGCCATGCTCTATCCCCACACCGACCTGGCCGAATCCACGCTGATAGAGCGTGTCCGGACCATGTCGACCGAGGATCGACTCGCGGTCATGCGGGCCTACGTCGGGGATCGGACCAATCGCCGCCACAAGCCGGGCCGGGCGCTGGAGCGCACCGACTACCGCTTCGACGTGGTGTCGGACTACGGAGCGTTCCGCGACCTGCAACGACACCGCCTGATGACGATCGAGTGGCAGGACCTGACCCCCGCCCACGGCTTCACGCGCCCGGCCGCCATCGACGAGGCCGGGATGACCGCCCGGTTCGACGAGGCCATGGAACGCTCCGCCGGGCTCTGGGCGGTCCTTGCCGAGCGCTTCCCCGAGCGTGCGTCCTACGCGGTGTCCCTCGCGTACCGGATCCGCTACGTCATGCAGTTCAACGCCCGTGAGGCCATGCACCTGATCGAGCTGCGCACCTCGGTGCAGGGGCATCCGAGCTATCGGGCGATCGGCCAGCGCATGCACCACCTGATCGCGGAGCGGGCCGGGCACCGCGCCGTGGCCGAGATGATGCGGTTCGTGGACCACTCCGGCGAGGCCGAGCTGGAGCGCCTGGGAGCCGAACGCCGGGCCGAGGCACGACGCAGCGAATCGGCCTGATCCGACGCTCCTGGCGGCCCGACGGCCGATCCGGTACTCCTGAGCGGGGCGCCGTGTCTATGATGCGCCCCGACCTCGACCCGAACCGGGCTCGACAGTCGCCACGAGGCCGCACGGAGGCGGACCCGTCACGCCGGCACCACCCCGGATCCCCGCAAGAGAAGCCTGCAACCACCGGGCAGAACACGGCCACACAGCACAGGCCACACGAGACACCGCCAGAAGGAACACGGTCAGATCGACATGGACGACGACGAACTCCTGGAAGAGGAACTCGACGAGGAGGAGAGCCTCGAGGACGAGGACGCCCTCGACGACGAGATCGACGACGAGATCGACGACGAGATCGACGACGTCGGCCTCGACGGCGAAGAGGACGCAGACGCGGACGTTGCCGGCACCGACGGCGAGGAGGACGAGGACGACGTCCCGGCCGCCAAGGCCAAGCGACCCTCGTCAGCCGACGACGACGACGAAGACGACGAGGACGAGGACCCCGACGACGTCGAGGCCGACCTCGACACCATCCTCAAGGACCGGATCGCGGCAGGTGCCGACGAGGACGACGAGGACGAGCTCGAGGAGCCCGGCACCGAGACCACCGAGCGGGTCGCGGCCAAGACCGCGGACGAGTTCACCTGCCCCACATGCTTCCTCATCGTGCACCCGCGTCAGTTCGGCCGGAGCGGCTCGCTGAGCTGCCCCGAGGGCTACGACCCGTGCGGCGCCATCGAGATCCTCACCCGAGGCACCAAGGCGCCGGCCCGGGCCAAGAAAGGCTGAAGCCGCGCAGTGAACCCCCTCCAGATCCCCGAGCTGTTGGCCCGAGAGGTGTCCGAGGCGGTCCCAGCACTCGTCGAACGCACCCGTGCCCAGGTCGAGCTGACCCAACGGCTGGTGGGGCAGCTCCCGTGCCTGTCCAATCTGTTCGGACAACAGAGCGCCACAGCCGGGGACCGATCCGCTCGCACCCCTGAGGACTCCGACGGGGACGACCGTGCGGGCACCGATGGGGCAGATCAGCCCGAACCCGCTCCGACCGCCGTCCAGGCCGACGTCCGCGACCAGCTCCCGACCGTGGCCGTGCAGGACCTGGCCATCCCCGACTACGACAGCCTGGCTGCATCGCAGGTCGTGCCCCGTCTGGCGTCGCTCGACCCCGCCGAGCTCGCCCTGGTGCTCACCTACGAGCAGAGCCACCGGTCCCGCCAGACGATCCTGAACCGGGTGCGGCAGCTGCAGGCCGCGACCAACGGCTCCTGACCCGATGGGCGAGGAGCCCTCTGGTCTCGTCCCGTTCGAGCCGGGTGTCCGGCCGGCCCGCCCCCCGGACCGCGCCGAGCTGGTGCGCCTCGGCGAGGCCGCCCGAGCCCACCTGGGACACCATCGCGGTGGAGACGTCTACCGGGAGCGGGAAGGCCGCCCCGAGCCGCTCCAGGAGTCTCTCGACGCCGACCTCGCCGCCGCCGAGGCAGGATCCGCCCTCGTGCTCGTCGGCGGCTTGGGACCGGTTGCGGTCGGCTACGCCGTGGTCCGCCTGGCGGAGACCGGGAACGGCCGACTGGCGGTCGTCTCCGACCTGTTCGTCGAGCCTGACGCCCGGGGCGTCGGCGTCGGGCGGGCCCTGATGGAGGCGGTCGTCGAGTGGGCCACCGACGCCGGGTGCCACGGCGTCGACGCCGAGGTCCTTCCGGGCGACCGCGCCACGAAGAACTTCTTCGAGGGATTCGGACTGGTCGCCCGCAAGATCACCGTGCACCGGTCGTTGGGGGAGCGGAGCCCCGACGACGACCGTGGCTGAGGAACCACCACCGGTCCTGCGGGCCGCGGCCGTGGTGGCCCACGGCAACGACCTGCTCATGGTCCGCTCGGCCGACGGGGGAGCGGAGAGCGGCTGGTCCGTGCCGAGCGCCCCGGTGCGGGGCGGCGAGACCATGGTCGAAGCGGTGGTGCGAGCCGTGCGCTCCCTCACGGCACTCGACGCTGTGTGCGGTGCGTTCCTCGGCTGGTACGAGGTCATGCCCGCATGGTCGGAACGGGGTGCCACCCACCGGGGCACCCCCCATGAGGTCGTGGCGTGCTTCCGGGCCGTGTCGCTCGAACCCGATGAGCCGACCCCGGGTTCGGGAGCGCTCGAGGCCCGGTGGCTGGCGGCGTGGGACGTCTCGGACCTGCCCCTGGCCGACGGCCTGGCCGAACTGCTGGCCGAGCACGGCTTCATCGACACTCTGGCCTGAACGACACTCCGGCCTGAACGACACTCCGGCCTGAACGACGCTCCGGCCTGAACCGCGGGCCACCCCTGGTCGTCGACACCCCCGGGGCGACCCGCGCTCAGCGGGCGTGGACCTCAGCGACCCTTCCAGTTGGGCTTGCGCTTCTCGGCGAAGGCGGTGAGGCCCTCGGAGAAGTCCTCGGTGCCGAACATCTTGATGATGCCCTCGCCGGAGAGCTTCCAACCCACCTCGTCGGGCTGGTCGGTGGCCTCGATCATGATCCGTCGGCTCTCGGCGACCGCCAACGGAGCGTTCTCGGTGATCTCCGCGGCCAGACCCAGCGCCGTCTCGAGCGCCTGACCCTCGTCGCAGAGGCGGTTGACCATGCCGAAGTCGTAGGCACGCTCGGCGGGGAAGTCGAGGCGGCCGGTCAGGGCCAGCTCCATGGCGACGTTGCGGGGGATCTTGCGGGGCAGGCGGAAGAGCCCACCGGCGGCGGCGACCAGGTTGCGCTTCACCTCGGGGACGCCGAACACAGCGGTCCGCGACGCCACCACCATGTCGGCAGCGAGCACGATCTCGGTGCCGCCGGCCAGGGCCGGACCGTCGACCGCGGCGATGATCGGGGTGTTGCGCTCACGGGTGACGAAGCCGGCGAAGCCGCCCCGGGCGGTCTGCATGCCGCCCGGATCGACCGCCATCTGCTTGAGGTCGGCGCCAGCGCAGAAGATGTAGCCCTTGTCGGTCTTGGCCCCGGTCAGGACGCCGACCCACACCTCGTCGTCGGCCTCGATCTGGTCGATGGCGTCCTCGATGCCCTGGGCGACGTCGCTGTTGACGGCGTTGCGGGCATCGGGCCGGTTGATCGTGATGATCCCGACGTTGCCCTGCTTGGTGTACTCGATGGTCATGGTCCGCCACGTTACCGCCCGGCCGGACTCCCACTTGACCGACCGGTCTACTCCGAGCCGCGGGAACCGCCCGGTGGTCTCCGGGTCACCACGGGTGATCGCTAGGGTGCGCCGCTGATGACCGCCATCGACGCCCTCGTGTTCGACTTCGACGGGACGCTCGTCGACTCCGACGACGCCCTGATCCGACCGCTGCTGACATTGGGCGTACCCACCGAGGAGATCACCTTCGGACATGCCGTGGCCGAGGAGTGCGAGCGACTCGGGATCCCGATGGAGTCCTACGTCGGCCTCTACGACGACTCCGCAGCACAGCCGTTCCCCGGCGTCGACGACGTGATCGGCCAGCTCGGCCGGTGGGCGTTGTGCTCGAACAAGCACCCCCGACCGGCCCGCTCCGAGTTGGCTCGCCTGGGCTGGGAACCCGAGGTGGCGCTGTTCGCCGACAGCTTCGACTGGGCCCACAAGGAGCTCGGCCCGGTCCTCGACGCACTGGCTCTCGCACCCGATCAGGTGGTGATGGTCGGTGACAGCGCCGGAGACGTCCGGGTCGCCGAGGCGGTCGGCTGCCGGTACGTGTGGGCAGGGTGGAACCCCCGGGTCCGGGCGGCCCGCCCCCACGGACGGGTGCTCGATCGGCCCGAGCAGCTGCTCGACCTCTACGGCTGACCGACGTCAGTCCTCGGAGCTCGCCGATTCGGCCTGTTCTGACTCGGCCTGTTCTGACTCGGCCTGTTCTGACTCGGCCTGGTCTGACTCGGCCTGGTCTGACTCGGACGGAACCGGTTCGGTGGGGGCAGACTCCGCCTCGACGACCTCGACGACCTCTTCGGCCTCAGCGGTCCCTGCGGATGCCGCGTTGTCCGATGCTGCCTTGTCCGATGCCTTGTCCAATGCCGCCTTGTCCGATGCGGCGTCGTCCGATGCGGCGTCGTCCGATGCCTTGTCGTCCGTTGTCTTGCCGGAACCGGTCGACGACTTGTCGCCGGGCTTCGCACCCCGACCGGCACCGGAACGACCGCGGGGCGGACGACGACGCTTGGCCGCCGCGGCCTCGGAGGGATCGACGCCGAACAGCGCGGCGACGGCGGGGACCCGGTCCGCTACCCGACGAACAGCCTCGAGCAGGTCGTCGGTGGGGGTCTCGGGTCGCCCGGCCGGCGTCACCTGCTGACGCACCGGAGAGAAGGCCAGGGCGTCGAGCGCCGCGGCCCAGAGCTCCTGGTTGGTACCGGGGGTCAGGCCCTCGGACACCGCTGTGACCAGTCGGGCCGACAGCTCGGTCGGGACCGGCGTGCCGGCCTTGGGTGGACGGGAGCTGAGCCTCAGGGCCCGCACGAAGCGGCCCGCGTCGAGGTTGGCGGCGATGTCGGCCACCCAGTTGCCGTGCTCCTCGTCGACGCGACGGGTCAGACCGGTCCGCAACTCCTCGAGCATGGCGCGGGCCTCGTCGTCGTGGGAGGCCCCGTCACCGGCCACCACCACCGAGCGGAGATCGCGCAGGTCGAGCTCGTCGAGATCCGCGATCGCGGCGGCGGCCCGGTCCTTCCACTCGGCGTCGCGCAGTCGGGGGTACAGGCTCTCGGCCATCGCCACGACCTGATCGACGGGCTGCTCCGGCCGGTTCTCGGTCCTGGCCTGCTCGTTCTGGGCCACCACGGCCTCGCGCACGGCGGGGACCCCGCCACGGAGCACCTGCTCGGCGATGGCGCGCTGCTCCTCGGGAACGGCGGCGATCACCGCGTTGCGGTGCGCTCGACCCGGCCGCAGACGCTTGGGCTTGGGTCGTTCGGGGACCTCGGGGCGCGGCCCCCGCGGCCGATCGGGCCGGTCGCCGCGGTCACGGCGCTCCCGACGGGGTCCATCACCGTCGCGATCGCGTCGACGGCCCCGGCCCTCACCGCGACCACGCGACACCAGCTGGGTGGTGACCAGCGGCTCCTCGCGGCCCGAACCCATGATCTCGAGCAGTTCCGGCTGCTTGCGCGTCCCCTTGGGGGCCAGCACCTCGACGATGTCGATGCCGTCGATGAGGAACTCGGCCTCGGCCCGCAGCACGTCGCCGACCTTGGAGCCGCCCGGCAGCAGCGAGCCGCTCAGGTCGCCCTTGGGCAGCTTGGCTCCGGCGGCGCGCCAGGTCCAGGTTCCATCGGGGCGTTCGGAGGTCAGCTCGATCTCGAGTCGGCGGGACATGGCGGCCACGCTAACGGACGCCTCGGCGACCCACGAAGCCCGATCCGCCGTTCTGTAGTGCGAGATCCACACGTTCGTGTGGATCTCGCACTACAGAACAGGGCGTGCCCCTGCTGCTGTGCGACCTCGACGAGACGATCCTCGAACGACGAGAGGCACTCGGGCGCTGGGCCACCGGGTTCGCCCGCGATCGCGGCCTGCCCTCCGGTGCGGTCCAGGCGATCCTCGACGAGGACCACCACGGGGCTCGGACGCGCCCCGAGTTCGTCGAGGCGGTCAACCACCGCTTGGGGCTGGACCCGCCGCTGACCCTCGACTACCTGCGCGACTACGTCGCCTGCTTCACGCTGGACCCCGACAACGCAGAGGCGCTTCGACGTGCCCGCCTCGCCGGTTGGACGATCGCCATCGCCAGCAACGGCGAGCAGCCCCAGCTCGACAAGATCGCCGTGGTCGGCCTCTCGGCCTACGTCGACGCCGTCGCGGTGTCGGGGATCGACGGGGTCCGCAAGCCCGATCCGGGACTGCTGCGCGTCGCCGCCGAGCGGGCCGGGGCCGCCCTCGAGGGAGCGTGGATGATCGGCGACGACCCGCTCAACGACGTCCAGGCCGCCCGGGCTGCCGGGATCCGCAGCGTCTGGCTCCGTCGGGGCCGCACCTGGCCCGACGGTCTCGGAGAGCCGGCCCGGACGGCCGAATCGTTCCCGTCCGCCGTGGACCTCGTGCTCGACTCAGCCCCCTGATCCGGCCGCCTCCAGGGCGTCGAGGAGGGCGTTCTCCAGCACCTCGGGCAGGCCCGGGTGGTTCCAGATCTGCTCGCGGGCGACCTGTTCGGCGGTCAGGCCGAAGGTCATGGCCTGTGCGATCTGCTGCATGAGCGTGGCGGCCTGCGGACCGATCACGTGACCGCCCAGGATCCGGCCGTCGTCGGGGTCCACCAGCACCTTGGCGAACCCGCTGCTGTCCTCGAGCGCCCAGCCGTAGGCGACGTCGCTGTAGTCGCGGCGACCGACGACGAACCGGCGACCGGCCTCGACCAGCGTCGCCTCGGTCTCGCCGACCGAGCCGATCTCCGGGTGGGAGAACACCGCGTGGGGCACCACGCGCTCGTCGAGTCGGATCGGGTCCTCGGGGTGCGCCACGTTGTGGAACACCACGCGGGCCTCGCGGTTGGCCAGGTGCTTGAGCTGGGCCGGGTTGCGGATGTCGCCCAGAGCCCACACGTTCGGGGCGCTGGTCGCCAGCGTGTCGTCGGTGACGACGTAGCCACGCTCGTCGAGCTCGACCCCGGTCACCTCGACGCCGAGTTCCGCCCCGTTGGGCCGCCGTCCGGTGGTGACCAGGAGGGTGTCGCCGACCACGACCGTCGACTCTGAGGGGCAGGTGCCACCGTCGGAGGAGATGCCGTCGACGGGGGACAGGTGCAACCGGAACTCGCCGGCCCGGTGCTCGACCGAGTCGACCCGGACCCCGACCCGCAGCTCGACGTGGCGCCCGAACTCGGCGGTGAAGCGCTCCGAGACCTCCGGGTCCTCGTGGCGCAGCATGAGAGCACCGCGGTGCAGCACGGTCACCTCGCTGCCGTAGGCCGAGAAGACGTCACCGAGCTCCGCGGCGATGAACCCGCCGCCCAGGATCAGCAACCGTCGAGGCACCGCCTCGACGCGCATGATCGTGTCGGAGGTGTGGAACGGGGTGCCGGCCAGACCCGGGATGTCGGGGATCACCGGCGACGCCCCCGCCGCCAGCACCACGTGGTCCGCGGTGATGTCGGTGACCGAGCCGTCAGCAGCAGTCACCCGAAGCGTCCGCTCACCGGTGAAGCGGCCGTCACCGGCGAACAGCCGGACGTCCGACTGGGATCGCCGGTAGTTCTCGCCTCCGCTCGAGATCGGATCGATCCGCCCGAAGGTCCGGTCCCGGATGGCGGGCCAGTCGATCCGGGGAGGGTCGAAGTGCACCCCGAGAGCGGCCGCGTCGGCGGCTTTACGAACCCGGTGGGCGGGCAGCACCAGCATCTTGGAGGGGATGCAGCCCCGGTTCAGGCAGGTCCCGCCGAACACTCCACGCTCGACCAAACCGATCGACCAGCCATCGAAGACGCCGGCGGGGATCGAGTTGCCCGACCCCGTCCCGACGATCAGCAGGTCCACGTGGGTCGACTCGTTGGGCATCGACCGAGACTACGGCCGAGCCGGGACCGCCCCGGACCGGAACTGCAACGCGTTACAGTTCCGAACCGGCCGGTCGCGACACCAGGCGACCGTCCGACGTCGAGCACACCCGGCCCATTGGGGGAGATCCCATGCACATCGCCTACACGGAGGACCAGCAGCGCCTCCGCGACGAGCTGCGCGCCTACTACGACGACCTGCTGACCGACGAGGTCAAGGAGCTCCTGCACCAGGAGGCGGGGGTCGGCCCCACGCACCGTCGCATCGTCAAGCAGATGGCCACCGACGGCTGGCTCGGCATCGGCTGGCCCACCGAGTACGGCGGCCAGGGCCGCAGCCAGATGGAGCAGTTCATCTTCTTCGACGAGTCGATGCGCATGGGCGCCCCCGTCCCGATGCTGACCATCAACACGGTCGGGCCGACGATCATGCAGTACGGCACCGATGAGCAGAAGGACTTCTTCCTGCCCAAGATCCTCGCCGGAGACCTCCACTTCTGCATCGGCTACTCCGAGCCGGGTGCCGGCACCGACCTGGCCGCCCTGCGCACCAAGGCCGTCCGCGACGGCGACGAGTTCATCATCAACGGCCAGAAGATGTGGACATCTCTCGCGTCGGACGCGGATTACTGCTGGCTGGCGGTGCGCACCGACCCCGACGCACCCAAGCACAAGGGCATCTCGATGATCATCGTCGACATGCGCTCGCCGGGCATCACCGTCGACCCGCTGCACCTGCTGTCGAGCCACGACATCAACGCCACCTACTTCGACGACGTCCGGGCCCGGGCCGACTGGCTGGTCGGCGGTGAGAACAACGGCTGGGGCCTGATCGTCAACCAGCTCAACCACGAGCGCGTCACGCTGTGCTCACCCGGTTTGCTCGAGCAGTCCTACATGGAGGTGCGGGAGTGGGCACAGAACACCACCAACGCCGACGGCTCCCGGGTGATCGACCGTGAGTGGGTACAGCTCAACCTGGCCCGGGTGCACGCTGGGCTCGAGCTCCTGCGCCTGATCAACTGGAAGGTCGCCTGGACCGCCACCGAGGGCCGTCTCGACGTGGCCGACGCGTCGGTCATCAAGACCTTCGGCACCGAGTTCTACCTGGAGGCGTTCCGCCTCCTGATGGAGATCCTCGGCCCGTCGGCCTACCTGGAGCGCCACTCGGTCGGCTCGGTGCTCAAGGGCCGCCTGGAGGGCAACTACCGCAGCCTGCTGATCCTCACCTTCGGCGGCGGCACCAACGAGATCCAACGGGATCTGATCGGCATGTTCGGCATGGGCCTGCCGCGGGCGATCCGCAGCTGAGCCTTCGGGACGGGACAAGAGGACGACACGACATGGACTTCACCTTCAGCGAGGAGCAGCAGGCGATCGGCGACCTGGCCGGTCAGGTGCTCGGCGACCGATCCACCCACGAGCGCCTGCGCGAGCTGGAACGGGCCGACGGCCCGCGCTTCGACGCGGACCTGTGGGCCGAGCTCGCGGAGCTCGGCGTGCTCGGCGCCACCGTGCCCGAAGAGCACGGGGGAGCAGGGCTCGACCTGGTCGCCCTCGGTGCTGTGCTCGAGGCCGCCGGTCGGACCGCGGCGGCGGTCCCGCTGTGGGAGACGCTCGGTCTCGGCGTCCCCGCCATCGCCCGCTTCGCCCCGGCCGCGCTGGCCGCCGAGGTGCTGGCTGCGGTGGCGGCGGGCACGACGGTGTTGACCGCGGCGTGGCACGAGACGGGCGCCGAACCGCTGGTGCCGACCACGATCGCGTCACGCTCCGGTGGCGGCTGGACCGTGACGGGCACCAAGGTCTGCGTCCCCGCCGGCGCGATCGCCGACGCGGTGCTGGTTCCCGCGGCGCTCGAGGACGCCGGGTCGGTCGGCCTGTTCCTGGTTCGCTCGGATCGGGGCCGTGCCGACGGCGTGGGCATGGAGCCGCTCATCACCACTCTCGGCGATCCCCAGGCCGCCCTGATGTTCGCCGAGGCACCGGCCACGCTCGTCGCCGAGGGGGCCGAGGCCCTGCGCTGGGCCTACGAGCGCGCCGTGGCCACCCAGTGCGCGGTCGCCACCGGAGTCTGCGCCGAGGCGCTGCGCCTGACCGCTGACTACACCAAGGAGCGCAAGCAGTTCGACGTGCCGATCGCCTCGTTCCAGGCCGTGGCGCACCGGGCCGCGGACGCCTACATCGACACCGAGGCGGTGCGGCTGACCACGCACCAGTCGCTGTGGCGTCTGGGCAACGACCAACCGGCCACCGCCGAGGTCGCCACCGCCAAGTTCTGGGCCGCCTGGGGTGGTCAGCGGGTCGTGCACGCGGCCCAGCACCTACACGGCGGCGTGGGCGTGGACCGCGACTACCCGCTGCACCGGTGCTTCCTGCAGGCCAAGGAGCTGGAGCTGCAGCTCGGCGGGTCCACCCAGCAGCTGCTGGCACTGGGCGACTTCATCGCCCACGAACCGGTCTGACATCCGCCGGGTCACCCGACGATCGGAGCTGCCCGCCGCGGGTCCTGCTCGCGGGCCGACTCAGGCAACCAGCCGGTCGAGCACACGGTCGAGGGCGTCGGACCCCTCCGATGGGACCTCGAGAGCCGTCCGGGCGTCCTCGGCCACCGGGACGTAGTGGTAGGGCAGGCCCTTGGACACCGCGAGGTAGTACATCGACGGGTCGAGGGTCGGCGGGTCGAACAGCTCGACCACGTGGGCGGACCGGCTGATCAGCGCCACGGCCAGGGCGTCGCGACCCCGGCCGACGATCATCTCCGCATCGCGCAGCACCGCCAGCCGCTCGGCCACCGACCCCCCGACCCGGTCCAGATCGACGATGCCGTGGAGGTCGAGGACCTGCTGTAGCTCCTCTCGGTCGGGCACGTCGGCGTCGGTCGCAGCCGAGACGTACACGCGTCGAGGTGCATCGGATGCTTCGGGCAGGGGTACACGATCGCTCCATCGGCGATACCAGCTCGGCACAGCACCCGCGCCCGGACGGGTCACGAAGTTGGGGATGACGACCCGGGCCGCCCGGACCGGCTGACCGGGTTCGACCTCCCGGAGTCTGACCCGGTGTCCTCCGAGGTTTCCCAGCAGGGTCGCCTCCAGGTCGCTCAGGGCCCCACCGTGGAGCAAGGTGATCGGACCGAGCCGCCCGAGCGCGGGATGGGCCACCAGCCCCGCCCGGGGAAGGTCGTCGACCAGCGTGTGGTAGTCGGAGCGCAGGGGAGAGCGGAACACCGCCACCGTGCCGTCGAGATCGAGCGGCGGGGTTCGCAGCTCCTTGCCGTCGAGCGGAACCCGCCCGATCATCGGCGAGGTGACGCTCTCGGCGACCACTCGGCCGTCACGGGTGCAGACCACACCGCTGCTCGGCATCACCACGGCATCGGGGATCACGTGCAGCCGAGCCGGGGGCAGCGCAAGCCTCGATGTGCCCAGTCCCATGTTGCGGACCTCGGGCGACAGAGGGAGCGAGTCGATGCCCGGGCAGGGCAGCGACTCGCCACCACCGAGGTGGATGAGCTCGGCACCGCCCAGCATCGACGCAGGGACGGTACGGGGCCAGGCATGACCACGGCGAGCGCTGAGCCGGCCTCGACCGGAGGGAGGCAACCACCTCGTCATCAGCTCCACCATCCTTCCCATCGTCACGGAACTGTAACCCAGGGAACCCGGCCAGCGGCGACAGTCTCCGGGGATATTCGGACCCCCCGGACCCGAGGCGCGACGGCCG